>Ga0315282_10005590_pt1 | contig 21345 bp, 14 predicted proteins | sample YL17G07_20_MG_FD_203693 | JGI IMG/M metagenome (GOLD analysis project Ga0315282, IMG submission 203693) | Sediment microbial communities from Yellowstone Lake, YNP, Wyoming, USA - YL17G07_20 | ecosystem: Environmental > Aquatic > Freshwater > Lake > Sediment | place: USA: Wyoming | collected... | reverse complement strand
GAGATCATGAAATATCGCACACTGGGCCGCACCAACTTGCGCGTTTCCGACATCGGCTTCGGCGCCTGGGGCATCGGCGGCAGCATGTGGATCGGGGCGCAGGACGAGGAATCGGTTCGGGCCCTGGAGCGCGCCATCGGCGGCGGCCTCAACTTCATCGACACGGCGCTGGCCTATGGCGACGGCCACAGCGAACAAGTTGTGGGCGGCGTCGTGAAACGCCATCCGGAGCTGATCGTGGCCACCAAGGTTCCGCCCAAAAACCTGGTCTGGCCGGCGCGGCCCGGCGTGCCCCTCGACAAGGTTTTCCCCTATGACTACATCGTTGCCCGCACCGAGCAGTCGCTGAAGAACCTGGACATGGAGACCGTGCACCTGCAGCAGTTGCACGTCTGGTCGCCGGAATGGATCGGCGCCGACGACTGGCGAAGGGCGGCCGAGAAATTGAAGCGCGAGGGCAAGATCCGCTTCTTCGGCATCTCGGTGAACGACCACCAGCCGGAGTCGGTGATGGAGGTGCTGCGGACCGGCCTCATCGACGTCATCCAGGTGATCTACAACATCTTCGACCAATCGCCGGAGGACGCGCTGCTGGGGCTGTGCGAGGAGCTGAACATCGGCGTGATCGCCCGAGTGCCGTTCGACGAGGGCAGCCTGACGGGCAACATCCGCCCCGACACCACCTTCCCGCCGGGCGACTGGCGGCACGGCTATTTCTCCGGCGACCGCAAGCGGCAGGTCTGGGAGCGCATCGAGAAACTGCGCCCCCTGGTCGAGCCGCACGCGGCCGGCCTGCCGGATGCGGCCCTGCGCTTCTGCCTCAGCCACCCGGCCGTCTCCACCGTGATCCCCGGCATTCGCACGGTGAAGCACGCCGAAGAGAATTGCGCTTCCAGCGACCGCGGCCCGCTGCCGCCCCAGTTGCTGCAGGAACTGCGGGAGCACCGGTGGGTGCGCAACTTTTACGACTGAAAAATGTTGGACAGCAGGCGGCACGCCGACCGGCCGTCCGATTGACGAAGCCCTTGACGAGTATCGATCACCCGTGGGCTCAGCCGCATGCATTCCAAGGCAGCGTATGATCGGCTCCGAGAAGATGTGGGAGCGTGGGGTGGTCTTGACTTCGCGGTTGCAATCCTTCGCGGCCGAGATGTTGCCGAAGAAAGGATCCCGCTGGCGGGGGGTCGCCTGACGCGCCGGCTTTTCGGGGCCATGCTGCGGCGCATCGAGGCGCTGGCACTGCCAGCGGCATAGCCGGGGCACGGGTGGGGAGCAAACAGTTATGGAAACACGGGGCGGAGGCGGTGAGGTGTCTCAAGGGCTCGCCTCGCAGGGAGCAGTCTTCGAGCGCCCGGGGCGCTGGAAGGTGGCAAAGATACTCCATACGCGCCATGCGGGGAGCTTGCCGTGCCGAACGAGCCAAGTGGGGCTTGACGCGGCGGGGGGGACGAACGTACAATGGAAATTCCGGTCAAGAGGTTAGTCATGCACCGAACTCTGTTGCTATTGCTGTTTCCCGTCTGCCTCATGGCGCAGGATCCCAGGGGCACCATTTCCGGACTGATCACCGATTCCAGCAACGCCCTGATACCGGGCGCCACGGTACGGGCCACGAACATCGAAACGGGTGTGGTTGCGTCCGGTGTTTCCAACTCGCAAGGCGCTTACCAGATTCCCTACCTGAATCCGGGCACCTACAAAGTGGCGGCAGAGTTCACGGGCTTCAAATCCTGGTCGCGGAGCGGCATCGAACTCCGCATGGGCGACCGGATCCGGCTCGACGTCACGCTGACCCCGGGCGACATCAAGGAAGTGGTCGAGATCCACGCCCAGGCGCCGGTGCTCGAAAGCGCCACCGCCTCGATTTCGCAGGTGATGCCCGGCCGGCTGGCTTCGGAGCTGCCGCTGCGCGGCGGGTCGGTAGCCTATTTGTTTACGATGGCCCCCGCGACCATTCTGACCGCCCAGCCTTTTGACGGGCCGTGGAACGTGGACCAGTCGTCGAACATCAGCATCGGCGGCGGCAAGGCCACCACGACCGACTTCAATATCGATGGCGTCAGCAACAACGGCAAGGGCGGGACCACGGCGTTTGTCCCGCCGCCCGGCATGGTGCAGGAGGTGCGGGTGGACGCCAATGCCTACGACGCCTCGGTCGGACACGGCGGCAGCGGCAGCGTCAATATCACGCTGAAGTCCGGCACCAATGCGCTGCACGGCTCGATCGGAGCGTCGGTCTCGAGCGGACCGATGATGACCCGCAACTGGTTCACCGATAACTTCATATACGACCCCACCACCGGGCCGATTACCCCCGAAAAGATCAAGGCCAACACGCCCTCCTCCCGCTGGCTGCGGGAGAGCGCGACGGTGGGAGGCCCCGTCTACATCCCCAAAGTCTACGACGGCCGCAACAAGACCTTCTGGATGTTCGGCTACCAGAGCCACAACCGCCGCCGTCCGTTGGCGACCTTGAACGCCGTGCCCACCGACGCCGAGCGGGGCGGCGACTTCTCCGCGCTGCTCGCCCTCGGTTCGCAGTATCAAATATACGATCCCTTGACCACGACTCCCGCCGCCAGCGGCCGCTACAGCCGCCAAGTGTTCGCCGGTAACCGCATTCCGGCGAGCCGCATCGATCCCGCCGCGCGGACCATTCTCAAATACTATCCGGAGCCGAACACCGCCGGCACCGCCGACGGGCAGAACAATTACGCCAACACCCGCCAGGAGACGCAGGATCTCTACCAGCCGGTAGCGCGCATCGACCACAACTTCAGCGAGCGGCACCGCATGTTTGCCCGCTACGAGCAGTCGGACTTCTTCGGGCACTTCGACACGTACATACCCGGCAGCGACGTACGCGGGCGCAGAAGACGCCGCCCCCACCGCGGCGCGGCGCTGGATAACGTATTCATCCTCAACAACTCGATGGTGCTGGATGTCCGGTACGGCTTCACGTGGTTTGAAGAGTACCAGTCGTACGACAACATCGGGATGGACCTGAGCCAATTCGGGTTCCCGAAATCGCTCATCTCGCAACTCTCACCCCCTTCCGCCATCTCGTTCCCGCTGATCAACGTCACCGGGCTGCTGCAACTCGGCAACGATGGCGGGTTCATACAGCCCACCTACACCCACAGCCTGCTGACGACGCTCAACTGGACCCGCGGATCGCACAGCCTGCGCTTCGGTTTCGACGGACGCTCGGTCTACGACAACGGCTACACCTTCGGCAACGTCTCCCCGCAACTCAACTTCGCCGAAACCTATACCCGCGGCCCGTTCGATAACTCGGCCGTGGCGCCGTTCGGCCAGGGCATCGCCAGTCTGCTGGTCGACATCCCGACCGGCGGCTTCTCCGACGTGAATGCATCCAAGGTCGAGCACAGCGCTTTCTACGGTTTGTATGCGCAGGACGATTGGCGCTTGAGCCGCACCCTCACGCTGAACCTGGGTCTGCGCTGGGAAGTCGAAACGCCGCTGACCGAGCGCTTCAACCGGTCTTCGCGCGATTTCGATTTCACCACTCCGAATCCCGTGCAGGCTGCCGCGCAGGCGGCCTATGCGAAGGCCCCCATTCCCGAGATCGCGCCCTCTGCGTTCCGCGTTCTCGGGCGGCCTGACCTTCCTCGGTGTCGGCGGCCAGCCGCGGACACAGCGGGAAATGTACTCGCGCGCGTTCATGCCGCGCGTCGGCCTAGCCTGGCAGGCGCGCCCCAACCTGGTGGTCCGCGCCGGATGGGGGATGTTCTACGGCCTGGTGGGCGCCGACTTCAACGACGTCACCCAGCCCGGATTCAGCCAGCGAACCAACATCATCCCCAGCAACGACAACGGCGTCACCTACGTGGCTTCGATCCCCAACCCGCTGCCCAACGGACTGGCACAGCCGGCCGGCGCCTCGGCTGGGATGCTCACCTACCTCGGACAGGCGCCCGGCTTCAGTTCCGTCGACGGCCGCCGTCCCTACACGATGCGCTGGAGCGCCTCCATCCAGGTGCAACCGGTTGCCAACTCCGTCTTCGAGATCGGCTACATGGGCAGCAAGACCGTGAGACTGGGAGTGTCGACCGACTTTAACCCGGTGCCTGCGCAGTACCTGAGCACCTCCGCTGTGCGCGACCAGGCGACCATCGACCGGCTGTCGGCCAGTGTCACCAATCCGTTCTTCGGCATCCCCGGATTCGGAGTGACTTCGTTTTACTCCTCCCGCACCATCGCCCGCTCCCAACTGTTAAAGCCGTTTCCGGAGTTCTCCGGGCTCTCCACGTCGCTGCCGGCCGGCTCCTCCTGGTACAACGCCCTCACCGCGCACTTCGAGCGTCGCATGACCCGGGGGTTGATGCTGCAGGCCAACTACACGTGGTCGAAGACCCTCGATGCCACCAGTTACCGGAGCCCCACCGACAGCCTGCCGGAACATGTGGTCAGCGACCTGGACCGCCCGCACCGCCTCGTCCTCCTGGGAATGTACGAGCTGCCGTTCGGCAGGGGCAAGCGTTTTGCTTCGAATGCGAGCGGCATCGTCGACGCGGTGATTGGCGGCTGGCAGATGCAGGCCGACTGGCAACTGCAGAGCGGCCCGCCGCTGGCATGGGGAAACATAATCTACACCGGCAACTTCACCGATATCGCGCTTCCCACGAGCGAACGGAGCGTCAGCCGCTGGTTCAACACCTCCGGCTTCGAACGCACGGCCAACAAACAACTGGCGAGCAACATCCGCTACTTCCCCAGCCGCATCTCCGGGGCGCGCGCCGACGGCATCAACATGGCCGACCTTTCGCTCTTCAAGACCTTCCGCGTAAGAGAGAAGCTGCGGCTGCAGTTGCGCGGCGAGGCCGAAGGCGTCACGAATCATCCGAACTTCAACCCGCCGAACATGACGCCCAACAACTCGCTGTTCGGCGTAGTAAGCAGAACGCAGACGGCCCAGGAAGAGCGCCGCATCTTCGTGGGCTTGAAGCTGCTGTTCTGATGCTGAGTACGCAGGGGCGACTGAGACAAGCGGTCAAGACCCAATCTTCAAGGAGCAAAAGATGAGACTTCGAGGATTGAAATATTGGCAGTGGGCGATCATCCTAACCACGTTTCTCGCCTCTCCGCAGGAGGCGCTGCCGCAAGCGACCACTACCGGGAGCATCACCGGTCTGGTGAAAGACGCTACCGGCGCGGTCGTTCCGTCGGCGACCGTCACCGCGAAAAATGAGGCCACTAATGTCCCGTATTCCGCCGCGTCCTCGGCGACGGGCAACTACGCCATCCCGAATCTCCCCGTCGGAAGCTACGCGTTGACGGTATCCCTGGCAGGATTCAAGACTTGGACACGATCGAGCGTTCTGGTCTCCAGCGGAGAAGAGGTCCGGATGGACGTGGTTATGGTGGTTGGGGAGGTCGCCGAAACTATCGAGGTGTTCGGCGGGCCTGCGGCGCTTCAAACCGAATCCACGGATGTATCGTCCTCGATGGAGCGCACGCAGGTCGAGGAGCTGCCGATTCCGGTCGGCCAGATTCAGGGTGTTCGCACCGCGCTCAGCCTGATGATCATGCTGCCGGAGGTTCGGACGGATACCGGAGAGGGGAGCGGCAACACTCCCTCCATGCGCATCGGCGGGGGACAGGCATCCGGCTGGTCCGTGAATTTCGACGGACAACGCATCGAAACAGGTTGGCGGAACCTCCTCAGCGAGCAGCGGCTACTCACTCCGCCGGTGGACGCAATAGAACAATTTCGCGTGGATATGGGCAGTTACAAGGCGTCCGACCCCCAGGCCGGCGGCGGTTCGGTCACGCTGGTTTCGAAAACCGGAACCAACCAATTCCACGGCAGCGCGTTCGAATACTATCAGAGCCAGCAGTTGAATGCCAATTCGTGGCTGAACAACAAGCTCGGCCGGGACAAGTCCGTATTCCATCGGCACGATTTCGGCTTTACCGCGGGTGGTCCGGCGTACATCCCGAAGCTTTACAACGGAAAGAACCGATCCTACTTTTTCGTCGCCTACGAGGGCTATCTCTATCCCCAGACTCTGGCCGCGACCCAGAATACGGTCCCTACAACGGCCATGCGGGGAGGCGATTTCTCGGGATGGGTCGATGGCACAGGCAAGATGATTCCGATCTACGATCCCGGCAGCACGCGGACGGACCCCTCGGGGAATTACGTCAGGGACGCCTTTGCTATGAATCTCATCCCGGCCGGCCGTATCAGCCCGATATCCAAGAAGATCGCGTCGTACTACCCGGATCCGAACGCGCCCGGCCTGGTGCTCAACTACAACAGCCCGGGCGCCGCCTTCAACAAGCGTGTCGAACACATCTTCTCCGCTCGCGGAGACCAGAGCTTTGGAACCGCGAACCGCCTCGCGGTCACGTACACGCAAGCCCGCAAAACTGCGGTGACCTCGTGGGACGCCGATCCGCTGAACCCGCGGAGTTGGCCCGGGCTCCCATATCCGCTCGGAGGTCAGGACAAGTATGCCGATCCGGAACGCGGCGATCTGGTCCGCGTAAACGATACACACATCGTGAGTCCGAGGATGGTCAACACGCTGACCTTCGGCTACCATAAGCACTTCTACGAACGAGAGGACGTCAGCGTGGGGGCCGAGCCGTGGTCTAAAGTGCTGGGCGGAATCGGCAATGCGCCCAACGCCGATGCTTATTTCCCCATCGTCACATTCTCTACCGACAACTACACAGGAAGCAGCATCAACTACAACGATCGCGGAACGGGAGTGTTCGGGGTGGATGAAAGCGTGAGCTGGGTCAGGGGCAATCACAATGTCCAGTTCGGGTACTCGTGGAGTCGAATGAGGTTCTCGACCCACAGCTGGAATAACACCGCGGGAACGAACGCGTTTCATCGGCTCACGACGGCGGTGCCGGCCGACAACAGCGGCCGGTCAGGCAATTCGTTCGCCAGTTTTCTGCTCGGCGCCGTATATAGCGGCTCGGTCAGCACGGAGAGCGCCGCAAATCTCATCTATCCATATCACGCGTTCTTTGCCCAGGATAGTTGGAAGGTGAGGCCCAGAGTCACCGTCAATTTCGGCCTGCGCTTCGAGTTGAGCCTGGCCGCCCGGGAGGCGAACGGCCGTGCTTCCTATTTCGATCCCGCGCTGCCGAACCCGGCCGCCGACGGCCGCCCCGGCGCGTTGCGGTTTCTCGGGTCCGGGCCGGGGCGCGACGGCAAGGACACCTTCTACCCGGCCACCCATACGTGGGGGCCCCGGCTGGGCGTGGCCTGGCAGGTCAAACCCGCCACAGTCATCCGCATGGGCGCCGGAATATACTACGCTTCCAACAAGTATCAGTTGAGTACCCTGGGCTTTAGCGCCAGCCCGTCGTGGGCGTCCGGCAACCAGGGCGTCACTTCCGCTTACTACTGGGATCAGGGATACCCGGATTGGCAGCGGCCGCCGTTCATCAACCCCGCGCTGAACGCCGGATCGAGCGTTAGCTGGGCTGACCCGGGCAACCTTGGGATGGCTCCAACCAACGCGACTTGGAACTTTGCGCTCTCGCGCTCCGTGCGAGGCAAGCTGGTTCTAGAGCTGAACTACGCCGGGAACAAAGGGACACACCTCGCCACCAACCGGCTGAACTACATGCAGGTGAATCCCCAGTACGCCTACCTCGGCAGCCTGTTGAACCGCCCCATCGACGACGCCAACGTTGTGAAGGCCGGGTTTTCGGCGCCCTTCCCTTCTTTCAAGACCCTGATGGGCAGCAGGGCCACGCTCGCCCAGTCGCTCCGGATGTTCCCGCAGTATAGCGGGGTTAGCATTACGGACATGGCCGATCTCACCGGGAATTCCACTTATCATGCTCTGATGGTACGGGCTACGAAACGCTACTCCAACGGCCTCAGCCTGCTGTTCAGCTATGTCTGGTCAAAAACGCTTACCGACGCCGATGCCAGCACTCCCGGCAACGCCAACAATTACGCCGCGGGAATCGGCGCCGGACCGGCCCAGGATAGTTACAACCGGGCAACGGAAAAGTCCTATAGCGTAACCGACATGCCGCACGTCTTGAAAGCGACGTTCAGTTACGACCTGCCGCTCGGGAAAGGCCGCGGGTGGGCGCGGCAAGGTGTGCCCGCCGCGATCCTCGGCGGGTGGACCCTGTCGGGGTACACCGTAGCTCAGAGCGGATACCCGTTGGGCGTGCTGGATTCGGGCTACAACAATTACCTCTCTGGCGGGCCCGCCCGGCCCAACGTCATTACCTACGATCTTCGCGCGCCTATCGCCGGCGACAAGTTCGATCCCGACCGGGATCTCGTCCTGAATGCAGGCGCGCTATCGAGGAGAACCAATCCGGCCGTCGACCCATTCGGGAATGCCCCCCGGTTCTTTGGTTCGACGCGCTGGGGTAGCCGCTTTCGCGAGAACATTACCTTGCGGAGGCGTTTCAGACTCCGCGGTGAGCGCCTGACCATGAACGTGCGCTGGGAGATCTACGATCTGTTCAACAACAAGACCTGGGCCAATCCGGCCAGCCTCGATCTGGCCAATACACAATTTGGCAAGGTAACCAACGCCTCAGGCAACCGCACCATGCAGCTTGGCGCCAGGCTGCAATGGTGATGACCAGGAAATGCTCTCGCCTGACAGGACCCAGGTTGGACCGCAGCATACCTGAGAGTAAGATGATGCGCGCAAATGCAAGGGTGGTCGGCGGCGGCCACTCGCAACCGTTTGTGCGGGCAGGCGAGTGTCGTACATGACGGGGAGAAGCAATCGATGAACAACGGCGGTATTTCGAGACGATATTTCTTGGCGGCTCTGCAGACAAACAACCAAACTCGAATACCGCGCCGCCGGTTCATCCAGTCGGCTATTGCTTCGCTGGGATGCGCTCCCGCGATCCAGGCGAAGGGGCGGACGCCCAATATTCTCCTCCTGTTCGCGGACCAGCATAACGCCGGCGCCATGTCTTGCGCGGGCCACCCGCAACTGAAGACGGCGCACCTGGACGCCCTGGCGAGGGCGGGAGTGCGGTTTTCTCGCGCCTACTGCCAGGACGGCATCTGCGTCCCCTCCCGAACATCGATGATGACCGGTAAGTATCCGCGCACGACCGGGGTCATCGACAACGCCGATAAACCTCCCCTCGTTCGTGAACTGCTCCCCTTGCAGCGATATTTGCGCGAGTAGGGGTACCTTACGGCCTGCATCGGAAAGCGTCACCTGAAGCCCGGCACGGCGGAGGACTTCGACTACTCAGCTACGACGATCAGCCCGAAACAGGACCCTTCCGACGAGAATTATGACGATTGGATTGCCAAGCGCGGCAAGGCGGATGCCTGGACCCGGGATCACGCGGGCAGTTTGAAAGTGCCGATGGGATGCCACATTTCGGAGTTGGGCGATGACGAAACCGGCGAGGCGTACACGGCGCAGAAAACCCTGGACTTCCTCTCTCGGGCGCGGAAGTCGGGCAAGCCGTTCTTCTGCTGGACTTCATTTCTGCGCCCGCACCAGCCCTATACTCCCACCGCAACCTGGGCGCGTCTCTACGACCCTGCCTCTGTCGCGCTGCCGGGCAACCTGCGCGAACCCGCCGATCACCTGCCGCCGATGATGGCGCGCTGGCGGGCCAATCGCAATACGCCCTGGTCGCTTGCGTTGGCCGCGGAAGACGAGTCGCTCTACCGCAAATACATCGCGTACTACTACGGACTCGTCGCCGAAGTAGACCATCATATAGGGCGAATCATGGACGCGTTGCGCCGGGAAGGCATGGCGGGAGATACCATCGTGCTGTACACTGCGGACCACGGCGATTTCGTGGCCGGCCACGGCATGATTGAGAAGTGCGCCCTGGGCCACAACGTCTACGAGGACACCTTGAGAGTGCCTCTGATCTTCTCCCGGCCGGGACAGATTCGTGAGGGCCAGGTCTGTTCGGGGCTGGCCGAACTGATCGACCCTTATCCCACGCTTCTGGACCTTGCCGGTCTTCCGCGCCCGTCCGGATACGAACTGGCGGGGCGGTCGCTGAAGAGCACTCTCGAACAAGGGGCGCCGACCGGGCGTCGGGCTGCGATCTCAGAAAACTGGTCGCAGTTGACCGTGATCACGGACCGCTACAAGTTCGGTCACTGGCTGGAGCCGCCCAACCCGAAGTACGACTACAGGCGCCACGGCGACCAACTGTTTGACCTGGTTAAAGACCCGCTCGAAGTGAATAATCTGGCCAAGAATCCCGAGGTTGGAGAAATACGCGCGGGGTTGGAAAAGACGGCGAACGAGTGGTCGGCTCGCACGCCTGCGCGTGCCAAGGAGCTGTCGGCGCCAAGCGCGCTGGGGTCGCGGGCTGCCGCGAAAAGCAGATGATCAAAGAGCCAGGTTATGAACCTGATTCGGACCGGAGAGTCAATCGATGAGTAACGGCGGAATTTCGAGACGATATTTTTTTCTTGGAAGCTTGCTGGCCGGGGCCGTCCCGGCAGGAGGGTTTGGCAGCACGCCCTCACTGAAGGCCCTGGGCTACAAAACGGTACTCGACAAGCTCAACATTGCGGGCGTCGGTGTGGGGGGCCGCGGCGCCGCCGATCTTGCGCCGATGGCGGTGAGCGAGAACATCGTTGCGCTCTGTGACGTGCACGAGACTTACGCTGCGAAGACCTTCGCGAAATACCCGAAGGCTACGAAGTACAAAGATTTCCGGAAGATGTTGGAGGCCGAAGCCAAGAACATCGACGGGGTGGTTATCGCGACGCCGGATCACTCGCACACTCCCGTGGCGCTCGCCGCCATGCAGGCGGGGAAGCATGTGTACTGCGAAAAGCCGCTCACCCGGACGGTGTGGGAAGCGCGGCTCCTGCGCGATGCAGCCCGCAAATATAAGGTGGCCACGCAGATGGGGAACCAGGGCTTCTCGCACGAAGGAACCCGCACGTGCGCGGAAATCCTGTGGTCCGGTGAAATCGGCAGCGTGAGAGAAGTCCATTCCTGGACGGGTGGCATTTATGGCGGCCATTTTCTGGTGGACGGCCAGCCGCCCGTCGATCCCGTTCCGGCGGCTCTGGACTGGGACCTTTGGCTGACAACAGCAGCCACGCGGTCCTACAACGAGAACGTGTTCAACCGGTGGCGGGCCTGGCTCGATTTCAGCGCGGGTGGCTCCTTGGGAGACTGGATCGTGCATTGTATGGGACCGGCACACCTTGCGCTGCAGTTGCATCTGGCGCCTCCAACGAGCGTTGAGTGCGTCAAGGTGACGGGCCGCAACCAATGGGTGTGGCCGGAAAGTTCGCACATCAAGTATGAGTTCCCGGAGCGGGGCGGGATGCCGGCGGTCACCGTCAACGTGTATCAGAACATGCGCGGAGCCGTGAAGTACCCGGACGGGATGGCCGAAGACGAACCGCTGCTTCCGCCGATGGACAACCTGGCGGAACGGGGCCGTTACGCGCCGCCAGACCCGGGCAGGCGAGTTCAGCAAGCCGCCAGCGCCGCTTCCCCGCCGCCGCGCGCCAGTCGGAAGAAGGGGGCCGCGCCGGCCCCCAAGCCGTTGGATGACGCCAAGAGGCCGGGGCACGGTACTCTGTTCGTCGGCGAGAAGGGCTATATGGCCACCGTGGCCAGAGGCGAAGGCGTTTGGCTACTGCCGGCATCTCGATGGGAGGAGTATTCGCTGCCGCCGCAGATCCTGCCGCGGTCCGTGAATCACCAGCAGGATTGGGTGAGGGCCGCGAAGGGCGGCGCACCCGGCTGCTCGAATTTCGACATCGCGGTTCCCTACATTGAATGGCTGGTGTTGGGGGCGGTTGCGTTGCGCGTACCCAACACGAAGCTGCTGTGGGACGCCGGGAACATGCGGTTCACCAACAGCCCGGAAGCGAATCAGTTCTTGCGGCCAAATATCCGGAAGGGCTGGGATCTGAAGCTGTAGGGTAAATTAGACAGTCTGCGCCGGAAGCCGTCGAACCTGGCGGCGCCGGCGCGCGCAAGACAGCACGTCGATCCGTGCGAATTCAGGAGAAACGATGACTCTGACGAGACGCAGTGCTCTGCAATCCTTGGCAGCTGGGGCCCTGGCCACGCAACGGCGAGGGCCGGCGCGCAAACCGAACTTCGTCGTCATCCTGGCTGACGATCTGGGCTGCGGCGATATCGCCTGCTTCGGCGGCAAAGATGTGGTCACGCCTCACATCGACTCGATTGCCGCTGCCGGCACGAGGTTCACCGATGGCTATGTATCCTGCGCGGTGTGCAGCCCGTCGCGAGCCGCGCTGCTGACCGGCCGCTATCAGCAGCGTTTCGGCCATGAGTTCAATCCTTCCTCACAGGGGGAGGAAGGGAAGGGCGGGTTCGGCCTACCGAAGACCGAGACGATCCTGCCGCAATACCTCAAGCCTTTGGGATACCGGAGCGCCATCGTAGGCAAGTGGCACCTGGGATACAGGGACGGGTACCTCCCGCAAGACCGCGGCTTTGACGAGTTTTTTGGTTTTCTCGACGGTGCAAACGACTATGTGATCTCCGGGACGAAGGATGCGCGCGGCCTCGAAGACGAGGAGATTCCGCAAGAGCGCAAGCATCCGATGTTTCGCGGAAAGCAGGAAATACGGGAACCGCGTCATTTGACCGACGCCTTCGCCGAGGAAGCCTGCTCGTTTATTGAACGGAACCGGAGCCGGCCGTTCTTTCTGTATCTGCCGTTGAACGCGGTCCACGGTCCCTTGCAGACGACCGAACGCTACTGGAACCGGATGGCCGGCGTGTCGAATCCGCGACGGCGGATGCTGGCCGCCATGGCTGCGGCCATGGACGACGCGACGGGCGCGGTCCTCCAGCGGCTGCGCGAATATGGTCTGGAGCAGGATACCCTGGTGTTCTTCCTGAGCGACAACGGCTCTCCGCTGTCGAGAGGAGCCGGAAGCAACGGAATCTTCAATGGATCGAAGTTCACATACTATGAAGGGGGCGTCCGTGTTCCCTTCCTCGCCAAGTGGCCCGGGAAGATCCCGGCGGGAAAGGTGTACCGGCACCCGGTCATCTCGCGCGATATTCTGCCGACTGCGCTTGCCGCGGCCAGCGCCCCCAAGCCGGCGGGCGTCGATCTGGACGGAGTGGACCTGCTGCCGTTCCTGAATGGAGGCAAGACTCAAGCTCCTCACGATCTACTGTTCTGGCGCGCGGGAAGGGGGCGGGCCGCAGTCACGGGCCGCTGGAAGCTGGTCGAGTGCGACCCGGGCCACTCCAAGCTGTACGATATCTCGGCGGACCCGGGAGAAACCAAAGACGTATCGGCGCAATTTCCCGCGGTGTACCAGGAGTTGCGGCAGGCGTGGAGCGAGTGGAATTCCAAAATGGCACCACCGCGCTGGGCTCCGCGAAAACACAAGAGTGTCATCAATGGAGAAGAGATCATCTGGGACATCTTCTGATGCGGGACACGACAACTCTGCCGGTCACGAGCCACTGATTCAGGCCGTGATACTGCGTTGTCTACAGATAGCCGGAACTCGGGCAGACATAGCTGTTCAGATGCACCATGCCAATGCCGCGATCGGCGGGGTCACGGCTCTCGCCTGAGGCGCACTTCGGTGGCGGTCGGGAAGTCGGGCGGAAGTGGCAGGGTGACGCGGCCGGTCGCGGCCCACTCGGCGCCGCGTTGCAACGTGACGATGAAACCGACGCATTGCATCGCCGCGACGTCATGTCCCAGGGTCGTGTGAAACACCCGTCCCTGGCCGTAGCGGATCGCCATCAACATGGGCTCTTGCTCGCCCGTGCCTCTGTTGTCGGGGTCGGAAAAGGCGGTTGCGAGGATGGTCAGGTCGCGCGCCGGTCCGCATAGGGAATTGTAGAGCTCGTCCGCGGCGTGCATCCAGACGGCGGGCAGACCCTTCGCGATTGGATGTTCGGGATTGCGCATCGTGATGACAAAGGGTCTGCGCGCGCCGTGTCGTCCGCAGTGGCCTTCCATCGTGTCGAGCACCATCCGGCCATCGCGCCATCGCGCCACCGGCGCGTCGGGACCCGATTGCCGGCCGCCCCAGCCGCCGACGGCAATGATCTCCTGGTATTTCTCCCACTTCGAGAACGCGTTGTCAGCAGCGTGATAGCAGACGAATCCGCCACCTTGCCTGACCCAATTCTCGAAGGCGCGATTCACGTCGGCCGGCCACGCTTCGCCGTTGTAGTTCGAGACCACCAGTGCGTAAGCGGAGAAGTCGGGGTGAAACGCGCTCATATCGCCGCCGCCCTTTGGCGGAGTGCTGGCGACATCGGCCGTAAACTTGCCCGTGTCCTCGAGGATCTTCTTGAGCACGGGAGTGGTCTGCTGCCATGCGTGGTTATTCTGCCCGTCGACGATCAGTACTTTGACGGGCGCGCCGCACGCCGTGGCAGCGATCAGCAGGAAAGTGGCGATTCTCACTGAAACCGTTCCCATCGTCAATTGAGCACCCCCTCGGGGAATCGACATCCCGAGCACAAGCGCGGTGGCAAGCAGCGCCAAGCCAACGCGCCGTCCCTGAGTAACCGAAAGGACCAAGGAATTAACACTCGTTTCTTTTTGCCTCACCCCTTCTTTAGGATCCAGAAATGCGGTGGGTCCGGATCTGAAGGTCTCCGCCCACTCACTCTGGGACGCTTAGCCACAGTCGCTAAGCGTTAAACCGGGTATTCCAGGTGAACTTCTCGGCACGGGTCAGCATACATCCATTTACAGTTTTTCGATCCGCAAAAATGCGATTGTCTTTTGCTCCGGTCGTCAATCCCTGGACAGTCGGCGTGCAGAGAAGTGATCCCAAACTTACTGAGCATTTCAGTCTTGAGGAATTCGTGCGCAACGGTCACGGCCTGCCAAACGAGCCGCCCGCCGATCTGCTCATCGCCTTGGCGGCCGTTGGCAGCCATGACGCGCTGCGCCAGGTGCCCACGCCTTCATGATCGGCGGGCTGCTCCAACCAGCAAGCTGTACCGCAGAGACGCGGAGAACGCAGAGAAATATTGCCAGCCTACTTGCGAACATAGTTTTGGGCGAATTCGATGTCCTGTTCCACATTGGAGGTTAATTGGTTTAGATCGAAATAGCCGATGCGTGTGAGTAGCTGTGGCTTGTATTGCGCCGTAGCGGTGGCCGCGTATTTCTTCCAGTGCTCCAGGGCGGCGCGCAAGTGCGCGACCGCGGATCCCTTCTTCTTGGCATCGCCGGTGCGATCGAACAGGGCCAGATCGATGGCGCCGAGGATCTTCTCGGCGTAATAGTCCCCCAGGTGGGCCATGGCTTCGTAGTCGCCCAGCGTGAAGCGCAGTTCCTTGCTCCTGGCGGCCGGGCGCAGTTCCGCAACCAGGCGCAGCGTGGCGGCGGCGTTGGACTTCAGGTCTTCAGCCACCTGAATCGGCGTCATGCCCTGGGGTTGCTTCCCATCGGCGAGGGCCTGAAGGTACTCGGGGATGCTTAGCACGCCGCTGCCCAGCATCGGCTGCACCTTCATGAACTTCTCGACGGTGTAGAAGCCGGTTCCCTTCAGGTAGCCGGCGCAGGCTTCGGGGAACCACTGAATGTCGATGTTGCCCCACGAGAAAGTGGTTGCGCGCGGAATGATTTTCGAGGCGTGCGATGAAGCGGCGAAAAGTTTATCGGCCGGCACTTCCGGAAAGCGAGCGGCCAGCGTGCGCTCGAAGAGCGCATCGGGCAGCGTTGGCTCGAAGCTCAGCCGGCCCCAAAGCATGAAGCTGTACCACTGCTTCTTGATGACCAGCTTGCGCGGCAGATCCGGCTCGCGGCTCATGAATTCGCGCCCCCAGGTGTAGCCGTCCGGGCCCATGTAAAAGCCGGCCATCTTGTCCGGACCGGGCAGATTGCGGATATAAGCACGCGCATAATCGGGATCGCCCCAGCGAAAGCTGTAAATGTCATCGTTGCGGACTGTCATCCAGACGCGAAGATTGGAGGGCATCTCATCGAGAATGTCGCGCTTGGCGAAAATCGGCGCCGGGTAGGAGTACATGTGCGCGATGGAGTACTTGTAACTCATGTCGAAGGCGGCCGGCAGCTCCTTCCATTCCTCCAGCATGGTCTTGAGGCTGGTCTGGTGCTGGCGGTGGATGAGCCGGAATTGACGGTTCGGCTGAAGCTTCAGGGCATCGCGAATGCCTTCCCCGTACGTCTTCCACAGCCACTTTTCCTTTGAGAATTCGCCCTGATTTACGGGCATATGCTCGCCGGCGGTGATGCCGATGCCGGCCAGCAGCGGATACGTCAGGATGGTTTCCCGGACGCTTTTGCGGAAATAATCGATGGTTGTGAGATTGGTCTGGTCCGACGTGATGCCGTACTTGCCCTCGGCCCCGAAGGTGAAGACGTTCCAGGTGAACAGGTAGACCTCGATGCCGCGGTCATGCGCGTACTGCATCACGTCGCGCCAGAACTTGATCTTCTCCTCGATGCGCATCCTCTTGATGGTCTCGAGGTGAGCGAGAATCTCCGGGCTGCTCATGTCGGTGCCGTTATGGCGGTGGTCCTCGAACCTCACCGTGGTGCGCTTCACATCGGCCAGGGCCACATCGGGATACTCCGGCACTTTCACCATCGATGGAAAGGGGTGCAGATTCCAAAGGCTCAGCACGTTGTAGCGATGGCGGGCCATTTCGTCCAGAAACTCCGTCCAGAAAGCCATGCTCCACATTTCGGGGATGTTCTGCTGGGCGGAATCGGAAGCATCGGAATAGCTGGGCGTGCGGGCATCGAGCGGGATGTTGAACTTGATGCCGCGCTTGGCGATGTATGGGGTGTGCTCCTCGTCCTTGATTTCGGCGAGCGTGCCCAGGCGAATCGATTCGGCGATGTCCAGTCCGCCATACATGGCGCCGGCGGGCCCGCCGCCCAGAACCACATACGTGGTCGCTCGCTTGCGTATGGCGTAGCTCTGAGGATCAGAGGCGTGGAAAGCCGCCAGCTTGAGCCCAGTGGCCATGCGGCGGCTTTCCTCCGGCGAGGACGCGAGGACGAATTGCAAACCATTGCCGGACTGGCCCACGGCCGTGAGGTCTCTTTCGGTGACCGTGGTTTCTTTGGCTTCGAGCGCCTGCCGGATGTCGGAGGCGGCAAAGCGCGCGGCCGGCACATTGCGCTCGAAATAGATTACGGCACTTGCGGCGCCGGCCAACTGCGCGCCGGCGAGAATCAGAGCAAAGCAAGTGATCAGGCGAACCATATATCAAAACAAATTTACCACAGAGACACAGAGGCACGGAGAAAATATCCAGGTCTTTCTCCGTGTCTCTGTATCTCTGTATCTCTGTGGCCATTTTCATTCAAAAGCGCAGCTTGAACGCAACCTGCATCAGCGCGGGTCGCGCGCGTGAGAGAGGATGCCGAAGCTGGGCCCTAGATTCCGGCTCGCCGAGTAATTGGCGACATCGTAAAAAAGCTCCAGATTCGCGTGGTTAAATGCATTGAATGCTTCCCCGGGGGTGGGGGACAGCCTGAACTGCGCGATTTTTTCTGAAGCGCGGCACTCCCCTTCCGTCTTATCCTTACCAGTATGCCCCGACGAAGTCGATGCGTGCTGCCGGGGATTGCCTGCCACGTTACGCAGCGCGGCGTCAACCGCTGCACGACATTCACAACTGATGAAGACCGCGAAACCTACCTGCGACTGCTCCGAGAGAATTTGCAGGAATGTGGCGTCAACTTGCTGGCCTGGTGCCTGATGACCAACCACGTGCATCACGTCGCTGTGCCCGCACGCGAAGATTCCTTGAGCGTTTTATTCCGCCGGGTGCATGGACGCTATGCGCAGTACTACAACGTCCGGACGGGACGGACCGGGCACCTCTGGCAGAATCGGTTTTTCGGGTGCGTGCTGGGGTCCGACCATCTCTGGGCGGCATTGGCTTACGCGGAGCGCAATCCGGTGCGCGCAGGGCTGGTGAACAGGGCAGCGGACTACCGCTGGTCCAGCGCAGCGGCGCATCTGACCGGCCAGGACGAAAACGGCATATTGGACGTGGAGTGGTGGGGCCGGCAACGCCCGGTGGATTGGGAACAGGTCCTGAGCAACGAATCACCCGAGTCCGACTCGGCGCTGCGTCGATGCACCTACGCGGGGCGACCTTTTGGGGATGAGAGTTTTGTCAGCGAGATGGCCGAGCGGTTCGGACGTTATTGGAATCGCGGCCGGCCGAAAAAGAAGCGGGCGTCGGCTGGCTCTGGGCAACAACGGTCGGACCAGTTCGCGCTTTTTTGAATGAGTTCGTCAAATGAAAAATCGCGCAGTTCAGGCTGTCCCCAATTTTTCCAATTTTTAAGTGAACACCGGAGGTGTACCGATGACGCTAGTGATGGCGACCGCTTTCCTGGTGCTCGGCGGCGGCGCTTCAACAGAGCCGCTAACGGTTTGCGAGGTGCTGTCCAGCCTGACCGAACTCAACGGCAAAAAGATCGTCGCCCGAGGGGTTTGGGAGCAGGGGGACGCCATGCGGATTCTGCGGTCCGAGGGTCCCTGTGAGCATCCCACGATTCGCGATGGCTGGTTGTGGGCGGACATAATTGACCTTGTTCCGGAAAGCGGAAAGCTCAGCGTCGCCGAATATGTTGCCGAATACAGGCGTTTTCGAACGCAGTACCCGCGGCACAGGATCATCGCGACGTTAACTGGGAGATTGGAGACGCGGGAACGGTACGAGGTCTGGACGACCCCCTTCGGCGTCCAGCTACCTCGCGGGTTCGGAAGGTGGGCAGCGGCGCAGTTGAGGTTCGTTCGCGCGGATCACCTAACTGCCGTCCCGTATACGGACAAGGAGTTGGAAGAGGGTATCGGCAGAAGTTACAACCCGAGGCGTGTCCCTTAGACCAAGCTCGCATTCTTGCTGTTTTGCTGCGGGTTTTTTGACCGCTGACCGGCTACCACGGGTGGCCTGCACCCTGCGTCGGCTCCGGAAGATACACCATCACCCGCGCACTGGACGGGCTGGGGCGCGTGGTTCTGGCGCACGACTCGCGCACCAATGCCTACGTCGAAACCGAGTATGACGCCTGCTCCTGCTCGCCCACCGGCCGCCAGACCAAGGCCTTCAATCGGTGCCGTCGCGCCCGCTCTGCGGCAGCTTCGGCAGGGCCGCCCGGCGGGCGGGACCCACAGCAAGCCGAGGCAGGCGCCCGCGCTCCCAGGGCCTGTGCTAACCTTTCAACCATGGGGGGTGCGGGAACCAGTGCCGAATTCGACCTGCCCGCCGCCCTTTCCTTGCTGCCGGCCGCGCTCGACTTCACTTCGGATTTCGATTTCACCAGCATCCCGGAAGGCCCGGGCGTGTTTCTGCTGGAGACCGGGGGCGAGCCGTTCCTGGGCAAAAGCGCCTCGCTGCGGCGGCGGCTGGCGCGGCTGCTGGCGGAATGCGGAGTGCGGGACGCCGAGCGCGGAACACCACCATCCGTGTCGCCCACTCTGCATTCCGCACTCCGCACTCCGCGCCCCCGGCTGAATCTGCGGGCTGCGACCCGCCGGATCCGCTACCGCGCCACCGGCTCGGCGTTTGAAACCACGCTGCTGCTGTACCAGGCCATGCGGGCGCTTTATCCGCAGCGTTACCGCGAGCTGCTTCGTTTGCGGCATCCGCCGCTGCTGAAATTAAATCTCGACAACCCCTGGCCGCGGAGCTATGTGACGCGGCGGCTGGGACGCAAGCGGGCGCTTTACTACGGCCCCTTCCCCTCCCGCGCGGCCGCCGAGAAATTCGCGCCCCAGATCCTCGACCTGTTCCTGGTGCGGCGCTGCCGCGAGGAGATTCGCCCCGATCCGGCGCACCCCGGCTGCATTTACGGGGAGATGAACATGTGCCTGCGGCCGTGCCAGAACGCAGCCACTTCCGAGCAGTACCAGGAGGAGGCCGGGCGGCTGGCATCTTTCCTCACCACGGCGGGAGCTTCGCTGCTGAAGGAGCTGGAGACCGAGCGCGACCGGGCCTCCGAGGCCCTCGATTTCGAGGAGGCGGCGCGGCTGCACAAGCGCATCGAAAAGGTGCGCGAGGCGCTCAAGCACCGGCCCGACCTGGCCGTGGACCTGGAGCGGTTGCACGGCCTGGTGGTCCAGCGCGCCGCCGCGGAGCAGAGCGCCGCGCCGGCTGCGCCCGCGGTCATGCTGTTTCCCGTGTGGCGGGGCTACCTGCTGCCGGCCATCCGGCTGGCGCTGGAAGTGATCGACGGCAAGCCGGTCTCGCTCGACGCCCGGTTGCGGGAGGCCCTTTCGGGCCTTGGTTTCCGCGGCGGCACGTCGCGCGTCCGCGCCGAGCACATGGCCCTGCTGGCGCGCTGGTACTACCGCGGCGCCCGCCAGGGCGAGTTCGTTCCCTTCGAAAGCTATGAGCGCATTCCCTTCCGCAAGGTGGTGGGAGCCATCAGCCGTGTCTTGCGCTGATCAGACGGCCACCAGGACGTCTTCCCCTTCCACCTTCACTTCGTAGCAGCGGGTCTTGACGGCGGGATCGTGCGCGCACTCCCCGGTCTTCAGGTTCCATTGCCAGAAATGCCAGGGGCATTCGACCAGATCGCCGCTGATCTGGCCCTCGGCCAGCGGGCCGCCCTGGTGCAGGCATTCGCCGTCGATGGCGAAGATCTGCCCCTCGAGATTGGCCAGGAGAATCTTGCGGTCACCGGCGCTCACCTCCCGCACGGCGCCGGCGGCGATGTCGGAAAGGCGCGCAACTTTGAAGAAACTGGGCAACCTGGCACCTGACGCCTGAAAGCTGGACGGACAACTATCGCGGATTCGGAACCTGGGCGATCATAACGCGCTTCTTGAAGTCCTCGACCATGGAGGGCTCCAGGCGCACCTCGGTGGGCCGTTTGGCCAGCGTCATGTGGTCGATCTTGTCCTGCAGCTTCAGCAGAGCGTAGAAGAGGTTTTCGGGACGGGGCGGGCAGCCGATGACGTACACATCTACGGGCACGATCTTGTCCACGCCCTGCAGGACCGCATAGGTGTTGAACGGGCCGCCGACACTGGAGCAGGCGCCCATCGAGATCACCCATTTCGGCTCGGGCATCTGCTCGTAGATGCGTTTCAGCGCCGGGGCCATCTTCAGGGTGACGGTGCCGGCCACAATCATCAAGTCCGACTGCCGCGGGCTGGGCCGGAACACCTCGGCGCCAAACCGCGCGATGTCGAACCGCGAGGTGCTGGCGGCGATCATCTCGATGGCGCAGCAGGCCAGGCCGAACGTCAGCGGCCAGATCGATGACTGCCGCGCCCAGTTAAACACGTAGTCAACGGTGGTGATAATGAAGTTCTTCTCAAACCTGTTGTCAAGAACACCCATTTTGCATTGGCTCCGTGGATAGAAAGCCCCCCACAGCAGAGGATAGCATACGGGG
>Ga0315282_10005589_pt1 | contig 21350 bp, 19 predicted proteins | sample YL17G07_20_MG_FD_203693 | JGI IMG/M metagenome (GOLD analysis project Ga0315282, IMG submission 203693) | Sediment microbial communities from Yellowstone Lake, YNP, Wyoming, USA - YL17G07_20 | ecosystem: Environmental > Aquatic > Freshwater > Lake > Sediment | place: USA: Wyoming | collected... | reverse complement strand
CAACCGGCGCTTCTGGGAACCCCAAATGTTTAACCGGATGATCACTGCGTGTCTTAATGCTCAAACCGTTACCTTTTCGGAGCTAAGGCAATAAGCGTATTAAAGAAAAGTCCTTGATTTTATTTACACCTTTTATTCTTCCCACAATCCTCATAATTGGGGTTCTCTGGATTTATTTCCCAATTTTGACCAATCTTTTTTCTGACTTGGTCACAAATGAGGATTATTCCTTTGGGCTCCTCCTCCCTTTTGTAAGTGGATACATTATCTATCTAAAATGGCCTCAAATTCGCAATGTAGTCTGGCGTCCTTCCTGGCTGGGCCTGGTCTTTTTGGCGCTGGGTCTGTTTTTATCCCTTCTTGGCCAACTAAGCCTATCCGTTTTTTTTCAGCGTTTTTCTTTTTTAGTGGCCCTAGTCGGGGTAATTTTCGTTATTGGGGGCTGGAACTTGTTCAAACAATTGAGCTTTCCACTCCTGCTCCTGGCCCTCATGATCCCCGGTCCAGAGGGTATTACAAAGAAACTTACCTTCCCTCTGCAACTCACCTCTTCTAGCTTAGCTGCAACATTTTTGCAAATGGTGGGGGTTCCGGTACTCCGCCAGGGAAACGTCATTGATCTCGGAACGCGCCAGCTCCAGGTGGTCCAGGCTTGTAGCGGTCTAAGATACATTCTTTCCTTGATGGCCTTGGGGATAATTTATTGCTACTTTTATCAACGCAGCTTATGGAAGGCCGTTTTAATACTAATATTTCTCATCCCGGCAGCAATTGTGGCCAATGCTCTCCGAGTTGCGGGCATGGGGATTTTCCCTTCATTACAGGAGGGATTCCTTCACCAGTTTTCGGGATGGCTCATATTCCTATTCTGCTTTGCTTTTATGGGCCTGATTAACTGGCTATTAAATTTTTTACGGCCTCAATCGACTAAGGTCATAGATGATCCAGGACCACAGGGAACAGCAACTAACCATGCAGTTCCCGATAAGCGAGCTTCCCATGGCTATTATGTTCTTGGCGCCATCGCCCTTCTCCTTATCTTTGGGCAAGTTGACCGGACTTTATCAAAGGTAGAGCCTTTGCCACCTCTAAAGAGTCTTGACTCTTTTCCTCTCCAATTGGGAGACTGGCATGGCCAATCCTCCAAGATAAGAGAGGATATTTTAAAAGTCACCGAAGCGGACTCATATTTTAATGCTGAATATATCGCCCCTTCCAAATATCCTGTCGGCCTGTGGATCGCTTTTTATGGCCGCCACAGTCGTGGGATATTAAGCCATAATCCAAAAGTCTGCATGGTGGGCAGTGGCTGGCGCATCATTGATTCGAAAATTCAATATGTCGCCGATGGCTTGCCCGTGAACGCACTACTTTTGGAAAATAGTGGGGAGCGCACCCTGGTTTATTACTGGTATCTCCAGCAAGGCCGCTGGGTGGCTAAAATTACTAAGCCTTTCACAATAGGCTTAAGCGGTTTAATTCGGAGACGAACCGACTTTGTCCTGATTCGCCTGGTAATCCCCTTGCAACCTGACCAGCAAACCGCCACCGAACATCTTAACTCCTTTACTCGACTATTAATCCCAGTGATTCCACAATTTTTTCAAAAATGAATCGTATCATTCATCTTGTATAGGGGTTTTTATCCGAATAATTGCTTTTGCTCTTGATAAATCAGGGTCTAAGCGAGACACGGCCGAAAATGACAGATAACGCTTTTGAGAAAAATTTGAATAAAAAAGCCGTGTTCATGCAAACCAATGGCTAGAATCATCGTTGGTGAAACAAATAAGGTGAATTCTCCAGCTTGGTAATAAAGCATGCAACGCTCCCGCACCCGCAACTATATGGCCGGCCTGCTCACCGGTTATACCGTGACTTTCGTCACCATCGCCGTGGGCTTATGGCTCACCCCTTTCATCCTTCGCTTTTTGAGTAGTGCCGAGTATGGGATCAACGCCCTGGCCAGCGAAGTCTTGACGTGGTTAATGATAGTTGACCTCGGCATCACTCCGGCACTAAAGGTACAGGTAGCGCAGCAAACGGGGTCTCCCGACCGTGATCAATTAAACCGCCTGGCCAGCACCACGTTTTTCACGCAATTAGGCATGGTGGGGGTGCTGGCGCTGGTCGGAGCCGTGCTGGTGTACTTTTTTCCCGTTTTTTTTCATGTCCAGCCTGGTTTGCAGTCCCAAGTGACGCATTTTTTAGGGCTGCTGATTCTGGGTAGTGCCATAGCCCTGGCCACCCGAACCTTTTCGACGATTTTGGTAGCCTATCAACAGATCCATGTTGATAATCTTATTAGCCTGGCCCTGATAGTCATCCGGACCCTCTTGATTGTCACCTTGTTGCTATACGGCTGGAAATTGCTCTCCCTGGCAGTGGCCAGTTTAGCGGCGATAATCATTACCTCGGGATTAAGCATTATTCGATGCTATCGGGCCGTGCCGGAACTCTCTTTAAAATTTCGACTGACTTCGTGGGAAACCTTGGGCAAGATAGGGAACCTTAGCGTTTGGTTTACGTTGGGAGGACTTGCCCTTTTCTTAATCAATTACCTGGACCGTACGGTGGCCGCCCGGCTGATTTCTTTAGAAGCGGTTACAACCTTATATCTTACTGGCAGGGTCTATTCGCTGTTTAGCGGTATGTTAAGCCGACTGAGCGACACCGCCAGGCCGGCTATGGGTCAACTTATAGGTCAGGGAAAACTCGCCGATGCCTTGATTAACGGTCAACACCTTTTTACTTTGTCTGCTGGGGGCGCTATGGTTATAGCTTTGAGTCTCTTTGCCGGCAATGGCAGCTTCGTTCCCTGGTGGGTTGGTAAGGTTCATTACGGCGGATGGCTTCTGGATATGGGATTAGCCTTGAATTTGATAGTCCATAATTGGGTTAACCCAATGCATACTATATTAACTGCTGGATTAATTGTTAGACCCCAAACCATATGTTACTTTATTGAAGGTATCTTAAACTTGATATTATCGATTGTCTTGACCTTGCATTTTGGTTTGATCGGTGTAGTAATCTCTACTTTCATAGCCCGCCTGCTAACTTCATGTCTTTATATCCCCTGGCTTGCCGCCAAACTGTTCAAGCAAGATTATCGATCCTTTCTGGTCAATAATCTCCGCAGGATTGTCCCCGTCCTTCTCATTTTGATGCCGGTTGCCTGTTTGGCAAGGTTGATGGGGGAACATTTTAAAGGGGTTCTAAGTTTCATGCTGCCAATGGCTATTACGGCAGCCATCGGTTGCATCTTACTGTGGCTCATTACGTTCGACCGAATGCTACGGCTCAAATTCTATAATATCTTGCTCGACATTGGTAAAGTTGCTTATAAAAAAGCTTAATTTAATAAACGATATAATAATTTCTTCAAGATAGAAGCGCATTTTTTAACAGCAATGCGTCCATGTCATAATTTTATTGCATTTGAAAAACGCATCATTAGAAATAATATTTGCAAAAATTGCAAACATAATAAGATTTATAGAATAATAGAAATGATGTTTGGATTAACGGATTAATCTGAGATGGATAAACTATATGGATATTAAGACAAAGGTTTCGGTTTTTATTCCAACTTATAACTATGCTCAATACATAGGAATCGCTATAGAGAGCATAATTTCACAAACTTTAACGGATTGGGAATTGATTATTTGTGATGATTGCTCTACAGACAATACCGATGAGGTAGTTCAAAAATACCAAGACCCGAGGATACGCTATTTTAAAAATCCTCGCAACTTGGGACTTTATGATAATTTTAACCACTGCGCCACATATGCGAAGGGAGAATATTTATTTTTCCTATGTGCCGATGATTATCTGGAAAAACATTCTCTTCAATATTTGTCTGATGCTCTTGATTCATATTCAGAGGCGGCCATTGCAGTCGCCTATCAAGTACAATTTATTAATGAAAAAGGAGACAATTTAGGGGAAATTATCAAGAAACGGCTGGGTCCAGGATTGATTAAAGGTAAAGATATATTATATGCACAATGCATGTTTGTTATGTCAGTTGGTTCGCCTTCTCATGTATTAATTAGAGCATCTATTTTGGATGATGGTCCTGTGTTTAATAGAGAGGTTGAGCATATTGCCGATAACGCACTTTGGTGTAAATTAAGTGAAAGATGGGATGCTGTTTATGCAAAGGATGCATTAGTCTATCAGAGAGTACATAATAAACAAGCCACGGTTCGGCATCAAGAAATACTTTTAGATATTAAAAACACGACTGATTTGTTTAAGGAATTATTTGAAAGCTCAAAAATATTAAGTGATCCATCTTTCCTAAAGCATATGTTTATAAAGAATAGATTATATCCTTGGTTTGATAGAGCAATTGCTTTAGCAAAGAAGAAACAGTGGAGAAAAAGTTTTTGGATTTTAAAAAATATTGCTGTCTTTTCCAAATTTCCATGGTGGTTCCCTTATTTTAGCTTTCTCAAGATCATAAAATGGTTGAAAGCTAAGTCCTTTAACTTACGAACTCTTTAATTTGATAATTTAATCTTAACATACCATCGTTGAGAGCCAGGCTGATGCTGGTCAGATAATAGAAAGATTTATGAACCTCCTTTTAAAGCTTTTGAACCTTTTGCGGAAAAGAATTCTGGTAACCAGCAGGAGGCACTATCAGTGGCCCTTGGCGGCCCCCTTGGACTTCCCCCGGGTGGTGCATATCGAGAACACCAATGCCTGCCCGGCCCGCTGCGTCATGTGTTCCATGGACAGCATGAGCCGCAAGGTCGGGATCATGGACTTCGCTCTCTTCGAGCGCCTCATCGGGGAATGCGCCGGCCGCGCCGAGGTGCGGGAAGTGCACCTGCACGGGTTCGGGGAGCCGCTGGTTGACAAAGATCTTGCCCGCAAGGTAGCACTGGCCAAACGCCTGGGCATCCCCTTTACCTACATCGTCACCAATGCTTTCCTGCTGACGGAACAGGCGTCTTATGAACTGATCAGGGCCGGGTTGGATGGGATAAAGTTCAGCTTTTACGGCATGACCCGGGAGACTTACGAGAAGGTGCACCGTCACCTGCACTTCGAAAAAACGGTGCAAAATATTGAAAGGTTTTTCCAGATGCGCGACCGCCTCAAGGCCCCCAATCCCCTGGTGCGGTTTCAGTTCTGCCCGGACTTGGCGGGACCCGAGGAATTGCCATTGTTTTTCCAGAAATGGCGCCCTTACCTGGATGCGGACCGGGGGGATTTGTTCTATACCACCGGTCTGCACAACTGGGCGGGTGGCAAAGACTATGCCGCTCTAAAGGTCCCGGAACACTTGCGGCACTGCGCCTGGCCTTTCATGCACATGCAAATCCTTTGGGACGGCCGGGTCATCCCCTGTGTCTTTGATTATAATGGGACCGTGGCCCTGGGAGATGTAACGCATGACACGATTGAAGAAATCTGGCGCTCTCCCCGATATGAGTCCTTCCGGGAAATATGGAGACAGAAGCGCTCTGCTTCAGTGCCTATTTGTGCCAAATGCGATGACCCCGACGGCATCTTTCACCCCCGCCCGGTGGACGCGGCTTTACAGCCTACTGCGCGCCGGGTTATCCCTCAGGCAAATGCAAGGTCCCGGCGCCTTCGCTTCGCCTTCCAAGATATCCGCCGGGACGTGAAATTGGAGTTAAAATACCGCAACCGCTTAACATGAAAGACATCGATGGAAAACAGAATTGGCTGAAGGTGGGGCGCACCGTCCTGGAGGCGGAGGCCCGGGCAATTGTCGAGGTGGCTCATCGTCTGGATGACAATTTCTCCCGGGCCCTAGAGCTTATCCTGGGTGCCACCGGAAAAGTGGTGGTGAGCGGCATCGGCAAGTCCGGGCATGTCGGGCAGAAAATCGCCGCCACCCTGGCCAGCACCGGCACTCCGGCGGTATTTCTTCACGCCGCCGAGGCCGTCCATGGGGACCTGGGAATTTACACTCCCGGGGACCCCTCCATCCTGATTTCCAAGAGCGGCAGCACCGCGGAACTGCTGCGGCTCATTCCCATCTTGCGTCAATTTCAGTCACCTTTGATCGCCCTGGTGGGGAACCTGAAATCGCCCATCGCCCAGAAGGCCGACGTGGTGCTGGACGCCCGGGTGGACCGGGAAGCGGACGCCTTGAATCTGGCCCCAACCTGCAGCACCACCGTGGCCCTGGCCCTGGGCGACGCCCTGGCGGTCTCCCTGATGGTGGCCCGGCAATTCAGCCCCCAAGACTTCGCCCGCTTTCATCCCGGGGGTCAATTGGGGCGCACCCTGTGGCTGCGCGTGGCTGACGTCATGCATCTGGGCGAGGCCGTGGCCTGGGTCAAACCCGAGACTCCCCTGAAGCAGGTGATTATCGCCATGACGGAGCACCCCTTGGGGGCCGCTTGCGTGGTGAACGAGGAGTCGCAACTTTTAGGACTGGTCACCGAGGGCGATCTGCGACGGGCCCTTTTGGCTCATGATGACCTGCGGTATCTTCAAGCCCAGGACTGCATGACCCGGAACCCCATTACGGTAACCCCGGACCTAAGCCTGAAAGAGGCCGCCCGGATTATGGAGGACCGGCCCTCCCAAATCTCGGTGCTGCCAGTGGTGGAGCCGGTGGGGGGAAAGAGTTTGGGGTTGATTCGGATCCATGATATTTATCAGCCGGAGTTGATCTAGATGTCTGCTGAAATAGTCATCCTTGCCGGCAGCGGCTCAATGCACCATGCAAGGCCCTTGCTGGAGCATTTCGGCGACCGAGCCCTGGTGGAGAGGGAATGGGTCCCAGAGGCTGTCATGCGTCACCAGCCATCGCTGGTGATCACCTTCGACGAGCACGGGGCCGAACTCGGGCTCTGCGTCGGTGAGGCCGCACGCCGCGGGGTCGCCACTCTCCAGGCGATGGACGGCATCCTGGAGTGGCGCCGAACCTGGCAATATCCCACCTCCCCGGAGAAGCGGCCGCTGAACCAGCCGGCTCTGGCCCACAAGATCGCTTGCATGGGTCGCGCCGACGCCAGGATCCTCGAGTCGTGGGGTAATGTCGGAAAGTGCGAAATTATCGGTTCCCCACGTTTCGATCGCCTGGCGGCGACCCGGCGGCCGATCCGCACAGAGCCGATTGCTGACAGGCCCCTGCGGCTGCTGGTTATGACCGCTAAGACCCCTGGGTTCACACCGGAGCAGGTGGAGATGACCTTCAGATCACTGCTGGACCTCAAAAGCCATCTCGCTGGACGACAGGACGTGGAAGTTATCTGGCGCGTGACCCAGAAACTCCACGATCGCCTCGGGGTTGAGAACACGGTCAGAAACGTCCTCTCTACCGAATTGCACGATATCCTCGCAACGGTCGACGCAGTCATCACCACCCCATCGACGGCCATCCTCGAATCGATGCTCTGCGGTCATCCGGTGGCCCTCCTTGACTACCATAACTGCCCGCACTACGTTCCGGCGGCCTGGGTCATCTCCTGTGAGGGGCACATCGAGCCGGTTCTGGACGAACTGAAGGCTGCCCCCCTGGCCCGGATGCTCTACCAGGAATTCTGCCTTGAGGACGCCCTGGCCTGCCGTACCCCGGCGCTGCCACGGATGGCGCACCTGATCGATGAGATGCTGCGTATCCGCAGGGAATGCCTGGCGGCGGGCAAGCCCCTGGCGTTTCCCCACCGGATCGTTCAGGACCCGGTCGAACAGGTAGCATGGCCCAGCGAGGCGTTCGACCTCAAGAGGCTCTACCCCCACCACCGCGTTTTTGGCAACCGTGAGGTGACGGTTCTTCAAGCTGAGCTGGAAGCTGCTTTGGGCACGATCGGCATCCTGAAGAGCCAGGTCGAATTACTCTCCGGACGCCTTAACCGAATTCCGGGCTACCGCTTGGCCGTGAACATCTATCACGCCTTAAAGCAGCGGCGTTAACTTTTCTGTTAGGTAAAGCAGAGATCAATCAATCAATAACATCAGGAAAATGTATTGGAGAATTTCTTCTATTATGCCAATTTTTATTGTGATTGGTATTTCCATTATGTATGCTGCCCGGTTACTAAGAAAAAATTGAAAAGAGTTGGTGAGGTACTTAAAACAGAAAATGGGTCGATGTCTTATCCTCTTATAGATGAAAGACCCTCGTTGATGCCTGGTCCAGTTACATGCCAAAAATAAATTCAAAATTCACCATCCTGGTGACCCACTTCCGGCCGGATATTGTCAGCGGCGCCGAGTTCGCCATAGCTGATATGGTTAAAAAATGCGACGAGCGCTTTCGTTTTATCATGCTTACGCCTGGTGCCGGCAATCTGGCTGATTATTATCGATCCCGTGGTTTCGAGGTCTGGCCGAAAAGAATAGAGACACCGCGCCGGAAATACCCGGGACTTCATACCTTTCAATCATTTCTTTTTGCCCGACAGCTGCAAGCCAAGGGAATCGACTCGGTAATCGCCAACACCTTTCCGGCCGCCAGCCGAGTTCAGACGGCCTGCCGTTTTGCTGGAATCCCATACGCGATCTACGTGCGGGAGTACATCTCGGATAAGCCCCCCCATCGCGGCATCCTGGGACGGGCCGATAGGATCTTCGCGGTTTCCGCCGACGTGGCCGCCTACTTATCGCCGATGTCTGATCCGAAAAAAATCGCCGTCGCCCATGATCACCTGGATGCCGAGGCGCTTGTCGCCAGGCTCGAGGCTCGCAACCCGAAGCGCTTCGCTGGAGAGGGTCCAGTGGTAGGCATAATCGGCCGGATCACAAGCTATAAGCAGCAGGACCTGTTTGTCAGGGCAATTCCATGGGTATTGAAAGAAGTCCCAGAGGCGAGGTTCTTGATAGTCGGCAGTGCTGGGGAAGGTGAGAGGGCTTACGAGGAGGGATTGAAGAAGCTCGCCCGCGAATTGCAGGTGGACGACAGGCTCGCTTTTCTCGGTCACCGCCCGGATGCACTGGAGATCATGGCTGAATTGACCGTCTGCTGCCTGACCTCTGACCGGGAACCCTTTCCGCGGACAGTGCTGGAGGCCCAGTTGGCCGGTTGTGCGGTTATCGCTGCAGATACCGGAGGCTGCCCTGAGATGGTTGAAGACGGGGTGACCGGACTTCTGTTCCCTTCGACGCGGCCCGACTCGCATGAGCTGTTGGCTGAAAAAATTATCCGGTTATTAGGTGATGACGCATTGAGAGAAAGGATTGCAGTTAATGCAAAAGAAAGGGTTATGCAGACATTCGCAAGCGATATGCCTGTCAGGCAGTTCGAAGCGCACCTTAAGTCGCTTGTCCGATGAATAAGAAAGTCGCCATAGTTTACCGGCTCGACATGCCCGGCGGGGTGCAATCCTGCGTCTTTTCCCTGATCAAGGGGCTGAACCGCCTGTATATAATCCCTGACATACTTTGGGATTGCGAACCGGACTGGTCTTTGCTGCACGAGCAGGGGGGTAGAGCTGCTTACCGGAAGGTACGATTCAGAGTGCCCCAAAGAATGATAGACAAAATGCCGAACACGCTAAGATATCTGGCGCATATCTGCAACGTGATAGACGCCCGGAAATTTCGTGAAGAATATAATTTCTTTTTCATCTTCTCTAACGGGTTTGTGGTTTCTAAAGATATGCCCCACCTCTATTATCTTTCAGGTCCGCCTTTGTTGCCACAATTGGAGACGAATAGCCCCGGTATTAAGGGCTTACCGACACGTTTTTCCCGCCTCTTATACAAAAAAGCCCTGAACCGAATCAGCCCGGTTTATGATTACCATCGGGAACTGCGGTATGTGATAAATTCACAATACACCGCGGGTCTTTTTCAGGATGCCCATGGAGTAAGACTTCCGGTGGTCTATCCGCCGATTGATCTCAGCGGGAGAGACTTTGCCGACGATGACCTGCCCAAGCGGGACTCCATAACTTTCTTTTCACGGATCGTTGATTATAAGCGTCCTGAAATGGTGTTAGACCTTGCGAGGAGGCACCGGCAGTTCCGGTGTGTCATCATGGGAGGGGTTGCGCCCATCCGCAGGGCTTACTTTGAGAGTTTGCATAAGTATGCAGATGAGCATAGCATGAAAAACGTCGTGTTCCTTGACAATCCCTCATCAGAAAGAGTCAGGGACGAACTGGCGAGAACGCGGTTCTATGTTTTCCCGGGGATTAACGAGCATTTCGGCATGACGACTCCTGAAGCCATTGCCTCCGGCGCCATACCTTTTGTGCATGACTCCGGAGGTCAGCAGGAGATCGTCAATAACCCGGAATTGCGGTTTGTCGACAAAACGTTCTTTGACAGGTTCGAATCTCTCCTGAACCGGACTGACGCAGAATTGCAAGGGGCCAGGACCGCCCTGAACAAGCACGTACAAACATTCTCAGAAGCAAATTACATCAAAACCATGCTTTCTTATTTTTTGGGCGACGCATCAGGTGAAACGGATACCGAAAAGGGGGTCCTGCACTATGCTGACGATCAGGGGTAAAAGGATACCGTCAATTTCTCCGCACCTTGACGATGTGGAACTCGGAGCCAATTAACATGGCAAGCTCTTATCCTCCCACAACATTAGAAACCAGCATAATCAATGACAGGACATTGGTACCTTCTTATGTAGCCCTGGGTCTGTCCCTAACGTTGCAGGTCGCTGCCCTGGCTTTGCTTCTCCTGGGACAATTGCAGGCAGGCGGTATCTTAATTTATGCTGTTGTAGTTTTGGCCTTGTTCTATGGCATAATCAAAAAAAATTATCTGAGTGCCTTGGCCATATTTATCAGCTCCTATGGACTGAGTTTGCCCTTTCGGGATAGTGCCACAATCGGGCATGGTACTTATGCTTATGCATATATTTTAATAGCTTTTTTTCTTATCTTCAGCAGGACCTCCAAATCGTTAACGAAATTCTTGCCCATTGGCATCTGTTTCTTCTTATATTGGTTGTCGTGGACCTGGGGAGCCAAGCCGATGCCGTATGGGCTAACGGTGCGCCTGGCGGGGGCCACGGCCGCTATGGTCCTCACCTACCTGGCGGTAACCCAGGTGGAGGATTTAAGATTTCTTTTCTGGGCCCTGCTGTTGGGCTCGGCATTATTTATCCCCACGGTATTTTTGTTTCAAAGTCCGGAAGAGCGTTTCGGCGTCCTCCAGCTCGCCGACAATATCGAAGCGGGCAACCCGGTCTCCTACATGGGACATCTCGCCCCCTGGATGATTGTAGGTTTTGCCCTGGTGGTATGGGACACCCACCTGAAACACCGGAAACTGATCATAGCAGGATTGGTAATTCTTACCTGCGTCCTGGTTTACTCAACTTCCCGGACCAATATTGCTTTGGTTGCCATTGGCATGATGCCGATTATGTTAAGAGGTTTTCCTAAACGCCCGGCTTTCATCTTGATATTGCTCATGGTGCTAGTGGCGGGCAGTACAGTCATTGTCGTCAGGAACCCCATGGTGAGCCATTATCTCTTCGGCAAACTTCCCCTGGGAAGCGCGCAAGAAGGGCAAATTGTCCGCAAGGGCGGGCCGGACCAAACACTCCAGGGTCTGGACAAATACTCCACCGGCCGGATTGCTATCATGCGAGCCGGAATGGAGAAATTCTTCCGTTCGCCCTTGGCCGGGGTAGGACTCGGAAACAGCGATATTGGTAGCGGGAGAGGGCAGGTCATTCATTCTTTTTGGGTCAAATTACTGGCGGAATCAGGACTCCTGGTAACTTTACCATTATTGATCATACTCTTGTGGCAATTTTTCCATTACATCTGGAGGATCAATGGCAGTCTGCCGGGTTTGAGTATCGGACTTTTCTTGGGGATGGCAGCCTTCGGTCTGGTGGCCCACGGCCTCGATCTGCTTATGTGGCCCATGTATGGCATGGCCCTGGCGGTGGCAGAACTGCGCGATAAGGAGGTGCAAGTTTCCGATTACCTGGCACCTAAACTGGGTCTCAACCGCGGTATGGAGGCGGAAGGAAAAATCACCTAAAAGGTACATGAGTTGCATTTAATGCAAATCTGAAACTTCACCGCTATCCGGCAACCATGGGTTTAGGTTTGTGACTAAAATCTGATAACCGGACTTACATGAACATCTTGCATGTCATAGACAGCCTGGCGGTGGGAGGGGCGGAGCGGGTCCTGGTGGAACTGGCCAACCAGGCCGCCCGCGATGGTCACCGGGTCACGGTTTGCGTTACCCGTTCGGAAACCAGTCTGGCTGCGGCGCTGCATCCGGGCATCGATCTCTGGGTGCTGGGGCGGCAGCGGCGCTTTGACTTCCCGGCCATGCGAAGATTTGCCGGATTGGTGAAACAGAACCGCATAGAGTTGATCCAGGCCCACAGCCGCTCTACCCTGGCGTTTCTGTCTGTCCTCAAAACCCTGAAGATGATCCGGGCGCCCATTGTCTTCCTGGACCATTACGGAATTGAGATCGATCCTTCGGTCCCCTGGTGGTTCAGGTGGTGGGGGAAACACTGCCTCAGTCATTACGTGGGGGTCTGCGAGGCTTTGGGCGGGTGGGCCCAAAAGGCTGGGGTCCCTTCCGAAAAAATCAGCGTCATCGAAAACGGGCTGGATCTGTCCTCCCTCATGCAGGCTGAACCCCTGGACATCCGGAAGGAATTGAACCTCCCTTTAGACATTCCCTTAGGCATCGTGGTGGGGGGGCTCCGGTACGAGAAAGGCACCGACGCCCTCATTGAAGCCGTCGCTCAAAGCGCCAGAGCACGCGACACCATAATCCTGGTGGTAGGCGGGGACCGTGACCCCGAGTATGCCCGGAGGTGCCGGGAACGGGCTGCCTCTTTAGGGCTGGCACAACATCTACTGTTCCTGGGACAGCGCCTGGACGTACCCCGGCTGCTTCGGGCCGCGGACTTTGCCCTGATTCCGTCGCGCTCGGAGGCCTGCAACCTGGTTTTCATTGAATACCTGGCCGCGGCCCTGCCTTTCGTGTCCACCCTGGCAGGGGGGATTGCCCTCCAGGCGGCGGCGCGGGGTTTGCCGGAATTTGTGCCCATCGATGATCCCCAGAGCTTTGGCGCGGCCCTGGACCGGCTCTTGAGCCTGACGCCGGCGGAACGGCGGGAGCGGGGGAAGCTGGGCCAGGCCTTTGCCATCCAGGACTTTGAGATCCGCGCCAAGATGCCCCAATGGTATGGGCTCTATGCAAAAGTTTTGGGAGCCACGCGGCTATGAAACTGCTCATTGTCTCTGATTTGATGCATTACCACCGGGACGGCCAAGTAGTTGCGTGGGGAACCACGGTGCGGGAGATTAACCATCTGGCCCAGATGTTCGAGGAAATCAGATGCCTCGCATGTTTTGATCCAAGACCGGCGCCGGCCAGTTCCCTGCCTTACGACCCGGATAAGGTCAAGTTGATTCCTCTGCCGCCTTCCGGAGGGAAAACTTTGGGGGCCAAGCTCAACATCCTGCGTCTCACTCCCCTTTACCTGAAGAGGATTTATCAGGAACTGCCCTGGGCTGACGTGGTGCACGTCCGGTGTCCCAATAATATCGGCCTGCTGGCGATCCTGTTGCTCAGCCTGGTTTCTTTCCCTAAATTGCGCTGGGTCAAATATGCCGGAGATTGGAAGCCAATGAATCGCCAGCCATGGTCTTATGATTTTCAGCGCTGGTGGCTGGAAAAAGGCCTGCACCGCGGCATCGTCACAGTGCACGGCAGCTGGTCTGATCACATTAATAAAGTATCCAAGTATGTATATACAATAGCCACACCTAGCTTAACAGAAGGGGAACTGGAGCAAGGACGCTTGTTAGGATACGGCAAGAAATTGAACTACCCTATTTATTTATTATTTGTGGGGAGAGTAACGAACAACAAAGGGGCGAGGCGGGTGTTACAAATAGCCCAAGAAATCCATAAACATGGCTTGGCGTTAGAGCTTCACGTGGTAGGCGATGGTCCGGATAGACCGGCACTAGAGACGTGGACTCGGGAACAAAGATTACATTCTTTTGTAACTTTCCATGGCTGGTATCCGAAAACCAAGCTATCAGATTTTTATGGGAAAGCCCATATTCTTCTCTTTCCCTCGGTTTCTGAAGGCTGGGGTAATGTTATCGCCGAAGCCCTATCTCACGGCGTGGTGCCTTTGGCCCCGGCAGTATCGATAATCCCCCAGGCACTTGCAGAAATTGGGGCGGGCCAAGCCTTGAATCCCCTAAATATTTCTGCCTTTGTCCAAGCGGTATTATATTATGTCACGAATCCAGACCGCTGGAAGGTGGAAAGTTTGGCCGGTATCGAAGGCGCTTGGCGCTTTACATATAATGAATATTTAACAGGGCTACGCCGCATCTTTGCTGATGCCTGGGGTATAGAGATTGGACGGAATAGCTTGCTGCAAAGAGCCGAAAGTATTTCGAGTCCCTTATGTCAGGATCAATCAATCAAAACTATCTGACGGTGTTTCAGGCAATTAGGTGGCTACTGGCGCCTCTCCTGGGACCGCATGGGGCTGTGGTGCAGTACCTGGTAAGCGGTTATGCACGAAGCTGCAAACACGTGCTTGACCTGGGGGCGAGAAGGTCCCCCTATACCCATGGCTTGTCGGGAATGGTGGTGGGATTGGACCTGCCGGCCGCCCATGAAGAAAAACTGGGCTTCACTCCGCAATCCTTGACCCGCTATGATCAGTCCCGGCGTTTTCCCGTCTTCGGGAGGGGTGAGCAGTTACCGTTTCAGAATGACACCTTCGACGCGATCTTGCTCATTGAGGCCATTGAACATATTGGGCCGGATCGGGAGGCAATTAAAGAAATCCATCGCGTCCTGCGGCCCGGGGGAGTTCTGGTTCTGACCACTCCCAATGGCGACACCTTCCCCCGACCCACCAAGCACCATGTGCGCCACTATACCTCCATGGTGCTGAGAAAGTTGGTCGGCGAACATCTGTCCATTGAGCGGTTTTGGTGTCTGTTCCCCCAGGGGAAACTTTGGGATGAGAGCGTGGTCTCTGTTAAAAAAATGATCGAGGCCCGGGATGTCCGCTCCCTGCTGCACCATGTGGGGGCGCTGGCCCTGTACTGGCCCAAGACGCTGGCCTGGTTCTGGGCCGGCAAGGCGAAGGGGACCACCACCTTGGTCCTGGTGGCCCGGAAACCCTGACGAGTCTCGGCATGCAAGATAAATCGGTGCTCCTCATCGGCAACTTTCTCTCCGCCAGCGTCGGCATCAAGGGGCACAGCGAGGAGTTGGCCAGAAGATTGGCCCGGGCGGGTTGGCAGGTGATGACGGCCTCTGAAAAGCAAAATCGCCTGGCCCGGTTGGCAGACATGGTGGCCACGGTCTGGCGGGAGAGATCCCGCTACCGGGTGGCGCACCTAGAGGTTTTCAGCGGCGCCGCCTTCTTCTGGGCCGAAGTCGTCTGCAAAAATTTGCGCCTCCTGGGCAAGCCTTACATTCTCACCCTCCACGGCGGCAACCTCCCGGCTTTTGCCCGCCGGTGGCCGGGCCGGGTGCGGCGGTTACTAACGTCTGCTCGGATAATAGTAACTCCCTCCAGGTATTTGCTGGCGGAGCTGCAGGAGTATGGGGGGCGGTTCCAATTGATTCCCAATCCCCTGGACCTTTCGGCCTACCCCTATCGGCCGAGACGGGAGCCGCAGGTCCACCTGGTATGGCTGAGAGCTTTCCATAAGATGTACAACCCGCGGTTGGCTCTCAAGGTGGCGGCCCAGCTGCTCCCGGAATATCCTGAATTACAGTTAATCATGGTGGGGCCGGATAAAGGCGACGGGAGCTGGCAGGAAATGCCGCAACTGGCCGGCGAGTTGGGAGTGACAGACCGGGTCATTTTCCAGGAGAGAGTTGCCAAGTCGGAGGTGCCTGACTGGCTGAACCGGGGAGATATCTTCCTGAATACCACCTTTGTGGACAATGCCCCGGTCACGGTGACCGAGGCCATGGCCTGCGGGCTTTGCATCGTGAGCACTGATGTAGGTGGCATCCCTTATCTCCTGGAACATGAGAAAGATGCCCTGCTGGTCCCGCCGGATGATCCAGACGCCATGGCGGCGGCGGTAAGGCGCATCCTGACGGAGCCGGGGCTGGCCCGGCGCCTTTCGGAAAACGCCCGGCGCAAGGCCGAGCAATTCGACTGGTCCGTCATCCTGCCTCAATGGGAGGCGCTTCTGACTGCCGTGGCAGAGAGTGGCCCATGATGAACGATTGGTTGCTGCTCCTTTACCACCACCTTCCCTACCCCTTGCGCGTCTTAACCGCAAGCGCGCGGGGCTATTACCTACGGTGGTGGCGCTACGGGCCCGAAACGGAAAGATTGGTGGCTGAAGCCCTGGAGCGGGAAACCTGGAGCCCGGAGCGTTGGAAAACCTGGCAAGAAGAAAGATTGGCCCAGGTGCTCTGGCGCGCCGCCACCCGGGTGCCTTACTACCGGGACCAGTGGGCCCAGCGGCGACGTCAGGGCGACCGGGCCTCCTGGAATTATCTGGAAAACTGGCCCATTCTGGACAAAGAACCATTGCGGGAAAATTCCGCCGACTTCGTGGCCGATGACTACGATGTCCGGCGCATGTTTCATGAGCATACAAGCGGCTCCACGGGAAAGCCGCTGGACCTGTGGTGGAGTCGAAGAACGGTCAGGGCCTGGTATGCCCTGGTTGAAGCCCGGTGGCGCCGCTGGTACGGCGTCTCTAGTCACGACCGTTGGGCCATCCTGGGAGGCCAGTTGGTTGCCCCGGTTAGCCAGAGGCGGCCGCCATTTTGGGTTTGGAATGCTGCGCTCTATCAGCTTTACATGTCTTCCTATCATTTAGCGCCTGATCTTATTTCTCCATATCTAGATGCACTTAAGCATTATCGCATCAAATATCTCTATGGTTACACCTCCTCTCTTTATGCCCTTGCTCAGAAAATTTTACATTCCGGTCGACGTGACTTGCGGATGGCGGCGTGCATCGCCAATGCAGAGCCCGTATTCGATTACCAGCGGCAGGCCATTGCTGAGGCCTTTCAATGCCCAATACGGGAAACCTATGGCATGTCGGAGATAGTGGCTGCGGCTGGCGAGTGCGAAGCCGGGAAGTTGCACCAGTGGCCCGAGGCAGGCATTGTGGAGGTTCTCTCAGGTGACCGGCCCGCCGCGGCAGACGATAGCGGGGACCTGGTATGCACCGGCCTGCTCAACATCGACATGCCCCTGGTCCGCTATAGGTTGGGCGACCGAGCCACCGTGCCACTAAAGGAGGAGCATTGCCCTTGCGGGCGCACTCTGCCCCTGCTATTCTCGCTGGATGGCCGGTCGGACGATGTGCTCTACGCTGCCGATGGGAGAAAGATCGGCCGGTTGGACCCGGTGTTTAAGACGCAACTGCCCATCAGGGAGGCCCAAATCATCCAGGAGACCCTTAACCTGTTAAAGGTGCGCTATGTACCGGCGCCGGGTTTTTCCGACGCGGCCGGCCGAGCCATCATTGAGCGCCTGCAAGCTCGGATGGGACCGGTCGAGGTGGCCCTGGAGCCGGTGACCGAAATTCCCCGGGGAGCCAGTGGTAAATTTCACTCCGTGGTATGTAACCTGTCGCAAGAAGAGAAGGAGCGCTTGCAGCAATTAGGCTGAGTAAGAGACAGCGGGGCTCAAGGGGAAGTTCGTGACTGCCTGTAACATCATAAGATACTTAACGTTGTCGGATCTTCCCCAAGTAACGGCAGTCCATCGCGCCGCGTTCCCTGAGAGCTTGTTCACCGCCCTTGGCCCCGAGGCCACCCGCCGCTATTATGAGTGGCAATTGCTGGGCCCGCACGAGGTGACCGCGCTGGGAGCCTTCAAGAACAAAGAATTAAAAGGTTTCTTGTTCGGCGGGGTTTTTAGAGGGGCCATGGGCGGTTTTTTGCGAAAAAACTGGGGTTATTTGGGTTGGTGCGTCATGACCCACCCCAGGGTTTGGCTGCATCATACTTTTCGGGCCCGTCTGAGAGAGGGGGGCGGCATTTTAAGGAAGCAAATAGGGACCAATCCCTCCCAGCGGCAAAATCACCGGGGCAAACCTTTCGGGATCCTCTCCATCGCGGTTGACCCATATTTGCAGAGGAGCGGGGTCGGAAAGATGCTAATGCAGGTGGCGGAAACCATTGCCCGCGGGCACGCCTTTCAGGATATGCACCTGACGGTTCATCCTGGCAACCTGCAGGCGGTCAGATTTTATCAGCGCCTCGGCTGGGAGAAGATATGCGAGGAAAACAGCTCTTTTAATGGGTACATGAAGAAATTGCTACGGCCTTAGCTCCATGGAAAAACTACCCCTGGTTTCTATTATCATGCCTATTCGGAATGAAGCGAATTTTATCCGGAAGAGCCTTGGCTCCCTCTTGGCCCAAGACTATCCGCCCGAAATGATGGAAATCTTGATAGTGGATGGCATGTCTGATGACGGCACCCGGAAGATTATTCAAGAGCTGATGAAAGAAAGGGGAGAGATCTTAAAAACCGCCGCTCCCGGCCATCATGGGAACGGTGACCAAACCTCCATCGTCCTCCTGGATAACCCCGGCCGCATTGTGCCCAAAGCCCTTAACATCGGTCTGCGTCAGGCCCGGGGGGACATCATTATGCGCATGGACGGCCACTGCCTGGTGGATACTGATTATGTACGGCGGTGTGTGGAACTGTTGCGGAAAACAGGGGGGGATAATGTAGGGGGGACGCTTAAGACCCAAGGGAAAAATTTGATGGGGCGAGCGGTTTCCGTGGCCACCAGTTCCCCTTTTGGGGTGGGGGGGGCGCGATTCCGCTACACCAATAGGCCAGGCTGGGTTGACACGGTCTTTCCTGGAGTTTTCCACCGGGAGGTGTTTGACCGTATCGGCGGATTTGATGAAGAATTGGTGCGTAATCAGGATGATGAATTCAATTTTCGATTGTTGCAGGCCGGGGGCCGAATCTGGCTGGACCCTTCCATCCTGGTAACTTACTACGTCCGGTCCAGCTTCCGAAGCCTCTGGCGTCAGTACTTTCAATATGGTTTTTATAAGGTTCGAGTGATCCAGAAACGGCGCCAGGTGGCTTCCTGGCGGCACCTGGTGCCGGCGGCCTTTGTTTCGGGTTTGGTTTTTACTTCTTTACTTTCACTTATCACTGGAAACAAATTATGGGGCTTTATGGTGGCCGGGCCCTATCTGCTCACTAACGTTTTAGCCAGCCTGTGGACGGCTCGACGGGATTGGCTAACTTTGCCACTTTTGCCTTTGGTTTTTGGGAGTTTACATTGTTCCTATGGTCTTGGATTCTTGTTTGGTTTATGGGGTTGGCGAAATTTTTGGCACCGAAAAAGCTGAGAGAATTAAACATTTTTAAATTATTTTAAAAACCCTTATGGTAGAGCAATTTCTTAGCCAGATAATGAAGACCTTATATCGTTTAAGGCATCAATTACTGCCTTGTCTTCCACTGCCTTTGGCCAATTTCAAGCATAGCGGCAGAGATAAAATTGGGCCAAGGCCATTTTAAGGTGGAATATCTGGGCGAAATCATTAAGACAACCACGTTGGAACATCGGATGAAGTTCTATCTTCCCAAGGCAAAGCAGACCCATTTTCTGCTTTATTATGTAGCTTAGGAAAATTCGGGACAACCTTTTCAGATAGCTGATATCAATCTGGATAATGGCCAGAAACGGGTTGTTGACGGAGTATTAAGCCGCCCCGGTCCCATCGCCACCTTGTTGCACTGCAACGGGAAGATCTACATCGGTTCAGGCGCCCCGGGATATTTTATGGTCTATGATGCCGAAACCGGTCGGGAAGAGACGCTGCACAAATTGGCCGAGGGAGCCCCATACGCCATAGAGGGTGATGACAGGGCCGTCTATCTGGGGAAGTGCGTCAAAGGCTATGTCGAACGGTATGACCCCGGGACCGTAACGTGGGAAAATTACGGCTGCCTGGTGCATCCGAGCTCTTTCTGGTCGGTGATGCTGCTGTTACAGGCCGCTTTTTACGGTTTGGCGGCCCTGGGTTTTCTCGCTGAACAATTTGATTGGCAATTTCCTTTGGTGCACTTACCGTATCAGTTTACCTTACAGCATGCGGTGGCTTTTTCTGCCGTGGTCTCCTATCTCAAGGTCCAGCGGGTGGCCAAATGGATTCCTCTTCGTTGAGAGGAACCGGATAATTTGTTAAATATATTTATAAATTACCCTTTATTAGTTTTCCCCCTGCTAAGATTATCTGTTGGTATAATTTTACCGAAGACCCAATGTTTTTTTCGGGAGGTTTTTTATGAACTTTGTTAGTTGCATGGAAAATGGAAAAGTTCCAATAAAAGTTATTATAGCAATATTTCTTCTTAGCTTCTTATTACGTCTTCTTCTAATTATATTACATCCTAACATGCCTTTGTCAACAGATGCTATTCACGATTATGATCCTATAGCGACTAATCTACTTAAAGGTAATGGGTTTGTTGTTGGCATTGGGCGTCCAGACTCTATAAGAGGGCCAGGGTATCCACTTTTTTTATCAGCAATATATTACATGTTTGGAAGGAGTTTTATAGCTGTAAGATTCGTCCAAATAATTATTGATAGTATAACAGTTGTATTAACATTTATATTATCTTGGATAGTTTTTGCAAGATGGGATAGAGCATTTATTGCAGGTATTATTTTGGCAATTTATCCATTGTCGATATATTCTAGTAATCTTATTGCAGTTGAGAATCTCTTTGCATTTACTTTTATTCTTTCAATCATTTTTTTCATAATGGCAGTTAAGGCAGACAAGATAGTCCTTTATTTTATTTCGGGGGCCTTTCTATCATTTACAACTATGGTTCGTTCAACGACGCTACTTTTTTTAATTATAATGGGAACTTGGCTTTTTTTATTTGTCAGCATAAGAAAGAAGTATATTTATTATTTTCTATTTTTATGTTTCGGTTTCATAATAACCCTTGCTCCATGGACCATTCGCAATTATAAAGTGTTTCATGAGTTTATTCCTACTGTCGCAAATGGAGGCAATAATTTTTATGCCGGGTCATCTATCAGATATTTAATCCCGCTTGATGCACGAATTCCATTGAAAAAACAGGAAATAAAAGGATATTCACAAGAGGGTATCCAGAATAAGGAGGTTAGTTCGCCAAATGAGTTAGACGCCCATTATTGGCGTATGGGCTGGTTCAATTATAGGAATACTTGGAAAGATAACCCTCTGAACGTTTTGAGACTTCTCCTTTATAAAGCTGCAAGATTCTGGTTTGCTACTGATTCTGGAAGATATCAAACCACTGCTGTCCGGTAGAAATTACTTGAGATAGCAAGTAAAACAGCCCCATCACAGCCAATCAATGCTATAATGGGTTTACCGAAAACCTAAACATTGAA
>Ga0315282_10005588_pt1 | contig 21351 bp, 18 predicted proteins | sample YL17G07_20_MG_FD_203693 | JGI IMG/M metagenome (GOLD analysis project Ga0315282, IMG submission 203693) | Sediment microbial communities from Yellowstone Lake, YNP, Wyoming, USA - YL17G07_20 | ecosystem: Environmental > Aquatic > Freshwater > Lake > Sediment | place: USA: Wyoming | collected... | reverse complement strand
CAAATTCTCAGATCGAAATATGTAAGAATCTAATCATATGGTGTAACAAAGGGTAATAGATAGCGATTTGTAGTCTTCATGATTTTATATCTACCACAGCGAGAACAGGGAATATCTTCCCTCTCCTTTTTTAACCCCAATATCATCTTTCGAGCATAACGATATTTTTCACTTCTTAAACACGTTTCCAAATTTGATTCAAAGATATTTCCAAAATCTCCCCAGTAATTGACGCAGCAACCAAGAAGTTTTCCATCCCAGTTAATTTGAGGGCAAAGCCAGAGTTGCTCACATAACCTCAAATACAACATCTTATATTTCTGTTGATACTCATGCTTTGAAGCAAACCCTATCTCTTTTCTTACAAGGTCTTTATTCCTGACAGGAGAATAGGACTCATCCCAATTCAGGGTTGCCTTAAAGTCCATATTTAACTCTTTCGCCATCCTTCGTGCGGTAGGTAATTCGTGCTCATTATGACCAAAAACAACAAATTGCCACCGTAATTTCGGAAACGGGATTTGATAAATCTGTTTGTAGTAATTGATTCTCTTGATATTTTCGAGAACCGTATTGAAATTGCCTCCTTTTCGATAAATGGTATAGGTGTCATTCGTAACACCATCTATAGAGACAGTAAGATCCTTGAATCGATATTTGACTAAACTCTCAAGTACCGCTTCGCTTACAGTGTTTAAATTGACCCCATTGTTTGCCATAAGACGAATATGTTTGCAATACGCATATCTGATAATCTCCTCCAAATCAGGATTCAAGAAAATTTCTCCATTATTTGACAATTCTATCCTTTTAAAATGGGGATAGTTGTCCACAAAATTCTTGAAATCATTAAACCGCAAATACCCTCTCCCGGCGACCCCTAGCTCGCCGTGGGTTGGGTGACATAGTGAACATTTTAATTGGCAGATAGAGGAGGCTTCAAGTCTAATAAAATCTCCAACTCCATATTTAAGAAATCCGATAATACACGCTCGGATGTTTGTTTCCCGAACATGGGACAATAGTTTAGATATTTCAGAATCCAATCTCATAATAACTCCTGAATCCAATGGTTGGCCTTGACCAGGAGCGGCCCTTCACCAGCAGTGCAACAGGCTATTCTGACGCCGTCACAAGTGTTATAGAATCGTATCTGTTGGTTCATAAAATTTGAGTAAGATTAGTAGTATTATGAATTCGTCTACCACCATGAAACAATATTGTCAAATAATGAGATTGGCTTAAGGTACCCAATACTCTCAATCGTCTTATCGATTAGGAAAAAATTGATACAATAATTTTTCGATTATCTGAAAAATTAAGTTTTGGCTATAGATAGCCTTGTTTTTTTAGATTGACCATCAGGATAGAAATAGCAGCAGGAGTGACACCTGAGATTCTTGAGGCCTGGCCGAGGGAGTAGGGTTTAATCTTCTTCAGTTTCTCCATCACCTCTGTGGAGAGTCCGATCACAGAACTGAAATCAAATCCTTCGGGGAAGCTCACCTCCTCCAATCTTTTAAACCTTTCAATCTGCTCCATCTGCCTCTTGATATAACCATCATATTTCACCTGAATCTCGATCTGCTCCTGTACCGCTTCTGGAAGACTTTCAAGACTTCGATCAAAGACAAAGAGATGTTTGAAATGGACTTCAGGCCTCCTCAATATTTCTTGGAGGGAAGAATCCTTTTTCAAAGGGGTGCTTCCCCATTGTTGGAGGATTTCATTATTTTCCTTTGTGGGATTGACTCTTAGATTTGAGATTTGGGAATGAGTTTTTTCAATGGCTACTTTTTTCTCAAGAAAGATTTGGTAATCCTCTTCCTTCACCAAGCCAACTTCATATCCTTTCTCTCTTAACCTCAGGTCAGCATTATCCTCTCTTAAATGGAGGCGGTATTCCGCTCTGGAGGTGAACATTCGATAGGGTTCGGCAGTCCCCTTGGTGACCAGGTCATCGATCAACACACCGATATAGGCATCAGAGCGTTTTAAGATAAGAGGTTCCTCACCTCTAATAGAAAGAGAGGCATTGATCCCTGCCATCAATCCTTGTGCCGCTGCCTCTTCATAGCCAGAGGTCCCATTGATCTGCCCGGCATGAAAGAGTCCTCTGATATTTTTTGTTTCAAGAGAAGGCTTGAGCTCCGTGGGATCGACATAATCATATTCGATGGCATAACCTGGACGGATCATTTCCACTTCTTCAAGCCCCTTGATCGACCTAAGCATTCGGTTCTGGATATCCGGAGGAAGGCTGGTGGAGATCCCGTTCGGGTAAACCTCATTGGACTTTCGGCCATCGGGCTCTAAAAAGATCTGATGTCTTTTCTTATCTGCAAAACGAACTACTTTATCCTCAATTGAGGGACAATATCGGGGACCGATGCCTTTAATGATTCCACAGTAGAGAGGGGATCGGTCGAGGCCGTTCTTAATAATTTCGTGAGTGGTAGGATTTGTATAAGTGATATAGCAGGGGACCTGGTCTGTTTCAATTTTTTTTGTTACGAGAGAAAATGGAATGGGTGGTTCATCTCCGTATTGAGGGGGCAGTTGAGAGAAATCAATGGTATTGCTATCGAGCCTTGGAGTGGTTCCGGTCTTAAGCCTTCCTATCTGAAACCCCAGTTTTTTGAGCGATTCTGATAAACCGATGGAGGGTGGGTCACCCATCCTGCCAGCAGAAAATCGGGTGAGACCGATATGGATAAGACCGTTTAAAAATGTCCCTGGAGCAAGGATCAAAGCTTTGGTCTGAATGGTTTCATTTAAATCTGTCTTTACACCGATGATCTGATTTCCATCCACTAATATTTCCTCTACCGTTGCCTCTTTGATCGTGAGATTTTGTTGACCCTCGACAGTCCTTTTCATCCGAAGTCGGTATCCCTGGCGATCCACCTGGGCCCTTGAAGAACGAACGGCAGGTCCTTTTCCAGTATTGAGTTGGCGGAACTGTATTCCTGTTTCATCAGTCGCCTTCGCCATCTCTCCACCCAGTGCATCGATCTCCTTTACCAGATGGCCTTTGGCCAATCCACCCACAGCAGGGTTACAGGACATATGACCAATCTGTTCTATTTTTTGAGTGATGAGAAGCGTAGGATGGCCTATTCGGGCGCAGGCCAGAGAGGCTTCAATCCCGGCATGCCCTCCACCCACCACAATCACATCATAATTTGCCATGAGAGATATATGACCTCTAAGTTGTAGAAATTAAATCAAAACCCGACGCAATAAATTCCAATAACCAAATCCCAAATAAATCACAATTTTTTAATGTCCAAATCACCAAAACTTATATAACCTTTATCTTTGAATTTTGGTCATTGAGAATTGGTGGCTATTTGGTTATTGGTGCTTGGAATTTAGGATTTAATAAATCGCTATGCTCTATGCGCTCTGCCCTTTGCGTCGTTCTTGGCCCCGGCAGGCCTTCACACAGACGCCACAGATATTATGGCTGAAATGGAGGGTTTTGGCAAAGGTTCTCAGTTGTTCGTAACATCGAAGGTGGTCGAATTCTTCCTGGCGTACCTTAATCGCTCCCGCAGGGCAGACCGATAAGCAATTCAGACAGGAACCACAGTCTTTTATTGAAGGGGGACTGATCACAAGGGGAAGATCGGTGAGAACAGTGACCAGGCGAATCCGTGATCCAAATTTTTCATTGACGAGAAGGTTGTTTCGGCCTATCCATCCCAATCCCGCAGCCGAGGCCACATGTTTATGGGAGAGATGGCCTTTTTGGGTTTTCCAATCCACAATTTGAGAGGCAGGGATGGACATTGCCTGATACCCGAGGTCTTGAATGGCTGAGGTCACAATCAGCCCGACAGTGTCCAGAAGAATATTGACCCTCTGATAGTGATGGAAATAGAGAGGGGTAGGTTGATTTAGAATCTCTTCCAAAATTGCATCGGAAAGATGAAACCCCACCGAGATGCCGTAGGAAAGTTTATCCATTAAGGAAGGAGGGAGAAGAATTTCCTCTTTTTTGAAAGGGCGAAGATCCGCAACTCCAAACAGAGAACCTCCCCATTGGTGACAGAGTGTTTTGATCTTTTCGGTATTATCCTTAGCATCCATCATAAAACAAATTGTGGCTCTAAAGGAAGTTTATTTCAAGGGTATTTGATTGAAAATAGAGTTTCGAGTTCGGGGTTCAGAGTTCGAAGTATCAAAATTAAATTGTTTACTCCGAACTACGAACTAAATACTCCGAACTATAGGAATTACCGAGATTTGATCTTCAGTTCCTTCATCTTCTTACGAAGGGTGTTTCGATTGATCCCAAGGAATTGGGCAGCAGCAATTTGAACATGGTCCACCCTCTCTAAGGCAGACTTGATTAAAATCTTCTCAACCACTCTGATAATATCGTCAAAGATCCCCATCTGGGTCTTTGTCTCCACGTAGGGATCAATCTTATGCAGAACTTCAGCCAATTTCTGTTCTAAGATCTCATCCAGGAGCTGAGGTTTCATTTTGGGTTTGCTCTCTTTTGCAAGAGATTCGTTCTTTTTCAGATAATAATTTTTAATCACCGGAGAGAGGATGGCTGATAGAATAGAGAGAAAATGGAAATCCTCAATAAATTCGTCTCTGGGGCCATAGAGGGAATTCACATTGATCATACCCATTGGTTCATTGTCCGTAACGAGAGGCACACAGAGTAAAGGGGGCTGAATCTTCTCGATCCGCTTCTGGCCCCTCATCATCTCCTCGTAGAGCGGCTCTTGACTTAAATTATGGATGACCATGGGCTGCCGTGACTCAAGGACTTTCCCCATCGTCCCTTTCTGGCTATTGCAAGTGAGGGGATGGATTTCTTTCCCAATTCCATAGAGGGCTTCGACATGGAGAGAATCCTTTTGGGGGTCTTGAAGGAAAAGGGCTGAATACTTGATTGAAAAATATTCAGACAGGATCGCCATCACTGCAAGAAAGTAGTCTTGGAGGTGGTTTTGCTGAGGAAGCAGGATGATTTCGTAAAGGCTCCTCAATTCGGGATTTGACCGAGGGTTGATGAAAAATGTGGAGGGCATATCAGGCTCCAATCTATTGAGACTCGAATATAGCGATGATTTTGGTGAACAATGCAGCGATTCCAGAAATCCGATAGGCCGGACATTCTTGTCCGGCAACCGAATTTTCGCCGAGACTGGAAAGTCTCGGCTATCCGTTAAACCCCGCCCTGTGGATGGAGAGCTTCATTTGGTAATTGTTCCTTGCATCACATTCTTCAACGACAGGGTTAATCCTATACAAATTGATTTTCAATTTCAAGAAAAATTTATTGGCTATTCCTATCATTCACTTTACACTTGAAGTCTCATTGTGAATTCATTAAAATCCACTCCATATGGCCGCAAGGATTGAAATAGAACGGCCTCGGGTAGTGATTCTCCTCGGTCCAACGGGAGTGGGGAAGTCTAGATTGGCGATTGAATGGGCGGAGGAATTAGGGGGTGAAATCATCAGCGCTGATTCCATGCAAGTCTATCGGTATATGGATATCGGGACAGCCAAACCCACACTCGATGACCAAAAAAGAGTACGGCACCACCTGATTGACTTAGTGACCCCTGATCAACCTTTTCACGCTGCCCTTTATCGAACACTGGGTCGAAAGACGATCGATCAATTATACCAGGACAAGAAACCTATTTGGGTTGTGGGTGGAACTGGACTTTATATAAAGACCCTCACCCAAGGGCTTTTCTCCAGTCCAAAAATCGATCCCCAGGTAAGGGAAAGTCTAAAACAAGAAGCAAAGGGAAAAGGGGCGGATGCCCTTTATGGACGTTTGAAGGAGGTCGATCCTAATACAGCCATTCGCCTCCATCCCAATGACCTCTTTCGAATTATAAGAGCCCTGGAGGTCTTTGATTCGACGGGAGCCCCCATCTCTTTCTATCGAGAACAACATCGTTTTGGAGAAAGACCCTATCTGACTTTAAAAATGGGTCTGGAGATGGACCGGGACATGCTCTATCGTCGGATCGATGAAAGAGTGAATCAGATGTTAGAAAAAGGGTTCCTTCAAGAGGTCGAGAAGTTGATGGAGGTGGGTTATGGACCTGAATTGAAGCCGATGCAGAGTTTAGGTTATAAACAAATGGTTCAATTTCTCTCGAAAGAGATCAAATGGGACGAAGCCGTCGGACAGATGAAAAGGGATACCCGTCATTATGCCAAGCGGCAATTAACATGGTTTAAAGCTGATCCAGAAGTCCAATGGTGGGATGAATCAACTGATCGGCAAAAAATATTTCTCAAAATCAAATCTTTTTGGGGGAGAGGAGGGACGGCGGCATGATGAAGAATCAGATTAATATCCAGGATCAATTCCTCAATCGTATCCGGCGAGATCGAAACCATGTGGTTGTCGAATTGACCACTGGCCGCAAGATCGAAGGAGTCATTCTTAGCTTTGATAATTTCTGTATCGTCCTGCGAGGAGAGACGGATCAGTTGGTCTATAAACATGCCATCTGTTCTATTTCCCCTGGTGGAAAATTAGAATTTCTTGAGACAAAATAGGATCGCACCCCCACCCTCACCCTCCCCCTCGGAGAGGGGAGGGAAGGGTTGGGAAGGAGTTAATTATGGATGATTTTGAGATTAAACCGATATTGGAAAACCTCTTTTTCGTTTCGGATTCTCCAATCCGGCTCGAAACCCTTGTCGAGATTCTTCCCGAATCAAATAAAGAAGCTATCTTAGAGGAAATTCACCAGATTCAAGCAGAATATGAGAACCCTTCTAAGGGGATAGAACTGACGGAGATAGCCGGAGGCTATCAATTTCGAACCAAACCCAGGTGGGCTGGATGGGTCAGCCGACTGAAAAAGACGAAGGCAATTAAGTTGAGCCAAGCCGCCTTAGAGACATTAGCCATTATTGCCTATCGTCAGCCTATCATTCGACCTGCCATCGAGGAGGTTCGCGGAGTGGATTCGGGGTCTGTACTTCACACCCTTTTGGAAAAGGGATTGATTAAAATAATGGGCCGCAAAGACCTTCCGGGACGTCCTATCGTCTATGGGACCACTAAAACTTTTCTTGAACTCTTCAGCCTCAACACACTGTCCGATCTTCCCACCCTTAAGGAAATCCAACCTCCTCCAGCGCTTGAAGAGATATCCAGAGGAGAGGTTTTAAATACCGAGACAGAGGGAACCACACCTCATCAAGATCTCTCTATGGACAAGGGAGAAAAGTAGAGAATTCGATTGGCACTCAAATAAGGGAATATTTCTTAACCCCTTGATTTTTTGGTCTGATCTCCCGGTAAGGCTTGAGAATAAAGGGTTAGAGGGTTTTTAGTCTATTCCATTCGACTCCATCTGTTTCAGTCTTTTTCACTTAATTTTTTCACAATTTTGTCACAGTGACTCCTGCGAAGGACCAGTAACGTCACCCCCAAAAATATTACCTTTCGGACGTCCCCTTCGCGATGGAAGAGCCTCCGTTCACCAGAAAATCAAAGTTTGAAGTCTACGGCGAAGAGACGATTGAGAAAGAGGTCAAACAGAGCGGGAATAGCGGGCGGGTCTATCTTCCCCCCGAGTGGGTAGGAAAGCATGTTAAGATCATCCGTATCGAATAAATTACCTTGATCTTCCGATCAGGGTAATTTACTTCAAGATGCCCCTCTTTACGAAGTCTTCGCAAACATAATCCAAGCCCAGTTTATCCAACGTCTCTTTGGTAGGAATACCGTCATGATTCCACCCCTTGAACTCATAATACGCGTCAAGGTGCTTTTGTTCCATCTCAGGGTTTCTTATCTTCCAATGGTCCGCAGGAGGCGCCTCATCCGCTCTTCTTAAGCCTCTTCTTATATTAATGGCTCTAATCAGATTTCGATTCCTGGCAGATATTGTCCATAGGGCGTCTGAATCAAGATCCATCCCGGTGGCAAGGGAGATGAAATTTGGCAAATTATAAAGGTGATAGGGAGGCCTCCCGCCAAATTGGCCTCTAAAGGATGATACAAAGGCGCAGGTCCCGATGGCGTCATCAAGGTAATGCATGGTCTCATTCCAATCAGCAATGTTGACAGACGTTTCAATAGATGGATGTTGACGCGGCTCCCATTCTAAAAACCATTTTTTAAACTTCTCAGGAGCTGCGTCCCAATTCTTTACGAACTTTTCTCTCTCTTCCTTATCAGCAATAGGTGACTGGGGGAAGGACCCCTCAATTTGGGTGATCCCCATCTTCTCACCGGTGGCATACATAAGGAAATAAGGGTAATTGATCCTTCCCAGCTTGAGAGGCAGTTGCTCAAATTTTTTCATGGTATTATGATCAAATGCTTCTGCGCCCTTACCGATCTGACGGGCCGCCCAATAAACACCATTGGCTAAAGCATCTCCAACCCCTTCCCGCCGAACAATTTTTTCAACGAGGTAGAAAAATCTCTCCCCGGAGTCGATCGGAAATCCTGGCAGGTCCTGGTCAGTTAAAATGCCTGCTTCGTAGAGTTCAACGGCAAAGGCGAGAACTTGCGGCGTTGAGAATCCGTCCAGTCCGTACTCCTGTGTAACGCCAAGAATGTCATAATTAAAATCCAGCTCTTTATAGGCCGCCATCGCATAGGTAAGTTTGCTGTAGCATTTTTGAAAATAGGGATGCCGTCCCGGGTATTTAATCGCTTGATGGCAATCCTTCGGACAGTTATAGCAACCCGTCCATCGAACCCGCGCGCTTTCAGAAATCGCCTTCCACTTCGCTTCACGTTCTTTGCTCCAAAAACCTTTTACCCGCTTACGCGCATTGCCCCAGGCGAAATTATTGACATGCCACTCTTCGTCGTCCCCGTGCACATAATCCCCACAATACGGGTTATCATAAATTTCCTTATGCATGTGGTTGCATATCTCGAAGAGTTCAGCCGGTCGGGCAATATGGATGTCCTTTGTTCCACGAACCGCTATCGCCTTTAACCCTTTATCTCCCATGATCACGCCTACCCCTCGAGAGGCGCTGGAGTTGTCGTGTTCGATGGTAGCCATATAGACCCTGTTTTCACCGGCCAGGCCGATAGCAGCCACCTGGGCTTTGGGTTCCTTCAACTCCTTTTGAATGAGTGCCCCAGTTTCTAGACCGCCTTTCCCCTGGAGATGGCCGGCATCACGGATTTCTACTTTGTCATTGTTTATCCACAAATAAACCAGACTGGGGGACCTGCCGCGAATGACTATTTTGTCGTAACCGGCATATTTCAGTTCCGGTCCAAAATATCCTCCAAATAATGAATGGGAATATAAGTTTGTCTGGGGAGAAAACGTATCAACAGAGGTACGATTGGCAGCGGGAACAGGTGTGCCATCTAAAAGACCGGCGCTGAATATGAGTAGATTATCGGGAGAAAAGGGTTCAACTTCAGGAGGAACCCTATCCCATAGTATCTTCGCGGCAGTCCCCTGACCCCCCAGATGAAGTTCGGTTAATCTTGGGTCGGTTTCTACCCTCTCAATGCTTCCTTGGGATAGATCGATTTCTAAATTAAACCCTGTCTCCGCATATCTCATTTTTTAGCACTTCTTAATATCTCCGCAGCCACGGCCTTCCACTGCGCAGGTTGTTCATATTTTAAGATCGTTTGTTATATATATAACAAGATAATGCTCCTCTCAAGAGGAAAAACGTTTAGCGATCATTCATCATTATTTTCCTACATAATATAATAACTAAATTATCACTTTTGTCCAAATTTGACCTTAATCCGTTGGAATTATCGACATCTAAAAAGGAGGCTACTCCGTCGAAAAAACTCCTCGGAACGACAAAGAAAGGCGTCCCCGCTTGGTTCCGTCATGGCGAGCGGAGCGAAGCAATCTCGAATTTCGGACACCACTCCTGAATTATAATTAATTTAAACAAACCTGTGGATAGCGCGGTTTCCACATCCACATATTTTTCAACCACTGTAAAGCCCGTTGGCCAGAAGCATAGTTGGTTAAGGGTTTTAGCTGAACGTCACGGAGAGGGGTCAGGAATCCGAAGGAGAGGTCAACGGATTGACTTGTAGGATAGAATCTGGTAGTATTTATTCATACCAAGATGCGAGGAGGTAATAAGATGGGAACTGCAGTCAAAAAAACAATTTCTCTCCCCCCAAAACTCGCAAAAGAGGTTGAAGACATATCCCGTGAGGAAGGAAAACCTCTAAGCGCGGTGATTCAGGATGCCCTCCGACTTGCCAGGAAGGAAAGAATCAAAAAGGAATTCTATCAGATTCAGGATTATTGGAGTCGCAAGGCAAAAGAGAAAGGGATTCTCACCGAGAAAGATCTGGAAAGGTATTTAAAAACGTGAGAGTGGTTTTTGACACAAATATCTTTATCTCGGCGTTTGTCATTCCAGGAAGTCTGGCTGAGAAGGCAATACTCAAGATCATCGAGGAAGAGGATTCTTTGTTGATATCAGTGGATATCATCGATGAGGTTCTATCGGTTCTCTCCTCAAAGTTTGGCCGTGACAGAGAAGGACTTAGCCATGTTGCTGTCACTCTTTCGGAGCTTGCTGAATTGGTGAAGCCGGCCAGGCGGGTCAAACTTTTTAAGGATGAACCTGACAACAGGATACTGGAATGTGCAATATATGGCGAGGCCGATCTCTTAGTAACCGGAGATAAAAAGATCCTTCAACTACGAGAATACAAAGGCGTAAAAATAATAAGCCTAAGAGAATATCTTGAACTTTGAAAAATAGGTTGTCACCTGTTGATTCAAGAAACCGAAAGCCCCTAAGACTGCAAGCTGATTTTAAGGAGGAATGGGAGCTTCGTTTCGGCCCTGATAATCGATTTCATAGGACAAAAATGGAATCAGAATATAAAAACCGTCCCCAAAATATTCCCCTAAATGTCCTTAATTCACATTTCAAGGCCTTGTCTCTCCTCCAGGATTGACAGCGAGTTCCTCAAGGTTTAACATAGCCACAATAGTTGTTACGGGAAACCTTGCACTAAGGTCAACAAGGCTGAAAAGGTGGAGTGTGTCGAAGGAGACCTGATGCCTTCCACTACTGTTCTAGTTACTGCTATAACATCGTTCCTCGGCTTTCTCATAACTAGTGCTATGACGTTTCTTGTCTTGTCGCGCGGTAGAAAGAAATATCACTACCTTTTTGCCGGCGTTCTCCTTATTGTAGCTATATGGGACCTTGGCATATTTATATGTATGATTAGGAACAGCTTCTCTAACGAACTACCTATCTATGGTTATATTATAAGTTTACCTTGCATGTTTCTGCCTGCCCTTATCTATCACTTTACCTGTAGTTATCTCAACCAGCCAAGAAAGAAGTCAACGATCTTTATCTGGGCCTTTTGCATAATATCCTTTGTTCTTAATGCCTCTGGTATCGGGGGCAAGATCTCAGGAGTTTATAATTATAGCTGGGGGAATATTTTCCGACCTGACGCTGGATTTCTTCTTGCCACCGGATTTTGGCTTCTCCTGTACTATATTTTTGTCTGGTCTTCATGTTGGTTTTTGTTTCGGGCTTACAGGCGGGAACCTTCACCCACAGTTAGGCGACATATCTTGTATATCCTTATCAGCTTTTTAGTGATTTCTTTAGCCAATGTGAAACTCGCTGTGCTTTACAACGTCGATAATCGTTATGTGATGCCAACTGGCATGCTTCTTATAGACATTTTCGGAGCCTTGATAGGAGTAGCCATAATAAAACATCGGCTCTTTGATATCACACTCATCGTAAAGAAGGGAACCGTATATTCATTATTGGTGGCGCTTATCATCTTTGTCTTTAGCTGTTCCGAGCACCTTCTGTCCAAGTATCTTGGGGACTTATTGGGCGAGCAACCGATATATATTCACCTTATCTCAATAGCGACAGTCGTTGGTGTACTCATGCCTGTAAGACAGAGGCTAGAACGTGCCATTGAAGGTTTCTTTGCCACAAAAAAGGTGGAGTTCTAGCCCTATGTCTATAAATGTTAGCGAAAGCGGGACAACAACAGCTTCAATCAGCGAAGCACTTGTCACTAACCTCCTAGCAGCGGTTAGACCGCAAATCACTGATCTCCACGGTCGCTCCTGGGAAGAGATTGAAACCGCAGTACGTGACCGTATGACAAAGCTCACAGAACAGAATGAGGCCAGAATGATTGATGCCCCCAGCCGACAGTGGTTGCTGCTCGCCTCCATGATTCTGGCCGCCTATCGGGAACTCTTGCCTCTTGTAGGAGACGAACAGGCCGGGCTCTCGATTCTGCGCAATGCGATGGCGGCACCATTCAAGGAACGCCTGACTGGTTACATTGCCGATCGATTCGGCATTTCTCAGGACGCTCCCGAAGAGGCGTTCAACCGGATCACAGAGAACTTCAAGGCGCGAGGTGAGGAGCGCTTCGGGAAAGCATATACCTATGTCCAAGAGGTGGAGGATGAAGGGCGGAGTTTTGTTAACATCCAAAAGTGTTTCTTTGACGACTTCTTTCGTGCTAATGGGATGCCTGAGATGACTCCGATTTTTTGTGCGATGGACAACCTGTGGGCAGAGGAACTGGAGAAACCCAAGTACGGGGTTCGGTTCGAGTGTCCGACGACGCTAGCACGGGGCGATGACATGTGCCGGTTTCAGTTCACCAAGACGACAGCGAAACCGTAGGCTGTGCCGCCTAACCACGCCGTGCACGTAACCGCCGCGCATTTGCGGATCTGCTTGAACTGAAAGACCACGGCTGGGCAACGGGCCGTGACGGCGGACGTTATCCACTCTTCCAACCGTTAATCTTCAAACCTTACCATGTTCAATTTTTGTTGACTTGTTGGTTTAACAACCAGCCCAGTTCTTTGACTCTTTCTTTCTGAAAGTTTCGGTTGACCAACTTTCATAAAATATGTATATTCCAATCAACAACCCACAGGGTGGCGGTGTAGATATTTCTTCATTTTCAGGGAATAAAGACTGGTGTCCGAAGGAAACTTTCGTGAAATATAGGCAAAGTCAAGGATAAAAACTCGACCCCAGAGCCTCTTCCAAGATTGGAGAAATATGACTAATATTTTTTGGATAGAGCAAAATATCAATGAATATGTAAAAGGCTACTCCGAACGGATCGTCAAAGATCCTGCTTTTTATGAGTCTGACGAAGGGTATAAATATCAGGCGGTTTCAACGTTTCAAAAAGAATTTGATCTGAATGCCAAAGATTTTAAAACTATGATAATTGGGTCCTTGGCTTCTGGCCAGAATTTGATTCAATCCGGGCAGTATTTCCCGAAACGGATGCTACTTTTATTTGTTGAAAAAGATCCAGGATATGTGCGGAAGTTATTTCGGGACCTGCTGTTAAGCGGAGATTCGGTCGGCAGTCGGATAGACAGGTTTATTGAGGGAATAAAGAAGAGATTTTCAAAACTTTTGGATAACGATCGGCAAACTTATATTGATTGTCGGTTCCTCAGTTTTTTTCTGGCTGCTTACAAGCCGGAGGATTATTTTTATGTTAAGGCGCTAGAATTTAAAAAATTTTCTAAAATGGTAGCTTATGATTTGCCTTTGGAAGGGAGTCAAGGGAATAGATATGAGGCATTATTCCAGTTAGCCTCTGTTACTCGGAGTATTCTATCCCAAAATCAAGACTTTAAAAAAGCCCATGAAATTATTGTAAAAAAGTTCTCATACAAAGATAGTTCTTTAAGCTGGGGCACTTTCGATTTTATTTTTAACGTGGCCAGACGGATGGGAGCGGAAATTAAGGCACAGGCTGAAAAAAAGATTGCCTGGCGATCAAAAATTATTAGTTCAAAGGATCAATCAGCCGAAGATTTTTTAGCTGAAGAGGATGTAGAGCAGGAAATGCAGGCAAAATCAAAGGCTGACATTTTGACGGAAGCCATTAAGTTTCACCCGAAGAACTCCAGTTATATTCAGAAAGAAGGATCGTACAAGCTTAGACTTGATAACGCGAGGCAGAAAGTCAGGGTAAAAATTTTGGAAGATTACGTCTGCCAGGTCTGTGGTTTTTCCTTTGAATACATAAATTCAAACGGTGAAAAAAAGAAATACGCGGAAGCCGATCATATCATAGAAAAATCCGAAGGGGGGACCGAGGAGTTGGATAATTTATGGGTGCTGTGTCCTAATTGCCACGTAAAAAAATCATTAGGGGTAATAAGAATTGACCCCGTGAAAAAAGAGGTGACCCAAAACGAAAGGCCAGTAAAAATACGCGATAACCATTTAAATTGGCAGAATTAAAATATATTACTTTTCATTTTATGAGGCATTGGTAATTATGAAGTGGATCAATGCGGGAGATATAAAAAATTGGATTAATAGCAATCAGAGACATTGTGCGCAAACCTTACCGGAGTTGGTACGTCGTCTTATCTTGGCTCACACCGCAAATGCTGTCGAAGAATTTGATTTCCCTGGTGGCGACAGTATCGCTACGGGGGGCTGGGATGGCCGACTCAGGACACCTGTTGTTTCGCCATTCTTTCCAAATGGTGTTTCGGGATGGGAAATAGGCACTGAAAAATCGGCCCCCCAAAAGGCCGAATCCGACTATAAAAAACGAACAGCGGACCCCATGGGTTTATCCCTGAAGGATACTGTTTTCGTGTTCGTAACCCCACGCCCGTGGCCGGGACGTGTGAAGTGGCAAAGCGATAAGCGCGCTAGCGGAAGATGGAAAGATGTCCGGGTTATCAATGCAGACGGATTAGAACAGTGGCTCGATTCCGCACCAGCCGTTGCTCTATGGCTGGCACGTCAGATTGGCAAAGTAGTCTCGGGTGGCATTAGGGATTTGGAGGCCTTTTGGGAAGAATGGTCGGTCGGGACTAATCCGACAATGATACCCACTCTTGTAATAAGCGGCCGCACAAGAGACGCGGAAGCAATTCAAAAATGGATCGCTCAAAGACCGAGTATTCTTGAAGTACAAGGAGATCATCCTGACGAGGCGTTTGCATTTCTTTATGCCTCGATTGCCATTCTCCCTGAAACTGAAAAAACGCAGGCCCTTGCGCGTTGTGTAATTGTCGAAAATATCAATGAGTTACGACAATTAACCCAAGCCTTTCAAAATTATCCTTTAATAATTGTCGCGCCCGGTGAGTGTATTGATGCGGCTCCTGCCGCAACGGCCAAAGGGCACCATGTTTTTATAGGTATGGACGCAAAAGTGATTGGTATTAGGGATGTCTTGCGGTTATCTCGGCCACAGCGTAGTATTGTAGAAAAAATTTTACACGGTGGCGGTCTTTCGCAAGCTGAAGCTCAACGGATCGCAAGAGATTCAGGACGCAGTATTCCAGTTCTTCGACGACACTTATTTCGATCCAATGCTGTCAGTGCTCCTGTATGGGCTAACGCTGAATCAGCAAAAATTCTCGTCCCGGTACTATTTGCTGGTGCATGGAACGAGCAAAAAGATGGCGATCACCAAGTAATCGAAACACTATCCGGCATGAGCCATGACGCTTTCCTTAAAGAACTTAAGCCGTTCCTATCGATAGATGATTCTCCGATTCTTAGGGTCGGAAGTGTGTGGATGTTGAAATCTCCATTGGACACATGGTTTCTTCTCGCACCTCACCTTACCGACGATTCCTTAAAACTTTTTGAGCAAGTTATACTTGCCGTTCTTACAAAAACCGATCCGAAATACGACTTGGAAACAGAGCAACGATGGGCGGCCGCTATATATGGCAAATCAAATCCGTACTCTGAATGGCTTCGGACCGGCCTTGTTGAATCACTGGTGCTTCTTGCGGTGTACGGTAACCGTTCTCCACACATCGCTTCTACCCAAGCGTTTGGTGATCATGTAGTAAGGGGCGTATTTGCCACCGCAGACAAATGGGAAGCATGGGCGTCAGTAAAAGATGTGACACCACTTCTTGCAGAAGCCGCACCCGATATTTTCATGGAAACCGTCGAGCAAGGTATCGCAAACAACCCGAAGCTCTTTCAAGAATTAATGCAAGATGACCCTGGTATATTCGGCGAATGTAGACACTCCGGGTTGCTTTGGGCGCTTGAGGGTATCGCATGGAGTTCGGAGTACTTCGCTCGTGCCGTTAACGTCCTAAGCGAGCTAGCCAAAATAGATCGAGGCGGTAGATGGGGCAACCGGCCAAGAAATAGCCTAAAAGATATTTTCCAACCCGGACTTCCACAAACCTACGCTACGCCCAAAGAACGGCTGACCGCTTTTAATGTGCTAGTGGCGAGATATCCAAAAATGGCCTGGGAGTTTGCAGCGGGTTATTACGATCAAGGGCATATAAGTGAGTCGCATCGTTTTCGCTGGCGAGATGCCGGTGGCGAGAGAAGAGGCCTTGAGCGGGAAAAAGATGAGGATTATCGGGAGTACCTAAAAGGGTTTCTCCCAAGGTTGAGGGATCTTGCCTGCAAAAAAGAGAATCTGATTAGCTCAGTCGATAAATTTATACGGCTTCCATCCGATACACGAGACCGACTGCTTACTGAACTTGAAACACTCGATCCTGTCGCTTTGTCAAGAGAGGAACGTAATCAGTTACTTCAAAAGATTCGGGAAACATTAAATTGGATTAATAGCTACAGCGAAGAACAAAAGCGCATGCATGTTCCGGCTCTCAATCGAATCTTGGAAAGATTCTTACCAGAGGATGTGCTTGAGCGCGTGGGTTGGTTATTGAGCACCCCTTGGCCAAGATTACCGCAAGGAGAACCGAAAGAATATGACGCAAAAGAATCAACTGTAAAAAAGGCCCAAGAAGAAGCGGCGCGTGAAGTGTTGGACAAAGTACCAATGGAAAACATTCTCGATTTTGCTGGAACGATACAGTATGTCAATGTTCTTGGCCGTACTCTCGGTAAAGTGGTGCATGATGAGAAGGAAGATGCCACTGTACTGGACGCCATGATTGGCCGGATCGCGGATAATCCTGGTCTTATCACCGGCTATGCTCTTGGCAGGATCGAAGCTACTAATCCCGAATGGGTTGTTGATCAAGTCGAGCGTATGAAAGTTCAAGGTAACTATTCACCTGAAGCGTGCGCGCTCCTTTATCTTGGTCTGCCTGAAGGCGCAGGAACATGGTCGGCTGTGGGCGGGCAAGGCGAAGAAGTGGAGCGGGCATACTGGAAGCGAGCACATGGGTATTCTCGCGCGAATGAGACGCAGGATGCGGCGATTGCGATTGAGAAATTACTTGACGTAAGGCGACCAGCCGCGGCACTCGATATTGCTGGTGATCCAAACATTTCCATTCCCAGCTCGTTGCTCAAACGCCTGCTTCAAGAGCTTTTAGAACTTAATCCCGAAGAGAAAAAGCTTAATGCCGGTGTAATGGACGCATACCGTCTTGGATACGTATTTAAGCAACTATTTGAACGGAAGGAACTTCCAATCGAAGAGATAGCAAAACTAGAATGGCCATTCGCGTCTTTATTCGATGATCTTAAGCACTACACATCCTTGCCACTTGCTATCCACCATCTCCTCCAAAAAGATCCCTCTTTTTTTGCCCAGCTTGTAGCATTGATATACAAACGCGACGATCATTCTCCAGATGCTGGTCTTGAAGGGCCTGATAAAGATCAGAGGGAGAGACTCGCACACAACGCGAGCCAAGTCCTGGACTCGTGGCGTTTCATGCCCGGCCTCAAAGATGACGGTTCCCTTGATGAGAAGGAGCTGATTGAGTGGGTTGAAACTGCTCGTCAGCAATGTGCGGCAAGCAATCATGTAAGAGGTGGAGATTTACAAATAGGCTTTATGTTGGCTTATGCGCCCGGTGATAGCGACGGCACTTGGCCGCATGTCGCGGTGAGAAATCTTGTAGAGCGACTCAACAATGAGCTTATTGATAAGCACATTGAAATGGGCATTTACAACAGTCGCGGCGTTTTCTCTCGCGATTTGAATGATGGAGGTAGGCAGGAACGGGAATTGTCAGCAAAGTATAAACAAATGAGTGATGCGGTAAAAGCGAAATGGCCGCGAACAGCGGCTATGCTTCGGGCGATTGCCGAGTCTTATAAACAAGACGCAAAACGAGAGGATATTGATTCGGATCTTCATGATCTTCGTTGGGATTAATTAATATTGCCTGCCGGCGTGCTAATGGATGGAGGGACGTTGGTTCTAAAACAATTTAGCATCGTTCGAACTGGATTCCCACTTTCGCGGGAATGACGGCTTGCTAACTAATGTAAAGAAGTATTGGACGCACACCACTAGCAAATCCGCGGCTTATTTTGATTTTAGCTCCTTCAATTTCGCGGTCAGAGCAGGCAAGACTTCTTTATAATCCCCGACGATACCGAATCGTGCTACGCTGAAGATATTAGCCTCCTTATCCTTATTGATAGCCACAATGTATTTTGATCCCAGGGACGAGATGTGCGGATTGGTCATTTTACCATCGGGATGGTTGAGGTTTACAAACCGCTTGACATTCTGTGGCTGAATCGTATGATTAATCATCGAGTTTTCGAATAGTAGAAAGAGTAAACCCCGTTAGAAAGTCTTCTATTTTCTAACGGGAAGGCTCACACGGGGCATTAAACCCTGTGTTCGCTGAAAAAGGAAAAGCCATCATCACCGCTGCCAGCAGCGGGGCTTTCTAACGGGGTAAAGGTCCATGAAAATTCTTATCATACGGAATCGCGCTTCCCAAGAACAGATCCGGGAAATGCTTGAGGGACTTGAGACGTATATCAAACTGGCAGTTGATGTAGAGCGGAACATCCTCGCCGGAGGGGGTGAATATCACACCGATTGTGAGGAAGTCCTGTTAGAAGATGGGAGCCGTCAGGAGGACATCTGGGGTGCAGACTGGTATCCCGAGCATCGGAAAGTGGAATTCGGGGCGCTGATCAATATTCGTCCGCATCAGGGAAACCGATCGATGGAAATTGAAGACCCGAAGCTGCGAGATAGAATCGAGACGATTACAAGAGCTTTATTACAGGTTAATCCATGAGAGATCTGAAAAGGATGCATGAACGATTTATCCGGGATGGAAGCTCTGTGCGTTTGGGCAATCTGGCATCTGACTTGCTGCGCCTTAACAAATGGATTCTAATGAGGCATAAGGATGACGCGATCGTTGATCTGATGCGAGAGATTGCATGGCTTATGGAATGGAGTGGGGATTTAGCATTAGCGGAGTTAGCCGATATGCAGCGCGAGATCTGCCGGTGGCGTCGCGCCTGGCCCATTGAACAAGCACGTCATATCCTAGCACTTCGTGCGTCCCAGATGTCGAACCGGATTTTGGCATGGTCAGGGCTTCTCGAACAGACGACACCCGAGCTGAAAACAATGGATTCTGGATCACTACATTAGCAAATCCGCGGCTTATTTTGATAGTAGCTCCTTGAATTTCGCGGTCAGAGCAGGCAAGACTTCTTTATAATCCCCGACGATACCGAAGTGGGCTACGTTGAAGATATTCGCCTCTTTATCCTTATTGATAGCCACAATGACCTTTGATCCCAAACAGCCAGTGATATGCGACATGGCGCCAGAGAGAGCAACGGCGATGTATAGTTTGGGGCTGACCACCTTTCCGCTCTGGCCAACCTGGAGCGACACTGCCGCCCAACCCTCGTCACAGGCAGGTCGAGTAGCACCAACAGCGCCACCCAGAACGCGAGCGAGCTCCCGGACCATCTCGAAGTTTTGACCACTGCCTATGCCACGCCCACCGCTAACGACGACCTCAGCGTCTTCCAGCTTCACCCCTTCCACCTCTTCTTTTATCCGATCGACAACCGTGACTTTAAGAGCCGAAGGGTCGATCTTGCCTTCTACAGGAATAACCTTACCTTGCCGCGAGTCATTGCGCTCTGCCGGCGGCACTGTTTTCGGTCTTACAGTGGCCATCTGAGGCCGGGCAGACTTTGATACCATTGTGGCGTGGGCGTTACCACCAAAGACAGGCCTCGTCGAGACCAGGAGCTTGGTCGCCGGGTCAATGGATAACGCCAGGCAATCCATAGAGAGCCCACCCCCTAAACGACCATTGAGTCGCGGAGCTAAATCACAACCGACATCCGTATGGCCAAGAAGCATAATCGAAGGAAGTACTTTTCGGGAAAGGTCAGCCGTCACCTGAGTGTAGGCATCGGAGTTATAATTATCCAGAAGACCGTCTTCAGCAAAATAGACGTTGTCAGCCCCGTAGGCGATTGCCTCCTGACCCAAGCCACCTGCCTTGCTACCCATCAATAGGGTACTTAAGTCCTCGCCCAGTTCATTGGCGAGCTTTCTTCCGACTCCGAGGAGTTCTACAGTGATTGGCGCTAATTTCCCTTCAGCGATCTCACCACAAACCAAAACACCTTTATGACTATCCATTGAATGTCCTCCGTTCACTCTATAATCATATTTAATTCAGACATAAGACCTTAGACCTTAGACTATAGACTTTTCAATATGCAATATCGTAGCTGTCCGAAGTCTGATGTCTGAAGTCTGTAGTCTTACTGTCTGATTCACAGTCTTTAGACCCCAGACTTTTCTATATAAGAAATTAACCCTTGAAGTGTTCTCAAACTTTCCTGAGCCTTCGCCCATAATTCCTCATATGTTTTGGGGTCTAAATATTCCAATTCTTTTGTAAACCTGATGTAGTAACTCAACTCTGCCAACGATGATATAGCGATATACAAAAACTGTAAGTATTCATTCCTATTCTTCCTGGCTGACCCCTCTACGATATTTGCTGCCACGGATACGGCGGATCTTCTCATCTGAGATGTCAACCCCCAGACCTCACTCTTTGGGAATTTTTTCGTAGCCTTATATACCAAAAGTGCCAATTGATCTGCTAACTGCCATGCCTTTATCTTTGTGTAATCTCTTGCCATTTCCAGCCTTCAGTCTATTGTCTGAAGTCTTTGGTCTGATGTCTGAATCTTGAAATTCAGACACGGGACTTCAGACTTTAGACAACAGACTTTCTTATTTACTTGCTTACTCAGGACCTCTCTTCGGTCTAATGTCTGGAGTCTATGGTCTGATGTCTGACTCACAGTATTATCACATCAACTTAACAAGCTTTAAGGCCAGATTGACTCCAGCTTCGCCAGGAGTACCTCCGGCAATGATCTCACACTCGGTCTTTCGGGTCGGCACAGAGAGACTGGTGACCTCGGTATGGGCATTAGCCTTGTCCAACTGCGAGGATTCAGCCCCAATATCCTGCGCCTTCCAGACCGGGATCTGCTTTTTGCGAGCAAGCATGAGGCCCATTCCACCGGGAAGACGAGGGAGACCAATCTCACTGCTGACGGTAACCAGGCTTGGCATAGGGGCTTCCAGTACTTCATAGCCATCCTTCACCATCC
>Ga0315282_10005587_pt1 | contig 21351 bp, 25 predicted proteins | sample YL17G07_20_MG_FD_203693 | JGI IMG/M metagenome (GOLD analysis project Ga0315282, IMG submission 203693) | Sediment microbial communities from Yellowstone Lake, YNP, Wyoming, USA - YL17G07_20 | ecosystem: Environmental > Aquatic > Freshwater > Lake > Sediment | place: USA: Wyoming | collected... | reverse complement strand
AATACCGCTTGGAGCAATTATTTCTGCTGCTGTTTCAATTTTTATGCCTTTTTCAAACAGTTACAAAAAACTCGAAAGGTGGATCATTGCATTTGTCGGCATCATAGACATTTCATTTATATTTGAACTTGCACTCGTTAAAACAAGCTGGTTTGAAGTAGTTAAAGGATGGATTGTGCCATCTTTTCCCCATGGTTCTACTCTTATTATAATGAGTGTCCTTGGAGCAGTTGTTATGCCTCACAATCTATTTCTTCATTCTGAAATCATACAGAGCAGGCAGTGGAATCTCAAAAGCGAAAAAGTCATAAAAAAGCAATTAAAATATGAATTTTTAGATACCTTTTTGTCGATGATTGCCGGATGGGGAATTAACAGTGCGATGATTATTGTTGCCACTGCTGTGTTCTTCAAAAATGGAATAACTGTAACGGAGCTTCCGCAGGCTCAGGCAACACTAAAACCCCTACTTGGAAATGCTACAGCCATAATTTTTGCACTTGCACTAATATTCGCGGGACTCTCTTCTTCTATCACTGCCGCCATGGCATCGGGAAGCATTTTTGCAGGTATATTTGGAGAACCATTTGACATCAAAGACAATCACTCCCGTATTGGAGCATTTATAGCAATCCTTTTAGCAACAATCATTATATTTTTCTTAAAAAACTCTTTCAAAGGACTTATCGTGAGCCAGGTAGTACTGAGCATTCAACTTCCATGGACAATCCTAGGGCAAATACTTCTCACATCTTCTAAAAAAGTTATGGGAAAATATAAAAACACACGTTTAGAAGCAACAATACTCTGGACAATATTTTCAATTGTGTCATTACTTAACATTTTACTTCTTTTAAATATACGAAACAGCTGAATTTAGACAAAATTTTCTTAAAAATCATTATAAAGTGCCAGGCACCGCGTTATGATTTTTTTGAGAGCAAAGTGCCAGGCACCAAATTATCACTTTTCTTCTTCGAGTTTCCTGTTTATGTATTCCAGATAATCTTTAACGGTAGGTTTATAATCACTTTTGAACAATGGAGAAGATATGATAAAATCAGCAGTAGATCTATTTGTAGCTGTAGGAACATTGTATAAAGTTGCAATGCGGAGCAGTGCCTTAACATCAACATCATGGGGCTGTGGCTCCATAGGGTCCCAGAAGAATATGAGAATATCAATTTCACCTTCCGCAATCATCGCGCTTAATTCTACATCTCCCCCGAGAGGCCCTGACTTAAGAAGAGTAATATCAGGCCTAAGTCCTTTGCTTTCCAAGGCTTTTTGAACAAGTCTTCCTGTTGTGCCTGTGCAAACAAACTTACAAGAAGAAAGCGTTCCCCAGTTAAACTCAACCCATTCAATTAAATCCTTTTTCCTGCTGTCATGCGCTACAAGAGCAATTCTTTTTATTCTTTCCATAATAATATTTTACCAGAGAAAATGCCAATTCAAAATCAGAGCTAATTTTCTACAATATTGATATAGTTTTTTGAAAAGTTTTATAATAAAGGTCTCTCACAAAGGTATGGAAATAGAATAGTCTGTTGAAGAAGAGCGTTCTCGCAGGAAGATCGTAAAATACAAATTAAGGCCGCTATAACTATGGGGGCTAATTTTTATATTCTATTGTTACTTTTTTTGTTATGGAATCCCAGTTGACTGTTGCCCCAAATGCCTCTGAAACAAACCTCAAAGGAAGAAGTGTGCGTCCTTCCATAATGAAAGGCATAACAGATGTATTTGTAGGGTCAATATAAATGGCAGTACCGTCAACTGTTGCCTGTGGATTGCCAATCCATAGCTCAATAAACTTTTTGTGTATCAATGTAATTTTTCTTTCAGTTCCGTTCCAAATGACCTGTGCCCCAAAAGGCTCAGCAACGTAACGCACTGGTACAAAAGTTCTCCCGTCTTTAATAAATGGGGCTACTTCCATCTTCATTATGATTCCGTTTATATAAACGTAAGGTTTTCCTATATAAAATTCAAGCTTAACAGTTTTGGGAAATGTATTTGAAAAAACTATCGGCTGGATCTTCACAGGTCCCTGAGGCTCAGAGGAGTTGCCCATGCTATCCGTTGCGATCACCCAATAGTAATAAGGAATCCTTTCAAAAGGCCCTGTATCTGTGAAAGAAAAGACATTATTAACTGTGCTTCCAATATAAATGGCATCTGAAAGTGCATCTACCTTACCTCTAAATATATCGTACTCCAAAACTTCATAGCTGCCACTTTCTCCCATAGTCCAGGTAAGTTTAATTTTACCGATGAGATCCTCAGCCTTTAGATTCATTACTTTGCCTGGCAATTTTAACTTCGGGAGGATTTGAATCTCAGAACCAAATTTCAGGTTCTTCTGTTCCTCCCCATTTGAAAATGCTTTTGCATCGTTGAAATTAATGAGAGTTTTAATTCCAGAAGTATTTTCAAGGGCATTGAATTTAACTGTAAAAATTCTAAACTCACCACTATTACTTGAAATACTCATACCGTCAAAATATATAAAACCCCTATCCTGTGAAATATTATTCACGGTAAAATTCAAATTATCAGGTGTTATCGAATTAACATCAAAAAATGCAGGATCATATGAAAGCACTAAATCCACTCTATCAATTGGATTAATCGAGCTTTTTACAAATGCATCAATAAAGATATTTTCGCCTTCCCGCACAGTTGCCTTATTCGGCACAAGCGAAAAGACAACCGAGGAAAGCAAAGTTGTGACATTGGTAGATACGGTCTTCTTGACAGTGCCAGTATCAAAAGTAATCGTGCCTGTCAAAGTTTTTCCTTCTTCAAGCCATCTTGAATCTACTGAAACAGTAAAAGTTGTTGAGCCAGTAAAACTTAATGGATAAACGCTTATCCATTTTGAAGATGTTCCCACCACGCCGACTTCATCTAATGAGCCATCAAACTGCAAACTTATGTTTTTAAACGGAGAGATACCAGTGTAAATCTCCCCAAAATCAAGACTTTGCGACGATAGATTCAGATTAACCTTGTCTGGGATTGCAATCAAGTCCTTTGATATAGTCTGTATGCCACTTTGAACTGTACATTGAAAGTTATTATTTATAAAGCCTGTTTTAGATAGAGTCACTGTATAATTCCCGCTATCAAGGGCAACAAAAGACGGAGTAATTAATTTTGTATCGACTCCATTTACTACAATATTTACACTTTGTGGGTTCGAAGATATAAATAAACCATTCCTCGGATCATTGATCACAAAATCTTTCTCAAATTCCTTGAAAACAGGGCTTAAACATGTTGTGCCCTCCAAAGGAAATGCTTGCATAGGTCCGTTTTGCAGGAATAACTTTAAGTTCAATTTATACTGTCCATTACTTGCAATACCCATTCCTGCAATAAATTGAGCCGTTATTTCTTCTGTCGCGCCATTCAAAGTCAAATCAGGCGCTACAAACGTTGAATAAAGAGGATTGCCTGCCGCATCTTTCAGAGTAATCTGAACAAGTGAGGAGAAACTAATTCCTCCGATCGAATTTAATCTGAACTTTATAGGAACAATATCGCTTATTTTAAACTGGTTATCGAAAGCCCCGGATAAATCCTCAATGTTTAAATTATAAGCAAACAAGCTCGTCTGGATTGATGGACCAAAAGGATTATCTCCGTTATACATCTGCAAGTTCAGCAAATATTGTCCTTCCGTAGCAAGCGATATTTTAAATGTGAAAACATTGCTTCCACCCTGTTGGACGGGCGAGGGAAGCAACGCATTAACCAATTTTAAATTCGATTCTTTTAAGATTTTTAAAACTGCATGATACCCACCATCTTTCGAAAAAACAGAATTTTTCCATGTCGTAGTTCCTACATTTTGAATTTCAAAAGAAATTGAAAAGTCGGAGTTCACTGGAACTATTGAACTCTCGGGTCCTGCAAGAAGCCTTGCATTGTCTCCTTCGTATATCCCTGCATAAAGGTCACCATAGTTGTAAGGAGTAGGTGTTGGAATCCAATCGGGTGGATTTAAAATACTGTTTGGATCAGGTCTTGAAATTTGGACAGGAGTCCAGAGAGGTTGGGCATCTGCCCCGAAGATTAATTTTGAAATGTTATCAAGCACCCGCTCCTGATAATGCTTCCCCTGAGGGTTCAATGGATGGTTAATATAGGAAAATCCGTTGTATGCCCAGATTGCATAATACCAGTTTTCAAGAACATTTCTATCCCTGTCGCCTATCCCCGGCGTTATCTTCCATTTATTATCAAGAATCTTTGCACCTATTTCTATGTTATAAAAGATGTCAGCCTTGAGCTTATCGATATCACTCCTTCCAACGCTGTTTATCTGCATGATGCCAATGTCAAAAGAGCTGCTTGAATTATAATGAATAACAGGATTGCCATTTGCATCAAATTGTTTCCAGCCCGACTCGGTGTATGCAATTCCCATTAGAATAACAGAGGGAATATTATATTTCAATGCCATCTCTCTAAGTTTGGCTCTTATAACGGTATCTGAAGGGTTTGGATTTTGGAGAACGGCATTAAAGACTGCTCCACTTTCTACGACAAAAACCGAGACAAGGATGATGGAAAGTATAACTAAAACTACTCTCTTGAATTTGAAGGTACTCACCTCACTTTTCGCTCTCATGCTCTGCGTCTCCCAATATTTCAAGGGCTTTACCAAGAATTTTATCCTTGTTCTCTTTAATAAATTGGTCATTACTCAAGTTGAGATATTTCTCGATTGCTTCTTTGGGAGATATAGAAATTTTAAAGGCAGCTCTTGTAATTGAATCGTTTATAGCTCTTTTATCCTCGACTCCCACAAAAACAAGAGCATCACTTTTTGCCTGGTCAATCACCTTTTTAAAAAGGTTTTCGTCCGCCATGTCATTATAAACAATTACCCTTGTGATGCTCGATTTAACCTTTTCCCAGTTAATATCTTCAAGATCCGCGTCTGTTTTTAAGTGAATTGAATAGTAACTCCTTGCATAAGGGTTCTTTACAAATGCAAAAGATGATGCTTTTGAATTTTTATCAATTTCTACCTCAAAGAAACCCTTTTCTTCTATTTCCTCTCCGAAATTAATCCTGTCAATTGAGCCTGAATAGACAAAAGGATGGTCAAACCGTCTTGAAGTTAAAATTTGCCTTTTGTGAAAATGCCCCATTGCAATATAGCAAAATTCATCTCTATCAAGCGCCTCAATCGAAACGGGGGCATCGACTGTGAAACTACTGTAAACTTCTTCTCCAACAGTCCCCTCAAGCAAAGGGAGGTGGGCAACAAGGATAGTTGGAAGACTTTTGTCGGCTTTTTCGAGAAGTAAATCTATACCCTGAATAATCCTATCATTCATAATTATGGCAATTTCGCCTTCAGTTTTTTCCTTGTACTCGTCTTTTGCAAACAAGTTTCTCTTAAAAGGGTATGGCACGGTAATTATGTTCAAACCTTTGATATTTAAAAGTTCCATCCTTTTTGAAACTTTTACTCCACTCAATTCGAGCTCTTGATAAATATCAAGGTGTATATTTCTTTCTGGATTTGGGGAGCCATCGTGATTCCCTGTAATTACAAGAACTCCGATGCCTTTATCAATTAATCTTTTTATTTCTTTTGCAAAGCCCATCTGGATGAATGCAGACGGCTCGCGCCTGTCAAAAAGATCTCCTGCAATTATAAATAGATCAAAATTTTTCTCTATTGCATAATCAACAGAATAACGAAGAGGCTTAAAATAATCATAGTTCTCTTCCCTGTATACTTCAAAACCAAGATGCAAATCTCCTGTATGTAATAATTTCATGCTATATGATAACCACCATCGCAGAAAATCGTATCACCCGTGATATAGGAAGCGCCATCCGAAAGCAAAAATGCAATGAGATTTGCCACTTCCTCAGGGCTTCCAACTCTACCAAGAGGTACTCTTTTTAAAAATTCTCTCCTTTGCTTTTTAAAATCGCTACTAAAAAAATCCTCAGTCATTCTCGTCCTTATAAGGCCAGGAACAACTGCATTCACCCTTATGTTACGCGCTCCGAACTCGTACGCAAGTGCATTAGTAAGGCTTATAAGACTCCCTTTTGTAAGTGTATAACCGCTTGAAGGAGTCTGCGCACCAAAGAATGCATCAATAGAAGAAACAAAAACAGCACTCCCAACACTTTTGAAAAGAGGCAATACACCTCTAAGTATTTCAAAACCCGCTTCTACATTTACTCTTTGCATTGCCGTAAGTTCATTGTACCTGAATGTTTCAAAGGGCTCTGTGTAAATAACTCCTGCAGCATGGACAAAACCGTGAAGGATATCTATATAATCAAAAATTTTTTTTACAATCTTGTCAAACGAATCTTTCCTTTCAAGGTCTTCTTTTATAAAAACAATACGAGGGTCGACTGCTTTTACCTCTTCAATATGCTTCTCGTCCCTTCCAACTGCGATAACTTTTGCGCCTAATTTAGACAATAGTAAAGCAGAGGCCCTTCCGATGCCAGAAGAGCCCCCTGTGATAAGAATTACTTTCCCTTTAAAATTGTTATTCACTTTTTAAATACGGGATAAGACAGAGAAAAACAAGTTTGTCCGGTCCAATGTTTTTGTAAGCATGCGGGGCATCAGGTTCAATAAAAATTGCTGTTCCTTCGCTAACCTCTTTCTTTACATTGTTAACTGTAATTTCACCTTTCCCCTTAAGGACAAATATCTCATGCTCCCATAGGTGATGGTGTTCTGGAATTACTACTCCTCTTTCGAGCTCAAAATATCTCATAGCAAACCTTTTTGCGCCATCGCTTTTTGTGATAAGCCAGCGAATCGTTACACCAGGAATAACACTGCCATTGAACTCAACTTGTTCAGCATTAATTTCTTCTGGTTTTATAGTTTTCATCATTTTACCCCCATAAAATCCCTGGCAATCTCTGCACCTTTTTCAAGCGCTCTCTCATTTACCTCAATAAGCTCTGCTTTTCTTCCGGTAAGATAGCTCTTCAAAGCATTTTTCAGGGTTTCGATTTTAACTGGTTTTTCAATTTCTACATATGCACCAAGAAGAATCATATTAACTACCTTTTTGTTTCCAAGGTCCTCTGCAACATGCTGAGCATCAATCTGAAGAACTCTTACATCGCCTCTCTTAACTTCCCTTGGAACAAGAGTTTTATTTATTATGATAATCCCATCTTTTTTCATTAATGGTTCATATTTGTCAAGAGAAGGTAGATTCAGGACAATTGCAGCTTTAGGATAGCCAATGATTGGGGATGCAATAGGAGTATCAGATACTATAACATGGCAGTTTGCAGTACCACCTCTCATCTCAGGTCCGTAAGAAGGTAGGAATGTAACATACTTTCCCTCTTCCTTTCCAGCTTCTGCGAGGAGTTCTCCTGCAAGCATTACTCCTTGACCACCAAAACCTGATATAACAACTCCTTTTTCCATATTACTCCACCCCCTTTACGGCCCTGAATTCCCCAAGCGGGAAAATGGGTAATACTTCTCTTTTTACCCTTTCAATTGATTCAACAGGTGTCATCTTCCAGTTTGTAGGGCAAGTTGAAACAAGTTCAACAAGAGAATACCCTAACCTCTTTTGCTGTGCTGTAAAAGCTTTTCGAATAAATTTCTTTGCCTGCGTTATATGCTGTGGATTATCAAGAGCGCCTCTTGCAATATAAGCAGGGCCATCCATTGTGGCGAGCATCTCAGGAACATGCAAAGGAAAGCCATTTAATTCTGGTTTCCTGCCATATGGCGTTGTGGTAGTCACCTGTCCTATAAGGGTTGTAGGTGCCATCTGTCCGCCTGTCATTCCATAATTTCCATTATTTATGAATACGGTTGTTATATTTTCTCCTCTTGCTGCTGCATGAACTGTTTCTGCAATGCCAATCGAAGCAAGGTCCCCATCCCCCTGATAAGTCATTACGAAGCTTTCAGGGTGCACTCTTTTTATTCCTGTAGCCATTGCACAGGCTCTACCATGGGCTGCTATAAGTGCATCTGTTCCTATAAAGAAATAGCCAAAAACAGAACAGCCAACAGGCCAAACAATCACAGTTTTTTTAGTTAGACCCATCTCATCAAGTAGCTCGGCTACAATCCTATGAGCTACACCATGGGTGCAGCCAGGACAGTATGTGGTATCACTACTTGTGATTGCAGAAGGAACTTTATATATAGTTTTCATTCTAACCTCCTAAATGCTTCTTAAATTCATCAAGGATTTCTTCAGCAGTAGGTACAATTCCACCAAGTCTACCATGAAAATAAACAGGCTTCTTTCCGTTCACGGCAAGTTTCACGTCTTCAAGCATCTGGCCTTCATTCATTTCGGTGTCAAAGAAAAATTTAACATTGGAAGCTCTATTCTCTATTACCTTTTCAGGGAAGGGATAAAGAGTGATGGGTCTGATTAAACCAACCCTTAACCCTTCTTTCCTTGCAAGCTCGATGGTCGTTTTTACAATACGCGCAACTGTCCCAAAGGCAGTAATTGCATACTCAGCATCATCCATTTTATACTCTTCAAATCTTACTTCATTTTCTCTAATTTTTGCATACTTGTTTTGAAGAACACAATTCATCTTTTCAAGTCCTTCTGCAAGAATGTCAAAAGATATGAGAATATTTCTTTGAGCTCTGTCTCCTTGGCCAACTGTTGCCCATTCTGGAGTTTTAAATTTCTTTACATCAACCCAATTTTTAAACTCGACTGGCTCCATCATCTGACCTAATAAACCGTCAACAAGCACAACCACCATGATTCTATATTTATCGGCGAGTTCAAAAGCATCAAACATAAGGTCTGCCTCTTCCTGAACTGTATGAGGAGCAATGACAATTGAATGATAGTCTCCGTGGCCTCCACCTTTTGTAGACTGAAAATAATCTGCCTGAGCTGGCGCAATATCTCCAAGGCCTGGACCTCCTCTCATTGCATTTACCACAACACACGGAACATTTGTATTTGCAATGTAACTAAAACCTTCCTGCATAAGGCTTATGCCAGGGCTTGATGAAGTTGTAATAGCTCTTGTTCCCGTGCAGGCAGCGCCGTAAATCATATTAATTGCCGCAACTTCGCTTTCAGCCTGCAAAAATACCCTACCTAACTCTGGCATTCTCCTGCTAAAATACTCTGGTGTCTCATTCTGAGGGGTTATAGGGTAACCAAAGAACGCCATTGCACCTGCTCTAATTGCTGCCTCAGCAATTGCTTCGGAACCCTTCATCAGTAATTTTTCTCCCATTAAAACCTCCTATTTAACAAACTCTGGTTTTTTAACTTCTGCTATTGCCATATCAGGGCAGACAAGATAGCAGAAACCACAGGAAATGCAGTTTTCGTTGTCAAAAAGCTCAACAGGATAATAACCTTTGGAATTAATTTTGTCTGATATCCTTAACACATGTTTTGGACAGATGTTCACGCAAAGGCCACAACTTTTGCACCTTTCCTCATTCACAATTACCTTTAAATCCATAATACCTCCTTAGATATTTTTAATCCCCGTTAAAGGAAGCGGGTTAATAAAAAGCTTTAAGGGCAAAATAGGAATATCAATCGAATCAAGGATGCCCATTCCACTTTCATCTACGCAACCAAAGGCAACAGGTATGTGGGTTTCTAATGAAACTTCTTTAACAACATTCAGCCCTTCCATTATTATATCCTTTGTTGTTTCCCAACGAAGGTTTGTGTTAAAAACAAGATGAGTAACTTTCATCCTTGATGCATCCTGAATCATTGAAATCGCTTTTATAATCTCTCTCAGATTTGAAGTTTCAGGCCTTCTAGTATTAACAATAAAGAAAAGATTGTAAAGACCTTCCTTTATCACATCTCTGAATTGAGCAATAGAACCTGCACCATACGGATCTCCTCCTACATCAAGGATTTTGTAACCGTCTTTATTCATAAGCTGACCTATAATAAATTTAGGAAATATTGGAAGATCCATTGCTCTTGTGGCTTCTGGTGGTGACACGATCTCTAAATTATACTTCGTCAGTTCCTCCATTACATCTCTAATCCTTATGTAAGGTTTAACGATATCCATATCAAAAAGGACCACTTTGTAACCTTCTTCTTTCAATTTCATTGCAAGGTTTATCGAAATCTCGGTTTTACCAGAGCCAATCCTTCCTATAAAAATCTGAAATTCTTTATCAAGCAAACTTTTTGGCTCAAATTCTATCATATGATTTTGCTTCCTCAACTCCCTTAAGAACTCTTAAGGCCCCAAGCGCAAGCGGTCGTATCTCGTCTTCACCAGGATAAACAAGCACTTTTGCTATAAATGAAACTCTTTCCTTAATCCAGTCAACGAGTAACTTGGAATTTGCAACTCCTCCGGTTAGCACAATGGCATTGACGTTTCCTGAAAGCACAGTAGCCAATTCGCCAATAGATTTTGCAATTTGATATGCCATTGCTTCATAAACAAGCTTTGCGTAAGCATCTCCCTTGTTTATCCTTTCCTCGACTTCCATTGCAGAGTTTGTACCAAGATGTGAAACAAGGCCACCATAACCAGCCAGATTTTTCAACATTTCCTCATATGTATATTTGTGAGAAAAGCAGAGGTCAAGAAGGCTGACTATGGGAAGCCCTCCGGCTCTTTCTGGTGCAAAAGGCCCATCTCCATTCAGAGCATTGTTCACATCTATGACCCTTCCTTTTTCATGAGCTGCAACAGAGATGCCGCCGCCAAGGTGAGCAACTATGAGGTTCACATCTTCATACTTTTTACCAAGGTCCGAAGCTACAAGTCTTGCAATAGCCTTATGGTTCAATGCATGCCATATAGATTTTCTTTCTACGCCCTTAAGGCCTGAAAATTTTGCAATTGGCTTCATTTCGTCAACTACAACTGGATCAACAATAAATGCAGGTACTCCGTACTTATCAGAGAGGGTTTTAGCAATGATAGCACCGAGGTTTGAAGCATGCTCTCCGTAGCGGCTCTCCATAAGGTCTTTAACCATATCATCATTTACCCTGTAAGTACCCGATTTAATGGGATGCAAAAGGCCGCCTCTTGCAGAAATCGCCGAGAAATCACTCATCTTAAAGTTGTTGTTTTCGAGTTCTTTCAATATGAGGTTTACTCTGAACTCAAATTGATCCACGATTTTAGGGTAATTTTTAATTTCTTCTGCATTATGTCTTATTGTTTTCTCGTAAATTGAGTTTTCTCCATCAAAAACAGCAATTTTTGTTGAAGTAGAGCCAGGATTAATAACAAGAGTTTTCATCGTTCCTCCTTGAATTGAAAATATGCAAAAAATAGAGAATAGAAAACCTGCAAAATACGAACTGTAAACCCCCGTTAAATATGTAGTCTTCCATTAGAAATTTATCACCTTTTCGTAACCTGCCAAATTGATTATAAAACATAATTCAAATTTAAAAAAATTTTTGAAAAAATAATATGACGCCATAAAAAATTTAAGATCGTTTTTCATTTAAAACTCTATTGATATAATAAAGCACGGGTTTGAAATGGAAGAAAGGACAATAAAGAGTTTAAAAGCTGTAAAAGTAGGCATTGCGGGCAATATAATGCTTGCTATCTTTAAAGTTGTCCTTGGCATTTTAGCGCATTCTATTGCACTTATAAGCGATGGTGTGGATACAGCTATTGATGTAGTGAAGTCATTTATCGTTTATAGAGGCATAAAGATTGCAGGAGAGCCCCCAGATAGTTCTCATCCTTATGGACATGGCAGGGCTGAAACTATTGCTTCAAACATTATCGGCATATCAGTAATTTTTGCAGGAATTTTAATAATTATTCAATCTATCGCAACATTTGGAAAAACGAATGCGCTTGAAACACTCATGCTGATTGGTGCAGGAACGAGTATTATAGGAAAAATTATTCTTTCGACATACATGTCACGAGTGGGTAAAAAGTTTTCTAATCAGGCACTTTTAGCCGATGCTAAAGATTACCTCGGAGACGTGTTTGCTTCATCCGCTGTTGTTGTTGGGGCTCTCCTTATCATATTTACAGGTAAAACGTTCTTTGACGGAATTGCATCTATTGTGGTTGCCCTAATTATAATGTATATGGGATACAAGGTTCTTCAGCCAGGCCTTCAGGAAATCATGGAAGAACAGGATAATCCAAAAATCGTAGAAAAAATAGAGCAAATTGTCAATGAGTTTCCAAAAGCAATCAATCCGCATCTCATAAGAATGAGCAAACTTGGTTCTTATTATATTGTTGATATGCACCTCGAATTTCCAGGGAGTATGAGCATTGAAGAGTCCCACAGAATTGTAAGTATGATAGAAAGAGAAGTAAAAAGCAAAATACCAGAGGTTCAGGATATAACAATTCATGTAGAACCTTTTGGAAATAAATGAATTTGTAAGGAGGCGGGGATGATTTTTGAAAAAATTTCAAAAGATTATATTCAGGCAATGAAGGCCAGGGATAGTTTGCGCATAGGAGTATTAAGTTATATCAAGTCTGTAATCAAATATAGAGAAATTGAGAACAGAGAAAAGGAAAAAGAATTAACTGACGACGATGTTATAGATGTTATAAGTAAAGAGGTCAAGAAAAGAGAAGAAGCAATAGAGATGTACAGACAGGGCAGAAGAGAGGACCTTGCCCATAAAGAGGAAGAGGAGTTAAAAGTCCTCAAAGAATATCTGCCTGCACAGATGCCAGAGGAAGAAATAAGGAAAACTGTGGTGCAAATTATAGAAAAACTTGGTGCAACAGGCTCAAAGGATTTCGGAAAAGTAATGAAAGAAGCAATGATAGAGATAAAAGGTAAGGCAAATGGAGCTTTGATAAAGAAAATTGTTGAGGAAAGCCTTAAATCATGACCATCTGTATTTGCCACGTCTTATCAAATAAATGAAGAATGGAGTTCCAATTAGTGCCGTCAGGATTCCTATAGGAATCTCCGATGCTGATATAGAACGCGCAAGATCGTCTATCAGAAGAAGGTAAAAAGCACCCAGAAGAGTTGAAACGGGAAGAAGCTTCCTGAAGTCAGGGCCTACAAGCATTCTTCCAATATGTGGAATCACAAGCCCCACCCACCCTATTACCCCACTTATCGATACGCTTAATGAGGTTAGAAGTGTCGAAAGAAAAATTATAATTGATCTGAGCCTCGCAGGGTTCTCTCCAAGAAGCGTTGCTTCCTCGTTTCCAAGGGAGAGTATATTTAATTTCCATCTTAAAAGATACAGAAGGATAAGAGATACAATAATGATTGGGGCTATAAAAATCACATCTTTCATAGAAATTTGGCTCAGAGAACCCATAAGCCAGAAAACGATTGAGGGAAGTTTAGTGTATGGGTCAGCATAGTATTTGAAGAAAGAAATTAAAGAGGTGAACAAACTACTCACAATAAAGCCTGAAAGAACAAGGGTTACAGTATTAGGACTTTTCTGTGATCTTGATATAAAGATGCTCAAAAGGACAGCGATGATTGAAAATATAAAAGCAAAAAGCTCAACAACAAGATAATTTCCTCCTATAAGAATCGCAAGTGCAGCACCAAAACCAGCTCCAGACGAGAGACCGAGAATAAATGGAGAAACAAGAGGGTTGTCAAATATACCCTGATAAGCCGCTCCACTCTGAGAGAGAGATGCTCCTATGAGAAGCGCTGCAAGAACACGGGGAAGCCTTATATCAAAAATAACCGTTTTTACTGTGTCATCGATAGTTTGCTTTAAAGGAAAAACTTTGCCTAAAATAGCTTTTGAAACAATAATAGGATCGATCTTATATCTTCCCAGAGATAGAGAAATAATAAAAAGAATAACATTTAAAACAGTTAATATTAAAACAGCCTGCCCCAGGGTTAATAGGCTTTTAGTTTCCCTTTGGGTATATAAAGGTGTTTCCTTCAATTTGTAAAAGCTCCGCTTCTATATCATAAAGTTTTCTTAAATTATCAGGGGTTAATACTTCCCCGGGCTTGCCAAGAGCTACAACCTCCAGTTTTTTGATTAAAAGCACCCTGTTTGAAAATCTAAGTGCCTGGTTAGGGTCGTGCATTGTCATAAGCACGGTGAGATTTTTCTTGTCTCTCAGCTCCCTGATCTTATTCAATACGAGGAATTCATTTTTAAAATCGAGGAATGCAGTTGGTTCATCAAGAATTACAATGCTCGTGTTCTGAGCAAGAACTCTTGCAATAAGTGTTAAACGCAATTCACCGCCACTTATATCTGTATACGGCATATCTTTAAGGTGGTAAATACCCACTTCTTTAAGCGCTTCAAGGGCAATTTTTACATCTTTTTCGGAAGGGAGAGAGAAGAAATCAAGATATGGATTCCTTCCCATAAGAACCATATCAAACACTGTATAAGGAAAAGAAATTTTGTGTATCTGAGGGACCGAGGAAATAGTTCTCCCCAGTTCCTTCAAAGAATAATCTCTTAAATCTTTACCTGAAACGACAATATTTCCTCCCTTTGGACTTAAAAGCCTTTCAACACACTTTAATAGAGTTGTCTTGCCACTGCCATTAGGCCCAAGGATAGTAAAAATTTCCCCTTCATTTATCTCAAAACTGAGGTTTCTAAAAATCTCCGAATCAAAATAACCAAATGTTAAATTATCAATCTTTATCATTTATCCTCCTATTACTGCTTTCAAATCCTCGGGAGGGATGTTGAAATTATATACCTTCTGATAGAAATCTCTTGCCTCTTTTTCGATATCGAAGTTTACAATCTGAGGATAGAGTTTATCTGAAAGCCACATAATACCAAGAATTGATTCAGGAGTTGGTAGGTCATAAGAAAGTATATAAGACGGCATCCTGAAAACATTTTTATTCTTGACTGCTTTTAAATCTTTCAATTTTGGATTGTTCAGGACATCGTCTACTGAATCTGCACAGTAAGATGCAAGAACAATATAATCAGGGTTCCACAGGAGTATCTGCTCTACTGATACGTTTACCTTGCCACCTTTCAAATCTTTTGAAATACTCAACGCTCCTGCAAGATCTGCTAAATAAGTCTGGTAAAAATCTCCTCCAAAGGTTGTTAAAATATTAGCTCCTGCTATATAAACAGTTGCTTTTTTGTTTACACTGATAGTTTTATCCTTTATGTAATTAAGTTTTTCATTAAAGTATATTAGTGCCTGCCGTGCCTGTTCATACTTTCCCAGAATATTTCCAAGGAATTGGATGGATTTAAGCATAAGCTGGGGGCTTTCGAGGTTTAAAAGAACGACAGGAATACCTGCTTCTTCAAGTTTCTTGATTGGAGTCTGGTAAGTAGTAATTACCAAATCTGGCTTATACGAAAGGATTGTTTCAACATTTGGGTCTCTAAAATCACTTGCATCGGGTAGATTTTTTGCATTAGGAAAAACTTTAGCGAAGTTATTAAAATCTGTAACTTTCCCTGTAGGTGTTGCTATAAGTTTATCCTCACTCTTTAAAGGAAAAAGTAATTGCGATGACATAGGGTAAAGAGAAACAATTTTATAAATTTTCTTTGGGACCATTACCTTTCTTCCTGTTGCATCAATTACCTGAATGAGATGTTTATTAAGAGTAATGTCGATATTATTTGTTGCCTTATTCAGGTCGAATGTTCCACCAAGGCTCTTAATAAGAAACTCGGCAGGAATAAGTGTTCTCGAATTTACTATGATTGGTTCAACATCACTATTGTCGCTAATTTTAACTTTACTTCCGTTAACTTCTGCAACAGGATCATCGATATAAAGATTTAAGGATTTATCGTTAAGGGAAATAGTGACTTTCCTTTCTTTTGAAGCCCAGCCAACAGTACCTCCAGCTGCTTCCACAACGCCTCTTACAGGTATGTATGTAATTTCTTTAATAAGTAATGGTGCAGAACCTCTGGGCAAAAACTTCATATCTAAGCCATCAACGTTGAAATTTTCTGAATTTATCTTTAATTGCATAAGAGCTACGGGTTTATAATTCTGCGCCTTAACACTAAAAGGAACAACAAAGGCAGATACCAACACTAAAACTAATAATATTGTAATTAATCTTTTCATATTTACTTTCTCCTTATGGTAATGTATTTGAGATATTTTTTAAAGTTGCTCAATTTCCCTCCCTGGGAAACTGCTTGTATTGCCTTTTCCTTGTCAAGGATTAATGAACCCCCGATAAGGTCCACCTTATAATCAAACAGAACAGGCGATAAAGGAGCCGAGGGGCCAAATACCACTGTATAACCTCGAGAAAGTTGGAGAAGCCTCTCAATGCTTTTGTTCGCAAACGTAGATCCAGTAATTGCAAGGATGTCTGCTTCAGGCACAACATATTCGCTTGCCGTATCTATTACATCTCCCTGCTGAGGATTTCGCTCAAGAATTACAAGTTCTTTTGCAACATTTCTAATTTTATCGAGACCACAGAAATGCCCCACAAAAACAATCTTTTTGCCTTTTCCAATCTCTTCAAGATAATCAAGAACATTAAATGTTTCAAAATCTTTTGGAGTGTCTAAAAGCGAATTAAGTGTTGCAAGCCCAATGCTTAACTTTAAAAGGTTAAATGTTTTGAGATTCTTAAGAAGCTCGCCTGCACTTTTCCCTATCAAACTACCCGCTTCTTCAACGTCATCAAAGAAAGAAGAGTAGGTAAGAGACAATCCCGATTTTGAGGTTGTAACTAAAGTCCAGGTAACACCAACACGTACATCTTTTACAACTTCTTTACTTTTATGTTTTACTGAATCAACCAGATCTTCATAAAGTCCCATTAAAAATCCTCCTTAATTCCTGTGAAAGATTGTCTCTATTTTTCTCTGTCACTTCAACGATCTCCACACATTTTGCAACTTCATCTAAAAATGGATTTCTTTCAGCTTTTATAATTCCAAGTACAAATCTATCACTTTTTAAAACTTCAAAAACAGTCCTTTTAAAGGATTCTGCCTCGGATTCAAGAAAACCGAGCTCATCCATTACAACCAAATCTTTGCTTTCAAGCGCATTTTTCAAGGATTTCACTCCAAGGTTTTCAAAACCTTCAACAACAGGATGAATTAAAAAATCCTCATCAAAATAAGCAATAGACTCTTCTTCGCCTGTCTCAATGTCCCTTATCTTAAAGCCTTTAAGCTGCCTTTCATCTATAATAGGGAGAACCCTAAATCCGCCGAAACTCAAACTTAGAGTCCCGACTAATCTATCAAGGAGAGTGCTTTTTCCTACTCCAATTTTCCCTGTCAAAAATATCTTTTTCATATTGGCAATTTTATAACAATAGAATTGTACACAATTTTGCCAATTAAGTCAAGAGAGGGAAAAACTCAAATACAAACTACTTCAAAAGGAGACTCTGGATCATTATAATTTTCCCTCAAACTATCATTTGTTGCAAATCTTATTTGCAAATCTTATTTTAAGCGAGGATTCAATTTATTGGGGGTGTTTTGAAGGAAGACTTTTATCTCCTCTACATTAGACACCATTTTGATAATTTTGTAAAATTCACGAAGTCCATTAAACTTCATTGAGAACTACTAATAATTCGCTCGGGAGGTTTTGTTGGATACTATGAATTATAAAGATTACGAAATAGTAAATTACAGTCCTGAATTTTTCACTGAGATTGTTGGTTTGCAGAAATATCTATGGCCAGCTTATACAGGGACTACCGCAACTTACTTAAAATGGAAATTCGAAGAGAACCCCATTAACAAAAAATTCTTAGGTGTTGTTGCACTCTACAGAGGAAAAGTTGTAGGATTTAAAGGTTTTTTTGTCACACGCTGGAGAATTGGAAATAAAAGAGACAATATATTAATGCTATCTCCTGCAGATATATGTGTACATCCAGATCATCGAAAAAAGGGACTGTTTTCAGCAATGACAAATTTTGCAATAGAAGAATACGAAAATGCCAAATATAAAGCATTTATTGGACTAAGCATAAACACATCTTCGGGAAGTGGCTACCAAAAAATGGGATGGCCAAAAATTGCAGACAGAACCAGCACAAGACAATACACTTTAGCAGGATTAATAAATTGGGCCTTTGCAAACAAAACAGGAAGAAGTCTGTATAAACACCAAATAAACTACGGTAGATTCGGAAATATCGAAGTCTCCGATAAGCCAAAGCCATATAAGATGCACTCAGTTATAATGAAGCAAAAGGCCTTAGATAATAAAATCACATTGTTTAAAGATGCAGATTTTTTTAAGTGGAGATTTCATAATATCAGGCGGAAATACTTTTTTTACTACCATTGGAAAAATGAATCCATTAATGGGTACGTAGTAATAGAAACGGTAGATAACAGCACAAGCGGGCATATTTTAGATTATGCAGAGGCAGAAAATGGGGTCCTTCGTGAACTTTTGCATTACATTATAAGAAAAAGGCATTTTGACATCCTGTCAGCCTGGAATTTTAATTTAAGAGAGGACTTTTCTCAAACACTTGAAAGTTTAGGATTTAGTACAACAAATTTACTTGGAAAAATAGAAAAAAAATTCCCGAGCGAGTTTCCTGTACTTCCTGTATTTATACGGCCAGTAAAAAAGACATACAAAGAAGAAGATTGGTTTATTGAAGGCATTGACATCAGGAATATTAAAAACTGGGAAATTAATAGAATCTGCTCAGATAACACATAAACCTAAGCTTTTTCATAAAAGAGCCAAATAGTGCTAATGGGATCATAAACTAATGGTGCCAGGTATGAACCCAACAACTTTTGATTATTTAAGGCACCATTTCGCAGAGCTTGTAAAATTCAATTCTGTCGCTAAATATTTTAACTCCAATAGGTGAATAAGAACCTGGAGCATCTTTAAATGTATTCACTACAACCCATACTTTGCTGTCAATTAATTTTGTTTTTGGATTTTAGGAGAATTTTTATAGATTGCCATACCAACTCGTTAAGAAAATTATCTAATTTACTGTCAAAAGTACCTTTTTGTCGGTTAATGCTATCTCTTCTGTTGCTGATTTAAACTTTCTCAAAAGATAGGGAATACCTTTCTCTTTCCTCAAACTCAAAAGATCCCTGAGCAGAGAACTTGAGAAAACTAATGGATGACCTCTCTCGCCTTCATATGTTGGTATAAAAATTTTCCTGTTTGAAGGCAAAACTCTCTTGACAATCTCATTATAAGTAGATGCTTCTAAAGGCTCCTGATTACCAAATAACAGAACTATAAAAGAACTCCTGGGATTAATTGTCCTGAGTCCCATTTTAAGAGAGGTATAAACCGTGTCCTGGAAATCCTTGTTTAGTATTACCTTAATGAATTCGTCTTTGAATAATCTCTTTAAAGATTGCCTGTCTTTTTCGTTTCCTACAATGACAACAATATCAAGAAGTATATTGAGCTTCTTGATATTTATAATGTTCTGCTCAATCTTTTCGATATTAAGCTTCCTTGCAGTACAGATTATGACAGAAATTTTATCTTTTAATTCAAGAGGAAAAGTTTCAAAAATCTTTTTCCCATTTAAATAATAAGAATTTTTAACCCCTTCCTTTTCTAAATACAGAAATCCTGCAGGAAGTTTAACCTTTTCCTTCATCGAGTATCTTCTTCAGCAACTCTTTGTTCTTAAGGATTTCTACAGATTCTTTTAAGCCCTCGAATAGTTCATAGTTTATAAGCACTGCCGAAGGAGAGCTTTTTCTGATAATAAGGAAGGAGTCTCCTTTTTCAACCTTTTTAAGAACCTTTAACAGGTCTTCTTTCAACTTGCTTGCCGTTATAACCTCAATCATAATTTTATTATACAGTATTCAGAGTAAATGAAAAATGCAAAACTTTCAAAAACAATTAAAAGCCTGTATAATAATATAACAAAAATAGGAGGTGAGAAATGAATAGTATGTTATTGAGTTTGTTTATTGGAGTGATTCTTATTGTGAGGCTTCTTCCTCTTTCAAGACCTTCAAACATTATTGTTAACGTTATTGCGGGCATTCTATTTTTGTTATTAGGAATATCTGAGGTGCATGTAAAAGGATGGAAAGCAATGCTTATTGCAGGTGCTGGTGCTCTGTTTGTGATATTTGCATTTATACCAAAACTTACTGTAGGTGCTTCTTACATTGCAATAACGATTATTCTTTCATTAATCATTATTGTAGCAGCAATTCTCTCAGATTTTGGCGGTTTTAAGAAGTCATTAAATAAAAAATAATCTGCTCACGAAGCGTGCAGATTTACTCTTTTCTAATCGCATTCTTTCCAGCGATTCCAAAAGATTAAAGGAGGTGAAATATGGAAGGATTTTGGGACAAGTTTAAAAAAGGTGCCCAGGATGTAGGAGAAAAGGCGGCACAGCTTGGCAAGATTGCAAAACTCCAGGCAGAAGTTGCAGGAATCAATACATCAAAGGGCGGAAAGTTAGCTGACCTTGGCAGAAAGGTATATTCTCTTTACAAAGAAGGTAAACTATCAGATGAAGTTAAAGGATTACTGCAAGATTTACTGTCACCAATTGAAGAAGCAGAAAAGAGAGTCGAAGAGAAGGAAAAAGAAATTGCTAAGATAAAGAAACAGACAGGCGAGACAAAAAAAGAAGTTAAGGAAGAAACCCCTCAAGCAAAGGAAACTGCTGCTGAAAAGGTAGAAAAATCTCCTGCTGAAACGGCTAAAGAAGAGGTCCTTGAAGTAAGGGAAGCTGAAGTAAAACAGCCCGAAGAAAAAGAGAAACCAAAAAGGAAAAAAGATGAGAAAGTTTAGTACTTTTCTTGTTATTTTACTGGTTGTCCTGATTGCAAGCCTGTTGTTTGTGGTGCAAAATGGCTTAACAACAGTAGAATTAAAGTTTCTCTGGTGGGTAATTCCCAATGTCTCTGTAGGACTTTCTGCAATTTTAGTCTTTCTTGCCGGGGTCGTTTCAATGTGGCTTATTTCACTGATGCTCTACATAGGAAGCACTGCCAGGTACAGAAGGGAGATAAAGGAAAGAGATAATATTATTAAGACATTGGAGCAAGAGAAAAGCTCGATGAAAGGCACTCAAGAAGCAAAGGCAAAAGAATACGAAAATAAAGTTAGAGATTTAGAATTTAAGGCTAAGAATCTTGAAGAAAAACTTAAAGCCGCTACAATCCAAGCTGCTGAAGCTACAAAAAAGGAAGATAGGGAGGTAAAAGAATCTCCTCAAAATACTGAGTCACAACAGCCAGAAGAAGAGAAGCCAAAAAGAAAAGGATTTTTCAGAAGAAACAAATAAGGCAAAAGCCGCTACTCTAACGGCGGCTTTTTTAGAATTTGGTGCTAGGTATGATTTTGGCAATTTTTATTGTTCTGAGTGGTACAGTACTTTCTTAATTTTTTCTACTATCTCTTCCTTTTTGTCATAAA
>Ga0315282_10005585_pt1 | contig 21353 bp, 14 predicted proteins | sample YL17G07_20_MG_FD_203693 | JGI IMG/M metagenome (GOLD analysis project Ga0315282, IMG submission 203693) | Sediment microbial communities from Yellowstone Lake, YNP, Wyoming, USA - YL17G07_20 | ecosystem: Environmental > Aquatic > Freshwater > Lake > Sediment | place: USA: Wyoming | collected... | reverse complement strand
CATTGGCTTGAGGAGAGATAAATCGCAGCGTATAGCGTGGAGCGTTTAGTGTATAGGGGAAAGTAGATAGGGGGAAAAGAATTTCGAATGTAGATTATCACGCTTTGGCTGGACAGACTGGCAATGACGGAAGTTATTTGATGGCAACGTCAAAGAGATATGTCCAGGTCGCTTCACACCGTTCGCAATTCGGCCCCAATGGACTGAGCCAAACTCTGGACAATCTCCGCCTGGAAACGGTCAACGGCCTCGTGTGTCAACGTACCATCTTCATCTCTGAATCGCAGCGACAGCGTAACGCTCTTCTTACCGGCCGGGATTCCTTTGCCGCGGTATATCCCCACAAACTGAACATTTTCCAGCTCGCTGGACGCCTTTTTTCTCACAGCCTCAAGAATGTCAGCCCATCGAACCATCTGGTCCACAACAAGCGACAAATCCCGCTGAATTGCCGGGAACCTCGCAATTGCCCTGGCCCTGACCGTGCCCTTGTGCAAAGACAAAAGCGATTCCAAATCCACCTCTGCCGCAACCGGTCCACCATTTTGTTTGGTGGACTCTGCGAAGTCAAATCTTTCTCTGACCGACTTGGAAACAACCCCTGCTGCGCCGAGCACCTTGCCATTTGCAATAATCCTGGCGCCGGCCTGCGCCCAAACAAGCTGGGCGGGCTCGAATACTGCTTCCGCATCCCTGTCAATCGTCCTTACAAGCCCCTCGATAACGCCGCGCAAATCACTCAGGTCGCTATTTGCTGCCAACCCCAGCTTGGCCCTTTCAACAGGAAGACTGCCTTGCTTGTATGAGAAGCCCGTCGGCACAAATGTATCGGCAATCTCAAATATCCTGCACGGATAATTCTTGACATTGAGATTCGTCTTTAAGACGCCAAGCAGTGAACCGATAAGCGTCTGGCGAAGCAGATTAGCCCCCTTCCGCGATACGTCGGTCACCGCCAGGTGCCCTTTGGCGCCGCCTTCTGCAAAAAGCTGTGCAGCGGAATTGTCGATAAAACTTATACTAATTGTCTCATAAAAACCGCAGCCGTTCAGATACGTCCCAATCGAGTGCATCAGTTTCTGGCGTGTATCGATAGACACCACTGCGATTCCGATTTTCCGCTCCGTAGGTACCTTATTATAACCATACACGCGCACGACCTCTTCAATCAGGTCAACCTCGCGATGGACGTCATCGCCTCGCCACGAAGGCACCTTGCACACCACAAGGTCGTCTTTGACTTGCGGTCTAAAACCCAAAGCCGACAAAATCCTCGCTACCTCCGCCACCGGAACCGCGATGCCAAGTAACTTGTTCAAACGCGACAGCCGCAGCGTCACTTCCTTCGGCGTCGGCTTTTTCGGATAGACATCCACCACCCCGCCGGCCACCTTCCCGCCCGCCACCATTGTTATCAACTGCGCCGTCCGCCTGGAGGCCCAGTCAATCATTTCAATATCCACACTCCGCTCGAACCGGAAGGCGGCCTCCGATGGCAGAGCAAGCCGCCGAGACGTCGTGCGGACGCTCACAGGGTCAAAATAGGCATCCTCCAGCAGGATTGTCGTGGTCCCATCGCTGACTTCCGTATCCAGCCCGCCCATAACGCCGGCTACAGCCACAGGCCCCCGCGGGTCCGCAATCACCAGCATATTGCTCCCAAGCTCGCACCTTGTGCCATCAATGCTGGTTATCATTTCGCCGGCAATCGCTTTTCTCACTATTATTTTGCCCTGCGCGATTCTTGCATAATCAAAGGCGTGCGGCGGCTGGCCGGCCTCCATCATTGCATAGTTGGTCGCATCGACCACGTTATTGACGCTCCGCAACCCCACCGCCTCCAACCTTTTTATGAGCCATTCCGGCGACGGCCCCACCTTGACCCCCTCAATGACCCGAGCGGTATATCGCTCGCACCAATCCGGCTCGAGTATCTCCACGCTCGCAAATTCCCTGACGTGCCTGCCGGATTCGACAAGCTCAACCACAGGCAGCTTCAACTGCCTCCCGGTCGCAGCAGCTAACTCTCTGGCAATACCAATGTAGCTCAAGCAGTCGCCGCGGTTGCTGGTCACCTCAACATCGATTACGGCATCATCGCCGAGGTATTCAATCCTCTCATAAGGAAGCCCCAAATCGCTCAAAACCTCAGCGACTTGTTCCGCAGAAAGGTCCGTATCAACATAATCCCGCAGCCAGTTTAGCGAAATCTTCATAACAATCGCACCGTCAAAAATAGAAATTTAACTTTCGCAATAACTTAACCTGCCACAGCGGCGCTGTCAACGATTTTGAAGCTCGTCTTCAGGCGTTTTGTTTGACTGCCGCTGTGGCGCCGGGTATACTTGGCGCCAACCTAATCGTCTTATACAAAGCAAATATGACCGAGCAGGAGAATAGCAGATGAAAAATACACGCCGCAATTTCCTCAAGACCGCCTTCGCATTAGGGATAACCGCAGGCCAGATGACAAAAACGGAAAAAACATCATTCGCTAAAGAAATCGATGCGAATAATGAAAGAACACAACCGCAAAAAGACACAAAAACCGACAGGCAGGCATACAACAAACCCACAGGCCAAAAAATCCGGAGTATCGAGAGCTTCACCAAAGGTTCTGTAAGCATCGTCCGCGTCCGCACCGACGTCGGAGCGGAAGGCTACGGCCAGATTGCACCATTCAACGCCGATATCTCTGCAATGGTTCTGCATCGGCAAATCGCACCAAACGTTCTCGGCAAAGACCCTGGTGACATCACCGCCATCGCAGACCAGTGTATTGAGGCAAACTACAAATTTCCCTGGTCGTATGTCTGTCGTGCCTTAGCCGGTGTCGATACCGCTCTATGGGACATTCGCGGCAAGCTCGAAAAGAAAAGCGTCTGTGAGCTGCTCGGCGGAAAACCCCGGCCCATTGCAGCATACGGTTCAAGTATGCGCCGCGACATCAGTCCCGACGACGAAGCAGAAAGATTAGTCCGCCTTCGCGACACCAAAGGCTTCCGCGCCTTCAAAATCCGCATCGGCAAGGTCTGTGGCCACGACCAGGACCAGTGGCCGGGCCGAACAGAAGCTCTTGTCCCAGCCGTCCGCAAGGCAATCGGTAACGATGTGAAACTACTCGTGGATGCAAATAGCTGCTATACCCTGGCAAAAGCAATCGAGGTTGGAAAAATGCTCGAAGTCCACAACGTCTGTCACTTTGAAGAACCCTGCCCATACTGGGAGCTCGAATGGACAGCCGAGGTCGCAGCCGCCCTGAAAGTCCCCGTGGCCGGCGGCGAACAGGACAACGACCTCGCCCAGTGGCGGCGAATGATACGTATGCACGCCGTGGATATCGCCCAGCCGGACATCTGCTACGTCGGCGGCCTGACGCGAGCCCTGCAAGCCGCCGCATCGGCCGCCTACGCAAACCTGCCTTGTGTGCCGCACTCTGCCAATCTATCGCTCGTAACGGTCTTTACGCTGCATTTGCTCGGCGCGATACCAAACGCAGGGCCTCACGTTGAATTCTCAATCGAGCCGACCGACTGGACCAAAGACCTGTACAATCCTATGCCGGAAGTCGGGGATGGCAAGGTCGCTATCCCTGATGGCCCCGGCTGGGGCGTAACGGTCAATCCCAAATGGTTAGAGGCAGCCGAACGAAACATAAGCGAACATAAATGACAGATAATACTCTCTCAGCAACCGTTTCGGGACTGTCATGCTGACCCGCCCCGCCATGACTTCCTGGCGGACGGGGAAGCATCTGGCTTGCGCAAACAATATTCTCCATACATTGGCTTTAGCGCACAAAATATTTTGTTTCCCGGCTTTCGCTTCTTTCCATTTGCTTTATAATGTAGCAATTGAAAGCTCAATTATTTCAAGGAGGTATATTATGACAAAACGCAGGATACTGATTTCGCTGGCCGTCATCCTGACCGCGGCTTCGCTCGCGGTCGTTTACGCAGCCACCAGCGGCGCAAAAAGCGACTTTGCCAGGACCACAATCGACATCGGAATCGTGGTAAGCAATGTCGAGAAAACTGCGCAGTTCTACAAAAATGCACTGGGCTTTACCGAAATCCCCGGCTTCGACATCACCGCGGATAAAGGACGCGACACGGGCCTGACCGACTCCAAGGCCTTCTCCGTGAGGGTGCTGGTGCCGGCCAACGAGCCAAACGCAACCAGAATCAAGCTCATCGAATTCCCCGATGCGCCCGGCAGGAAAATCGACAACCGGTTCATTCATTCGAGCCTGGGCGTCCGGTATCTGACGATATTAGTCTCCGACACGAACGCAGCCGTTGAGCGTGCCAGGAAAGCTGGCGTAACGCCCATTAAAGAACCCTATCAATTGTCCCCTTCCGGCAGCTACCTGACCTTGTTAAGAGACCCGGATGGTAATATAATAGAATTGGTAGGACCGAAGAAGAATTGACGATCGGCGGATTTCGGCTTTGCCTCAAGATTTTCGATTTATTGCTTTGCGGTTCGGAGAGTGCAAAATATGGCAAGGTACAATGTAGTCGTTCTGCTGATAACCAGCGTGGTCGTGTGCGGCTGTGTGGAGCGTAAGCTCACGATAAACACACAGCCGCAGGGAGCGCTTGTCGTATTGAACGATGAGGAAATAGGCGCCTCTCCCGTTACGGTGCCCTTCAACTGGTATGGCGACTATTGCGTTAGGATAAGTAAAGATGGCTACCAGACCCTTGATACGCATCGCAAATTAAAAGCCCCCTGGTACGACCACTTTCCGTTCGACTTCTTCGCCGGCCTGACTCCAAAAAGAACCGTCGATTCCTACGAATGGACATTTGAACTTGCCCCTCTCAAACAGCCAACAAGAGAAGAGCTTATCCAGAACGCGGAGGAACTAAAGAAACAACTAAAGTAGGGTTTAACCGCGGAGATCAGAAAACAAAGAAAATATTTATAAAGCCACGGAGAAGAGCGACCCAATACTAGAAGAATATCATTTCAAATTACTCAAAAACTCTTTCAGCTCGTTAAGAGCAGGAGATTCAAAATTCCAATATTTCTTTTGAGCACCTAATCCAACTGAATTAACGATTTCAGGCTGAGCTGCAAGAAATGCTTGTGCTTTAGCTTTTGATAGGTTCTTAGGCATAGTCTCCAGTTCAGACACACAGGAGGCAAACTCATTTACGCATTTCATAGTGGGGCGATTTTCGACAGTTTTTAAGCACAAATCTTCAAGCATAGTGCCTTTAACCTTGGTGCCAGGCATTATAAAAATGCCAACCTTTGGATTGCCCTTTGAAAATTGCCCGTGTTCCTTAGGCGGAGTAAACCCTTCTCTTTTCAGAATTCCAACAACGCTCTCGAACGCATCATCGCTGTTTTGGTCGCGGATAATGGCAAGATAAGTGACAAAAGGAGAACCGTCGACATTAAAAAACCCTGATACCCTTTTTAGGGCGGGCAGTTTAGTTCTAAACTGGTCTTTACCTCCTACATGGCGCATGTCGAAATCCCCGATGTCCATATATCGTAATAGAGCACCGAAGAACTCTTCTTCGTCCTGTCCCTCAACAGCAAGAACTTTTCTCGATTTTATCGGGAGCGGTGCGTCACCAAGATAGGCCATTACCTAACCTCCCATCTACTGTCAAGGGACTCAGCAAGAACATCTTTGGTATATTCAACCGCCCTAAACGTTCCATCTTTCCTTTCAATTCGGAACAATTTTGCGTCAGCTTTGAATAAAACCTCATCTAAAGTATTGCTAAAAGCTCGCACAGATTCATCAGAGTGGGTCGTAGCAAACACCTGGACGTTAAGCTTTTCCGCCCAATTAAAGATTGCTTTCCAAATCGTTTTTTGTGCAGAATGATGAAGGCCATTTTCAATTTCATCTATCAAGACCATACCATTTTTGCAGTCGAGCATGGCAAGGGCAATAGACAGGAATTTTACGATTCCACCGCCCATAAGATTTACGGGTATGAGTTCCGGCGAACCAATATCAGCCAACAACAATCCAACCTCATTCAGCCGAAGATCTGATAGATGAGGTTCGATCTCTTTCAGCAAGAATATTACCTCGGGCACTTGTTTCTTCCTTTGGATTTCGGAAAATCTATCTTTCCAGTCATATATGCAAGGGCTGACGAAAATACCACGGATGGCACGTTCCTTGGAACCCTCACTCGCAATATTACCGTCCTTGAAGAAAACCGCTGATTTCGTCTTAGAGGTTGGGTCTCCGCTACTTTCATATTCTAGTTCGAGCCCATCTACTTCAAACATCGTTTCAGAATCCCCCCGTGCGTAGCTAAGGGAAGGAACATGGGCGGCTATAGGTTGGGATCTTTTGCTCCGGGGACGTATCAATAAATTTTGCTCTTCCTTTGTGTCATGCACGCGACCACCAATCTCTATAGGGATGTTCGGATCCATATTGTGAAAGTAAGTGTGCCATAATTTATTGCTGAAAAAGGTGAGACCTCTAAAGATGTTGACGTTCACAGGCAACATCGGATTGGTTGCGCCAATAAGGAAAAAAACTGCTTCAAGGAAAGTTGTTTTCCCGCAACCATTTTGCCCGACTAAAAGATTCACTTGGCCAAGATCGTCCAACTCTAACTTAGTTATAACCCTAAAATTTCTGATTTTTATGCTCTCAAACATCGTTTCACCCTAATCGTGTAAAGAAGCGTGCTTTGGTTATTCTGAAAAACCTATACAATCAATTAAGATAATGCTGTTCTTCTCCGATGTCAATGCCTATAAAGCTTCATTTTTAGACAAATTATTGGCTCGATTACGTTTCTACAACTCTGTGGATGGAAGGTCAACTAAAGAGGGTTTTTGCGATATCGCCTTTTCGGTGCCCTGGTGGAAAAGGACGGTTGGTTTGTGGCGGGGAAGCGGGATGCTTTTTTGTTGAAACATGTGGCTATCGCAGGTAAAATCTTTCTAGAAAATCAGTCAATTCAAATGAAAAAAATCGGCTGAAGGGTATATATGGCTATTCTAAAGCTCAACAAACACAACGAGGGCAAGGAAATCGAATTTGAACTGGATTACCTTACATCCTTAACAACCCGGCAGCGGTTTGAAATGATGTTCAGAAAAACGCGGGAGATGCTGAGATTACTTAAAAGAAATGAACGCAGAGCAGTTACTAAAATTATTAAAAGAAAACCAGATTAAATTTGTCATAATCGGCGCTACCGCTTTTCCCGTTCACGGCTACTCCCGCGCGACATTAGACATCGATATTTTTATAAAACCGGAGGAAGAAAACGCACGCAGGACACTAAAGGCGCTGAAAGAATTCGGATACGATGTTGCGGATATAACAATAGATGACCTTCTAACCAAAAAAGTGCTGATTCGCCAGTACCTTATTGAAGCCGATATTCACCCCATTGTAAAAGGGGTAACATTCGAGAAGGTATGGGAGAACAAGGTAAAAGCACGGTTTGGGAAAACCTTTGTCTGGTTCGCTTCACTTGACGACCTTATAACAATGAAGCAAGCCGCTTCACGCACAAAGGACATGGAAGACCTGAAATACTTGCGCAGATTAAAAAAGCGGAACAAAAAACGCCAAACACAAGTAAGACCGTAACCTGCCGCTAAATCATAGAAAATTGTCCCGATACCAATCAATAGCTTCTTCTAAACCATTGCGGAACAGGATTTGGGGTTTGAAGTTGATTAGTTTTTTCGCGAGAGTTATGTCAGCGAGGGAGTGTTTGACGTCGCCGGGGCGCGGGGCGGTATGTATCGGCTTTATATTTTTGCCGAGTAGTTCGTTAATCATATCAATAATTGCATTAACAGTTACGGCCTCGCCGCAGGCAATATTTATGACCTCGCCTTTTGTCTGTTTGGCCCTTGCGGCAAGCAAATTCGCATCCACGACATTATCAACATAAGTAAAGTCGCGGCTCTGTTCGCCATCGCCGTAAATAGTCGGCGGTTTATCCTTAAGAATGGATGTTACAAAGGCCGGTATCGCAGCCGCATATTGGCTTGTCGGGTCCTGATGCGGGCCAAAGACATTAAAATACCGCAGCGAAATCGTCTGCAGGCCATAGACTTTATAAAAGACCGAGCAATAATACTCGCCGACCAGCTTTGCAGCCGCATAAGGTGAAAGAGGTGCAGGCATCATCGTCTCGACCTTCGGCAGGGTAGGCGTGTCCCCATAGGCCGATGAGCTTGATGCATATACAAAGCGTTTCACTCGCGCATCGCGTGCGGCCAAAAGAAGCGTAAAAGTCGCATCGACACAGTGCCGGTGCGTCGCGGCGGGGTCATCAACGCTTCGCGGCACCGAGGGCAGAGCCCCCTCGTGCAAAACCACGTCAATATCCTTCATTGCCGCACGGGCGACACGCTCATCGCCCATATCGGCTTCTACAAACTCGATTTTATCCAAAATGAATGCAAGATTACTTTTTTTGCCCGTCAGAAGATTATCTACAACCCGCACAAAGCGGCCTTCGGAAACGAGTTTCCTGCAGATATTTGAGCCGATGAAACCGGCTCCGCCGGTCACCAGGAACTTTTCCATCCAAGCGCCCCTAAAAAATTTGGGTGCGCGGGAGAGACTTCAGCAATGCAGAAGCGCTCCCGCACACCCTATATTACATTCCGGCACACCCTTTAAGCCGAGCCAGCTAATTGCATCTTCTGATATTCCTGATAGGACTTGAACTGCTCCTGGAAGTAGCCGCCCTTCATAGCCCTTACGCCGAAGAGCACGCAGCCGACAATCGTGCCGCCCACTTCCTTGATTTCGTTAATCGCCCTCTGAGCAGCACCTCTTCTCGTAGCGGCGGCATTGAACACCAGCAGCGTCGCATCCACAAATTTCGCCATCGACTTGGAATCGCTCACCAAGAGCACCGGCGGCCCGTCAATTATCACATAGTCATACACCTTACGCTGCTCTTTGACAAGGTCCTGCATCCGCCCGCTGCCTAATAGCTCCGCGGGATTGCCGGGCAGCGGCCCTGAGCCGATTACATCAAGACCCGCAATGCCGCTGACCCTTGTGGCCTCTTTGACACCGCACTGATTCATCAGCACGCTGCTTAAGCCAAAGTCAAACTGCTCCGCCTCGCCTCCGCCCTGCGGAAACAGCGCCCGCAAACTCGAATGCCTGAAATTGGCGTCTATCAGCAGAACCTTCTTATCTTCAGCGACGAAAGCAGTCGCAAGGTTGACCGCCACGGAAGTCACGCCGTCACCTGCCATACCGCTGCTGACAAGCAAGGCCTTCAAAGATTCAATCGCCCCTGACAGCTTCAGATTCGTCCTGCAGCGTCTGTAAGATTCGCTTATAATTGAATAAGGCGCCTCCCTAACAGCGTGAGCGAGATTGATGCCGCGAACCTGGTCATCCTCGGCCGCATCCGGAACAACACCCAACAGCGGAATGTGCAAATATCTGCCCACATCCCTCGGCGCCCTCACAAGGTCGTTGGACAGCTCCATAAGGAAGGTCAACGCCACGCTAAGCAGGAACCCCAGTATCGTGCCGCTCGGGAACCACACCCACCACTGCCGCGCAGCCACCATTTCCAACGGCACCGGCGCATATCCAACAGCCCGAACCTTGGGTGTCAAGGGGTCATCGTGCAATATTTTCAGCTTCTCAACCTGTTCCTTGATGGAGTCAACCATCGCGACTCTCTCGTCCCTGATGACGACACGCTGCTCATACGCCACACGGGCCATTTCGAGGTCCTTTTGTTTTGCGTCAGCATCCTGACGCAGCTTCTCCAGTTCATTAAACCTCTCCTGAAGCACAACTAAGGTGTCCCGTCCATCCCCCAAATTTGCTACCCGGGTTTGTTCAGCAATCTCAGCTTTCCTCAATTCCCTTTTTGCCTTGATTTCATCTATCAGCTCCTGCATCTGACGGGCGACTCTATGATTTTCGCCAAACTTGGTGAGCATACCCGCAAGCTGCGACTCCAACAGGGCCTTCTGCTGAGCAAGCAGCACCATAACAGGGTCTGCTTCTACTATGCGCTCAATCTGCTCGGTAACAGGACCCGTGGCCAATCTCTCAAGGTTCGTTATATTGGCCTGAAGCTGGCTTATCATCATATTAAGCTCGTTCTTCCGAAGCTCCAGGTCGTTCAGCTTTAACGTAATCGTGTGCTGGAAATAACGCCCGATAGGTTTATCAAGGTCCGTGATGCCCGTTGCCGTTCGAAGCTCATCCAGTGCCTGATTGGCCACGACCAAATCCCTCTGCACTCGCACCCTCTGATCTTCGAGCCTGGCTAACCTACCGGCAATCTCTTCTTTCTTAGTACCTCCCTGCGAGGCCAGAAACAAATCCAGCATTTCATTAACGATGAGGGCCGCCTCTTTATCGCTGCGGCACGTCATCGATATCTCAACAAAGTCGCCGTCCCTGTGAGCAAAAGCACCAAATTGCTTTCCCAGATCTTTGACCGCCTTTCGGATATTCTTGTCTCTGCGATTGAACCAATCGGTCTCCTTGACCTTGTCCCTCGCAATCAGCTCCTGCAAAGTCCGCTGTTCCTTTATGAGGCTCGCCATCGACAGACGATAGCCGTACAAAATATCTTTCTGCAGTTGAACCGCAATTATCATCATAGGGTCTGTCTCAACGGGCGGCAGCACCTCAATGTAGGTCATGGCCGTATACCGTGGAAAATACTTTCTTAAGGCAAACCAGGTCCCGCCGCCAACCAACAAACCCGCTATCGTCATCGCAATTATCAACAGCGTATGCCGACGCAGTATGCCAATAATTTCCTTCGGCGTCAGGGCGGTAGTCGCCGCAAGTCTTCCGCCAAGGACGTCGTGGCGGACACCCCTACTTACAGGCATTGGTCTTTCTTCTGCCATTTTTATCTCCAATCAACAATCGTCTCTCGTCTCTCGTATATCGTATATCGTGTCCAGTGTAATCTGCGTAATCCGCGATTAAATTGTCTTCAATCGCCAATCGTCAATCGCCTGACGGCCTTATCTATTTGTTCCCTGCGTTTCTGCGACAATCTATCTCCTCCCACCTCCAATGCCCGCTTGTAGGCGCCAAGCGCTTCGGTCTTTGCCCCGAGCTTTTCCTTTATCATACCCGAATGCTCATAAACCTCAGGTGGTATGAGAGATTCATCCTTCTCATACTGCTGCACAGCCGCTGCCAAAAGCTCGGCTGCCTCAGAAATCTTTCCGTTTTTGAACAGCACGTAAGCGTATGTATCCATAAAACTCGGGTCGTTCGGGCTTGCATCCAGCGCCCGTTTGGCATACTGAAGCGCATCGGGCAGCTTCTCGTTATTTTCAGCAAGCATATACGCCAAATTATTCAGGACACTAGTATTATTCGGCATTTTGGTCAATAAACTTTCGTAATCAGCGATAGCCGCCACAAGGTAATTATTATCGGAAGTTCGGTCGTATGCCATTGTCAAAACCTCCGCCTTCTTCACCACATAATTCACCAATTCGGGGGAAAGAGGATTGTCCGACCCGATTATCTTTATACATTTCTCAATATATTCCAGGGCCTTGTTGTACTGGCCGTTAATCTTGGCCAGATTGAACATAGTGAAATTGGCAGCCAACGAACCAGGGTTGCTCCGAAGCTTCTGCTCACAATACTTTGTCACCTCATCCTGCCCCAGCATCAGATACATTCGCAGCAGAACCTCGGAGGCAAGCGTCTCATTCACGCCCGATTTATCTACGGCCTCCCGAGAATATTCTATCGCTGCCGTCTTATCGCCGAGCTTCAGCTTCGCCTCTGCCATCCTAATGTAGGCTATGGGCGCAAAAGCAGTGTCAAGATGACGCTTGCTCTCCTCAAAAACCTTGTCCAGCTTCCGCGGGTTCCAGAATCGCGTATTTGGGTCGCCGGCACTTAACACAAGCACCCTCAAATACCCATCGAATGCCGTCGCATACTGCACATCCTGTATCTCGCTGCTGGCGTTGGGGTCGCCGACTGCCTGCCGCGTCATCAGATATGCTCTTCTGTACAATTGCTCAGCCCTGTCGATATCGCCAGTCATAATTGCGAACCCTGCCGCGCGATTGTGCCACAGCGCACTGTCCGGAAACTTGGCAAGCGTCTGCGCGTAAAATTCTTTCAGCGCATCTTTTCGCCCGAGCTGCATATACACCTGCTCAAGCAGCCGCCTGGCTTCTATAGGAGCGCCCGGCGCATCCATCGCATTTCTCAGTTCCGTTATGGCGTCCTCATATCGCTTCATCTGCGCATACGACTTGGCCAGCGAAATCCGGGTAACAGGGTCGTCAACAAGCGACTTGCTGGCCTTGAGGTCGTTGACCGCCTGCTCATAGTTGGCCATATAGAAGTTTACCTCGCCCCGCAGTCGCCACGCCACCGCGTTGTTCTGATTATTCTGCAGATACCGATTCGTCAGGTCCAGCGCCTTTTGCAGTTGGCCCAGCCTCATCACCAGCAGCGCCTCGAGCAATTGGATTCGAGGCTCGTTCGGGTATTTCTCCCGGAAACCCTGCACCTTAAGTTCGGCTTCCTTGACAAGACCCACTCGCAGAAAGCTTTGAATCTGGATAAGACGGTTTTCCGCATTGTCCTCCAGCGATAAAAAGTCCTCAGAATACTTCTTTACTCCATCCGCATCTATGGTCTTTTCCGCAACAAGCAGCAACCCCTTCAGCACAGAAATATCCTTGGGGCTGCTCTTGTATAACTGTTCCAAAACGTTCCTTGCATCATCATACTGCCCGCGTTGGAAATAATGGTCCCACAACAGCTTTTCATCCTGGGACTCCTCCAGCAGCTTCTTGGCTCTATCATCCAGCCCTCTGGCCCGCAGATGTTCGGCGTAGCGATAAAGCAAATCCTTGTCATGCGGATTGATTCTCAGACCCTCCTCGAAAGACGACTCGCCGACAGCAAACAATGCCTCTTTCCGCCGCCGGTCCGTCTGCTCAACGGCCAGCTTCGTTGCCAGTTGTCCCAGCCGCATAGCGTTTTGCAGACTCGGTACCGCCCTCTGCAAATCCTGGCGAATGGCAAGCGCCCTTAATGGCTCCGTCGCGCTAATATACTCAGCGTAAAAATCAAGCAACAGTAAATCACCGATATTGAGCGCCAGCGCCCTGTCTAGAGCGGCCTTGGTTTCAATCATCTGGCTCGGCGAGACATTCTTGCCCAGTTTCTGGTCGCGGCGGTAAAGCACCACCGCCACCCCTTTCGCTATAACTCCGTCCAAAGGATTCAACGATGCCGCCTTCTTGGCATCTTCAATAGAGGCATGCTCATCCCCAAGAGCGGCATTTATATTACTTCTCAGCATATAGGCACGTGAGAAAATAGGCCTTTGTTTCAAACACTCATCCACCTTCGCCAAAGCATCTTTGTATCTTTTTTTACTTTCCTCTGTGTTCTCTGTGTTCTCTGTGGCCAAGTATCTTTGCGAATCGCCTTGCGCCGCTGCAAGGCGGGCCGCAAAAACCAACCCCTCACACTCATCCAGATTTACACGGCGAGCCCTCTCCACTATCCGCTCACCCAACTGCCAATCTTTCGTCACCAGCGCCACTTCAAAAAGATGCCGTGAAGCGGTATTCACTTGCTCCAAAACCTCGCTATCGGAAATATCCTGCGAAACCCCCTTCTCAAAAACCGTCACTAACTGTTCGCCCGCCTTCTGCTGTTCATTGTGTCTCCTATAAAACATCCCAAGCGCAACAGCCCGCTTAATCGGGTCCGCAATATTCGACAGAGCCTGCTCTTCTATCTCCCTGCGCCTCTGCTCCGAAACATTTGCAGGGTCGGGTTCAGCAAGTGTCTGCTTGTAAATCAAAGCCGCCGGGCTGTCTGGGAATCTTGCCAAAAACCGATTAATCAAATCCTCGGCATCTTTAATTTTGTGAACACCTGTCTCCACATAATTTCTGCAAACGCTAATGACGGAAGACTCCCCAACGGAATCCGGCTCCGACGACAGCAGCTTCTTCACTAACTCCGCCTCAAGCTTCCTGTAGCTTTTCACTTCATCTTTCATCACCTCTACAGAAGCCGCCGGCTCGTTGCTTTCTCCCGCCGGCTTGACCGGCTGAATAAAAATACCCGGGCTTTCCCGGCTTTGCTTCTGCGCCATAGCCAGCATAGTCTGCCAAATCTTGGCCTGGACGAGCTCCAGCCCAAGCTTTAAGGCGGCGGGACTATCTGCATCAGACCTGTTTGCCAGCTCTTCTGCAGCGTTATCAAATTGCTTTGCGCCGATATAAGCCCTGACGCGAAGCGCCCGGCTTCTGTCATTGGCCCAATACTGACTCTCGAAAAAGTTCACAAGGTTCAAGGCCTTGTTATAGACCTTCAGCTTCAACAATATGTCCGCATAATCCAGAAAAGACTCGGGCTTCTTTTCATCAATTCTGTCGGGGACATTTCTGTCGTCGAGTCTTAACGCAACCGTAAAGTATTCGTTCGCCGCCCCAAGCTCATCTGTATTCTCAAAAATCTTAGCCAGACGATACGCAAGCTGAGAATCTATTCGCTCAAACGATTTCTGCACCGATGCAGCCTTAAGCTGTTCATAGGCGGCATACAGCTTTCTGATACCGGCGTTTTTGTCTCCTTTTGCAAGCTCAAGCATCCCCCGCCACTTAATCACCTGCGGGTCCTCACCGCTGCCGAGTATCTGCTCGATTCCGTGCACCGCTTCTTCAGCATTCTTTATCCACGTTGCAGTCTCTGCCTCAGTCCTCTTCTCGCAAGGCTCAAGCACCTGCTCGATATCCGCATCTGCAAGGAAAATATACAATGACACTCTGCTTATCTTGTTCGCCCAGCTCCAGGGTCCTGTCTCATCCTGGGCACCGGGCAGAGTAAGCCCCTGTTTTGCAACTTCTATCGCTTTATAAAGGTCATCCTTCTGACCGTAGTAGGAAAACTTGCGATACCGCAGATGCGCCGCATTTATTACGTAGGCGACATTGCTCTTGTCCAATTCCATCGCACGGTCGATGGCCACCACCGCTTTATCAAGATTGTTTTTATGAGAAGGCCCTAACCGGGGGTCCGAGTAGAATCTGGAAATCCTTGCAAATATCTCCGCGTTGGAAGGAAATCTCTGTGCAAGAGCCAGATATTCCCTCTCTAAAGCGTCAATCTGCTCTTTACCGGCCTTTTGAGCGCCCATCAGCTTCACCACCAGGTAATTCATATGCGCCCGCGGGTCGGCATCCGCGGCCTTTACCGCCTGCTCCGTATACGCTTTGGCCTGTTCTACCGCTTTGTCCCTCTCTTCCAAATTACCCCTCTCGGCAAGAATGTCGCCTCTGGTTACAGATGCTTGCGCCAAATACCAGAAGGCATCGACATTAGCCGGGTCGTACTTGCGCACTATCTCCAAATCCTCAACGCCTTGGGCAAGCAACGCCTCGGTGTCCGGAACCATCCCCAGTTTCGCCATCTCAACAGCGGCCCTGCCCTTAAGCAGGTACAAATACTGTCCCATCGGCTGCGCGCGATAGCCTTCCTCTTCCAGCCCGACGGTTTTCCACTTGTCGGTACTTTCCATAAGAAGGTTGGCCTGCTGTACTACATCTATCAGTTCCGATGCCTGCTGCCGGACATCCTGCCAGACTTGCCGCACGCCGCTGTCGGCCATAATGTAGAAATACTTCAGTCTGGCGTATCGGGCTTTTGTCTCCCTCGAGTCGGTGTTTATTATCTCCTCCCAGCACCCGCGCGCCAGACGCCATTGGTCGGTCTCGATATACAAATCCGCAAGCTTGAAAAGGACATCTTTACGCAGCGCATCATTCTTTACTAGTCCCCGGGCCCTTTTATAGCATCGCTCGGCCTTTTCGTAATCCTTCGCCTGCCACGCCGCATCGCCCTCCATCACAAACTTTACAGGGTCCCGGCTCAAATACAAAATCGCCAGGATAGCACCCAACACAACAACTATGAAAATCATTGAGCCGACAAGCGCAATCTTCTTATTTAGCCTCCTCTTGGCCATAAGTTTCCCCTTAACTAAATTTTGAATTTATGATTTTCGATTTACGATTTTAAATCGACAATCGGAAATCGGCAATTGAAAATCAGATTAATCGGGCCAGTGTTCCTCTTCCAAAATAGGCAGCAGAACACCTAACAGCTTTTCGCCCGCCGCCACCGCCTCTTCCTTGCTCGGCGAACTCAACATCTGGTTAAAAACCAGCTCGACTTTTGAAAAATACGCATATTTCTTGAAAAGGTTCTTATTTAGAGCAATCCGGGCCTCGTCTCTGCCGCCGGCGTATTCGCCGCTGACTCTGAAAAAATATAAAACCGGAAACTTCCCGGTCTTCTGCCGAAAATCCGACTTCAGAGCGCCAAACACAAGGTGCTTGCCCTGGATTTCTCTATCCCCCGCTCCTGTCTTCCGACAGGAAGACGCGGGGGCGCTCCTTATCCTGAACGTCACGCTGTCCGAAGCCAGCTTCTGAAAACCGCCTCCGGTATAACATTCTTCCGGCACATGCGGCACTCGGTCCGGACGCCCGTAATAAGTGATAAACAACAGACACCTCTGAACACTGCTGTTGGCCGCCGCCTCGGTATCTTCCAGAACCCACTGGATATAATCCTCTGTCCCGAGCGACTTGAGTATATCTTCGTTTTCGATCTTTCGTTTCCCTACAACTCTGTAAGGAGCCAACCTCTTCTCATCCAAAGCATCAAAAGACTTCTTCAGCGGCAAAAATTCCTTTTTTATCACGCCAAGTTTTATTGTGGCGCCTGCCGCTATCGCAAGTACCACAACACATATCAAAAATTCAGCGTTTAGCGGATAGCGTTTAGCGTTCAGTTTTTTCCTATTCGCTCCACGCTCTACGCTCCACGCTCTACGCTTGTCTCTGGCATTTCCCATCACGCATTGCGCTTCCGAACCACAACGTCTTCCGGTCCGCCAAAGACGTCGTGGCGGACTTCGGATTCCTCGATAAACAATCTCGACATAAACCAGCCAAGAAAACTATACAAGGCAAACGCCAGCGGAAGCATCGCAATCCCCAGCCCATCATGATAAATACCCTGCGTGTATCGTGGATGTATCAGCACATAGATAAAACCGGTGACCGTAACGCGCACAAAATTGCAGAATATCGCTATCGGTATCGTGCTGGCCAACAGTACAAGTCGCTGCCAAAAAGGCCTGTAATGCAAATAAGCCATAGCGACGCCCAAAGCCAGAAATGCCATCAAGAGCCTCATCCCGCTGCACGCCTCAGCAACATTAAGCGAAGGTTCCAGACGCTGGCCTTTGTAAACCACGTCTATCACAATGCCGTTGACGGTGGCATCTATTCCGCCTACCAAATCCAGCAGCACCCCCGCCACACTCGCAGACAGCTTCTGCATCGGCGTAGTCAGACTAACGTAGTATCTCCGCGGAAAAGGCACGGCGAAAACCAGAAAAACAATCGGCAGCCAGGTATACTTCACCAGCCGCCACCCGCCCAGAAACAATACTATCGACACAAGCGAGGCCAATATGCTTAGACTGCGGAAATAGGCGTAGCCGGAGGGACTGACCAGATTAAAAAAATAAAAAAGAATCCCGCAAACCAGAAAAACCAGACCAAGATAATTCGGCCTGGCCTGAAGATTCAAAATCTCCCGCTTATGCTGGTTGACAAAATAAAGACTGAACAGCGGAATCAGAAAACCGTGAGACCAACTGCTATCAGCGAGCCAATCCTGCACAAGTAACCGAAACTCGCTGCGAAAAAGATAACAAAACAGCCCCCCTATCACCAATATCTTAATGTAATTGTGCACTCCGAGCTGACGCCACTGCCGATTTTGCAGAGGCACGTGTGTTTCTTGTGTTTCTGCCATAGGAGCAGCAATTTTCTATCCATAAGAATTTCTGTTACATTCCAAAGAATGACTTACCATACTCGAAGTCTGAATATGCAAAATTACGGTCATAAATAAACCCGAACCCGTAAGTCGCTCTGAATGCATTTCGCAAAATCGCACGCCATCTTGACGTCGCGTGTGTGCCGACATTAATCAGGTCGTTCGGCTTGATAAAGAAGTCAGGCTGTTCACCCGCTGCTATTTTATCCAAATCCACCATCACGATTTCCTCTTTCTTCTTGCCGACTCTCCTGACCACTTCGCACTTCTTCGGCCACGCCAGAGGTCCCAAACCACCGGCAGCAGCCACCGCCATCTTCAAGGTCATCGGCCGGCCTGTAATATTAACGTATCCCTGACTGTTGACGTTACCAATAATGCAGAATTCACCAATAACATCAACAGGCACATGAATCGTGTCACCGGGCTTTATAACGATGTTGTATCTTGAATCGCCCGCCATCAGCTTATCAGATGGAATCCTTATCAGCCGCGTCTTGGCTGTCTCAGCCCATTCAATCTCGGGCGCCGTAACAGCTTTCTCTTCAAGCGGCTCAACCAATTCCCGACCGGGCTCAAACTTAATCACCGGCTCTATCGCCTTTGGCGCACCCACCTGCACAGGGACCCATTTGCCATCCTGGAAAACCCACTCAATCCGCCCGTTCTCCTCCGCCTTTCTCGGAGCAACCGGTTTAACTGGTGCCGCCGGCATACCAGGCCCAACCAGCAATTCTATCGTCTCGTCGATACCAACCGCGGGCTCCTCTATGGGCGCCACCACTTTACTTCGCGGCGCTCTCCCAGGCAGCGTCTTCAATATCTTATCGACATCTATCCGCTCATCCAGCCGTTCAGGCCCAATCGGTCCTTCCACGGGAGCGACCGCTTCTTCAACTTTCTCCTCCGCCTGCGGCTGCTGCTCGGACAGCGACTTCAGCATCGCATCTATATCGGTATCCTTATCCATCTTCCGCGGAGCAGCAGATACAACCGGCTCCTCCACAGGCTCGACCGCCGCTTCTTTATTTACGCCCGGACGGCGTCTCGTGGATAGCGACTTCAGTATCGCATCGACATCCGTCTCCTCGGCCGCCTTCTCAGGCACGGTCGGCTCCAGCGACGGTCCGACCACCTCCTCATCTGTCCCTTCATCGACCGCCTCCGTACGGCGACGTTCAGACAACGTCTTCAATACGTCATTAACATTCACTCGCTCACCCGTTCTCGCACGGGTATTTGCACTAACCACGCTAAATGGTTTCACTGTTTCCCTAACGCCAACTCTATCACGAGTCGTCGCATTGACAGGCGAAGGCGGCTTTACGCTCGCTCGCCCATTCGTCTTCGCACGAACAGAAGGCTCGGGGGACGATGGAACATCTTTAACGTCTATTCGCTCATCCGGCGGCAGCTCCACCATCACTTCCGAACCGGACGACTCCGCGCTTCGCCCCACCGACGACCCCGTCGGAGTTGTCCGAGAAGTTGTCGTTCGCTCTAGACGCGACCGCTCAGACAATGTCTTCAAAATATCCCTGACACTCACCGGCTCATCTTCGATAGACTCTTCCGTCGTCTGCGGTTCCTCAGCTCCCGCAGATGAATTCGCCTTCTTGCCGTTGTCTTTCCAATTCTGCTGCCCATCGCTCATCATCTCAAGAGCTTCGGGCTCTCCTGCCTGGGCAAGCTCTCTCTCTGTTATCATTTCCGTCGAAGCTATGACTTCTCTGCTCCGCAGCCGCGGACGCTGTACTCGAGGCGTTATCACTTCCAATGGCTCCTGCTCCGGCTTTGTCATATCCTCCGGTTTAATAAGCTCCGGCACCGTCAGCTCAGGCTCGGTAAGGTCCGTTTCCTCAAGCTGCGGCTGCGCCGGCGCACCGGCTGCCTCCTTGCCCGGTATATAACGTGAAACATAAATATAGCTCACGTTGAACTGTCTCGGCCCGCCCGCTGTCGCGAGCGCATCGGCCAACCTGAAACCGTATCGAGGAATCATATACCGGCCCGGCGCCAGCACTCCGTCACCCAACACCGAGTATGTCCGCTGTTGCGAACTCATCAGCGTCGCAACAATCGACGGCTCCTTTAATATGCTTGGCGAAAGAATTTGCCTTATCTCCTCCTCAAGCTGCGTCTCGGTCAGCCCCGCTGCCTCAACTACTCCGACCTCCGGTATGGATATCTTGCCGGTCTCTGTCACAACGTACTCGTTCACAAACGGCAATCCCTCTTGCAGCAGCTCGAAGATGGATATCCTCACAACGTCACCGGCGCGAAGCGCATAATCAGACTCCATCACAACAGTGTCCGCCGGCTTGGGCTCCTGTGCCTGCTCCCACGCCACAGGTGCTTCCTCCGACACACCCAACGTGTCCAATATCACGTTGACAGCCGGCACAGAACGGAACCTGCCCACCTGGGTCGGGTCAAAAAACTTGTTCCCGCAACCGGGGGCGAAAAGCAGGAAACACAAAGCATAAGCGCAAGCTAAAAACCAGCCGGCTTTACGTCTCTCGTCTCTCGTCTCTCGTCTCTCGTCTCTCGTCTGTATCCTTTTCATAGCACTAAACTTCCAAAAAACATCGAGCTTCTGTTTAGACCACACTACCAACCGTCAAAACATACTCGCACTCGATGAACTTTATCGGTTTAATGCTACACTGGCTTAACTTTTTTTGGACTGTATATAACGCGGCGGCACAGGCAAACTTGCCAATATTATCAGCGCCACCAAAAACCGCCCAACACCTCCGTATGCGGAAACGTCAAAATGGCAGGTTTGAGCATTTCTCCACCCTGCCCCCTTTCACAAACGCAACTAAACAAAGCACTTACGAAATTAAGGAGTATCAGACTTATTTCAACCCGCCAGACGTAATGGCGGACTCCTCACTTACAAAAATCCAACTAACAATCTAATCTATACTGCCCACCCGTCAGACTTGTTCGCTCGGCCTTTGTATCTACGCCCTATAATTGCCCTTGTGCCAGTATAGCTAATAAGACCGCTTCAAATAAAAAAAATTTACGGCAACCCAGCAAGGCAGGTTACACCAAAATCTATAAGCTCCCCCGGTTCTGACCGTCGCCCGTGACTCGTTTCTCGTTTCTCGAACGACGAACGACAAGCAACCCTCTCCCCACCTGACCGACCGCCGCTGTGGACCGCCCCCTCCCGCCTGTCGCCAAGAGAGATTTACGATTTTCAATTGTCAATTTTCGATTGCAATCGCAAATCGTAAATCGCAAATCGTAAATTGTAAATTAACCCGGACCACACGACAATTTCGCAAGCTGCTCCACCAGAGTATATCTTTGAACTGCATCCCTCCTCGCAAGCTCAAGCAGCTCCGCCGCCGCCTCCGGTTTTGACTGCTTAAGCGTTCGGTAGCGATTCTCGCCATAAACATATTCTTCAAAAGCAAGTGTCGGCCCCTTCGAATCAAGCTGCAGCGGATTCTTGCCCTGCTCT
>Ga0315282_10005584_pt1 | contig 21358 bp, 21 predicted proteins | sample YL17G07_20_MG_FD_203693 | JGI IMG/M metagenome (GOLD analysis project Ga0315282, IMG submission 203693) | Sediment microbial communities from Yellowstone Lake, YNP, Wyoming, USA - YL17G07_20 | ecosystem: Environmental > Aquatic > Freshwater > Lake > Sediment | place: USA: Wyoming | collected... | reverse complement strand
CACCTATCGGTGGTAGCAGGGTAATGAGAGATGAAGCAGTCAGCTTGGACGATGAGATGGAAGACCTGCTCTCTCTTTTGAACAAGATGGTTTCGATCCAGACAGAATCCCCCGCGGGAAAGGGATACCGGGAATTCGTCGATTTCATAGAGAAGTGGGCAGGATCCCGTCTTTCGAACTACGATGTTGAGATCGTGGAAGTGCCTCGTGAGTCCTATCGCCCTTTCCAAGACTTGGCTGCGAAGTTCGATGGCCCAAGACTGAACGTTATACTGAAATCACGAAAGAGAACCGGCCAAGCGATACATGTTAACGGCCACTTTGATGTCGTGATGGCAGGTGAACCTGAGCTCTGGGCCGTTACCAAACCTTTCAATCCTGTTCTGAAAGATGGAAGACTCTACGGCAGAGGGACCTCTGACATGAAAGGATCGATCGCATGTATACTGAAAGTCTTGGAGACTATTGAAAAGAAGCAATTGTCTCTCAATTTCACGGTTGACGTCAGTCTCACGTGTGACGAGGAGTACGGCGAGTACACGGGCCTCCGATATTTAGTTGATGAGACCCGCAGAGGCAAGAATTACGTGGCGTCTGATCTTCTTCTTTCGCTCGACGGAGGTATCGACACAATCGGAATCGGAGCAGCAGGCTTCATCTCGTACAAGATCACAACCAAAGGAAAAACCTTCCACTCTTCCCTCCCTCACAAAGGGGTCAACGCGATCGTTGCTATGATGCCTGTGCTTCAGGCCATGAAGGAACTGAGCCTGAAGATTGAATCAAAATGGTCCAAGTACCCTGCTCCACCAAGAGCCGGAGTGACCCATGTCAAGCCTTGTCTCAACGTGACATTAATCAGAGGCGGGCACGCCCAAAACGCAATTCCAGAAACATGCACCATAGAAGGAGACAGACGCGTAATTCCAGATGAGAACTTCGATGAAGCATTGCTAGAACTGACGAACACGATCATTGACGCGAAGCTCCGGAATAGCCTTGACCTGGAATTCGAAGTGCGTCCGGGCGCGTCAAGGCCATTCGTCACGTCGCCAGATAACCCGCTTCTCAGACTCTACAAGAGATCAGTTGAATCCGTTCTACGGAAGGAGGTGCCGATCGCAGTAGACTTCGGATCGACAGATGTCTCTCGCGTAAAAACTGATCTGAGCGTGGACGTTATCTCCCACGGGGCAGCAGATGAGCTGGGCAGAGCCCACGGCTACGACGAAAGCGTCTCCGTCGAGAATCTCAAGTCTCTGACAGACTGCCTACTATCATTCCTCACTGGGATCTAGCGTAAATTCGTGATTCTTGAGAGTGTATGTTGGCCTTCTGAGGCCAAGTTCGTGGAGACATCTTCATACTGAGTCCTTCTGAACTGAATTGTGGGCTTCGACTTGGAGCTCACGTCATCAGCTCGGTCGGTGAGTAGTGTCTCGTCTACGAAAGCATAGAGAGGCGTCTCCAGCGTATGTCACAGTTGATAGCTCTTGAAAAGCAGAATGGCCGCTCTCGCTCTTGTGATGCTGCTGTCATTCGCTGTAGTCTTGAGCAGCCTTGTTCCGGTTTACTCTTTGGGAGAAACATATAAGCTGATGGTTTCTCAGATAGAGAATGCTTGCTGAACTATTATTTGACACTTCAAGGTCATAATCGGCTAAGGCACAGGAGGACCTGCGAGTGAAGGATCAGAAAGGACCCGAAGATTACGAACGGTATCGAAGACGTCTAGAGGAACTCAGGGCTCAAGGAAGAATAAGTGAGAAGATCTACGAGAGGCTCATGAAAGAATTTTCAGGTCCAAAGGAGAAAACAACCACAGAAGTGATTGTCTCTCAAGGAGCCGTACCGCCCAGCGATGGCGGCCCTCGGGGGACTAAACCCATCTTCACAGCCAAGAACGTTTTGACGATCGTTTCTTTGTTGCTGGTGATTGGCGGTATCTATGCGGGAGCACCATACCTGAAACCTCAAGTTACAGTCCAAATGGTTTCTGTTACTGCCCATACTGATACTGGTTCGATCTACTCAACTTCTCGTTCGAGTTATGTTACGACTCCCAGCTCTTCGCTCGGTCGTCCAAGTGCGCCGAAGTTGATTTCTCCACGCAATCAATCTGTCTTCAATTACTACCCGAGAAGCGTCACATTTCAGTGGACCGACAGCGAAGGAGCTAAACCAATCAGATACGTGTTTGAACTTCAATTCACGTCAGAGGGAGACTTCACGAAGTTCGGTGACTGGAAGAAGGGCGGTAGAACATGGCCAGCGGGGCAACCGATCACCGATCTGGTTTTCACTGAGTATAAGATCGATTGGGTTGGAGTTCAGCCAGGCCGATGGAGAGTAAAAGCAGTCAATTCCTACGGAGAAAGCGGTTGGTCGGAATGGTACTATTTCAGATTCACCGCCTGATTGGCCTCGGAAAATCAAGTTGAGTTCTGCTTCTTTTTCGTGTTTTGGGTGAGTTGGTTCTTGAGAGGGTTCTAGGGTTCGTTAGTCGATGTGTTTGAGGACATTGCGTAAACGGGCACACGTTACTTTTTTGGCCAGGATGCATCCAATGCTGTCCGGTCGAGTCCGACAAAGCTGACTTCAACTATCATGTTTTGAAAGATTTCTTCTTTTCTGGACGTTTGGTTGATGAGCTCTGTTGAAGACCTAGCGTAACTAAGACTACGTTGTACAGATGGACAAGGGCCTATCAGAAAGACGGGTATAGGGGCCTCGCACCCAAGTCAAGAAAGCCTTGAAGGATACATGAGACCTCGGTCTGGGTGCAGAAGATTATTCTCGAACTCAAGACGGAGTTAAACCTAAGCTCAAAGAACATCAGCCAACCCCCCGGTCTCTCCACTCAATCTCACATACAGGCGTACTCAAGATTCTGAGGAAGATTGGCTTCACCCACACGCAGGAGAAAAAGCGGTGGAAGAGCTTCCGGGCAAAAGCTAGGAACGGGATGTGACAAAGCGACATATTGGGATCGTTTAGCACACCGATAGGCGAATCGCGCATACTCGTAGCCTTGGACGACTGAAGTTGCTAATCTAGGAAAGAGATCCTGCCTGGAAGAGGCAGGGTCAAAAAGGTAACCGGCTTCCTAGACGAATGCGTAGCCAAGCAAGGCAAACTGAACAGCATCCTAACCAAACACGGCCCACATTTCCGCAAAATGTTCGACAAATGGTGCCAGAAAAAAAGATAGACAGATCAGACATATCTGCGCAAAGGTGAATCATCCACAAACCGTTGGAAAAGTGGAAGTCATAAACAAGCTACTCGGCAGATGCATCAAACTGAATTTCGCAACACTCCATGAAGTCCGAAACTCGACACATACTCAGAATCGTACAGCCATGTCCACTACCACTCCGTCATAGAAAGCACACCGGCCAAAGCCTACTGCAAGAAAAGAACAGAATCGGAATCCTGTCAAAAACGGCGGAAGACTCTAACCTGCCAAATCTACAACAAGCACTAACAGCCCACAAGAGCAAGCAGCACATGTCTGTTCCCCTAACAATCCTCGGCCTTAAGACTAAGCCTTAAAGGAATATCCTCGGCAAGCTTCTCCTGGCCCGCCTCCTCTCTGGTCAGTATGAGTACGTGAGCGCTTTCCTCTGCAATCTAAGCCTAAGCCCAAAGGGGCTGGGAGAACTGTGGCTGAAGGAATATCTTGGCAAGCGGAGCGTAGTTAAAGGAAGCAATGGGCATCGCGGGACCCAGTCCCCCCTCGATAGGCTCACAGCCAGAGGACTGAAGGAAGCCAAGAGCTACGTAAGCCAAATCCTCCTCAAAGAACCAATAGTCTTCTAAGAAAAGGTTCAACACGAGGCAAGCAGCGGCCTCGGAGGCCGGGTAGAACTCAGCTGAGAAAGAGGACGAGCGAGCTGATTAAAAGAATCCTTCTGCACCGTGTGCGTGAACAGTGGAAATCATTGAATAATGGTGAGTCGTTCAAACGAGTCCTACCACGCTGCAACATCTTCGTTGTACAGTCTCCTAGATCAGAAAGCCTATTGGGCGGTTGCCACAGAACAAAGAGTGAAACGGATGATGAATGAGAAAATGAAGCGAGAGAGTCTGAGAGGATCGCTGTCGGTTTGGAACGTTGCTACCGGCCTCTCACGAGAGGGAGCACGCGCTCATCTGTTTCTAATGATTATCGTGGCAACGTTTGCGTCACGTATCGTAGGTTCATATGGAGCTCCAGTGGAACTATTGGTGAACGGGAGTTTCGCGGATGGGGGCAAGGGATGGACAACCCAGGGCGGTGCGACCATTCAAGGAAACCAGGCAATGATATCCCATGATGGCGAGGTCTATCAAATAGTCGATAGAAAAGACCTTTCTTTCTATCTCGAGCTCAGCTATGAGCTTCGTGCATCGCTATATAACCCAACCTCTTTTGCGGGGTCCTCAGTCATCTACTATTTCACAGATCAGGCCGGAAGAAACAATGAGATCAAGGTCATTGCACACGAAGTGCGCGCCACAGAAAGCCAAACATACTCCAGGAACGTGAAGGCTGACTTGCTCGGCGTCTTCCGCAGCACATACGGTTCACCCGAGGCTCTTCGTCTTCTGAAAGTGAGGATCTCTCTGAAGCTTACGTTTGAAGGACTACCTCTCGGAGGATCCCCGTCCATCGCAACATTCAAGAATGTTTCGCTGAAACGATTCAATCCCCCGAAATTCACATTCAATGAACGTCACGACGAGCTTGATGATCACACTGATCTGGCATTGAGTATCACAAATACCGGCGATTTTGCCGCGTCGAACGTGGATGTGAAGCTTGATTTTCCATCATCTCTCTCGGTTGTTTCAGAGAAGATTGCGTTTCAGAAACCAACGTTAGAGGCGGGAGCAGACTGGCAGGTGAATTGGAAGCTGACATCATCATCTCCAGGAAAGCAGCAATACATGGTTACAATAACGGTCAAGGCTGACCAGATAGACACTCAAATACCTGTGGTCCTCTTCGTGAATGGTCCTCACCAGTCGAGGACCACACAAACCGCAGCTACTGAGTCGGAATCTGACCGTACAGATACAGGTACACTCTTAGTGGCATCTGGGGCTTTTGTGGCGATCTTGGTGGCCTTAGCGTCACTGGTTGTGTCTAGAAAACGAAAGATCTCCGCCAAAATTCCTGGGGTCGAGGAAGAAGTTGCGAAGGCCAAGGTCGAACCTCCAAAGGCGGACCTGAAGGCCGAGGAGAAGAAAGAAGATCGCAAGAGGTATGTTGAACGACTAGAGAAGCTCAGGACCCAGAGAAGAATCAGCGAGAAGGTCTACGAAAGACTCAAAAAGAAATTCGAAGATGAAGCAGAGGTATCTGAAGATGGGTAGAGAATACGTCTCAGAAGATGTGCTCGAAATCGAAAAGCCCAAAAGCATAATGGTCTCCTATCAGATATGCTTCATCATCTCGGACACTGGGGCGTCTCACCTTTGAAAATGAGAACTGCGATTTCGGGTATCTGGATTCTGTGCTTCGTCATTGTTTCGTCTCATCTTCTATCCATGCGAGTCGCTGCTCAACCGAATGAATTAGTGGTGAACGGAGGGTTTGAAACGGGTGATTTCAACGGGTGGAGTGCAGACAACAATTGCGCGGTCATATACATCCAGGCCAGTACAGATCTTACGGCTCATGATAGTAGGAGCAAATATAGCACAAGAGTGGGAACAGCTCGCATGGCTGGAACCCTAGCTCAGACGGTCCGGATTCCAGCGAAGTGTGCGGCGACTCTCTCATTCTGGTGCATTGTAGGACAAGGCTGCACACTGGATGGTAAGGTGACCCGGAAAAAAGATGGAGCAGTCATAGCGAGCTGGTCGCTTGCAGGAGCCGCTTGGAAATCAAAGAAGCAAGAACTTGATGTAAGTCTCGCGAACGAGGAGGTGACCATTGAGTTCACGGGCACCGGGTATGTGGAGGAGAAAGTAGTGCGCATGTTTGATCCCTTCTCCAAAATGTGGTTTTACCAGACCTATCGGGAATACAAGTATGCATATGTTGATGACGTGAGCCTCGTACCTCGTGTGGCCGCATATGAAGCCACCGTGAGAATAGGTGGCCTTCCAGAAAACGTGTTGGCGAAGATACTCGTTGATGGGCGTGAAAGAGAGAAGATCCCTGGCGGCCAGACAGGAGTATACGCATTCCCGCTGGGTGAATCCCACGAAATCGAAGTGGAGCAATATGTTGACGGAGGCATCGGGGTCAGATACTACTGTGAATCAAACCAAATCTTATTCTCTTCAGACAAGACTCACATCTTCTACTACAAGAAGCAGTATCTTCTGAAGATCGAGTCCGATCTTGGCACATGCAAAGGTGAGGGATGGTATGGTGCTGGAGAGAATGTTACAATCAGTGCGAATCCTAGCTCAATCCCTCTGAGCGGCATACTCGGGAGTCTAGGCGGACGGTATGTATTCGACCGTTGGTCTGGTGACCTATCCTCTCAATCAGCGGAAGCAACAGTCTACATGGATGGACCGAAAACTATCAAAGCGCAATGGAAAGAAGACTATGCGATGCTCACAGCAGTAGTTGGCGCTTTGGTGGCGGCAGGTGGAGGGGGAGCATTTCTATCAATTAGGCGCGCAAGAAAAGGAAAGAGAATCGGCGTTAAGTCGTTCAAGATTGGTCCGACTAAAGAGGAAGCTAAACCAAAAGGTGAGCCAACGGTACCTGCTCCAGAAAAACAGGTTAAGGAAGTCGACAAAGCTGAGATCGAGCAGCGCCTAAAGAAACTCGACGAACTGATGGCCCAAGGAAAAATAGGTAAATCCGTCTTTGATAGGTTGAGGAAAGAACTAAGCGCCCGAGCTGGAGAAGAAGAAAACTAGGAACAGAAAGCTTCTTGAAAGGAAACTAGTATGCGTTGGCAGGCCGCGCATATTGGCGTCAGTTCCTTGCGGCATTCTTTCGGCTAGCGTGGAAGCATACGCACATTCTAGACAAGAGAATAGATGAGCTTCAGGCCCGCCAAGCCGTCTTAGGCGAAGGAGCATATTCGAATCGATAACTACGACGAGCTGTATGGGCTTCTCGAAGCTGACAATGCTTTGGGAAGCCTGCACTTTATCAAGGAATGGGAGAAACCGTATTCTCCCAGCGCACATGAGGCCTAAGAAGCGTTCTCATCCACACGCTTCTCTGCATAATCATGATGATGACCGACTTAACTTCAATTCTCCTTGGCATCGAGACCTAATGCGACCACAGGTGATCCTCACAAGATAACGAAAGCCACCAGAATCCCAGCGTTCATTGAGCTATCCACCCACATGTGTCAGCGATAAAGGGGTTCGAATTTGAAATTAGATGGATGTGCGGATGTGAGCAGGGCGGATAGCGTTCTCAAGAGAAGGAGATGGATCGTCCGTAGGAAGTTGAAAGAGTGGAAGACCAGCGACATAGCTGCGGCTCTACGAATCGATGAGAGAACCGTGTACCGATGGTGGCGTTTCTACCGGAAACAGGGGTGGGAGGGTCTACGGGTCAAATCGAAGGCGCCTCACACGTACTGGAAGACTCCTCAAGCGACGGTTGAGCTGATTCTCAAACTGCGAGGAAAGTGGAATTGGGGGCCATGCGAAATTGAAGGCTATTTCAAGAATTATGCGCGAGGGGAGGTCGCTGTAATAGTCGGTCACACAACCATTCACAAGATTCTCAATCACCATGGATTGAACAACTCTGTCAGCAAGTCCAGAAAAATCCGGCGCAGGCGTAGGTTCGAGAGACCGCACAGCAACAACCTGTGACAATCAGACTTAGATGACTGAGGCAGATGAATGGAGGATAAGCTTCCTTGACGATCACAGCCGATTCGTTCCGGGAGGCGAGATCCACCACACCCCTACAGGCGAACATGCAATTCGACTGTTGGAGGACTGCATCCTTCAATACGGCAAGCCAGACCAGATGCTGACAGATCAGGGAACACAGTTCCATCCGGCCAGAGGAGACCTATCAGACTTCACAGAATTCTGCAGTGGAAACGGCATCGAACACATCATGGCAAGCATACGACGCCCATCAACCATAGGCAAGATCGAAGCCTTCCACAAAGCATACGACCAAGAAGCCTGGATGTTCAATTCGCATCAAGAATTCATCCACTACTGGAACTACCAGCGGCCACATCAAGGAATCGACTATCTCTACCCAGCAGACATATATTTCCGCGACCTAAAGACCCTAACAGATGTTGGGGATAGAACACAAAGCCGCATTCATCAAAAGGCTTATATTATCTTACCCGCAATGGTGGATTTGTGGAATTTGGATTGACTCAATATTCTGGTTTCAATCCAAGAACAATTGCATTAACCGTCGTGATTGTCCTCGCATTGTTGTTCACATTCATTCCAATGAATCCAGTGGAGCAGACGATTAAGAGTGAAAGAACGAATACCATCACCGTAACGAAGACCGATCCGGATAAGGTGCAGTTGGTTACCGGAGTGGCAACAGTCCAGAAGCAATGGGTAGTCGGATGGTTGGAAACAGGATACGCCTACTGGTGGCGGGGCTTCTACTACCACACAGGAGGGAGAATGCAGATCGACATATTTGATCATATCGAAAAATATGTGAAACAACCTGAGTCTTCTGGAAGATGGACGATAATTCTCTACAAAGATGGACAAGTTGTTGATACGATTCGCGATGTATCGGCGATGGATCTACAGTACAGGACAGAGGATGCAGTCGTAACGACAACAGGACCTGTGACAATCCCAGGGAGGGTCTACGAGATTACTAATCGTGAAGTCTACACTGAGACGCAGACAACAACAAAGATGGCGAATGTCTGGGCTGCATCAGGAGCTTCCACCGGAATAGGTGCCATGATATCTTTGGTGATAATCGCGGGGCTTGTTGCCTTGGCGTTCATGAAACCGGCCCCATCGAGACCCCCGCCTCCTACTCAACCTGCAGTGTACCAGCCAGGACCGGCCCATATTTCAGCGCCTCCCCGAATGGCGGCACCCGCTACTGGCAAAGGCGTGATCTGTTTCGGCTGCGGTTCGCTTATCCCTTCCGGAGCTTCAGTCTGTCCGAGATGCGGCAAGCAAGCATAGTAACGCGGGCCCCCTGAATGCCCGCCCGTCCCCTCTCTTTTCAAATCATGGCAATCTGGAGACTGTGTCTCCTTCCGATTCATATCAAAGGGTGGATTTCCTATCGCCTTGAGTTGCCAACCTTTTCAAGGATGGACCGACTAGTGTCCTGTAACTAACAGATGTAGCATTATGATTTGAACCATTTACGCGTGTCCATGCCTGAAATGTGGTATGAAGAGGGATCTTCGCGCCCAGCTGAGCCTGAATCATAACTATAGGGATTAATGATACAGGGCACTAGCTCGCGCCCTGTCATTCTTGTTCAGGAGTCGCCGCCACTATCACAGACCAGTCTGCTTCATCTTGGCACCGCATTTTGGACAGAACTTGGCCGCTGAAGGTGCTGATGCACCACACTGTATGCATGCGACAGTGCCGACTGTTTGCTTGACCTGTGGCCGGGAGATCTCTTGGGATCCTAGAGTCGGTTCCGTCATTGGCCTGGATAGCAGAACCACATCTTCAGCGCCTTGAACATCCTTCCAAGGCAGTGTCATCTCTGAGCCAGATTTGGTTGACAGGACAAGAGATATCTCGCTCTTTCCAACGGCGAATGAGACATCCTTGACAGAACCCACGATTGTACCTCGGGCGTCGATAACTTGCATGCCCATCAGTTTCTCTCTGGCAACTGTTTTCTCCACATTGATCCCTAAATCGTAGCTAGGATGGATTAGTCCTAAAAAGGTTTGCAGGCTCACCTGTCGTTTCAGGGCAATGAGTCAGAATGGTCTTGGATAATGGAGATTTCAGCTATCTCAGCAAAGCGAAGCTTGCCTGACGGTAAGGCAAACTGCTGTCACCTAGCTTAAAGAACTCATACAATTCCTGTACAGGGTCAATCACAAGGGCCACATGATATGGTTCCCTGAAACATGATCTTTGGGTTTCGATATCTGTCGGTGACAGAAAACAGCCGTACCCTGGATGGGAATGGTACCAACCAACAAGGATTTGCCCAGGATAGTGTTGTCGAAGTGCCGTGACAATATCGCCCATTGCCCCTTCATCGAATTCCACACGCACCTCCGTGGCCCTAGTTTTCCCGCATATGAACCCGTTCACAGAGATCCAGCCTCTACCCGACCATTTGTAGTTGTCGCCCGCCAGAAAGCCGATAGCCTCATACGGAAGCTGAGCCTTGCAGTGTCTCACTATTTCCTCTAAGGTCTCAAGATACATGTAGACTTCATAGAAATCGTTTGTTTGGGCCTCTTCTGTTTCGTCCATCGTCAGCCTACCGCTGAACTTGCCGCAGGATCTTAGGTCCTTCAAGTGCCTCTTTGTTCCGGTCAAACCAGAGTGCTGCATCTCTGCAGCTTTCAAACCTAAGAGGATCCAGCGTATACGGGTGTTCAACCAACAGCTCAGAACCCTTCACTATTCCGTAGAGGGTGTCCAACTTGCTCCACTGCTTCAACAATCCCCAGCAGACTATTCCCTCACCGCCGACCCTTATGCCACGGGCTATGTTCGGGTGAAATATCGGGGTGAGCCAAACGATTCTGAAGGGGGCTCCCAATGGGCTTCGATCTGAAGGAAATGGGTATGACCGCAGAATGTAGACCCACGCTTCATGGTCCCACAATTCTGTGGGCCGAGCATTCTTGTCTTCCCTTGCAAATCCTCTGGCTTTCAGAAGAACCTCGTATCTCTTGGCCACAGCCAGGTTCTCTGGTCCTCTGACCGCAGTGATCCGCTCGTCTCTCCACATGTCCTTCGCAGTGAACTTGTATCCTTTGGCGGATAACTCTGCCTCTTCATTGGCCAACCTCCTTTCGAGGATTGGCCTGGGCAGCTCGGGCAACGGCTGCTAAGTACCTCCGACAGGCCGAGAGATAATGTCCATCTGGTCTCCGTCTCGGAGACCCATCGACTGTATCGTGTTAGCATAGCTGTCTGGACCGAGTTCCTTCCCGCCAAGCACCAATGAATAAGCCCTGTCTCTGGGCAATCCAAGACCATTAACAACCGTTTCGAGAATCGAACCTATCGTGTGGTTTGGAGCTACCTCTATCCTGACAGATTTGTTTGTTGAAACATCCGAAACCATCACTTCCATGCGGAAAACCTCAGCTCGTTCTGTATCCTCTCGCAAATATAAGCGTTATCAGACCGCATGTGCCACAGCAAAGCCCGAAGCTGCGATAACGACGGTTTCGCTGTATGCGGTTAGCTGCGGCTCTGCAGTGTTTGAGGCCTCTACGAAGAACACTATCACCTTTGCCTTCTTCAGGTCATAACCTCCGAAGTCAGCTTTCCAGAGGTCGTAGCGCCATTGTGTGGTTCCCGGAATGGAGTCCATCGCAACTCTTCTCTTATAGAAAGACACCGTTTCATTCCACACAACCAGATATGTAATCTTAACTAGGCCTCCTTCAGGGGGAAGAGGGCTCTCAGAATCAACCACATTCACTCTTACGGTAATTTCTTCATTGGGCAATATCCCGCTCTTTGGTTCCAGCAAAGTGATCTTCGGTGGGCTTTCATCCATACGAATTCCGAAATCTCGGGATATTGATCTGACGGGCGGGGGGTCGCCTATCTTTGCGTTGAGAACCAACGTATACCACCCTGCCACAAACTTCTCCGCGTTCCCACCTGAATTCAAGTCTATTGTGAGTATGTTCTTCAAATCTGTCTCTGATACTTCCTTCTCACTAATAGCGGAGATTCCCGAATTCCTGTTTTTGATTGACCAAGTGACTTTCATCTTGTGCACCGTCCAATCATTACTTGAGATGTTGTAGGAAGGATCTCCTAGATCTGCAAATCCAATCTTGATCGTCGGCCTCTTGGGGAAGTACGAGTCCCCACACTCTATCTGTGAAGCTTCGAGCCATTTTGCCAGAGATGTTGCCTTCTCTTTGCCTGCCCGGAGGACTGCAACATCAGTCAACAATTTCTTCTCTCGTTCCTTGAGCTTGGGTATCGACTCGGGGGACAGATATGCAAAATAGGTCAAGTAGGCGGTTGATGAGGCCAGCCCAATAACACACAATATGAGGACACCCATTGCAAGACTGGTTTTGCGTTTGCGACGAGTCTGCACTCGTCCTGAGGACGCTGGCGCATATGGAATCCCGGACTGGACTGAGCGTGCGACAAGAAATTCATGCTCCAGAGGAGAAGGGGGGCGTTTCTCCTCAGTCCCGACTTCTTCGTATCCAGTAATCTTAGGAGAATCAGAGCCTGCCAACATCGATTCCTGCTTTGTAGAAGCGATGATGACCTGAAAAGACTTTCGGATGAGCACATTGTTATTTGGTTGGAGGTGAATGCCTGAAAGTTGACTGGCAGGTGTTACTCACAAGAAGTCAGGATGAATCGGGGCTTCTCGTAACACGTGGAAGTTTGGAGCCACAGTACACGCAGAAGGAAGCTCCCGGAGCTGTGGGTGAACCACAGGAAGGACAGTCTGCAATTGGGATTGGCCTAGTCAATGACACCGACAATATCTTCGGAGCTCTGGGTGATGGATGTATATATATGACAGCGCTGTCCGCCACGTCGCTGTCAACCGACTTGCCCGAGCCAAGATCAAGAACGGTTATTCTCATTATTCTTCTAATCCGAACAGTTGTTGCGAGATCTAGCAAACTGGCTCCTTATTTCCTTATCTCCTGAGGCTCTCCTTTGGTGATGGTCCCGCACACCGGACATTTCTCATTCTTAGATATCTCGTAGACACGAAATACTTCAGAGATTCCGGCGTAGAAAAGTCGCTTTCCGAGCATCGGTTCGCCAACGGACTCACTCCATCTTTCGTTCTTTCTGTAGTCCTCAATGCCAAAGATGATCTTGAGTGCCTCTTGCACCTGAATTGCTGCTATGACCGAGGTTGTTGTCGAGAGCGCAGGCATCTTTCTCTCTGCCACAGGTCCAGTGCATGAAAGTCTCTGCCATATGATATCCCAATCCTTGTCAGTTAGACTGCAGCACAAGCAAGGCGTGATGGGCGGAAGCACGACCTGCACTTGCCCTTGGAAGCCTTCCATTCCACCGTCAATCAACGGAACGTTGTTGAAATAACAGTCAATGTTGAGTTGAATGCGTGCAGCAAGATTGTCAAGCCCGCTGAAGGCGACGTCGATCTTCCTGTAGATCTTCTTATCAAGTTTCTCCAAGTCCTCACATAGGGGTATGACTTTCGTGGCTCCAGCAATGCGTTCAGCTCTCTTCGAGACGACTTCTGCTTTCAGGCTCTTGTGATCTGAATCACTCTTTCTGAAGAAGATGCATCTGCTCAGGTTGGATGAGACAACATAGTCAAAATCCACAAGATATATTGTGCCCACACCAAGAAGAACAAGATTCTTCACTAGTTCATTTCCGAGAGCGCCTGCTCCGGCTACTAGGCATTTACAGTCTGTTAGCTTTGTTTGATTCCATCCGCTAATTCGCTTCTGTCTGTCAAACTGGTCTATGTCGAGATCACAGACTGTCGTGATCTCGGGCTTGAATGCGTCTACATGCTTTGTGACAACTCTATCATTTCTTTGAAACTCATTAGGTTGCATACCCAACACTTCTCATTGTTGTTTGCCATCATTCTTGCGCAATCTTTGCAGTAAAGCGTGCCATCCAATAGGCATTCGACGGTCTCAACCATACCGTCGAGTACTGTCCGAGATATGGGACACGTGAGAAACAGAGAACGCTCTCGTCTTATGAGCTCCAGCACGATCGTGTCGTCACCTAAAGCCGGTTCCTGCGTCAAAGCGCACAGCATTTTCTCTGCTAGGTCAGTCAGTTCGATCGTGATGTCCAGGTCGTTCATGAGTCTTCATCCCCACGAATATGCATTGCACTAGACAGATCTAGGAAGTCTCCCGATGGGCTCACACAGAAGTCGGCAGTTTCTGGCAGACGATTCTGCTCCACTAGCTCCAAGTCTCGCTTTGCACTTTCAACAATCTTCTTTCGTACTCCCTCGGAGAGTATCTCTGCAGATGCGAGTCTATCAGTGTCATCAATTCTCTTTTGAAGGCTCGCGACTAGATTCCCGACTTTTTCCGTCGATACTAGCGTTATCTTTGATCTGACTATTTTCTGTTCAAGTTCTTTCCTTCTGGTCGTGTATGCCTCTCGCGTTATCTCCCCGATGAGGGCTCTAACCTCGAGTTCCTCAAGTTCTTCTGTCAATTCTGGGGGGGCAATGTTCTTGGTAATCGCATCTGCTCGTATTGCAAGCAGAAGAGAAACGGTTCGGCTCTTCTTCATTTCACTTGGACGTCGCATCCTCGGTCCTTTTCGTGAACGTTCTGCTGTGTTCTCAACATTCACTATCCTAGGGGTGCTCTCGGGGACTGATGTTTCCTTTTCCTGTTTGATCAACTCAACACGTTCCCAGAAATCTTCAAGGCATCGATCCAATTTGGTCTGTGTGCGAGCCAGTAGTTGGTCCAGGTTTTTCTGTTCAGTTGTTTCCTTCCTCTCTTGCGTATCGCTGTCTGACGACTGGTCTTGCCTTCGTTCAGCCGTTTCACGTATGACCTCGTCCAGATCGTGGGAAAGCATCATCAGTTCCTTAAGTGTTGTCATCCGAGCCAGTTCTGAACCTGTGGATTCCATGGTCGATATCATAGTGATCACTCTATCTCGTCTCTCCTTGGATTCCTCGTCCTCAAAGACCGCAGACAGCATGTCCATTTGAAGGAACCGTTTACGCAGTTCATTACTCATTTGCTCAGATTGAGGGAATCTCACGAGTCTTATGAACCCCTTCATTGAGAGAGAAACTAGGGTGTCAAACAGCTCTAGATCGTCTAGCTGCAGGTCCTTGCAGGCGTTCTTCATGGAGAAAGAGACCATTCTCTCTCTTTTTTGGCCTGACGACATAAGGTGTTTTAGTAGTGTGGTTTCTCTGGGAGATAGTTCTCCTGTCTGCACCAAGACTATCGCCCGATCCTGCTTAACATGAGAACCAGAATGAGAATTACCAAGAGTGCAGAGAACGCAATAACAACTGCAATCGGCGGTCGGAACTTCCTTTGTTTCGATTGATATGTAGCTTGACCGATCCCGACTATTCTAGGCTGAGCTGCAGCAACCGGTGAGAAACTGGGTCGCATTGAGAACTGGTTCTGCGGTTGGATCTGCCCACCCAATCGCCTCAACTGCGTCTCATATTTCTTGGACATCCGATCATAGACATCTTCAGAAATCTTCCCTGAAGAATATGCTTCTCTTAGATTCGCGAGTAAGCGTTGTATTCCCCTAGCTTCGTTCAACGACCTTTGTGACATCGACTCGGCATCTCAAGATTAGCGCGCGCAGTCTGGTTGTTCCAGTTCTCTCGTCACTTGACAAAAGCTTCAGGTCTCACGGCCGCAAGATTGGCATCTCGTTGCCGCGCTCTCCATTGCCGCTCCACAGTGCATACAGAACTTCTTCTCCCGAATGGGAGGTGGCCGGAGAAGGACTGGTGTTGGTCTTGAGGGCGCCCCATGGCTCACGCTGGATCTCATGGGAACCCCGTAGGTTGTGCCTGTTATCATGGGTTTCAGAGGAAGTGGCTTCCGTCTCGACATCATCAGTAGGACCGCAATTATGATGAATATGACGATCGCTATGATCCCCAGCCTCAAATACACCTCATCATAGACTAGTTTCCATCTTGCTTGAACAACGTATGCTCGATCCATCACAATCGTCGCGCTCGGAGAACCAACCAAGTTTTCCCCATCGTCTCTCACCCAGCTGTCAAAGATCCGTTTCGCTCCAAGAATACCGAGAAAACCTTTTTCAGGAATTTCCCTTGGATCCACAGAGATAATGGCTGGTGTTCCTTCCTTGTACCATCCTTTACCTTTGAGTGTAGTCTCCAGCTCAGATTGGAGCGACAGAAGATACCATGTCTCATAGACCAGGAAGTATGCCATGTCGGTTTCGAGGACAATATCTCTAGATGTGGTTGGGTATCCATCGGCCCATTGCTTGAAGACCTGCATCTTGTCTGGAGCAAGCTTCACTTCTCGCGGTATCTCCACGCTGTGTTTTCCGGGAGAAAGAACCATGCCAAGAATGCCCGACGAGCCGACCGTGAGGTTATTGGCGCCTATCCGCACCCATGAGTTGGGAGGCAAGCCCCTTAGTTCAAGGCTGGAATCCCTGCTTCTCACTTCAATCGAGAACTCTCTCTCGTCGTCTCTTGTGAACTCATATGCATACATGTATCTGGATTCTACGATTGCCTTGAGCTTCCAAGTCTTAGTCACATCTGGTGCACTCTCGCTGAAATCGTACGGTCGCTGTCCATCTCCATCTAGTTCTTCAACTGGGCGGGCGGACAGGATTCCTCCGGTATCTACGTCTAACAGGCTGACCCGCACTGGCACCTTCACCGCTTGTGGGAAAGAATACTTGATGACGACCTTGATATCGACCCGGCTCCCAACTTTTACGGTGGATGAGTAGACAACGTTGCTGATCTTTGCCTGAAAGGCTTGAGCCGCAGCCTCTCCGCCACTCAAGATCATTAGCACGATCAACGCACACAGAAGAATTGATAAATGTCTTCTCAACACTTATCCACCGATTCTAGACTCGTGCCAAAAGGGAATAAAGCTTTTGATTCTAGGGTCGGCGTGTAATTTCCCATGGTTATTTCACTACGGCCGGCCGCCGTAGTTGCCGTAGCGTCCAGCTCTTTCAATCAGCTGTTCTACGCCATCAATACGGCTAGGCCGCTCTTTCATCTATTCTCGCGCGCTCCGTCCAGCGGAATCCTATTGGTTACTTTTCCTCACCATCTTTGCGATACTTCTTTCGAAGTCTCTGGTAGACATTGTCGCTTATTCTTCCCTCAGCCTTAAGCTCCTCTAGGCGCTTGAGGTAACGCTCCGATTCGTCACCCCTCGCACCCTGAATCTCAAACTTCTTTGACTCGTAGTCCATTTTCGATCCCGATTTCCGTTTGAGTCCAGCGTCCACCAGCCCCTTTGGACCCGTTGGCTCTCTCTTTCTGAAATGATATGCTGTAAGAAAGACAACCATCAGCCCAATGGCCCCTACCACTCCGAGGATCAACATCGACTGAGAGTCAGCCCCTTTGCTCTCAATCTTAGTGTCAGTCGTCTTGGATGAGACAGCGACCGTGGTCTCAGTTGGCGTTCTTGTGGTTGTCGTCAAGGTCAAGGTCACCGTGGCTACGCTTGTTGTCTCAGGCACAATTTCCACCTCAGCCATTCTCCATCCTCCTTCGTTTCGAGCTTCTGTCCAATCCATGGTGGCCGTCTTGAACTGAACGTACACGCCCAGTCTCAGCCGACAAGGCGAAGAAGGAGATGCTACGGGCACATTGAACCCCCAACTCCCATCCTTTCGCACCTCTTTCTCCTCACTGGAAACAATGATCTTCCGAAACTCAGTTTCCAAATCCCTAACCACAACTCTGAGCCAATGTGTCTGCTCAGGAAACTGATATGCGACGCTGACCCTTATCACGAAAGACCTCCCGCAGGCAGGCCTAGGTGGGTCAACCACAAGGTTGGTGATTGCAGCATATGCGGCCTGCCCTGCCGCACTTGCAGTTCCTAGGGCAATAACAGTCATTAGAACCGCGACAATCAGACAGGCCGATTTGACTGATGGATAAGGACGAGGCACTGACGAGTCCTTCATTTCAATTGAACTTGACGACACATGAGCTCTTAAGGCCTTCCACAAACGAGAATGTGGTATCCCATTATTGTTTCGCTTCTTGGGTTGTTTGGTTGGTTTCTTTTCTGTTTGGGGTAGTTTCAGATGGAAGGCCTGAATGGGCGTTTCCAGGTTCTCCCAGCTGAGGCTCATGTGTGGCTTGATCGTGTTGTGCCAGTGGACGTGTTCAGGGAGTGGCTATTTGGGTTCGATGGATCATTTTGTCTTCTGGGACTCCGTAGAACCGTTCCAGTTTGCCGATGGCCTGAGAGTGGTGACGCGGCAAAGGATGTGCCTGATTTCATGGTCGGCGAGGTTGTTCGAATTGGCTGATGTCCTCCTCCTTGCGTTCGCCTTCGTTGGCGTAGAATTGGGTTCCGCGGTCGGTCAGCATTTCATCTGGACATCCATGGCGCTGGATTGCTTCTTTCAGGACTTTTAGCGTGTTCGGGGATGTGGCTTTGAATACTCCGTAGCCTACTATGTAGCGGCTGGCTTCATCTGTGATGGCTAGTATATATTCTGCCGTGCTGAGTTGCTTCCAGTCCTTGTGCCAGAGGCTCATGCTGTGTGTCCGCTCGTAGCGGATCCAGGTTCGTCTTCGCTGTTTGCTGGGCTGGGGGTGGCTTTACCGATCATGCGAAGAACCTCGTGGATACGGTTGTGTGGTATGTGTATTCCCAGTTTGGTGTTGATTATTCTTTTCAAGTTGACTGCTCCTAGCCTGTGTCGGTCGTAGGTTTCAAGGATCGTCGCGGCCTCTTTCAGGTCTCCTTTTTCTGGGGCGGCCTGGCTTCTTGAGTGTTGGCGTCGTGCCTGTCCGTCTGTATGTTTGCCAAAGTTGTTTCAGGCGTCTGCGGGTCACCTTCTGTATCAGGGCCAGTTCTCCGCTGTCCCTCCCCCTCAGCTTCTCCTAGATGAGCCAACGGATCTTCCTATCGTTGAGATTCACCCGCAGAAGCTCAGCTTCGAACACGAAACGATTTCCGGATACGAGACGAATGCTGGCGGGCGAATCGCTTATAAGGTCAGAACCGGTTTTTTGTTGGTGAGGACATACTCAATTGAATGTCCCTAGGATGGTGGTGGCATCTCTCCTAATCGGGTCTGTTGCAGCCGGATTTACCTATGGGCCGCCGTTGGACAAGGCATTGGCAGCAGTAACCAGCTATTCAACTTGGACTTCAACCTACTACTCCTCTTGGTATAGCACCAGCTACTCAATTCAGTACGGGAGTACGACTGTCATCACGACGGAAATCCTCTCACAGGATCGACTCGCTGGACCCTACCTGAAGATTACAAGGACAATAGGTGCGAACTCGCCCTATACTGCAACATTCGACATGAGAATCACGAATCTAATGGATGTTCCAGTTCTAAGTGGGACTATTTTCCTAGAGTTTGAGATGTCAGGTGGCAGTACGCGCTCTGCGCAACACGACTTTGGAGCGATCGAGCCAGGCGACTCAATTCGAGTGGAAGGGACGATAGGAGTTCCAGCGGGGGTAGGTCAGACAAGGGCACTGCCAACAATCTTCAGCTTCGCCTAGTTCTGAAGCCCCCCTCAAGTCCTCGTCGAGCGGATCTGACCGGTTCTACTTGTGCGATCTGCTGGAGAGTCGTGAATTGCTGAGGTCTTCCAAGCAGTTTACAATTCCCATGATGTCTCTTGTGTCTGAGACAGCTTGAAGAAGATACTCCGCAACATAAGGAATGTCGTGAAGAAGATTCTGATGGGCAAGGACCGGTGAACATGTCCTGCGTTTCGAGGAAGAAATTCTCTCCTAGTATGCTTGATCCGTCTGACAGGAAGAGGTGTCGACTAGCCACTACTTCTCCCTTTGCCAAAGTCTTGAGTGACACCTTGAAGTTGTAGGCTCCTTGAGGAAGATACGCATCATAGAAACCATCAAATGAACATGTCGTGTACTGCCGTCTGTCATTCCTAATCTCCACCAATGTCCAACTTGTGGTCCTCACTTCGTCGAACCAGTTGAACATGAAGATGTGGCCGCGAACGTATGCTCTTAGGTCAAGGGCGACAACAATCGATGCATGACCCCCCAGGGGAGCATTAGGGATACTGATGTTGGCTCTTGGTTCATAGGGGCCAAGATGGTTGTAGGGAAACAGAAATGTTGATTCACCTTGAAGGAGAGCCGGTGACGCAGGATGAAACTGTTGTCGGTCCAAATACCAGTTTACGATATCTATCTTTACAGTCCATTGGCCCCCGTACCCGCCTCTGTTACCCGCTGAACCCCAAATACCATAGTCAGGTGAGAACAGTTGAGCTCGCTTCAAAGCTTGCACTCTCTCCATTCCTGTCAGCAGCTCAGTGTAATGGTACAAGCCAGCCAAATTCCGATACTCCAGGATCCTTGTTTCCTTTGGGATCGAGACTTTTCCTCCCGCCGAAACGATCTTTCGCCCATCGGCAAAAAACCCCGCACGAGTATCAAGAGGCTCTATGACACCTACATCAAGTGACGTCGACGCGGCCGCAACGAGGCCATCAGTATTGTCGTAAATCCTTATTCTCACGGACGAGTTATGAGGGGTACCCTCAAGTATTCCTTCCTTTCTAAAGACAACGGTGATGTTAAAAGCAGATCCTCTTATCAGTTCAATGCTTGAATCGGCCTGAGAGCCGATCACAGGAACGGCTACTGATACTCTGCCTAAGTCGCCGAGAGCGCGCACTCCTTCTTGAACATGTCCGTACGTCCAAGCAGTCAAAGAGTACTTCCCTGGATAGATGGCGACATTTGATTTGAAGTCAGATCCGCGGTACGATCCTGAGCTGTAGAGGAAGGACACCCGCATTATGTTTTCTAGGAAGAGGTTTGTCGCCATGTCTTGAGTTTGGGTCTGAGATGTCGGGTTTGGAAATGCAGGGCCGAACCTCTCCAAGATGACTGAACCATTCGTTACCAAATATGAGGCGTCTTGTCCGAACTTATCTTTCCAATGGGGCCAAGGAATTGTAGTGGACTCCGATTTGGTCCTCGGCATGCTCCAGCTCTTGCCCGTGGAATTCCAGAAATACACTACATCAATGAAAGACTTTGAAGCCATATCGTAGATCAGTGTCGAGACTTCGGTATTGTTCCAAGTCCAGTTCCTTGTGTTCCTAGGAAACTGCCAGTCAATAGATCTGATCGTGGCATTGATTCCTCCTCCGCGATACATGTGAAGACTGATTCTTGAATAGGAATCCAGTGTCACAAAGCACAAGGTGGCAACATCGAGGTGCTGGAGACTGTTTCCTGGCGCAGCCGCTTGGATGTACCCTCTAACGTAGATCCTTACGCTGTGAAACCCCGGTGGGATCCCATAGTCACGTAATCCTCGATAGCGCAACAGCGAGTATTTGACTCCTGCATGTGGGTCAGGAGGCTCCAATACTCCGGCCATGCCGAGGCCAGTAAGCAAGATGGTTGCAGAAGACGAACCGCTGCCCACTTTGGTGAAATTGAAGGCCGAAACCTGGTTGGAGTTGTCAAATGTCTCTGCGATCACATATCTTGAAGGGTCTGGTCCCCCGATCTGACGG
>Ga0315282_10005582_pt1 | contig 21373 bp, 21 predicted proteins | sample YL17G07_20_MG_FD_203693 | JGI IMG/M metagenome (GOLD analysis project Ga0315282, IMG submission 203693) | Sediment microbial communities from Yellowstone Lake, YNP, Wyoming, USA - YL17G07_20 | ecosystem: Environmental > Aquatic > Freshwater > Lake > Sediment | place: USA: Wyoming | collected... | reverse complement strand
CAGACTGTGGCCAAGGTTTTGGACCTGGATTATTGCCTTTATCACGGAGTGGACGTCGTCAGGCGGCCCACAGGCGGGAAACTCGTCCTCCATCACCGAGAGGTCACCTATTCCGTCGTCTCAGATGACATCGGGGCCTTCGGCGCCACATTGTCTGAATCCTACCGATTGATCTCCCGAGCGCTCATGAATGGGCTGGAGAAAATGGGACTGGAGCCCGCCTTGGCGAGGTCGACTCCTCGGTCCTATATCAAGAGTCAGCTGCCCTGTTTTTCTCAACCCGCCCGGGACGAGGTCGAGATCGGGGGAAAAAAAATCGTCGGCAGCGCCCAAAAACGGATGGGATCGAAGTTCCTCCAGCATGGGTCCATTCCCCTGGAAGAGGAGGAGGCGCTACTGAAATCCATCTCGCCTCGGGGAAGGGATCTGGAGCTGAGGCTGACCTCGCTTTCCCGGGCTTTGGGGAGGAGGGTGGATTTTGATTGGGCTGTGGAAAGGCTCGTGATTGGCATGGCTGAATTTTTCGGGATCCATTTCCGACCAAGGTCTTTCAGCGCCGAAGAAACGGCCGTCATCCTCAAGATCCAGGCAAAGCGCTACGAAGATGAGGCTTGGACCCTCCGACGGAATTCCGGAGCCGGAGTTGACTTTGCTTAATTCCTGATGATAGTATTTCTGCGGAAGTTGAGGTTGTGACCCGATGAACGAAATCGAGGAACTGGGCAAGCTGGAGGTTAAGAGTCTGCCTCCCCTGAGGGCGATGGTCCTTGACGACCTCTATCAAAGAGTCTCGAAGAACCTCTACCTCGAGCTCGGAAGCGGTCCGGCTCTGTTTCTCATCTCTCCTTCGTATTCTGTCCTTCACCCGACGCCAAACGAGTTGGTCATGGAATTCATCGACAAAAAAGAGAGCCTGCTCGGCTATCTGAAGGAATCGATCATCCAGAATCTGGCCATGTATTCTGTCCTCATCGACATCAGCAGCTATTTCATTGAGCAGAACAATTGCCTTGTCCTGGCCAGGTTGAGGGAGCGTGACTCCGAGGGCAGGCGCTTCGAGATCAAATTTTACACCCACTCCGCGGCCGAACTCATGACTCACTACGAGGACAAAATCTACATCGGGAGGGACTTCCTCGACCTTTTCAACCTCAAAAGAAAGTATCTTGGGGTCAAAGAGTTCGTCCTCTCCCTGAAAGACCAGTTCGACACCCTGCTCGACAAGGCCCAGACTAAGCTCAAGAGCCCAATGGAGTACAAGTCCTTCTTCCAGGAGATCACGGAATCGATTGACGAGCTGCGGACTGAGAGCTTGCTCATCCTTCAGTCGCTGCCGCCCCACTCGGATTTCAACAAACTCGGCGCGAAAGACCTGATCGATTTGAATTCCCAGTACCGGACGATCAACCACTTTTTGATCGAGCTCCACGACGAGGTGGAGGAATTCGAGAACATCCTAAGGAACAAAAAGGAAGCCGATTTCGTCCGTTACGTGACCAAATACAAGAAGGATATCACCAACCTGATCTCCTACTTCAACATCAAGATCAACGGCACGCTGACCAACAAAATCTATAGCCTCAAGGGAAAGCGCCCCGCCTAAAAAAAAGGGCCGGCCCGTTTCCCGCGCCAGCCCAGAATTCGAATTCTTTCGGATCCGGTCGGATTTTACCGTTCGATCCGGATATCTCCGTAGGTGGTGGACAGCAAAATTGAGGGCTTATCTCTTTCGCTGCCAAAGGCCCGGAGCGTCGTCAGCCCGTTTTCGTGCCGTGAGTCCGGCTTCTCCAGGAGAGTCCAATCAATACTCCCGCCCCTGACTTGGCCCTCAAAGGGGTATCTGTCCTGGGCCGGCCAATAGAGAGTGATATCGCTGTAAACGTCTCTGACCTCAATCGGCTGGGTCAGGGCCATTGGCTTGAGAATGAGACCTCCGTGAGCCAGGGAGATGGTCGTCTTTCCAGAGAATTCGGCCAGTTCGATATTTTCGTAGGAAGAAGTGAGTTGAATTTCGTTCGCCACGACCTTGTTGGCGAATATCTCCACGTTCCGGCCGTCGACGGTCAGGTTGCCTTTCAGGTCGGAGACTCGGACAACGGCATAGCTGTTCTTGATATAGAGGTTATCCCGGGCGTCCTCGACTTCGACATCCCAGTGGTGTCCCCAGATCTTGGATGGCCCCACATCGATCAGGGTCAGCTTTTCATAGGACCCCTCGGAGTCGACCCCGGCCGCGAGACCCTGACCGTACAGCTGGCTGTGAGAACTCCTCACTTCGACCGGCTGGCTGATGCTTTCGAGACGAATGTTGCCATAGGCGTGGTCGATTTTTGCCTTCCCCTGGACGTCGCTAACGAAGACCGACGAGTGTCGGCTGTCCACCTGGCAATTTCCCCGGATATTTTCAACTTCTACGTCCTCATAACTGTTTTCCGCGGTCACGTCGCCGGCGATGTCCGAGATGGAGACCTTGCCGTGCGAGTTGACGAGAGATACCGACTTGACCTGGGCAATTTTCGCCGTGCCATGAGAATTCTCGACTTCGACCGCCATGCTCTTGGGAAGTCTCAGCCGGAAGTGGGTTTCAAAATTCCGCCTTTTGAAGTCGGTCCGGTTAGTGGAAACCTTGAGCAGGAGGTCTCCCTTATTGATGGTCATGTGGAGCCTGTCTGAGACCTCCTTGGCCTGTTCCTCGGTGCGTCGCCAGATTTTTTTCTGAAGTGTGATCGTCACGCGCTCTTCATCCGTCCCTTGAAACTCGACATCGCCGTGGGCATTGGTGAGCTGCAGCCTGGCCGCGAGGGGAGGTTCGACCACTTGAGTTTCCTCATAGGTGTATTCCTCGCCCGTAAAGAAGAAATCATCCTCCCAGTTGAGGCCGAAGTGGAACTTGCCGGTCTGGCCATAATAGAAGATGACTCCGGCGACGATGATCAGGATCAAGAGAACAATCTCTTTGCCTTTCATGGTCCTATTCCTGGTTTGGCTTTACAGGCCGTGTTTCTTCTTTCCTTTCTTTCAAACCGTAATAGAGCTTCCACGCGCCCCAGACAATGAGCACGACGGGCCAGAGCCTGGCCACCGAATCCCAGACGTTGATGTCATAATTTTCCAGGAAGAAGATAAGCCCGATGATGATCAGAATGATCCCCCACACCAGAGCGTCTTTGCGTCTATTCTTTGCCATGTGGTCCTCCTTTGGTCCTACTTTTTTTTGGAAATGTATTCGACAATGAGCTTCAGGCCGATCACGATGACAATCAGCGGCCAGAGGTCAAAAAAAGTGTGGTAGCTGATGAGATCGTAATTCGCCAGGAGAAGGACGGCCCCCAGGCCGATGAGGACGAGCCCCCAGAAGATGGAGCCAGCCTTGGCCTGTTTGGCCAAATCTTCTTCTTCCGCCTCTTCTTCTGTTCCGAGCAAGGCCTTCCGGTTGATGGCCTTGGCCACGTTCACGGTATCGATGATCTGAAAGATGTAAAACCCGGCCAGAATCAGAGCTGAGAAGGGCTGTCCGCCCGCGTGCGCCTGCATGGTCACGAGCCCGGCGAAGATCAGCATATAGAGAAGGCCCTTCATGACCTGATTGCAGTAAAGGAGACCCGTCCCCGGAAAGAAGAACGAGAGCACTCCTGCTCCAAAGGGCGATTTCGGCGGCTTCTTGACAACGATTCTTTCTTCCATGTTCATACCTCCAGTGTTCTATAAAATTCAATCCTTGGGCTTCTCCCAAAATTTGAGCTTTTTCAGGGACCCAAGGAACGTATCCTTGTACGAGCCCAGGCTGTCGGTGACCGAACCGGCCTTGGCATAGATCTTCTCGACTGTGCCGTATCCGAGATGAAGCTGACGGTCGACGACCCGGTCAAACTGCTTCTTGTTGGGATTGAAGAAATAGACCGAAACCAGGATCAAAAAGATCGTGGCCACGGTCAAGACGGGCTGGAGCGAGGGACGAAGAAGGAAGTCGAGGCTGAAGCTGAACCTCTTCTTCTTCTCGGGTATGGCATAGAGGCGGGAGAGGAGCTCCCGGCTGACTTCGAGCTCGGGAATCGCCCGGAGAGAGGCGCTGGTCTCCCTCAAGGCCGAGAGGAGCTCGGCACAGGAGGGGCAGGTCAGAAGATGCGCTTCCACCTGAAGGCGCTCTTCGGCGCCCACCTCGCCTTCGGCGTATAAAGATAAGAGTTCTACCGGGCATTCACAATTCATCGGCGCTCTCCTTTCTGTCCTGAAGGATTTTCGCCAGCTGCAACCGCCCCCTGTTGACACGGGATTTCACCGTCCCTACCGGGAGGTCGAGCTCCTCAGCGATTTCCTCATAGCTTTTGCCCTGGATATCTCTGAGGATTACGGTCATCCTGATTTCCGAAGAGAGGACGTTCAGGCTTTTCCAGACCATTCTTTTGTTTTCTTCCCTGATCAGGTTGGCCTCCGGGCCTTCGGTCGGCGCGGCAGAGAGGAGCCGGTCGTCGAAATCATCCCTGTTTTTCTTCTCCCATTTCGTGCGTCGGTATTCATCGATCAGATAGTTCTTGGAAAGTGTGATCAGCCAGGCCGTGAAGTTCTTGGCGAAATCGTACTTGGTCAGGGAATGATAAACCTTGAGAAAAATCTCCTGGGTCAGGTCCTCGGCTTCCTGATAGCTCCCGGCGAACCGGTAGGCCAGGTTGAAAATCCGTTTGGAATAGGTGTTAACGAGCATCTCCCAGGCTCCTGCTTTGCCTTCTAAGCAATCTTTGATCAATTCTTCCAGTTGCACTCACTTCACCTCGGTAGACGAGATCTAGCCTGGGAAAGTTCCGTTGGCTGTATTCTATTTTTTGGCCGTTTGGGTGTCAACAAAACAGGGAAGTGGTGAGCCGTGAGCAGTGAGCGCTGAGCAGCAAAAACCCACTATGAAAGATGTCGGGGGAGCAGTTCAGGTTTCCCTTGACTCAAAGCTTCAGTTATGGAACTATACAATCTCGAAAAAAAAGGAAATCAGAGCAAATAGACGCATGTCTTTTGGTCATGCAAATCAATAGATTCTTCGTCAATTATTCACCAGGAGGAGAAGATGCTAGGGATCGTGGGCTATGGGGCTTATATTCCCCGCTTCAGGATCAAGGTGGAGGAGATCGCCAAGGTCTGGGGTGCTGACGCCCCGAGCCTGAAGAAAGGCTTGATGCTCGAGGAGAAATCCGTGCCGGCGCCTGACCAGGATACCATCACCATGGCCGTCGAGGCGTCGAAGAACGCCCTCAGGCGGGCCAGGATCAACCCGGCCGAGATCGGCGCGGTCTACGTCGGCTCCGAATCCCATCCATACGCCGTGAAGCCTTCGGGCACGGTGTTGGCCGAGGCGCTGGGCGCGACTCCGGTCGTCCACACGGCGGACCTGGAATTTGCCTGCAAAGCTGGAACCGAGGGGATGTATATTGCGCTCAGCCTGGTTAAAGCCGGCGAGATCAAATACGGACTCGCGGTCGGAGCGGATACATCTCAAGGCGCGCCGGGCGACGCCCTGGAGTACTCAGCGGCGGCGGGCGCGGCGGCTTATCTCTTCGGCAAGGAAAACGTCGTCGCCGAAATCCTGGAAACCTATTCTTATACGACCGACACTCCTGACTTCTGGCGCCGGGAATACCAACTCTATCCCGAGCACGGAGGCCGCTTCACCGGGGAGCCGGCTTATATTAAGCACGTCATCGGCGCCGCCAAAGGCATCATGCACAAGGCCGGAATGAAGCCCGCGGATTTTAAATATGTCATTTTCCACCAGCCCAACGGCAAGTTTCCTTTCCGGGCAGGGGAGTGCCTGGGTTTCGAGAAAAAACAGATCGAGCCCGGCTGGCTGGTCAACAAGCTCGGGAACACCTATTCGGGCTCTTCGCCCCTCGGGCTCACGGCAACGCTGGATATCTCCGCGCCGGGGGACGTGATTCTGATCGTCTCTTATGGCTCAGGGGCAGGCAGCGACGGTTTTATTTTCAAGGTCACCGAGCGGATCAATGAAGTCCGCGATCTGGCGCCAAAGACAAGGTATCTCCTGGAGAAAAACAGACAGTACCTCGAATACGGCGTCTATGCCAAGTTCCGTCAAAAAATCAAGAAGGCGACCTAGGAGGAGACGGTGAGAGACGTTGCTGTTATTGGCATCGGAATGACCAAGTGGGGTGAGCTCTGGGAGAAATCCCTGAGGACGATTTTCACCGAAACCGCGCTCTTGGCGATCGATGACGCCGGAGTCGACCACATCGATTCGATGGTCATCGGCTGCATGTCCTCGGGTTTGTTCACTGGCCAGGAGCACCTGGCATCCCTCCTAGCCGATTACCTGGGACACGGGCCTGTGCCCGCGGTGAGGGTCGAATCCGCTTGTTCCTCGGGAGGGGCGGCCCTCCGCCAGGGGTTCATCGAAGTTGCCTCCGGGGTGAGCGATGTCGTGCTCGTGGGAGGCGTCGAGAAGATGACGGACGTCAGCGGCCACGAGGCCACATACGCCCTAGGAACTGCCGCCGACCAGGAGTACGAGGGTTTCCACGGAATTACTTTCCCCGGTCTCTATGCCCTGATGGCTGCCGCGCACATGCACAAGTACGGAACGACCAGGGAACAGCTGGCCCTGGTGGCCGTCAAAAACCATCACAACGGATCGTTCAACCCTCTGGCCCAGTATCCTTTTGAGGTGTCCGTCAATGCGGTTTTGAACTCGGTCCTGGTCGCCGACCCGCTGAGGATCCTTGATTGTTCACCGATTACAGACGGCGCCGCCGCGGTCATCTTGTGTCCTGTCGAGATGGCCAAGAAGATGAACAAACCGCTGGTCAAAATCATAGGCTCCGGCCAGGCCACGGACACAATCGCTCTGAGCTCGCGCCAGGATATAACCTGGCTCGAATCGACCTATCTGGCGGCTAAAAAGGCCTACGCCATGGCCGACAAGAAGCCGCAAGATATCAATTTCTTTGAGGTCCATGATTGCTTCACCATCGCGGAAATCATGGTCATGGAAGCCCTCGGTATCGTCGAAAAAGGCCAGGGAGGAAAGGCCGTGCAACAAGGCTTGACGGCGCTCGAAGGGAAGTACCCGGTTAACCCGAGCGGCGGGCTCAAGGCCAAGGGGCACCCTGTCGGCGCGACAGGAGTCGCCCAGGCCGTTGAAGTTGTAAAGCAGCTCCGGGGCGACGCGGGGAAACGCCAGCTCAAAGGAGCGCGGTTGGGAATGACCCAGAATATGGGCGGCACCGGGGGAAGTACGGTCTGCCACATCTTCGAGGGCAGGTGAAAGGAAGGAGGAGACGATGCCCACACCATCAAGAAATTGGCGGGAAATACCTCAGAGGTACAGGTTGGAGGCGGGGAAGTGCGTTGGCTGTGCGTCCATCAGCTTTCCCCCGAGGATTGTCTGCCCCCAGTGCGGCTCACGGGAATTCGAGACCGTCAAGCTTTCCGATCGCGGGAAGATTCTAACTTATACGATTATCCGCGTCCCTCCCCATCAGTTCGTGGATCAGGCGCCCTACGCCGTGGCGATCGTTGAGCTCGATGATGGAGTCAAGCTGACCGGCCAGGTCGTGGACTGCAATTTTGAGGAACTTTCGATCGGGAAGCGGGTGGCGATCGAATTCAGGAAGATCATGCAGGAGGGCGAAGCCGGCATACTTTGCTATGGCTACAAATTCGTGCCAGAATAATAGCAAGCCTGAGAGGTTCCCATGTTTCGGATTGAAAGCAAGGTCGATACCAAGAGCCCCGAATACAAAGCCAACTCCGAGCAGATGCAGCGGGTGGTGGCTGAATACAAAGACCGGCTGTCCAAAGTCCAATTGGGCGGACCGGAAAAATATCGTGAACTCCATAAATCCAGGAAAAAACTATTAGTCAGAGAGCGCCTGGAAAAGCTCTTCGACCCCAATACCCCGTTCCTGGAGCTCAGTCCTCTGGCCGCTTTCAACATGTACGATAACGAGGCTCCGGCCGCCAGCATGGTCACGGGGATCGGCGTCGTCCACGGACGGGAGGTGCTGGTCGTGGCCAACGACGCTACGGTCAAGGGCGGAACCTATTTCCCGATGACCATCAAAAAGCATGTCCGGGCCCAAGAGGTGGCGCTGGAGAACCGCCTGCCTTGTATCTATCTGGTCGATTCGGGCGGAATATTTCTCCCGCACCAGGCCGGGACTTTTCCAGACAAAGAGCACTTCGGACGCATCTTCTACAACCAGGCCAGGCTTTCCGCACTGGGAATCCCCCAGATATCGATCGTCATGGGGTCCTGCACGGCCGGTGGGGCCTACGTCCCCGCGATGAGTGACGAAACAGTCATCGTCCGCCGCCAGGGCACGATCTTTATCGGCGGCCCGCCTCTCGTCAAAGCGGCGACTGGAGAGGAAGTGACCGACGAGGACCTGGGGGGAGCGGACGTCCACTGCCGGATCTCCGGTGTGTCCGATTATTACGCTCTCAACGACGGACACGCCCTCGAGATCGCCCGCAATATCGTCGAGACCCTGGACCCCGCCAAGAAATTTGCACTGGACGTGGCGGCTCCGGAAGAGCCCTGCTATGATCCGCGCGAAATTTACGGCATTGTCCCGCGAGATCTGCGCAAGTCTTTCGATATCAAAGAGATCATCGCCCGCCTGGTCGATGGATCGCGGTTCCAGGAGTTCAAAGAGCTGTACGGAGCCACCCTGGTCTGCGGTTTTGCCAGGATCATGGGCTATCCGGTGGGCATACTGGCCAACAACGGCGTTCTTTTTTCAGAGAGTTCTCTCAAGGGCGCTCATTTTATCGAGCTCTGTGCCATGCGCAAGGTGCCTCTCATCTTCCTCCAGAACATCACGGGGTTTATTGTCGGAAAGAAGTACGAGCACGGAGGAATTGCCAAGGACGGAGCCAAGCTCGTCCATGCCGTCGCCAACGCCGACGTTCCCAAGTTCACGGTGATCGTGGGCGGGTCCTATGGCGCCGGGAACTACGCCATGTGCGGCCGTGCCTACGACCCGCGCCTGCTCTGGATGTGGCCGAACGCCAGGATCAGCGTCATGGGAGGCGAGCAGGCGGCCAACGTTCTTCTCACGGTCAAGGTCAAAAGACTCCGGGAAGAAGGCGTCCAGATGACCGCCGAAGAAAAAGAGAAGATGATAAAGCCGATTCTGGAAAAGTATGATGAGGAGGCCAGCGCCTACTACAGTACGGCATTGCTCTGGGACGACGGGATCCTCGATCCGCTCGAGACACGGCAGGCGCTGGCCCTGGGAATCTCGATGGCTCTGAACGCCCCGATCCCGGATTATAAGGTCGGCATTTTCCGGATGTAAACAAAGCTCAAAACCCGATATGCAAACGGCTAACTATAAGACGATAATTTACAAAGAGGACGGCCAGGTTGCCCGGATCTTCCTCAACCGGCCTGAAGTCCACAACGCCTTCAACCTGACCATGATCCGAGAGCTCGTCGACGCGTTCCAGAAAGCGGCGAGCGATCCGGCCGTCCGCGTCGTCGTTTTGTCTGGGATGGGAAAATCCTTTTGCGCGGGGGCGGATTTAAATTGGATGCGCGAAGTGATCCGCTATTCATTCGATCAGAACCTGGCTGAATCGCTGGAACTCTCCGAACTGGACTATCTCATCTACACTCTCCCCAAGCCGACAATCGCCCGGGTCAACGGAGCGGTCATCGGAGGGGGCACGGGCTTTCTCTGCGCCTGTGACATCGCCGTAGCTTCGGAAGAGGCGAAATTCGGGTTGAGCGAGGTCAAAATAGGGCTTGTGCCGGCAGCTATTTCCCCTTATGTCTGGCGCCGGATCGGAGAAAGCCAGGCGAGGTACTTTTTCTTGACCGGCGAACGAATGGAGGCCAGACGGGCGAAGGACATTGGATTGGTAAATGAGGTCGTACCTGCAGACAAGCTCGACCAAAAGGTGGACGAGGTTGCGGCCATGCTTTTGTCCTCCGGTCCGGAGGCCATGTCGCGGTGCAAGGAGCTTTTGCAGAGGATGCCCGCCATGACCTTTGAGGAAGCAAAAAGATACACCGCTCAAATGATTGCCGAGTTGCGAGTCAGCGGAGAGGGGCAGGAGGGGATGGCCGCGTTTCTAGAAAAAAGAAAGCCGAAATGGGCAAAATAGTGAGCAGTGAGCTGTGAGCAGTGAATATGTTCAAGAAAATTCTTGTTGCCAACCGCGGTGAAATCGCTGTCCGCATCATCAAGGGTTGCCGGGAAGCCGGCATCCGAACCGTTGCCATCTATTCCGAGGTCGACAGAGCCAGTCTGCATGTCCAAATAGCCGACGAAGCGGTCTGCATCGGTCCGCCCCCGGCCGTCGACAGCTATCTCAAGATGGATCGGATCATCCAGGTCGCCCGCGAAACGGGTGCGGAAGCCATCCACCCCGGCTACGGCTTTTTGGCTGAGAACTCGGAATTCTCCCGCCGCTGTGAAGCGGCCAAGGTGATTTTTATCGGGCCGAACTCCGACGCTCTTGAGCTCGTCGGCGACAAGGTCCGCTCCCGGCAGGCGATGGAGAAGGCCGAAATCCCCATCATTCCGGGGATGAAGTCCATCGGCAAAGATTATGCCGAATTTGAGGCCGCCGCCCGGAACATCGGCTATCCGGTGATGGTCAAAGCATCGGCCGGCGGCGGGGGCAAGGGTATGCGCATTGTCTCCAGCGAGGCGGGACTCAAGCCGGCGCTCGAAGCGGGCATGCGCGAGGCAAAATCGGCTTTCGGTGACGATTCGCTTTACCTCGAGAAATATATCGAAGAGCCGCGGCACGTGGAATTTCAGGTGCTGGCTGATAATTACGGGAATGTGGTCCACCTTTTCGAAAGGGAGTGTTCGATCCAGCGCCGTCACCAGAAGATCGTTGAGGAGTCGCCCTCTCTGGCTCTAAACCAGGAGCTTCGGCAGCGAATGGGCGAAACGGCCCGGAAGGTTATGAAAGTATCGAACTATAATAACGCCGGGACAGTAGAATTCCTTATCGACAAAAACAAACATTTCTATTTTCTCGAGGTCAACGCCAGGCTCCAGGTGGAGCATCCCGTGACTGAGCTCGTCACAGGCGTGGATCTGGTTCACCAGCAACTGCGGATCGCGGCCGGAGAAAAGCTCACCTTCAATCAGGAAGACCTAAAACAACGGGGGCATGCGATCGAGTGCCGGATCTATGCCGAGGACCCAACCAACAATTTTCTTCCTTCACCGGGCAAGATTCTCTTCTTCCAAGAGCCGAAGGGGCCCGGGGTGCGCCACGACTGCGGCATCTACAGTGGATGGGAAGTCCCGATTTATTATGATCCCATCCTGGCGAAGCTCATCGTTTGGGCGGAGGACCGGGAATTAGCCTGCCTGAGGATGAGCGCCGCTCTCGATGATTATGTTGTCCTGGGAATCAGCACCTCCGTCGGCTTCCTGAAAGACGTCATCCGCAATCCCGAATTCCGGGCGGGCAAGGCGACGACCGCGTTTATCGGGAAGCACTTTGAGGGCTGGGGGGAAGGGAAGAAGGACGAAGCCAAGATCAAGCTCGCCCTGGTCGCGGCCGCTTTTGATGAGCTGGGAAAAGAAACCTGGGAGAATTTCAAGGACAAGAATGTCGCGGGCTTGGGGGCCAGAGACACTTCCTCACCGTGGAAGGTTCTCGGGAGATGGCGGATCGGAGGCACAGAGTGATGGACTTTGAATTCCTGATCGATGGCGAAGTCCGCAAGATTTCCCTCCAGAAGAAAGACGGGGGATTCGAAGTTTTATTAGACGGCCGGAAATTCGAAGCGGATATCCAAGTGATTTCGCAAAACCTTCTCTCTCTTTTGATCGAAGGACATTCCCATCTGGCCTACATCGGCCGGGAGAGGAATAAAAAATATGTTTTGATCGGCGGACATCAATTCGTCGTTCAAGAGCCTAAGCGGGTTGAGAAAGAAAGCGCGGCTGCATTTTCAAAAGGGGAGGAGAGGGGGCCCCAAGGAAACCTGTTGATCACCGCTCCCATGCCGGGCAAAGTCATCAAGATCAATGTCTCCGAGGCGGAAGAGATTCGGAAGAACCAGACGCTGGCCATCGTCGAGGCCATGAAGATGGAGAATGAGATCAAATCATCGATCGAAGGGTTCGTGAAAAGAATCTTTGTGGCCGCCGGTGAGCTGGTCGATTCCTCGAAACCGCTGCTCGAGATCAGCCCCAAAGCCGTAAATAGTAAAAAGTAAGGAATAAGTCGTAAACAGCAAATCTTCGGCCCAAAAACCGCATTGAAAAACACAGTGCCTTAAGCTATATTAGATGAGCCTCAAGATCGAGTTAATCGTGCGCCCGTAGCTCAGCTGGATAGAGCGTCTGACTACGAATCAGAATGTCGGGGGTTCAAATCCCTCCGGGCGCGCTCCCTTTTTTCCCCATATTTTTCAGCTATTTTCCTTGTTTTGAGTTTTCAATTTTAGTGCCGTAATTTCAGCGTTTTTCAATCGATTTTGTGACACCACAGTGACACGGGGAAAAGTCTGTTTAGCATGTTTTGGCGATCTCGTCCTCAATTTGTCCACACGTGAATACTAGGCGAATGCAGAAAAGGATTGACATGAAGAGTTAATTCATAAGAAAATTAAGTGAGGAATTAAGCGAATATTTTTCGGAGGGTGTAATGAAATCCAATAAAGGTTTTTTTCTGGTCTTTCTATTTACTCTTTTGGTTATCGTTATCGTAGCTTGCGTTTCTACAAAGGCAGTACGATTGGGCACGGCCCAAACCAGGGCGCCGATCCCCGCAGACAAAGTAGCTGTATATAGAACCGCAGAGCAGGTGCCAGGTAAATATGAGGAAATCGCGCTTCTTTCATCCACTGGGGAGTCGATGTGGACAAACGAGGAACAAATGTGGAATTCAATGAGGAAAAAAGCCAGCAAACTGGGGGCTAATGCAATCATACTTGATGCCATGAGTGAGCCAAGTGCGGGGGCAAAGGTCGCCAGTATGTTTCTAGGCGTAGGTGGAGCGCAAAGAAAAGGGAAGGCGATTGCTATTTATGTTTTTCCCCTTGAAGAAAAAAGGGAGGAGAAGCAATAAGAGAACCTTCCCTACTATCTTTTCCTAGAATCCAAAGGTCGGGGGTTCAAATAAGGAATTTAAAATATGACGCCGTGGAACCAAAAAGCCCCACGGCAATAAATAAGGAGGCAAAATGAAAAAGGGGTTTATATTAGGCTTTTGTTTCTTGGTTTTTTCCGCACTTGCTCCCGCCAACGAACAGATTGTTGAAGTAAAATCTTTTATGGTTCCAGCAGGAGAAATATCCATTCAGACGGTAGAATATATCAATCCATTACAAGTCACTATTGCAGATCCAGCTTGGTTACCAACTAACGTAATTAAATACAAATCTGGTCAAACCTGGTATATGCAGATAACAGTCATTAATAGCTCTGGTATCACAAAATCATTTAAGCTCGAATTCAATCTTTATTATGGCGATGGTGCTGGCTATTATACTTATCGCGTAGCTACGTCCATGTCGGGAAGTCCGGGGGGCCTCTTGTGGAATACATACCGGATCAATGTTACCTCTTACATCGCGAAGAAAGGGCTTATTCGCCTTATGGGTCGGGTCTATGGAACCGGATTCGGACTCAACAACAAGGTCGAAGCTCAGGTTGCTGTTTATTAAAAAAGCCTAGCCGAGCCCTTAATCCCCCCCACGCTTGAAGCTCTAAAGGATCCTGGTGAAGCCGTTTTCCCGGCGAAATCTCAGAAACCTTGATTTTGAGGCGAGATGGTGCGAATGTAAGAATGAGGGATTCACTGATCGGTCAACCTTGACGATCTAAGGAGCATGGGCATGCCAGATATAAAAGAAATCATGGATGAGCAAGGCAAGATAAATTCCCAAGCCAAAGCCAAGCTCATTGACGCAATAAAGGACCTGTCAGACACCTTGCGCAAAAAGCAAGAGGAAATCGTGGAAGCCGCGATGAAAGCGATGCCCAAAATTTCGATCCCCCAGTTTCCTAAATTCGAATATAAAAGCCCAGAAATAAATCCCGATCTTATAAAGGGCTTCACGAGCGAAGTAGACAAAACAAACTGGTTGATCGACTGCATCGACAAAAATTTCGAGAGGGCGAGTACGCTTGAAAAAAAACTGAATAAGATGACGCTGTGGCTCGTTATCATCGGCACCGCGACTCTCGGACTACTGATTTACTCCGTCCTGAAATAGACGTTACCGAGTTTTAGGGGAGGGGATCGGCGGATTGAGAAAAAATAACTTGACATTAAATCTCATTTCTGCTATAATAATATACAAGCAAAAGGAAAATAATAATTAAAATTATGTAGACTTGCCTTTCTGTTCTATCTATTCCGCGCAATCATACATTTCTTTTCCTTTCGCTGACAGATTCAGGTAGGGTGGGAACTTGGACCCGCACTCAAAGGATAGAACAGGTCATACATTTCCAGGTTCCCACCTGCTGAGTCTCTTGGGGGGTGATTAACAAGCCATGTATGATTTGTTTTCATTTATAGACGAAGACTACGATCGACTTAATCCCCGAGAAGCTCGCCTAAAAAGGCTCGATGCCCTCATAAACGAAGATATCTCGCGCCACCGAATGGTGCCTCCCCGCCTATATAAGACAGAAAATGGCATGGACTTTTATGAGCTTCCATCGGGGGAAACGTTCGCTCGCAGGCACGGAGACCCAATCGGAACCCCCTGGCCCGATGTTTCATATGAAACGAAATTAAACGATATGCGTTCCCTTACCACTTGGAATAAACCGGGAACATCCGAAGGAGATGCGTGGGACCCAAATTCAATCCGTGTTGCAAAAAAAATCGTGGGAAACTCTCCCGATATTACCCCCGAACACATAAAGGCCTTTGAACAATACATGATTGATGCGGGCAATATGGCCTATATGGGAGAACATCCCGGTAAGAAGGCATTTGATCCTACCTATATTGCCAATGAGAATCCCCGAGAAATTCGTTTAGAAAGACTTGACGCATTAATCCAGGAAGATATCGCCACCTATAAACCCCAACCCCCGCCTAAGAAAAAATCCTTCCTAAGACAATCCGCTGATCCCCTATTCAGTTATGCAAGCGGTCTCTATGAAAGCGGGGCGAATTTTCTAGATACCCTTGGTTGGCTAGGACGTGGACTAAGTGGCGGGATGGCCGGGGAACAGTTGACGGATATGCCCGTCCCCTGGATGCGCGAAAAGACCGCACAAATGGAGGCGGCGGGTTTCCCGGCTGGTTCTATTCCCCATGCAATTTATAAGGGTCTCGGTAATGCAACCGTTGATATTCTTGCACTAAAGGGAATGGGGGCTGCTGGTATTCCAGGGAGTCTATCCTTGCCCCTTTACGGGGCCGCCCAAGGTGGACGGGAAGGCGGTTGGTATGGCGCATTTACGGGGGGAGCCCAGGGAGCATTGACCGGGGGGATTCTGGGCGGCGTTAGTAAATTACCTACCGGATGGCGTGTTCCCGCTGGTTTCGGAGCTGGATTTGCCACAACCCCAGGTAGTCTTGAAGAAAAAATATCCGGTGGTGCCGTTCTTGGTGGACTTTCGCTCGGTGGTGAAAGATTAAAAACAAAAGATTTCCTAGAAAACTATAGAAGAACTCCTGCTAAACCTGGGCCAATGGAAGGGCCGACTAGGGAAGAAATTGCCCTGATAGATAAGTTGGATCAAGGCCTACTTAGCGAAGATGAAGTCGCCGTTCGCTCCATGGTGAAAAGTCCGAAAGTCAAAGCCTTTCTCGGAAAGAGATTGCCTGAATTAATCCAGACACTTCGGAACGAATTTATTGATAGAAATAAACCCATTAATGATTTTGTTAATAAAGTTCAGGAATTGACAGGCCAGGAAATTCCCTTTGATAATAATCCCGCTAGGCTTGCCGATCTTTATCCTGGAAGACTCGGGGCGATAGAGCAGGGATATCGCAGTCTGCAAAAGATTCTAAGGCCAGCGGCCAAATTGCAGGATGAGTTAAACCAATATGGTCTTGGCAAAAGAGCAATAGAAAGAGCCGAGAGACCAGAAACAGATATAACAACCGAGGAAAATATAGAAGAAATGGCACTTGGCATGGGGCAGAGCGCGGCCTGGGAAGGGATCAAAAATCCGCCCGCCCTAAATATTGTGCGAAAGCCAGACGGCTCCGTGGAATATCAAGAGAAACCCCTTACCAGGGAACAAGCATTGCGGGCAGAGCAAGCACAGGCAGAGCGACTTGGTCCACAGAAAGAACGGCTACTCAAAGAGACAATGGAGAAGGTTAATAAGTGGGACGACGAAGAATTTCTTAAGCCCCTCCGCGACTCTGGGATATTAAGCCAAGAGGGTTATGATTCACTTAAGTTGAACAATCAGCATTGGCTCCCCTTTGAGAGCCTGAAATATATTGACCTTGAACGAATCGACCAACTTCCCGCGGGTTCGGAATTATTCAACGTGAGGGATCAAGACGTAATAAAACCCATGACTGGGGCAAGCGAGAAGATTCGTCCAGTCTGGCAAAGTGTTATGGATCGTTATGTCAAGGGCATAAGTTTGGCAGAGAGAAATAAAGTTTTACTTAAGCTTGTCGAAATGCGTGACATCGATCCCAGAGTGGAAAAATTTATTATCCCACTTGAAAAAGGAGGATCCTTGCCTCCCCATAGTGACTATGAAGAAATCGGCCTTTTTAAAGATGGCAGGCTAGCCAAGTATGCCGTGCCTAAAGACGTGGGCGTTGCACTTAAAAGACTGAGTCCTCAAACTGCCGATTTTTTTGCCAGAACCTTTAAGGCCAGTGCTGGCATATTCCGAGCCGGGACAACGGGATGGTATCTCCCCTTCTCTATCGGTAATGCCCCGCGTGACTTCAAACTGGCGATGCTCTCTAATAAATACGGCTTCAATCCCGCAGACTGGGTCTTGGGATTTTGGCACGGTATGAGATCATCTTTCGGTTTTCCATCAGAACTTTACAATAGATACCAAAGATCGTATGGGTCTTTCGCGGGCCTGATACAAAGAGGGAATCCTAAGATCGCGGCTGGAAGATTGTTTGAACCTAAAGCTAAAGAAGTGGCTAGGGAAGCCGCAATGTTTATAAAGAATATAGCCCAAGCTATTGAGCTTGCGCCTCGGATTGGCATCTTTAGTCGCGCCGAAAAGAAAGTTTCATCTCTAGAGGCGGGATTTGAATCACGCCGATCAACTATCGACTTCTCCCGGGCCGGACACCTGATGAAGGTCTTGAATCAATACATACCGTTTGTCAATGCCAGGCTTCAAGCCAGGGTGATCCTCCTTGAAAGATTTACTGACAAGAGCATGGTTAAGACTGGAATTGTTGGCAAGACTGGCATGACGCATCGCGAATGGGCTATAGCCAAAGCCCTTCTCACCTCTGTTATTCCCTCCGTGACAGCCTACCTTTACAACACTCTTCATCATCCAGACCTTTACAATGAGATCCCCGACTACGTTAAAGACAATTATGATCTAGTGATCCTGGGCGAAGACGTAGATGAAAACGGAGTGCGAAGGCCGAAATATGCGAAACTAGCGAAGGGTGATGTCGAGCAGGTCATCACTAACCCGATCATTAACTTCTTAGAATACGCTAGGCAACGAACTCCCAAGACTTTTCAGAATATGGCCGTGACTTGGCTGAGCGATGTGAGCCCGCTGAATTTTGCGAGAGAAGGAAAACTGAGCGCAACCGCTATGCTTGCGAGTGCCGTTCCCCCGGCGATTCGCGGGTCAGTTGAAGCGGCGGCTGATATTAATTTTTTCACGGGAAAACCGATCATCCCCCGGGAGCTCCGAGACGTTGCGGCCACGGAGCAATATACCGAAAGGACTCCCGGAATTTGGAAGTTTGCCGGACAGAAATCGGGTATATCTCCGCTCAAAATACAACACTTCTGGCGCAGTCTCGGGGGCTCTGTCTTCTATAATCCAACTCCCGGCGGATTGGCTGAGGCCATGGGCTCACGGGTCATTGGCAAGATCGGCGGTGAATCCCTGAATAAAGCCTATCGTCTATCAGACCAGGCCATGAGGGGTTACAATACGGCCCGGATGAAGGCAGAAAAACTAATTAAGTCCGGCAATGAAATGCAAGCGCAACGAATCACGGACGAATGGAATAAAACGGTCCTCACCATCTTAATGGATATGAGAAAATATACAAAGCAAAGTTTTTCGGAACTTTTGGACAGTCCATTTTATAAACAGTATTCATTTCAGCCCGGGGATTGGAAGCGGTTGCTAGAATCAGCTCAGGAAGAAAATCTCACGGGATTGGAAAAACGATTGAGGTATAAATTCCACCGCTAAGCCTTGATTCACAGGCTTAATGGTTTGAAATAAATGGGGGGGGTAAGATGAACAGGCTTAAATGTGATTCTTGTAAACGGATTGTTTCTATGGAGGGCAACAATATTTCATGTAGTGCTTGCGGGCATGGCAAATTAAAGCTGATGATACCGCATAATTGTTGCTACAAATGCCATGAACCAGTCTACATGAACGTTGATCCCGATCGCCGCGTCCTTTGCTGGAAATGTACCGCTGACTTGACCGGAAAAACGAGGGATGGACGAGACCTCTATAAGGCAAGAATCTTGCGGGGAATGTCTCAGAACGCGCTGGCTGTGAACCTAGGTTACAGTCGAGAATTCATAACAATGATGGAATCTGGTCGTAAGTGCTTGACAAATAAGGCAGTTACGTTCATTGTCGAAGCGGAAAAACCGAAAAAACAGCAAGTATCCCTGGCCATTGGTCAGGAAGGCCAAAAAGGTTACTCAGAAGTTACTGATTCTAAACAATTGCCAGCCACGAAAAATGGGGGTCACGGACAATTTAAATCGGAATCCGTGAACTCACAGCAGCAATCAGCATGTTTGGGCCTTGCCTAAGGGGAGAAAACGTGGACAAGAAAGACTACTGGCAAAAATACAATAAATCGGCGCGAGGAAAAGCGCGGTACAAAAAATGGGAACAGTCTGAAGCTGGGAAAGCTTATCGAAAGCGTCAGTACGAGAGGCAACGAGCCATTCTAGATTTTTATAAATATCTGAGGGGCTGCAAATACTGTAAAGAATCCTGTCCGGGGGCCTTAACTTTTGCGTATCGGGATCCCCAAGAAAAGAAGCTCGATCTTTACTTAGTAAATGGAAATTACAAATGGGAATCTGTTCTACGGGAATTATCCAAGGTTGAAGTGATTTGTTTGAACTGTCGAGAACGGCAGATCTGGGAGCAAAAAATCAGGCAGGTTCCCGGTCAGCCATGCCTCGGTCCCGGCCAACAAATTCTCCTTTCTTGCTTATGAATCCAGAAATGGCCCCATCTTCGAAAGGAATGTTATAGGTCAAGAATAAGCCTTCGTGATTTGCGATCCCCTTCTGTCCTGGCTTGACTGAGTAGATTTTATCGTTCCACTTGACGGCGATCCGAACCATGTTTTTGGGAAGACGAGGTAATTTGACTTTTATGGGCGAAATACTTATAGGAGCGTATTTTCCCCCTGATGTTCGAATAGAAAAATCATCGCGATCCCTTTGGGCACGGTCAATTTCGAGGAAACTATCGTCTAGCCGAAGGTCTTCGGCGCGAACCCGAATTCGCAATAAAGTTGTACCGTCTCCATACTCCTCTGCTATCTTGGGACTTGTTGACAAATAGACCCCTGGCATATGTGCGGATTTTCTCAGGAATCCTTCGCTTAAAATTTTTTTTGCCCTCTCTCTTATAGTCGCATGATACAAGTCTGTCGTGCCATCTGGATTTAATAGATTTCTCTTGCTTAACATTTCCCTGATCACTTTTTTCATTTTTCTCTTCCTAAATTTCCGTCCTAAAAAACGGATTATATGTCTCAAGTTAAAAATTAATATAGCGTTCAGCGGCTTTATCTAACCGGTCAATGGTATGAAGGTATTTTTGGGTGGTTTCAATTGAAGAGTGCCGCAGGGCATCCCTAACCTGGATCAGTGGAGCCCCGGCCCGGAGTGCTTGTGTCGCAAAAAAGTGCCTCAAACTGTGAGCGCAAATCCGGCGCGGCTTGTCGATTCCGATTGCCCGGAACAGCTCCCGGACGATCTTTCTGAGGGTGGCCGTCGTGAGTCTTTCCCCATTATTCCGATCACTCATTGAGACAAAGAGCGGGGCATCGGGCTGCGGGTTTTTTCTCTCTTTGAGATATTCGAGAATCGGCTTTAGGGCGGCTTCAGTGAGTAGGATAAATTCGTCTTTGCTATCCCGGCCTTTCCCCTGAATGTAGAGAAGTGCCTCTCCGGCTTCTTGCCGAAGGTCCTCGAGGTTGGCCCGGATGATTTCGATTGTCCGAAGTCCGCTCCGCGCCATCACGTTAACTATGGCAAAGTCTCGCTTGCCCCTAACCGTCCCTGTGTCAATTTGAGTGAGAATCTCTTTGACTTGAGCGATCGTGGGCGATTCCCGAAGATTGTTTTTTGGCTGCTGGACGCCCTTGATATTCTTGGCCACGTCCGGATACAGACGCATACCCTCAAGATAGGTAAAGAAGCGTTTGACCGCGACGAGGTAGCTGTTGATGGTGTTTGCCGCAAGCCCGCACTCCTGCAGGAAAGTCTTAAACCTCAATATAGTTTCCCGGTCAGGCTGCACGATCCCAATGGTCTCGAACCAGCTCCAAAACCGCCCCAGCCCCTTTCGGTAAAGAGTCCTCGAGATCTCTCGCACGTCCTGAGCGGCCAGAAAAGAGTCGATTAATTCGGAAATGTCTAAGCGTCCGGTAACCCTCGGGACCTCAGACATGATGGCCGCCCCTTCGCTTCCCCTAACGCTGATAGCCATTGTCCTTTGCATTTTTATGCTCCCCATAACCATAGCTTTTAAAGTCCTTCCTATTTGGTCTCCGGGCCCGTGACCCTATGCTGCTTTACCCATTCTAGTAGCTCAATTTTTAGGAACATGACCTTCCCTTTTTTCCCGTCTAGTTTGAAGTATGGGACATCCCGATTCCGCATTAGCTTCTCTAAATAAGAAGTGGAGATCCCGAGGAACTGAGCCGCTTGTATTTTGTTCATTACTTCTCGATCTAAAGTCCCTCTATCTTCCATGTTTTATCCTTTCAGATCGACCCTAGGAGGCACCCCAGACGCTCTATGACGCCCAAGGCGCGATGATCTCTAGCAGGTACGATAAAGGGCCTGGGTTCTGCCGTCCCCCTGCCCATTACCTCAAATCTGTCCATTTCCTTAAATATCCTCATGAGTTGCTAAATATAAATATATATCCATTTATTAATTTGTCAAGTGTTAAATAATCTTGAAGCTAATTGATATTGAACATATTAATTAAATATCTATCTGTATTAGATAGAT
>Ga0315282_10005581_pt1 | contig 21375 bp, 19 predicted proteins | sample YL17G07_20_MG_FD_203693 | JGI IMG/M metagenome (GOLD analysis project Ga0315282, IMG submission 203693) | Sediment microbial communities from Yellowstone Lake, YNP, Wyoming, USA - YL17G07_20 | ecosystem: Environmental > Aquatic > Freshwater > Lake > Sediment | place: USA: Wyoming | collected... | reverse complement strand
GCCTGGCTGGCCAACTTCCGCCGCTTGGTGGTGCGCTACGAGCGCAAGCTGCAAATCTACAGCGCCTTCTTTCATCTGGCCTGCATCATGATCGTCCTGAGCAGGTTATGAAACCACTTCTAGTCGCCATTGGCGGTGGCCCAGTGGCACCGGGCCCCTAATCGCGTTGTTCTTCGTCCTCCTCAGGGCGTGCCTGGGGGGGACTAGACCCATACGGGCCTCGGGGGCCGAGACCCCGCTCTTGAAGGTATCGCTGGCCTTCGCGCCAGGCCTCGAACTCGCGCCAGGCCAGCAGCAGGCGGTGAGAGGCTTCGGCAGGCCAACCATAGAAGCCGTTAACGAGGGGATTCACCCTCGCCTTCAGCGTACCGAAAACTCCGTCCTCCTCATGCCCCTCGGACAGCCAGTCGGCGTAGTCGCATTTCAACTGGGCGAGCATCTCCCCGGTAGTGTAGTTGGCCCTAACGCCCAGTTTCCGCTCAGACATGAGGGTGTGCTTCGCGTTCAAGTTCCTTCCCCCTGCTGCCCGATCACGCCAGACGCACCCAGGCCCGCCTCCCTAAGCATAGCTCCACCACCCGCCCCCACTCCGCAACATCGGGCTTCGGGCGGGATTTCGTAGGTTGTCCGGGTTTGACCTCCTCTCCTGGGGTGGCGATATCAGACCACGACGCCCCCCTACCACGCTATGCCCGTGCACGTCGGTGCCCCTCACTCCGGCCGGCGTTCGACCACCTGCATCTCCTGCCGCAGCTTGACGAGGGAGTGGGGGGGGATGTAGCCGCGCACCGAGGTGCAGGGGTAAACCAGGCTGTGCTTGCCGATGAGGGTGCCGGGGTTGCAGACGCAGTTGCAGCCGGTCTCGGCGTGGTCGCCGACGATGGCGCCGAACTTGAGCAGCCCGGTATCGTACTCGCGGCCCTCGATGGTGACCACTATGTTGGTCCAGGTGACCTTGAGGTTGGAGAGGATGGTGCCCGCGCCCAGGTTGATGTCGCAGCCCAGGAGGCTGTCGCCCACGTAGTTGAAGTGGGGCGCCTTGGCCGCGTTGAGCAGGACGCTGTTCTTCACCTCGCTGGCGTGGCCCACCACGGCCCTGTCGCCCAGGAGGACGTTCTCGCGCACGTAGGCGCCGGAGCGTATCTCGCAGTCCTCCCCGATGATGGCCGGCCCCCTGATCATAGCCCCGGACTCCACCAACGTGCCCTTGCCGATGTACACGTGCTCGCCCAGCCAGGCCCCTGGCAGCACCTCGCCGTCAATGCGGGGGATCAGGTGCTGCCGGACGTAGGCCTCGATCCTGGGCAGAGCCTCCCAGACGTACTGGAGGCCGTCGAACAGCGCCCGGTGGCGGAAGTCGGAGAGATCGAAGAAGTCGTCTGGCGAGAGCACGGTGGGCCTCCTCTCAGGCCGGGCCGGCTGTAGCGACGGGCTTTACGCCCGTCCGGTTGTTCCCGTTGATGACGGGCGCGGGTGAACCCTTCGGCCCTTCGACGGGCTCAGGGCAAGCCCCGCCCCTACGGAATGTCCACGGCTAGTCGGCGCGAGACGCGCCTCGTACAAGCGGCGCGCGGCTGCTACAGGTTGAGCTTGGCTATCTCGGCCAGCACCTGCTCGTGGAGGTGTTCGTTGGCCGAACAGACGACGGCAAAGCGCTTGTTGATGTCGTCCTCGAAGGCCACCGGCCCACCGTCGAAGGTGGTGACCACGGCGCCGGCGCGCTGGGCGAGGGGCAGGCCGGTGAAGACCTCGACGGCGGCCTCCTTGACGGCGAGGTAGACGTCCACCTTGCCCTTGGCCACATCGGCAAACCCGCAGGGCCCGCCATTGGCCAGTACGAACTTGCACTTCTCCAGCAGCGGGCGGAAAGTCACCGCCGTGGGGTACATATAGCGCGGCTTCATCATGTAGGACTCGAGAAAGGCATCCTTCAGGGCCGTGACCTGCGAGGGCCGGGCTTCCTTCACTGCATACAGGCTGTCGTCCGAGAGCGTAGCAGTGTAGGCGCCCTCCCCGTTGGCAAAGTCCACCGTCCTTTGCAGCACGTCCACCACCACCGCGCACAGCGGCTGTCGCTGGCGGTCGTAGATGGCCAGGCAGGTGTACCAGAAGGCCGGAATCTGCCGGCGGTAGAGCATGCTGCCGTCGAAGGGATCAATGATGCAGTAGACCGGCTCGGCCAGCTCCCCGGCCCGCGCCGGGTCGCCGGGCAGCTCCAGGCGACCGGCCTCCTCGGACAACACTACCGCCTTGACGCCGCTCTGGCGCAGGCCGCCGATGATGGCATCCTCGGCCTGCTTGTCCACGCCGATGACCTCGGGATCGAAGTCCCGGTAGCCGGGCGGCCGCCCCTCTATCACCTCGGTGCCCTTGCCGCCCAGGGACTCGATGGCTTCCAGCGAGGTCTGGGCCAGTGACAGACCAAAGGCCGTCCACTTACCGAATTCGGCGAATGCGGCCATGCGGGGTTCACCTCAGTTGCGCCCAGCTCGCACGCCGGCCTGATACAGCCGGTTTGTTCCCCGGCCCGCGGCGCGGCCCCTGCTTCTGCTCCGGTTGGTGGTTCGCGCTTGACGGTTCGCCGGTGCAGGGCAGCCCTTCGCCCGCCGTAGCGGGCTTCGGCCCGCGGAGGCGGCTGAGGAGTGCGCCGCGGCTACCGCCCTGCCATCCTGGTCCTGACCGGCTTGCCGGTGACGGCGGATTCGTTGGCCGCCAGGGTGGCGTCCAGGGTCATCAGCGCGTCTCGATAGGACGAGAGGATGGACGATTGGTCGCCCGTGCGCACCGCCTGCACGAACACCTCGTCAATGCTGGGCGTGGGCTGCGGCTCGAAGTCCAGCTCCGGCACGGGCGGAGTCGCCTCGATCTTCTGCGTCCCCCAGCCCAGCGACTGGTTCGCCAGCAGAAACACGAGGTCGCCCTGGCCTCCGCCCTGGCTGCACATGGGCGAGGTGGACAGGGTGCACAGCGTCCCCGTCTCGAACTCGAAGATGACCGCCTGCGCGTCGGGAATGGTGAAGTTGTCCAGGCCGCCCATGACCAGCGTGGCGTACTTGGCGTAGGCCTCCACGATCTCGCCCACCAGGTAGCGCATGAGGTCCACCTGATGGGTGGTCTGCTCCACTAGCTGGCCGCCGGATTGGTCCATGACCCGCCACCAGGGGGTGCCGGGCAGGCCGCCCCAGCGGTGCGAGCTGATGAGCGCCACCTGCTGGCCGGCCAGGTAGGCTCTCAGCCGCTGGGTGGTGTCCAGGTAGCGGAGCTGGTAGCCCACGCAGGAGATCACGCCGTTATGCTCGATGGCCTCCAGGATGCGCAGGCCCAGGACGATGTCCAGGCAGACGGGCTTTTCTACGAACAGGTGCACCCGTTTCTGGGCGGCGAGGATTTCGGCGTCCGAATGCGCGCAGGGCGGGATGCTGATGTAGAGCGCGTCCATCTCCTCGCGCTCGAGCATCCGGTGATGGTCGGTGTAGACCTTGCCGCCGAACTCGTCGGCGGCCTGCTGCGCGCGGGCCTGGTCCACGTCGCAGATGGCCACGAAGCTGACGTCCTCGATCCGGTTGAGCTGCCGCATGTGGCCGGTGTTGTTGCCGCCGGCGCCGATGAAGGCGATTCTGACCTCGGACATGAGTTGAGTCCCCCTGACTGGGCGAGTTTGGCGGCAACTTCCGGCCGGCGCACCCGTCGTCCTGCCTGCCTCGAGCGATGTGCGATGTGGGATGTGTGATATGCGACAGGGCCGTCAGACGGGAAATGCGCGAAGCAGGCGCTGCATGAGGGCACGGTCGGTTCCGGCTTGCGCGTGCCGCGGGTAGTCGCAGGCTTTTGGACCGGCGGTGGTTGTGCTGACGCCTGCGGAGGTGGTATGCGGTGGTTCATCCCACCCCCTACCACCCCCGCGGGCTAAAGCCCGCGACTACCCACCGCAGTACCAGCCAGGACGACGGCCAGGAATCCCCCGCCCCACGGCGAATAGCGCCTCTGCCTGCGCATCAAGCAAGAAGGAGGCGGCGTCAAACATGGAGTGCGAACACCTTCAGCGCAACACCGCCGACTGCACCTGTACCTACCTCTCCTGCGACAAGCGGGGGAAGTGCTGCGAGTGCCTGCGCAACCACCTGGCCAGCAACCAACTGCCGGGCTGCTGCTTCCCGCCCGAGGTGGAGAAGACTTACGACCGCTCGTTCGGGCGGTTTGCGCAGATCTACTATCGGCCGTAGAGAGCATTGCGTGGGCCGGGCATTTGGCTAGGCCCCGACCTGTAGTGCGAGTCGGGACCGCCATCCCGGCAGCAGAGCTGCTTAGGGACTTGCCCGGCACGGTCAGTAGGTCGGCCATTTGCCTAAGCCCGGCTTCGCCGGGCCGGCATCCCGGCCCCGACGCCAGTGGCGTCGGGGCTCAGGGACTTGGCCGACCGTGTCCCCTGGCGGGCGCGGCCAGAGCGGCCGCACGACACGGCCCGTCGGGCAAGAATGCCCGACCTACGCACGGAAGGGGAGGCGTGAAATGGATGCGGCCCTGCGCGACTTGTACAAACGCGCCATGCTCGGCTTCTGCCGGGCGATGTTCTCCGCTGACCTGGGGCATGGCAAGGCCGCCGAGGTGCTCAAGCGCACCTGGCGCGAGCACGGCACCTACCTGGCTCGCGCGCTGGGCGATGGCCTGTGCGCGCCGGGCGGCGCGCTCGAAGACCCGGTGGCGGCAGCGGCCGAGCTGGACCGGCGCTTCGGCGAGATGCTGGGCTTCCGGGGCGAGATCGTCGAGCGCGACGGCCAGGTCATCACCCGCTGGGACCATTGCCCTCTGTGGGAGGAGATGAAGGCCCAGTGCCTGGAGAAGGCGTTCACCTGCGTGGCCGCCTGTGACGCGCTCTCGGCGCAGATGGCCGAGCAGGTCTGGCCGCAGGTGACGTTCCAGCGGGGCAACCGAAAGCCCCACGGCGGGCCGTGTGAGAAGATATGGAGCCTCGCGGAAGTGGCAGGTGGAGAGCGATGACCCTGACCGACGAAGCGAAAGAACAGGCCAAGCGTTTCGGCGCGCATCTGGTGGGGGTAGCCCCCGTGGAGCGCTTCGAGGGGGCGCCCAAGGGGCACCACCCGACGGACCTCTTGCCGGGGGCGAAGTCGGTGGTGGTGATGGCCATCCGGCTGTTCCAGAGCTGCCTTGATCATCCGCGCATCGCGCGGGACTCGGAGATCATCCCCAAAGAGATACTGCCGCGGGTGCAGAACCACTTCTACATGCGCACCAACTACGAGACGGTCAACTGGAACCTCCAGATCGCCACGCACCAGACCGCGCACCTGCTGGCGGAAGAGGGCCACGAGGTGATGCCCTGCCCGGTGACCTACTACGCCGGCAGCCTCTCCGAGTGCGTGCCCGGCTACTTTGCTGCGTTCTCGCACCGGCACGCCGCGGTGGCCGCCGGCTTGGCCACCCTGGGCCTGAACAACCTGGCGCTGACGCCCGAGTTCGGCCCGCGCAATCGCTTCAACTCGCTCATCACCACGGCCGCGCTGGAGCCCGATCCGGTGCTGGAGGAGGACATCTGCCTGGGCGAGGGCTGCGCCAAGTGCCTGGAGGAATGGCCGCCCTGCTTCGGAGAGAGGTATGAGCTGACCGTGGCCGGGCGCACGTTCACCCAGGCCCGCTTCTTGGGCTGCAAAGGTGGCTGTGGAGGTGGGGGGTGCATTCGGGTGTGTCCGGTGAGGCTGAAGGTCAGGTAGGGACGGGCTTTACGCCCGTCCGCGGGCGGGGGTGAACCCCGCCCCTACATGCCGACGCGCTGCGTCGGAGGCGTCGGGCATTCGTGCCCGACATGCCTTCAGAGGACCTGCCACATGCGCTCTCCGCTCTTCTACCAGATCCGCCAGGCCGTCTCGGCGCCGGCGCTGGAGGACGTGGCGGGCAGCGTGCGCCGGGCGCTGGAAGGGTCTTCGCTGGCAGAGAAGATCGCGGAGACTCGTCCTGCGAAGCGCAGCGAAGCTGCGCGAAGCAGGATAGCCGTCACCGCCGGCAGCCGGGGCATTGCCAACATCCCGCTGATCATCCGCACCGTGGTGGACTACGTGCGCGAGTGCGGTGGCGATGCCACTCTGCGAAGTAGCCACTCTTCGCTACGTAGCACGAGGCCGTTCATCGTGCCGGCGATGGGCAGCCACGGCGGCGCCACGGCTGAAGGCCAGACGGCGACGCTGGCGGACCTGGGCATCACTGAGGAGTCGGTCGGCGCGCCCGTCCTCTCCTCCATGGAGACCGTGGTGGTGGGGAAGACGGGCGGCGGGGTCGAGGTGCGCATGGACAAGCACGCCGCCGGCGCCGACGGCATCGTCGTCGTCGGGCGCATCAAGCCCCACACCGATTTCAGCGGCCCCATAGAGAGCGGCCTGTGCAAGATGCTGGCCATCGGCCTGGGCAAACACGACGGCGCGCTGCTGGTGCACAGCTACGGGCCGCAGGGCCTGCGCGAGATGGTGCCCGAGACCGCCGAGGTCATCCTGCAAAGTGCGCCGGTGTTGGTTGGCCTGGCCATCATCGAGAACTCCGCCGCCCAGACCGCCTACGTGGAGGCGGTAGAGCCGGCAGACTTCGCCAAACGCGACCATGAGCTGCTGCCCAGGGCCAAGGAGTGGTCGCCCCGGCTGCCGTTCGATGAGCTGGACATCCTCATCATCCGCTGGATGGGCAAGGACGTGAGCGGCACGGGCATTGACACCAAGGTGGTGGGGCGGCTGATGGACTGGCGCGAGCCCGACCCGGAGAAGCCGAACATCGGCACCATCGGCGTGCTGGACCTCACCCCTGGATCGCACGGCAATGCCGTGGGCATTGGCCTGGCCGACCTGACCACCCAGCGGCTGGTGGACAAGATTGACCGGCACGCCACGCAGACGAACGCCGTTACCGCCCGCTCCATCAGCCGGGCCAAGACCCCCTGCACGCTGGCCACGGATAGGGAGCTGTTTGAGGTGGCGCTGACGCAGGTGCCAGCAGACCGGCAATCAGCCGCGCCTGCGGGCCGAAGCCGTACGGCGGGCGAAGGCCCGCGCCCTTCGGCAAGCTCAGGACTTCGCATTGCCATCATCCAGGACACGCAGCACCTGGAGGTCCTGCATATCTCGGAGGCGCTGCTTCCGGAGGCGCAATCTAACGAAAACGTTACAGTGGAGCGCGGGCCGCTGGAGCTGGAGTTCGCGGCCGACGGGAGCCTGGCGGAGTTCGCGGCCTGAGCCCTTTGGAACCCCCGACTTGCCCGAAAAGCGTGTTAGAGTGCGGCAACAGTATGGCAAGTAGACTTTGACCCTCCCTTTGACCTAGCTGAGCGCGCAAGCCCCTCCCAGGGGCCGAGCGCTCAGCGTTTTTCTTTCTTGGCACGCTTGCACCACGTGCGCGGCGGAGGTTTACGCGCAACGAAGCAGTATGACGTGTCATGCCGGGGAAAGGTTCTGGGGTTTGGCGCGGAACGTCATCCGGGCAGGGCGCAAGGCTCTGCCAGGCAGATGAGTGGGAGGCAGCTCCCGCTGCCGATTGGGTTCTGGGATGGCTGGGCCAGGCGCCCTAAGCTGCGAAGAGGTCCGACATTCGTGCAAAGGCTGGTATGATACGCACGGCGACCTTCGAGCGAGCCGTAACTAGACGACTCCAGAGCGAAAGCTCCGAGGCCGCCATTTCCGCTGGGCGGGGAGGAGGCTCGCGAACGGGTTTCCCGTCCTTTCGCCACCCCCGCAGGCTGAAGACCTGCGACTACCGCCACCCCTACAGGTCGGCCAGCATCTCCACGCAGGCCTCGACGATGGCCTCGCCGGCGCCGGGGGCGATGCAGGCCGAGCGCCGCAGGGTCACCTCGTAGCTGCCTTGATCGTAGGCCTCGCGGGTGGGGATGTAGCCCACCGAGCCGTTGACCAACTCCACCGGCATGGTCATCTCCAGCGGGCCTGAGGGGCCGCCGCGCGCTTGCTCCTGGATGGCCAGGCCCAGCTTGACGAAGACCTCGCCGGGGATGCCCACCAGGCCCACGGGGCCCAGGCGCAGGGCGGCCAGCTCCACCTCCATCTCCCGTTTCCCCGCCCCGGCCATGAACAGCAGCTCGCGCAGGGCGTGGCGCTCGATGCTCATGACGCGCCGCTTCCTGTCCCCCTCGCCCACCTCGACGTAGCACGAGTCCAGGCTGTGCCAGTTGTCGCCCAGCGCCTGGCGGGCCTCGCGGCACTGCTCTTCGGTAGGCATGCGGATGCCGCAGGTGAGCTTGTGGCTCAGGTGCTTGATGAAGGGCTGCTCGATGAGCTGCGCCACGGGGAGCACGCGCAGCACCTCGGCGGCCAGCGAGGTGCCGATGCGCTGAGTGACGGGGCGCCCGGAGGCGGGCACCTCGCGCGGGGCGTGCACGTCAATGTGGTTGATGTCGCCGCAGGTGCCGTTCAGGAACAGCGTCTTCAGCGGCGGGGCCAGGGCGCCGGCCAGCGTCTGCCGCAGGAAATGGGGGAAGTCAGCCGAGATCCTGCTGCCGCCGTGGGTGTCCAGGTGCAGGGCGTAGTTGACCACCAGGGCCAGCGGGTTGGCCGCCACATCGTCCACGCGCAGGATGCGCAGGCCGGGGTCAGTAGGGCCCACCGGCTCCACGATGTCGGGGTTCTGCACGCCGGGGTTGGTGTGCACCGTGCCGTCCTTCATGCGGAAGCGGCGGTTGAAGGCCAGGTGCGGTGCGCTGCCGGTGACCCACGACAGCCTGGCGGGCTGGCGGCTGCGCCAGGCCATGACGCCGGCGCTGGCGATCAGCTCCGGCAGCAGGGCCAGGTACTCGTCATTCTCCTGGTCGTACCATAGCGTGCTGGTGGTGGGGCCGGTGTGCGTGTGGGTGCAGGCGATCAGCACGCCCTCCCTGGGCACCCCGGTTTCCTGCGCGACGGCCGCGCGGATCTGGTCGCACAGCTCGGCGTTCAGGCCCACCAGGTCGCAGGCAATCATGATCGCCGCGCCGTCCTGCGCTTCCAGCGCGAGCGCCTGCGCCAGCAGGTCGTCTAACACGCCCTCGGAGTACCTGGCCTCGAAGTACCCGGACATGGGCGTGCCCAGAGGCGGGGTGATGACCATGCTGGCGGTGCCGGCGGCTAGAGTGTCAGCCATTCGCTGTTCCTCCACGAGACCCCACGCGATGTAGGATCGAGGATCCACGATGTACGATGAGCGGCGTGCCGTTGGCGGCCGCCTATGCCTTCACCTTCGTGGGGTGGGCATTTGCCTAGGCCCCGACCTGTAGTGCGAGTCGGGACCGGCATCCCGGCCGCTTCGCGGCCTAGGGACCTGCCCGCCAGCGTCGGCCAGCACTGGCCGACGCACTGGCCAGCCTGTGTAGGGGCGGGGTTCACCCCCGCCCGCTTCCCTCATCGTTCCGCCCGCAGCCACTGGAGCCAGGCGCGTACCTTCTGATCATACGGCAGGTTGTCGACTGCTGGCCTGGGGAGCCGGCGCTTCTCGAGGGCGTAGCCTAGCGAGCCGCTACCGGCCCAGCCCCCGGCCACGGCCCCTGGCCCTGCCCCAGCCGCACTACCCACCACAGGCCATCGTGCGGCAGGTGACGGGGGCGGGGCTGATCAAGCTCAACGGCCATGTGCGCTTCGTGGGCCGCGGCCTGGCCGGCTGGCCCGTGGGGGTGATCCCCACCCACCGCAGCCGCTGGCCCGTGCTGTTCTTCGACCGCCTGGTGCGCAAAACCGCGCCGCCCTAACCAAACAGCAGTGTTACCCATGTATTGTCACAACCTGTAACCCATGTCTCGGCACAAGACACTAAAGCCTGCGACTACCCACAGCCCCTGCCAGAGTACCTCCCTCCCGGCGCCTAGTCCCGCCGCTCCCGGGCCCCGAGGTCGGGACCCTTGCCGACATAACCATCGTTGATGTTGGGGATGATCATCCCCACGTCCAGGCAAGGGCTGTCGGCGGCCAGGGACAGGTCGCTCTGGGCGGGATCGGTGAACCGGGGGTCGGCGAAGAGGCCATGCTTCTCGAGGCCGGCGGCCTGGGCGAGGTCGTCCCAGGTGTTGTAGCGGATGTTCTGCCACTTGAAGCGCGGGCCGTCCGTGCGGGTGGTGTACCAGCAGTCGTAGTCGAGGTCGTTGCTGCTGCTGTCTACCATGTCCTCGATGGCGTAGCGCGCGCCCTGCACGATGTTGTTGCGGAAGACCATGCCGTGCCAGTTGCCGGAGGCCTCCATGCCGTTGGTGTCGGGGCGGGCGGTGTAGGCGGAGTTGTGGTAGATGAGGCATGGGCCGGAGGTGTTCACCGAGAACTTGTAAGAGCTGGCCCAGAAGTCCACGAACTCGTTGCGGATGACCCAGGTCGGGCCCACGGTGACCGGGGCGATGGAGATGCCCATGAGCGTGTCGCGCGTCTGGTTGTGGAAGAAGCGCTGGTTGATGCAGGCGCCCTCAGGCTCCATGGGGTCGTCGCCGATGTGGTAGATGACGTTCTCGTACACGTCCAGCTCGGGGTTGAAGGCCTCGTTCTCCAGGTCACCCCACAGCGAGGGGACGATGCCGTTGAAGAAGCCGCTGATCACGTTGCCCCGCACCACGTTGCCGATGCCCGCGCGCAGGGACACGCCGCCGCCCTCGCCGTCGGTCCCCTTGACGCGGTTCCAGGGCCAGTCGGACAGCTCCGTGTCGTAGATTTCGTTGCTCTGGACCAGGTTCTCGCTAGCGTCTTCGCCTCGGATGCGCACCCCGGTGCGGCAGTGGTGGATGCGGTTGCGACGCACTACGCAGGCCGAGGAGTTGTTCAGGTCAATGGCGGTGCCATAGGGCCCCCGGCCGAAGTAGCCCAGGTCGAAGCCCTCGATGAGCACGTAGCTGGCGCCGCTCAGCCGGAAGGCGCTGTCGCGCTGGGCCACGTGCAGCGTCTCGGCGCCCAAGGCCTGCCCGTCGGGCATTCTCACGTAGAGCTGTTTCGCCTGTTCATCGTAGAACCAGCCGCCGGTGACGCCCTCGTACTGCTGCTTCACGTCGTCGAGGGAGAGGTAGTGGTAGAGGCGGCGCTCGCCCGCAGCCACGTACCCGACTTCGGACGCGCAAGGGGCGGACCATATCCCCTGGCCCTCATCGCGCCACCGGACTCGGCCCTCGGCGAAGGCGTCGTCGTCGCCCTGGATGATGGCGCCCTCAAGGCTGGCCGAGAAGGCTATGTGCGCGTCGGGGCGACCGGAGCGGGTGACGTGGACCTCCTCGCGGTAGACGCCGGGCTTCACCCAGACGGTGTCGCCAGGGCCAGCGAGGTCGGCCGCGTGCTGGATCGTCCTGAACGGCGCCGCCTCGCGGCCGGCGGCGTTATCGTCGCCGTCTGGAGCGACCCAGTACTCCCTGCCGCCGCCCAAGGGGATGGTCTCGCTACGGGTGCGCACGGTGGTGGTCTTGGGTTCGCCGGGCGCGCCGTCGGGGTCGGTGATGGCCACGCGCAGCTCGTACGAGGTATCGGGCTCCAGGTAGAAGATGCTGCCCACGAGCCGATTGCTTGCGGGCCGTAGCCCCTCGGGCGTAGGCCCGCCCTTGATGCGCACCAGGGGATGGGCCTGGCGCCATTCGTCCTCGTCGACCTTGCGGTACTCCAGCTTGCCGGTGGCGTTCTGGTTCTGGTCGCCCTGGTAGCTGACCATCACGCCGGCGCAGTGGAAGGTGGCATAGGCGCGGGTGATCTCCCACCGCGCCAGGGCGTTCTGGGCCTGGGCGGTAGAGGCCAGGCAGATAGTGAGCAAGCAGATGATGGGCATCCGGGGCATGGGGCAGCACCACGGTGATGTAGGATGCAGGATGTACGATGAACGGCAGACGGCAAGTCGGCAGCAGGAGCTGCCTCCCACCCATTATGCTTCCGGCAAGCCAGGCGCGTGGTGGGGCAGCCGTTGCCGTTCCACTAAGGCCCGCCGTTATCCGCGTTCATCCGCGTTAATCCGTGGCTAACGAGCCGTTGTCGTCACACGCGCTCCCAGATGGGCGGGATGCGCTGCTGGCCGTCGGCGCCCAGGACCACGGGCCTGATGCCGGTGATCTCGCACACGTACACCAGCGCCCGCAGCACGTCGCCGGCCACGCCCAGGACGTGGTTGCAGGGGAAGGCGCTCAGGAACTCGTCGAAGCTGCACTTGAGCCGGGCGTGCACGTGCGGCCAGGTGGGATTGGTCTGCGCGTTGATGGCCTTGCGCTCCTTGGCCGGCAGTGCCACTGCCTGGCCGCGCACGATGACCATGAAGGGCTTGTCATCCCACAGGCCCAGGCGGCAGAAGGTCATCTGCCCCGGGGCGGCGTCGAACTCCACCGAGGCGCCACCGGCCTTGAAGTAGAACTCCAGCGCCGGGTGCAGGTGCACCTTGGCGAAGTTCTCCTTGGGGTCGTCGCTGCGGGCGGCGTACCAACTGGCGTGGTTGCCGCTGTTGCACCAGTCCCACAGGTCCTTGTCGGGGTGGTAGAGGCGCACGTCCATGAAGAGTGTGGGCAGGCCGCCGGTGAGGTACTTGAGGAGCTGCATGGTGACGGCGGCGTAACTGTCGGCCTCGGTGGCGCACACGGTGGGCTCTTTGCGGCCGTGCCAGTCGTAGGGATCGTTCATGAGCATCTCCGGCACATCGCCCAGGCAGACGTACTCGGTGAGCTCGCGCTGGCCCTTGAGCCCGCAGTAGTCAAAGCCCTTGTCCAGGTTGACCGCCTGCATGGCGCAGTAGAGCCGGATCTGGGTTTTGAGGGTGTCGGGCGTGAGCATCTTGCCGTCGTAGAGGATGCGGTCGCCCAGCATCCTGGCGAACCACCGGAAGCCCTTCTCGACCTCTTGGTCGTCCACTTGCTTCATGGCCTCGACCAGCCAGAGCTGGTCAATCTGGCGGACGGTGGTGCCCAGAGCCTTGATGGTGGGGACCATGTGGAAGTAGCCGGTCTCCATGCCCATGGAATGCCCGCCGTAGCAGCCGTAGACCTCGTTGCGGATGGTGGTGACCGCCTGGCTGGCGCGGAGCCAGTCCACGACATTGTCCTGGGTGGCGGCGTCAGAGACGTCGCCGACGATGCGATGGGTGCGCACGCCGGCCTGGCGCAGGGCGCCGTCGGTGGCCAGCAGGCCGACATTGCCGGGGAACTCGCCGGTGTTGTTGGACAGCGAGAGGATGGGCTTACCCAGGCCGACGGAGTTGATGAAGGGCCAGACCAGGAAGGGGAAGTTCCAGACATTGTAGAGCATGATGATCTGCTTGCAGCCGGCGCGGGCCAGCTCCTCGCCCACCTGCTGGGCCTTGCGCGTGCCGGTGATGATCTCGGAGCCGGTCACTATCTGCGGCGCGGAGCCATCCCGGTTGGTCAGCTTGCCTTTAAGCGCTCTGGCCCACTGCTTGACCACTTTCTGGTTGAGCGGGTTATTCTGGCGCCAGACGTGCTCGCGCTCGTCGTTGAGCATGGCGATGCCGATGGGTGTGCTACGCATGAGTATCCTCACCTTTCTGGTCGGCGCGCCCCAGGGCAGCAGTGACGCCCTCCAGACAGCGCGGGGAGGGTGTTGACAGATCTGCCCCGTTGGGTATAATAGAGATACTTGCTTAAGCCCGGTGTCCGAACTGTCTCCGTCCCTGCGCCGCTTCGCGGCCGGGATGGCGGCCCCGAAAGGGGCCTAGCCGTATGGAGCGCGTGCCTGCCGTTGGCAGGATAGGACATCGGGCTGCTTCGCTAGTAGGGGCGTTCTCGCCTCCAATCCCTTGACTTCCTAGCACCAGCGTCGGGCAGGAATGGCCGAGCTACGTAACGGCTAGCGCCTGTAGAACCCCTCCAGCGCCGGGGCGGCCAGGCGGTAGCGCTCGTATAGCCCATCGTAGGCCGCTCTTTCCGCCGAGGGCTCTACTACGGTCACGCCCGAGGTCATGGCCGACTGGGCCTCGGCGACGGAGGCGAACGTGCCGGCGCCGACCAGGGCGAACATGGCGGCGCCCAAGACGGTGGCCTCGCGCTGGGCGATGGTGGTGACCGGCAGGCCCGTCACCTCCGCGCGAATGAGGTTCCAGAACTCGTTCTTGCTGCCGCCGCCGACCACGCGGATGCCCTGCGGTTGGAAGCCGGTGGCCTGGCTCAGGATCTCCAGGGCGTGGCGCAACTGGAAGCTGAGGCCCTCGATGGCCGCGCGGTAGACCTGGCCCCGGCTGGTGGTGATGCCCAGGCCCAGGATGGTGCCGTGGGTGTTGTGCTTCTTGGTGGGGCCGGTCTGGGCCACGAAGCTGGGCAGCACGGTGACGCCGTCGCTGCCGGGAGGGACGCTTTGGGCCTCGGCGATCATGCGCTCGTAGGCCTGCTGGCCCCGGCCCGCCTCGGCGTAGAAATGCCGGCCGATCCACTCAAGCACCCCGCTGGCCATCATCAGAAGCTGCGGGTTCCACAGCCCCTTTTCGGCGTCGCACTCGACCAGCACGCCCTCCTCGAAGGCGAAGCGGCTGGGCTCGAAGGAGGAGTGGCGCAGCAGGAGGATTTCCCAGGTGCCGCTGCTCAGGATGGCCTCGCCAGGGGCCGAGCCTGAACCCACGGCGGCGAACTGCGTGTCGTGCCCGGCGGCGGCGACGGCGATGCCGGCGGGCAGGCCGGTCTGCTGCGCGGCAGCCTTCGTTAGCTGGGCGATCACCTGTCCCGGCTCCAGCCAGGGCGGGAAGCAGCTCGGCTCCAGGCCCGCCAGCGACAGCATCTTCTGGGACCAGTCGCGGCGGGCCATGTCCATGGCCATCATGGTGCCGCCGATGGTGGGGTCGAGCGACAGCTCGCCGCAGAGCCGATGGCTGAGCAGGCCCGGGGTCATCAGCCAGGTATCGGCCTGCTCAAGGGCCTGGGGCGCGTTTTCGCGCAGCCAGATGAAGCGCAGCAGCGTGTTGAAGGGGATGAGCAGATAGCCGGTCTCGGCGAAGATGTCATAGGGGGCCATTTGCTGGGCGAGGGCCTTCAACTGCGGCTCGGTGCGCTGGCACTGCCAGGAGATGATGGGATAGGTGAGGGTGCCGTCGCTTTTCACCGGCGCGCCGTCGGCGCCGAAGGTGGTGACCGTAACGGCCTTGATGCGCTCGGCCGGCACGTTCCCGACGACTTCGCGGCAGGCGTCGGCCAGCTTGCCCCAGATTCCGTCGAGGTCCCAGATGAGCCAGCCGGGTTGGCCGCCTGGCTGGGGCACGGGCGCCTGCGGGCGGCTGGCGGTGGCCAGGACCTGCCCCTGAGCGTCAATGGCCACCACGGTGGCGTTGGTGGCGCCGCAGTCCAGGACAATGGCGATGTCGGGCATGGCTGTCACCGCCTCTATGGGCGATCAGCGAGGTGTGTTGGCGCCGCACCCGTTTCTCCGCGCAGCGAGCCCGAACCTGCCGGTGCCGGGAGCCAGCGCGACGAGCCGCAAGTGGGAAGGTGCACGGCGAGGTGCGAACGAAGGGCTGGTGTTGCAGCAGGACGGGGCGCGCCGGCGCCGTCCTGCGTCGGCGCGGCCCACCGTCACGCGTTCCTGGGAACTGGAGCAACGCAGGTGCGCATTGGGATTGACGCCCGAACGGCTTGTGGGCGCTACACGGGGGACCGCAGCTATACGCTGGGCCTGATCCACGGCCTGGCCGCCATTAGCTCTGGGCACGAGTTCGTCCTGTACCTGGATGGCCCCCCGCCGCTTGGGTTGCCGTCTGGCCCTCAGTGGCAAGTGCGGGTGCTCCGGGCGCCGGTGCCGCGCCTGTGGACGCCTGTGGTGCTGCCCCGCGCAGCCCGCGCCGATGGCGTGGAGGTGCTGCACGTGCAGTACATCGCGCCCGCCTGCCGCCGGCCAGTAGTTGTCACCACGGTGCACGATGTCACGTTCCGGCTCTACCCCGAGTGGTTCACCGTGAAAGACCGGCTGCTGCTGGACTGGGGGATGCGGAGGTCTTTGCGCACGGTGGGCGCGGTGCTGGCCGTCTCTGAGTGGACCAGGCGCGACCTGCTGCGGGTCTATGGCCTGGCTGCGGACCGCGTATGCGTCACGCCGAACGCTCTGCCGCCGACGTTTGCCCTGCCGGAGCCGTCTGAGGTGGGGGCAGTGCGGGGCAAGTATGGGTTGGAGGAGCCCTATGTGCTGTTCGTCGGCGTGCTACAGCCGCGCAAGAACCTGCCAGGCATGATCGGCGGCTTTCTTGCCGCCAAGCGGCGACATGGCCTGCCTCATGCTTTCGTCATTGCCGGGAAGGAGGGCTGGAAATGCGGGCCCATCTTCGAGGCCCTCAAGGCAACGGAGGCCGGCGAAGACGTGAGGCTCATCGGGTACGTGCCCGATGAGGACCTGCCGGGGCTGTTGGCGGGGGCGGACGTTTTCCTGTTCGCCACGCTTTACGAGGGGTTCGGCATACCGGTGCTGGAGGCATTTGCCAGCGGCACGGCGGTCATCACCTCCAACACGTCGGCGCTGCCCGAGGTGGCCGGCGAGGCGGCGGTGCTGGTTGACCCCTGCGATGAACAGGAGATCGCTGAGGCAGTCGGGCGCGTGCTCACCGACGAGGGCCTGAGAAGGCATCTGGTGGAGGCGGGTTGGGAAAGGCTGAAGGCGTTTAGCTGGGAGCGGACGGCGGAGTTGACGGTCGCCTGCTATGAGGGGGCGGCTGGCAGATCAAGCGCCTCGTGAAAGATGCTGACTAGGCGTTCGGTGAATACGTCGAGCGTGAACTCCTGACGTGCTCGTTGCAGGCCGCAGCGGGCCAGTTCCTCGCGCAGGGCGGAATCCTGCTCGAGCCGCAGCAGACATTCGGCCAGGGCCTGGGCGTCGCCCTCGGGGAAGACCAGGCCGGCCTGGCCGATGACCTCGGGAATGGCGCCGGAGGAGGAGCCCACCACGGGCGTCTGGCACAACATGGCCTCGGCCAGGACGCGGCCGAACTGCTCCTGCCAGACCGGAATGCCGCGCGAGGGCAGCACCAGCACATCGAAGGCAGACAGGTATTCCGGCATCCGGTCGGGCGAGACGCCGCCCAGCCACCTGACGCGGCCCTCCAGGTTCAGATCAGCCGCCAGCGCCCTCAGTTCGGGCTCGCAGCAGCCAGTCCCGGCGATGGCCGGCAGAAACTGCTGCGGCAGCTTGGCCAGAGCCTTCAGCAACACGTCCACGCCCTTCTCGTGAACCAGGCGCCCGACGTATCCCACCAGGAAGGCATCCCGCACGTCCAGCTTCGCACGCAGCTCGGTAGGGTCGCGACGGCGGAAATGCTGGGCATCAACCCCCGCGTAGACCACGCGGATGCGCTGCGGGTCAAAGCCCTGGCGCACCAGCAGCGCTTCCGCCGTATGCGTGCAGGCGGCGATCAGGTCCACGCGCGGGAGCGTCCTACGCTGCGCCCAACCGCGCAGACAGCGCGGGAATCCGCGCCACTGGCGCTCGACGTTCTCCAGGGCGAACAGCACGATCCGTATGCCCGGGCGGAGCTTCCTGGCCAGACGGACGATCTGCGCGGTGCCCAGCTCGGACGGCTCGCCGACGTGGTAGAGCACCTGGGGGCGGAAGCTGCGCAGCACGGGGGCGACGCCATTCAGGTACAGACTGTAGGGATAGGGCCTTACCGGGAAGACGCGGGCCGGGCGCAGCAGGTAAGGCAGATCGCTGCGGGCTTCGGTGCGCGTGACGCCGAAGTCTCCCAGATCGGCGAAGGCCGGCTGCACGGTGGCGACTTCGAGGCCGGCGTGCCTCAACAGAGCCTCACAGAGCCGCTGGGAGGACGCCAGGGAGGTGATGAGCACGCGCAAGGTGACTACCTCTGGTTGGGTCATGTTCGGCGGTCAGAAGGGGTCACCTTCGCCGCGCATGTGTCGGGCCAGGCGCCAGCGAGCGGCCGCGAAGAAGGCCACGGCGAGGACGAGGTAGGCGAGCCAGGGGAGGAGGGCGTCAACGATGCGGCAGGCCAGCGTCCACCTAGCCTCGCGCAGGAGGGCGCCAAGCACCTCGTGATGCAGTGCCCACAAGAGCGTCCCTATGGACACAACTACGCCGAGAGCGACCGCGCCGGCGAGGTACGGCGCCCGATAGCGCGCGCCAGTGAGCACCCCCGCGGCGGCTGACAGCAGCGCGAGAGCGGCAAGGCAAGCGAACTGACGGAGCCAGAAGCCGATGGCGGACACGAATACCCGACGACGGACCAATTCCGTTATGAGCCGCGGGAAGGGCAATCGTGACACCCGCAGCGCGATCAGTAGGAGCGGCAGTATCCCGAGGCCGACGGGGAGCAGTACGGAGGGCAGCTTGCCGGCGAGCACCTGCCCTGCGGATATCGGCGTGCTCGCGAGCAGGTCGAACGTGCCCTGCTGCTTCTCGCGGGAGATTGAGTCGGCGGTGCCCACGCTACTGCACACCGCAACCCCAGACCAGAAGAAGACCAGCGCAGCCACTGAGACGACCTCTGAGACGACGAAGGATCCTCCCAGGCCCCAGAGCCGCACGACTCGGCTGCTAGCAGCGAGGCAACCTGCTACTGCCGCCACCAGACTGCAGGCGGGGTACGCCCATAGCCTGCGGCGCGCTGTTTTCAGCCGCAGCTCGCGGCGGAGGACGGGGTTGTCCAGGATGTAGAAGCGCAGGAGGCGCATGGGACGGCTCCTGAAGGGTCAGGCCGGGCAGGTGCGGCAGGGCGGGCTGCCCCACCGAACGCCCCTCCCGGCTACTTCCTGAGACGACGGCGAGTTGCCTGCCGGGCATAGGGCGAGCGGGCTGCCGTGACCTGTTCTTGGTGGTGCTTTCGCGTCGGATCATGTCGCCGCCAGGACGGCTTCGGGTGGGTCAAGTATGGCTCAACCATGCGGGTGTTGGGAGGAGGGGCTCCTGATAGGGGTCGCGCTTGCTGGCCCAGAGGCGCTGGGAGTGTGCCATGTATTATAGGAGGGGAGTGCGACCCCTGGTCGGCAGCGGGAGCTGCCTCCCACACATTCGCCTTGCAGGATGGACGGCGAGCAGGGCGGTTGGCCTAGACGGACGAGGAAAGGTAGGTGGAGGCAATATGGCTGGGCTGGGAAGTGAAGCGATAGACGGGGCGCTGCCGGAGACGCTGGCGGCGATAATCAACGGAGTCATCGAGGCCGAGAACCTGCGCGACAGGAATGCCGTGGACAATACCGTGCGCCTGTTGCAGGCGCTGCGGGAGCTGACCAGCGGCGCGACTCCAGAGGCGCTGGCAGAGAAGATCGCCCAAGTGGGGGTGCCGCGCTTCTACCAGACGGCGCTGCTGCGGATTGTGGTGCAGATGGCGATATCCGCGCGCAAGAGCAACGAGATCGGCGTGGACCTGGGCATTGAGTTGGCAGTGGCTACCATAGATGCCCGCTACGCGGCCAAGTACAGCGCGGCCACGGCGGCAGCCTCGACAGTGGAGGTGGAGATGGTGCCCACGGACGCGCCGGAGTACCTGCGGCCGGTGATCAGCCTGATTCAGGCGCAGTTGCCAGCGCCGCCAGCGCAACCACCGCAACCCACCGCGATGTAGGATGTATGATGTACGATCTACGATCTACGGTGCACGACGAACGCCCAGTGCTTGCCGGCCCGAGTCGGCAGCGGGAGCTGCCTCCCACGCGTCCAGCTTCCCTGGAGTCACAGTGAGGGCGAGCTGCCATGAAGCGGATCAAGCTACAGACAGCCATCGAAGTGGTGCGGCAGGAGGTGCAGGCGGCGGCGCAGAGCGCGGGCGCTTTGCGCTTGGGCGGCGGACGCCTGCGGCTGCGGGCGCAGGTTGCGGTCAGCGAGGAGGGGGCCTTCGTGGTCGAGGAAGCCACCGGGCACGAGGTTGATATAGAGCTGGAGGTGTACCCCAGCGATGAGTGAGGCAGCACAGGGCAGCAAGCCGGCCCCTCAAGCCGCTGGGCAGCAGGCCGGTCAGCCCAGCACACCCTCGGGGCTGCTCGTGCGGGACCTGCTGAGCGACCTGGTGGCGGCCGTGGCGGCGGCGGATGCGGAGCTGGACGCCCAGGGCGAGCCGTTCGTGATCCCCCGCGCCCGGGTGAGCGCGGAGTTCGTGCTCACCGTGGACCGCAAGAAGCAGACGGGGTTCCTCCTCTGGGCCAACACCAGCGGCTCGCAGCAACAGGCGCGGGCCACCGTGGAGCTGGAGCTGAACGCCGCGCCGCCTCCTGCCGAGCAGGCGAGTGCTGAGCCGGGAAAGCCGCCTGACCAGGCCCCGCTGCCAGAGGCGCTGACGGAGGCGGAGGTCCGGGAACTGCAAGGGCTGCTTATGGAGAAGGCCGGGCCGAACCTGGGGGCCTACATGAATGAGCATGACCTGCGATCCGGGCAGCAATGGAACGCGTATTGGCAGATTGCCATGCTGCGGCTGCTGAAGCACCTGGGCTGGCGGCGGCAGAGGCCCTCGCAGCCGAGCCGGAGGGTGCTGGAGTTTGTGCGAGGCAGCGGGTAGCAGAAATGGGCGCGAGGCAAGCTCGCCCCCTGCCAACGGGTCAAGGAGCCCGTCCACTCGTAGTCGCCGGCTGGAGCCGGCTTCTACAGGCCTTCCTTGGCGAGGGACAGCAGCCGCAGGAGTTCTGCCCAGACGGGCCTGAAGCCGGTCCCTACATGAGAGCCTGGAGGCGGGCGAGGAGCTGCTGGGGGGAGGCGGTGCCGGTGGTGCCGAGCTGCTGGATGGTGACGGAGGCGACCAGGTTGCCAACCAGGGCGGCTTCGGCGAGGGTGGCGCCGGCGCACAGAGACAGCACGATGCCGGCCGTGGTGCTGTCGCCAGCGCCGACGATGTCTATCTCGCCAGTGACCGGGACGGCGGGTATGTGCTGACAGCCGCCCTCGTGGAACAGGAAGATGCCCTGGTCGCCGGCGGTCAGATACACCGGCTGCCGGTTGCGCGAGGACAGCTCGCGGGAGCACTGCTTAGCCAGGTCAAGGGTCGCTTCAACCTGCGGGCCCGGCAAGAGGGCGTGGATGGCCTCGTGGATGTTGGGCTTGATGATGACATTGCGGAACTCACCGATGCGGACGCGCGAGTCGGCGAAGAAGATGACCCCTGTGTACTGCTCGGCGAGCGCGGCCAGGTCGGCTCGTACGCGGTCGGTGATGACCCCGCAGTTGCGCTCCTGCACCTGGTCGGCGATGATGACCCCGTTGAGCTGCGGCAGGCAGGCGCGCAGGTTGGCGATGACCTTGTCCTCCAGTGCCGGAGGTAGGGGTGAGCGGTTCTTGATGTCCTGGCGGTTGATCTCGCGCTCGGAGCCATCCGCCTGCCTCATCATGGGCTTGGTGTAAGTGGGCGTGAAGCGCTCCGGCGTCTGGACCAGCAGGTCGGTGTCCACGCCGCGCCGCTGGAGCCCCTGGAGCAGATCGTAGCCCTCGCCGTCGTCGCCGATGACGCCTACAGCTCGTATCCCTCCCGACTTCGCCC
>Ga0315282_10005580_pt1 | contig 21375 bp, 14 predicted proteins | sample YL17G07_20_MG_FD_203693 | JGI IMG/M metagenome (GOLD analysis project Ga0315282, IMG submission 203693) | Sediment microbial communities from Yellowstone Lake, YNP, Wyoming, USA - YL17G07_20 | ecosystem: Environmental > Aquatic > Freshwater > Lake > Sediment | place: USA: Wyoming | collected... | reverse complement strand
GAGTAAGCGAGCCCTTGCAGCTTAAACGTCTGGCACACACCGGATCTGCTAGGGCCGAATGAGACAATCCCGGAAGGGCTAGTAGGCTCAGATGTGGTTGAGATGTCCGAAGCCTCGAATAAGGCTCTCAACCGAAAATAGGCGGGGCAGGTTCGAGTGAGGAGGCATCGTGAATATGGCGGCTCGCTACGGCGGGTACGCCGTCAGGCCAATGGTTTGGCCTATGCTTCTACACTAGGATGGATGCGGGTGGAACCGCAACAACGGAATGCCCACCCAAGCGAAGAGGATCAGGGTGGAAGCATGAATCTCCCGACTTCGGTCGTGGAGAGAGTCAAAAGAGATGGATTCGCTACTATGCTGCCTAGTCCTTGCGCTGTGCCAATAGAGAAGAATCTCCAAACGAGAAGCCCGATCAGCACCCATGGAGCAAAGTTTGGGATACTCATCCGCAACAAGAACGAGAAGACAACGGTCAGAATCACCATATAGGCCAAGGGATTCAAGAGCGACCAGAGGAAACCAAGAACCGAATTCCTGTACCGGACCTTGAAGTCCTTCTGAGCAAGAACGATCACTATGTCCAGAAGATGATGCATGGCGTTTTGCACTTGTGCACCCTTGTACGTCTAGCATCCTGAGTCATCCGCAGAGGAAATAATGCTTGCTGGGAGGTCATGGTGCGAGCCCCGCGAGGACGCAGTCCAACTCGGGCTAGGCGAGATGAAGACTGACGCCACGAGAGTAGCGCTGCGACCCTATGGTTCCTACTTCACCTCGAACATGTCTGACCACGCCGAAGGTTTCTCGACGGAGAAGATGGATCATGAACAAAGGCTCGAAGGCTCGAGAAGCACAGAGATCGCAACACCCTAGTAATCGATGAGAGAACAGACGATCTTCCAACATAGCACGCCTCTCTGATTGATTTCCAAGATTTAGACCTGACAAGAAGACAGAACACACCTCTTGACCTAGCACCCACTAGTCTCCAGCGTGCCCAGTACTATCCAGGCAACATAGTTGTCAGACCGGAACTTCGCAAAGAGTATTAGGCCGCGCAGGGTACCTGTCAAGCCGATTGTGTTCCCGCAGGCGAAGTGGACGATTCCGTATGCGAAAACGACAGCCACGACGACAGCCCCATCACAATATGCGCGAATGCGTACCGGTTATGTGTCAAGAACCCAACGAGTACGCACGCCCCGCGCAATTGGAGCTCCATGAGAACTCAGCCATTTTCCACGGATACCAAGAATTCGTTTTGACCAAGGATACCATAGATGCCTTGCCGAGCGATCCAAATCTCAAAAAGAAGCACGACCTACTTGCCCCCTTCTTTCGACCGAACTATCTCTCCCGCAGAGCTATGCTTGATCTTGGTGCGAACGCAGGTTTCTTCTGCTTCTGGGCTCTGCAGAACCAAGCTGAGAAGGCGCTCGCGCTGGACATGGATGAGACGTACCTCAGCATGGTCCGAAAGGCTGCACAGAGACTTGGGTTCGATGGACTGAGAACTGTTCGAGCGAATTTCTCCGACTGGAATAGGCGATCTGACATTGTCCTAGCACTGGCACTGCTCCATTGGGTCTATTCCTGCACCGCGGTATTCGGAACCATAGATTCAATAATGAAACGGCTTGCCGAGTTGGCTCGCTATATGCTAGTGGTCGAATGGATTGATCCTGAAGACGAGGCAATTCAGTTTTTCCGTCACACTGGTTGGAATGAGCAATTCATTCGTGAGCCGTATACGAGAGCTGCCTTCGAGGCGTCGTTGAGTCGCCGCTTTGCGAGACATAGACTGTTGGGAGAGATTACCCAGACTCGATGGTTATACGTGGCCTTCAAGACCACACATGAGATCGATCTTTCGGGGCCACTGCCCCTTTTGCTTCCTAAGGAGCGCGTGATAACGAGCCGATGTCTCGCCAAACACGAAGGCACGCAATACTGGAGTCGCGTGTATGATGATGGGAGGATGATCCATAAACAAGCCACGTTAGACCTCGCAGAGCGCGAAGCATACTTCCTCTCCAGACTCAATTGCCGCTACTTCCCACGAGTATTGCGTGTTGAGTCTAGACAAGACTGGTCAGTTGTTACGTTCGAAAAGATCAGCGGGCGCCCCTTGCGAGAAGCTTTGAGCGAGATAAGAAGGAACCCAGAGACGTTCTATTCGTTCGTCCAAGGTTGCCTGGATATACTTGAGGAATTGCGGAAAAAGGGGATCACCCATCGAGACATCAGGATAGACAACATGCATGTTCGAAAAGGAAAACCTATTCTGATGGACTTTGGTTGGGCAATATCTGGCAACCGGCCGTACTCGACACCAGCGGGATTGGGTGACTCTGGCAGGCCGTCCGATGGAAGCTTCTGTGACGCCTATTCAATGGGAAAGGTGCTCGAGGAGGTAAACCAACACCGGTACCAGGAGTTTGACAGTGCACTAGAGCTCATGACGGAACCAGAAGCACATTTTAGGATCACCAATCTCAAGATATTGAAAGTGCTGTTCGCATCGGCTGCCGCATGCTCACGCCGAAAAATGGGATGACATCCATGACGGAAGCCGACCCACCTCAGAAAAGAGCGAGCCAACGAGACCTAGGAGCATACAAGGCTGCGGTTCGCGAACTTCTCCGACAGATCTCTCAGCGAAATCGCCGCCTGTCAGGGCTAAAAGCAGATCTTGACAGGCTACGAACCCAAGCACAGGAGCTGGAGAAGACTAGAGTCGACCTCGCAAGGAGTGAAGCCGTCGTCACAGCCTTGCAGGCTGACAAGACGAGCTTGGAACGAAACCTAGCTAAGACATCAACCGAACTCGCAAACACCCGTGCAGACCTAGCTAAGACATCAACCGAACTCGCAAACACCCGTGCAGACCTAGCTAAGACATCAACCGAAAAGGATGAGACCATAAGAGTCCTGGAAGGCGACTTGGGGAGCACCAAGCTGGCGTTTTCGCGCGCGACGACTGAGCTGAACACAATCAAGGAGAGCTTTGGATACCAATTCATGCGTTTCTACGGACGAAGAATCGACGCACTCTTTCCTGATGGCTCGCGGCGCGGCGAGCTCCGCAAAATAGTTGCTGCCAGTCTCCGCATCGCAGCACGCGAAGGGATTCGCACTTTACTGATAGATGCCTGGCAGAAGCTGAAGAGGAGAGAGTTTCGAATTATCGAAGTTGGCGCCAGCAGCCCTTTCTCCGAGGCATTATTGAGCACACAAGTGGAGCTCGAAGAGTGGACAGGACAGGAGCTCACTTTCCCAACAGCGACCAACCAGCCGGACGTATCCATAATCATTCCTGTTTACAACAACGAGAAGTACACATACAATTGCTTGAAGTCAATATTGCAGAATACCTCGGCGTCATTTGAAGTCGTCGTCGTGGATGACGGGTCGGCGGCTCCGACGAAGGCGTTGCTCAGAAGCCTCAGAAATGTGCATGTCGTCACAAACGAGAGAAACCTCGGCTTTCTCGCTTCCTGCAATAGAGGTGCAAGTACGGCTCGGGGAAAGGATCTACTCTTCCTGAACAACGATGCCATCGTTACCGAGAATTGGTTGACACCGCTGTTGCAGACCATCTCGGACTCAACGATAGGCGCTGTTGGTTCCAAGTTGGTCTACCCAGACGGAAAGCTGCAGGAGGCCGGAGGGATCGTATGGAAGGATGCGTCAGGGTGGAACTATGGAAGATATGACGACCCGAACAGGCCTGAGTACAATTTCGTCAGGGACGTCGACTACTGCTCTGCAGCAGCTCTCCTGGTCCGAAGAGACGTATTTGAGAGGATAGGTGGATTCGACAACCGCTTTAGCCCCGCATACTACGAGGACACGGACCTCTGCTTCTCCACAAGAATGCTAGGATATAGAGTCCTGTACCAGCCAAAATCGGTCGTAATTCACTTCGAGGGGCAAACATCCGGGACCGATACGCGCTCTGGAGTCAAGATGTATCAACAGATCAACAAGCAAAGATTCTATGAGAAATGGAAGGACGTTTTGGAGCGCGAACACATAGCCCCTGACGCAGCCCACTTGTTCCATGCTAGAAGCAGGCTGACCCGAAAGAAGATGCTGATAATTGATCACTACGTACCTGAGTTCGACAAGGATTCGGGTTCGTATCGGATGTACAACATCATGAAGATCCTGAAGGCGCTCGGAAATCACATAACCTTCATTGGAGACAACCTGGCCAGAACCGAGCCGTATACTGAGACAATGCAGCAATTGGGAGTAGAGGTTGTCTACGTACCGTATTTTGGATCCGTAGCCGAGTACGTGACTAGGTACGGAGAGTTCTTTGATTATGTGATTTTGAGTCGTGCTCACATAGCCGGGAAGCATGTCTCCGAGGTCAGGAAGCATTGCGTCAACGCGGCGGTTCTCTTCGATACCGTTGATCTTCAACATCTAAGGGAAATGAGACGAGCTACTGTCGAAGGCGACTCGGCGGTGTTTCGAGAGGCTATGAGGTTGAAGGAAATGGAGTTTGACCTAGCGAAGATGAGCGACCTAACGCTGGTTGTCAGCCCTGTGGAGAAGGAGTTGATGCTGAAAGAGAACCCCCTTCTCAAAGTTGAGGTTCTGTCAAACATCCACGAGATAGAACCTCCACGAAGGACTTTTCTCGAAAGGAAAGATATCATGTTCTTGGGCGGTTTCAAGCATCTTCCCAATGTCGACGCTGCCAAGTACTTCGTGCAAGAGGTCTTTCCACTAATTCAACAGCGAATCTCCGAGGTGAGGGTCTATCTGGTAGGATCTGAACCCCCAGAGGCCGTTTCTCAATTGGCATCTGACAAGGTGATGGTGACAGGACAGGTTCGTGATCTCCTGCAATACTTTGAAAGTTCTAGGGTCTTTGTCGCACCGCTGAGATATGGCGCCGGACTGAAAGGAAAGATCGGTGAGAGCATGGCTCACGGCTTGCCGGTGGTCACCACATCGATCGGCGCCGAAGGTATGAATCTAGAACATGGAGAGAACGCCTTGATTGCAGATGACCCTGAGGAATTTGCGAAGTCCGTGGCAGCCATCTACACCAGCGAGGAAGTATGGACTAAGATCTCAGCCAAGTCTATCGAGTATGTCAAGAAGAATCTGTCCGTTGAGGCTGGCGCAGAACGAATACAGCAGATTCTATCTCTCCTCGAGCCAAATGCTCGGAGAGGATTCTCAGAGTAGTGTAGGTGTCTACGGCTCGAGATTGTGCCGCGATCCAACGGCGGACTCCCCCTTCTGTTAGCATGCACCGCGTCACTGCTGACGAACCCTGCCTGGAACCAATGCCAGACTGGTAGATCGCCCCAAGTCAGAGGTAGTTGTAGACTGGGTGATTTTCCGAGCAAGGACCAAGTAGGAAACCAAGTCCCTAGTCTCTCTCTTGGAGACGCACAACGTGTAGTCTAGGATCAAGAGGCACGAAGCACGGTCGGGGCCCTTGCTTGAGAAGCTAGACCCGAGAACAACATGGAACGAGCAAGGGCTTGCGACTTCTCCGACTTTTCAGGGGAGTTGTGGCACAGAGTTTCAAGGAACTCCGTCAGACATGTTGTTGACAACTACTGCCCGGAAATCGGCGGCGCAAGATAGAGAGCATCTTGCGGAAATGGATTTGCTCCAACGGTCAGAACCATTAAGCGTCTGGTCCGACCCTCAGGTTGGCGAAGGCCCTTCGTGGCGGGAGACCGATTGATAGTTCATTGGGTCATCCGTCGCAACCAGCCACGAAGGTCTGCTTAGGAGACAAGATGAGTTTCAGATCGTACCATGCTCTTGGCATAGGCGAAGACTCTGCCATCCAACCTCGGATCCACGGGGTCGCTCTCCCCGATGTTGGAATCCAACCTTTCCATCAGTACGAGATCAAACCCCGTCCTCTTAAGCATCAGCTCTAGAGCCTTTGTCGTGAAGCACCACCAGTTCGTCGCATCTCTGTTGCACTCACCTATATCGTAGAAATAGGCGTATGACTTGTCGCTGTCGAACACTTTCGACGTAAGAAACAGGTTTCGACTCTTCTCCGATAGATTCTTGAGCACGAACAGCGGGTGAGGGCTATGATACAGAAAACCGAAGCACACGACTGTGTCGAATATAGGAAACTCCTCGAAGTCAAATGAATGAATATCTGTGTTCATCAGTTGTACGCTCGACCCCAAAGCCTTCTTCAAGACTTCACATCCCTCCATGTTGTTGTTGTTGGTAGGACCCCAGTCAACAGCCACAATCTTCTTTGGGTGTAGCAGCTCGAAGAAGAAGCTCAGGTCTCCATCTCCGGCGCCGAGATCCAGAATCGTCCTGTCTCGTACATGCTCTTCCAAGTCGATGTCATGTTGATCCAAGATACTCAATATCTTGGGGACTATGTCCAAAGTCCCATAGGGATAGTATCCATTGGGTGAGGCCAGCGGATTGTTAGCCTTGATTATCTTCAGGCTTGAGTTGAGCTGTTCGCACTTGTGCAACAGTTCGCGAGTTCCTTCATGTAACGGCCTCATAGATCGCTGTCCCATTCCGTGCCGACCTAGCCCAGATACATATTAGTGCTTCGGGTGCGCAAAGTCATGCAGAGCTACGCGGCTGAAACATCATCCGCACTACGTCGTTGTTGCGCGCCCCAGTAGTCTCGCTCACCCGGGTTTGGGGGACTGGAATCACCGAGCCTTTCGGGTTTCCAGGCCGTGAGAGAATGGGCATCTTCCAACGATGCCGACGAAAGAAGAAAGCCAATCCAGCTATCGACATTATCGTAAGTGAGAAACCCAGTTCGAACACCACCGGGTCATAGAAAACGGACAGAGTGTGTGTGCCTGCAGTGATCCTGATCGCTCGGAAAGTCAGGTCAGCACGTACAATTCCAGACGCTCTACCATCCAACGAAGCCGTCCAGCCAGGGTAGTAGTTGTCTGAAATCACTAGGTAACCGTCCCGATGGGATGATACGAGCATGGTAATCTTGGTCGGTGTGTACTCAACGATCTGGGGGACTTCTTTGAATGGTTCGCATGTCTGGCTCCACCATGTGCCAGTCTCTTTGGCCATGGGGTCAGAGGAGAGTACATGCCTCCGAGGGTCGAAATGGGGTGATGTCAACGCCTCAGCTACCGAGTTGTCATCTGGGAGACTGATCAAACATGGTGCAAGGAATGCCCTGGGCAAGACCAGTCTGTTCAGGTACACCATGTAGTAGTCGTTGTACACAATTTCAAACTTTGACAGGTCAACATGCGGGTCGATCTCTTCAAGGAGTTGCGAGGTGACAACGTACTTCACATTGTACAGATCCAGAAGGTTGGAGTTGTGTTCAAAACGCGTGTACACGTCGGGCATTGATGGTTCCCCAAACAAGCTTACGAAGTGCGAGCTTGTTCTCAATTTGACAGGCCAGTATCCTCTGGTCGCTTGAATGTCCCAGATTTGGATGAAGTTGCCAGTTCCGTCGTTCCCCCAATTGCCGTCATAGGTCTCGAAACTCACCCTGAAAACGGTAGGATCAGCTTGGAGGAATCTGAGGAGTCGTGTATCTACGGGATTCCTTGCTGTGACTGGAGTGACGAAAGTGTCTGGATTCACAGGATCGGCATTGAACTGTGCAACGGAATTGAACGACATGAGTTCTATGAAGATGAACGCTATGAGGAGACCCCTCAACTGCCGGCTCCCAAAGGCACCCTTGCGAAACATGTGAATAAAGAGAAGCGAGCCGGCCAGCAGGATCGCGAAGATAATGAAATCCGAGAACCGGCTTAGTGCATTGTAATCACCAGCGAGTGCCGTCAATACATATGCAAACAGGACGAGCACAAAGACGAGTGAGGTCACTCTGGCTAGCTGCCGCTCGACAGATAGAAGCCTCCTCGTGATCTCAGAGGACCTACGCCCCAAGACATCGATGACAATTCCTGAGAGGAACGCCACGGAGAATTGAAAGAACACCAACACTCCAATGGACCCGCCTCCGGGGAGGGCATAACCTCCTGCCATGAATAGCAGTTGTGGCAAAGCACTTACCCCGCCAAGGCCGATAACCAGTGACACGAGTCCCACCATGATCCACGTGTAGTATCTCCTCAGTTCTGCTCGCTCAAGACCGAGCTTGAAACCCGATACAATCAGTACCAGGGGGAATACTCCAACATAGAGATAGTTCAGAGTAATGTCCCCGGGGCCATTATAGTTCCCCGTGACGGATCCAAAGAAATTTGGAATTATCAATGTGATCAATGAAACCGGACTTAGCCCCGTGCTAATCATCGCTTTGTAGGGTAGGTTCGAGAGGGATACGAGGGAACCCCCCATTGTTACCGTCGAGTTTCTCAACAGTTCGACTGCGGGAATGATTTCGACTGCGGCCACTCCAAGAGCGACCGTTGCTGTTGCCACAATATTCACGAAGAACCTGACGAGTTGGAACTGATGCAGTCCTCGTGAGACTGACTTTAGGAACACGTAGACGATATACGCAGCCGCCAAGTACGCGAGCGTCCTGGTAAAAGGAGTCAGAGCGACCATTCCAAGAATAACGCCCGCCATCACCGGGTATTCGAGCGTGGATCGGCCAACACTTCGATTCGCTGCTAGGAATAGTAAAGGAACCCAAAAGAATCCATACAGCATTGTTGCGTTCTCGATATGAGAAAGAAAGAAACCGCCAAATGCGAAAACAATGCCCGCGGCAACACTCGATAGAATGCCAAGACTCTGGTCTCTACAGAACTTGTACATGCCAAAGGCCCCCAGTGGAAAATGTGCAATCATCACGAATTCTACGAACCTATATGGAAACTGACCAAGTATCGCACCTATCGCGACAACAAGTGCTACGGGCGGGTAGAAGAAACCGGCAACCTGCATGTCAGGGATTCCACCTAACAAGTAGGGGTTCCAGAATGCTATTTGTCCGCGGGCTAGCCAGTAAGCATAGGTGTACAAACAAGGGAACTGTTGGGTCATCATATCCCATGGAAACGCGACATCATTGGTGAAGAGAAAACGCCAGAAGAACAAGAGTGACAGAAGTACGAAACCGGCCAGTACCGAAACATCTTGACCTACTCCAGATTTCCAAGCTGGTTTGTGAATCAAGAAACCTCACGCATCGAAGGGACTCGACAGCATCTGGTGGCGGGAAACCTCGTTGTCTTGTGGCTTAAGCTTTTCCGCACGATCGGGTCGGTGTTCTATCCACTGTGATGTCTGAGGTCTCTGAAGTATACGTCTGCTGGGTATAGATAGCCTATCCCTTGATGTGGGCGTTGATAGTTCCAGCAACCTACGAATTCTTTGTGAATTGGATAGATTGAAGCTTCAATCGTGTACACTCCCTGTAGACGCACCACCAGCGATAGATGGTTCTCTCATCGATTCGTAATGCTATAGCGACCTCCGCACTGCTGCAACCCCCAAGCTTTCTGCTAACGATCCATCTTCTCCGTCGTAGTTCTCTATCCACCGCTTTTTTGCCGCCTTCCGCTCAACCTTAAACAGTCTTATCAGTGGCACATCAGGGTGGATAGCTCAGTCGCTTTGGAACCGTGCAAAGCGTTAAATCAATACGGGCTGAACATAGAATATAGAGCCGAGTATGCCAGGTTCTAGTTTTCGCAAATCAGCCGGGTTCATGCTTGTTCTGATGAGTGTCTTTGTTATCTTGCCTCTCTGTTCCAACATACATGTCGCACATGCTTACAGCCCTGGCACTTGGATTCTGATGGATGGCTTGACACCAGATGCCATGGATTTGGCTTCGTGGGGAGCTGAGTCGTTCTTGGCTGCGCGTGGGATGGACAATAGCATATGGTACCGGATGATGGACGGTAGCGGAGTCTGGTTGGCTTGGATTCGTATTCCAGGCTTCATAGATGCAAGGCCTGCAATCGCCATCTTCAATAGCAAACTATTTTTCGTGTGCAAGGAGGCGGGCACGAATAACCTATGGTATGGTTCGGTTCAGTTGCCAAGCGGATCGTTTTCAGGTTGGACGAGGCTGAATGGACCTACGCCGAGCGCCGTCTCCTTAGAAGCATATGATTCCACTTTTGGCAACTATTTGTATTTGGCCGCACGGGCCATGGATAGTTCCATCTGGGTTCGCAGGATGAACACCGTCGAGACTTGGTCTTCCTGGGTTAAGATTCCGGGACTGACAGATGTTGCACCAGAGATAGTTGCTTGGCACGATTATCTATATTTCCATTGCAAGCAGAGCGGGGCATCTTCAATCTGGGAAGGTAGGGTTGACATTCCACTGTATCCGACATGGTTTGGCTGGGTTCAGGTTGCTGGGCTGACGCCAAGTTCAGTGAGTCTCTTCCGGGTCAGTGAAACCACACAACCTTACTTGGTTATGGCCGCTCGGGGAATGGAGAATGGGATATGGTATCATTTCTTCCAATCGACTGGATGGGGCCCATGGGGTCGTCTGCCAGGCTACACGGACGTGGCTCCTGCGATCGCCATCACCAGCAGCATGAATCTATACTTCGTTTGCAAGGAGTACTCATCGAATAGGATCTGGTTCCTGTACTTGACTCCTTGAATCGTACCAAGTCGAATAGGATCTGGTTCCTGTATATCGACTTGTCGACTTGAGGCTGCTAAGAAAGTTCGAACGTTGAGTTGTAGTTGCTGTGCTCGTCGTTGTGAAACCTCGGAAGAAATCTGAGAACTGAGAACTCAGTATCTGCCAAAAGTCATCTTAGCCGCGTCCTGAACAGGAACGGAAAGCGGATAGCCCAGCACGATCGGGTCGGAGAAGGTTGATAATATACATCGTTAGGCAGGATGGAGTCGGTGGAGGTCAAATGTGGCCGGGTAGACGAGTACTAGTCGCGGGAGGTGCGTCATTCATAGGAAGTCATCTTGTCGACTCTCTGTTAGATAGGAAGGCTGTCGTCAGGGTAGCGGATGATTTCTCGAGTGGAAAGTTCGGGAACTTGGAATATCCTCTTCGAAAGAAGAAACGGAATGCATGGGCTTTCAGCAATCTTTCGGTGTACAAAGGGGACCTCAAGGACAAGCACTTTGCTAGGTCCATGATGAAAGGAATTGATGTAGTCTTCCATCTTGCCGCATCTCATGGAGGGAGAGGATACATCGACACGCATCCCGTAGAATGCTGCACGAACATGGCGCTCGATCAAATTGTCTTCGAGGAGAGTAGACGGGCTGGAGTGGAAAGAATCTGTCACGCCAGTTCAGCATGTGTATACCCTTCTTTCCTTCAGGCGGAAACAGGATCTTCGTATCTGCTGAAAGAGGAAGACGCTGACCCTTTCATCAGAGACAAAGCACTTGCCGACCTAGAATATGGGTGGGCCAAGCTGATGGGAGAGATGACCCTCAGCGCGTACCATCGCGAGTACGGAATGAAGACTTCAGCTGTAAGGATCTTCACAGCATACGGTCCGAGAGAAAACGAAACACATGCCATAATAGCTCTTATCGCAAAAGCCTTCGTGAAGATGGATCCATACATCATCTGGGGAACAGGCGAGCAAGACCGCAACTTCACTTACGTCGAGGACATAGTCAACGCACTAGTGCTCGCAGCTGAGAAGATAGAAGATGGCTCTGCAGTGAACGCCGGCAGAGAGGATCGAATTACTCTCAATCAGGCTGCAGAACTTGTGTTTGAGATAATAGGATGGAGACCTGAGAGAACCGAGCATGATTTAACCAAGCCCCAGGGAGTGGCTTCAAGAGCCGGAGACCTAACCAAATCCAGAAGAATACTCGGTTGGGAGCCAAGGGTCTCTTACAGGGAAGGTTTTGAGAAGACAACAACTTGGTATTGCAGCAACAAGAAGAGAGAAGAAGTCAAAGCCAACCTGAACAGGCTGCTTATGGAGCGTTGAGCGAGTCTCATAACTGTGATGCCTAGAGTCTCCGGCGTACGCTCTAATGAGGATGATGAGCCAGCACGCCAGTCAACAACAGAAGACAAGACGAACACGGCTTGGATCTACGACACGGCCCGACCTTGTTCCAGAGACCTCAATGGCTTCCCTGGACTGCCTTGTTGAAGGAATCTATGACGAATGCGACTTCCTCGTTCGTGAGGAACGTCGATGATGGCAACCAAAGCCCTCGCTCAGAAAAGAAGTCGGCAGAAGGAAATTCTCCACTCAAGCCGTACAATGGCTGCCGATGTAGAGGCTTGTAGGCAAGTCTCGTCTCAACGCCAAATTGTGATGAAAGTTTCTCTTTGAGTTTCGCGTTAATTCTAGGTTCCCCAAACAAGACGTCTGCATACCAGGGTACGAATCCGGGTTGGTCGCGCAAATCGAGAAGAAAGCTTGAATCGAGCTCTTTTCTGTATGTGGCGTAAATTTCACTGATTCTCCGCAACCTAAACGGGAGTTTTGCCAGCTGGGCCAGTCCCAAGGCGGCCTGTATGTCGGTGAATCTGAAATTGAATCCGAACGTATCATAGTAGTCAGGTAGTTCCACCAACTTCGCTCGCTCGAATCTTCCGTAGTCCTTGAGGCGACAAAGCTTCTCGTAGGTCTCCTCATTGTCGGTGACAACCATTCCGCCCTGTCCTGTCGTCATGTGTTTCGACGGGTGGAAAGAGAAACAGCCCGCGTCACCGAACGTGCCAAGATGCTTGCCAGCGAGATGAGACCCAATAGCTTGACATGCGTCCTCTACAACATAGAGAGAGCGATGCTTTGCAAGATCTAGTAGCGCGTCCATCTGACAGGCACGTCCATTGATGTGCACGGGAATGATACAGCGTGTTCTCGGCGTGATTTTCTTCATGACTTCTGACACGTCAATCAATCCATCTTCTCTGCGGACATCAGCGAAGACGGGCGTTGCACCAGCCAATCTCACGGCATTTGCTGTCGCGATCATAGTATAGTCGGGAACTACCACTTCATCTCCGGACTTGACTCCCAGAGACTTCAGTGCCAGATAGATAGCTACTCCTCCGCTTGTGGTAGCTACGCCGAATTTGCTGCCCACCAAGTCAACAAAGGCTCTCTCGAATTGCCTAGTCTTCGCGTGTTCGCCGATCCATCCGGAGTCAATCACATCTGTCAGCGCCTGCCGCTCTTCGGGTCCAAACCAAGGTTGAAATTGCAGAATGCGCCCAACCAATTTGCTGTCCCCCCGGCACGCCGTGGAGACTCTATGGTACTTATCTATTCCTCTCCTGATCCCACACCTGTTCCAAACATATCCCCCAGACTCTCTCTTGTTCTCTTGCGCTATCTTGATCATCCAACTCCCATGGCGCTTACTACTTCCTGTTTCTCTTGCCGAGTCAAATAATTGAGAAATCACATTGCTCAACGCACAAGGGACTTGATGCAGACTTGCACAGTCGCATTACTAAAATACCTTGCATACGGCTAGTGGACTCGGAGTTAGACTTGAACAAAGGAACAGTGCTCGGGAAATATGTCGACATACATCCCACCGCTGAAATCGGTGAAGGGACCAAGATCTACTCATGGGTATATGTTGGCGCGAACGCTGTCATAGGCAAGAGATGCAATCTCACCAACTGGGTTCAAGTGGATCGGGAGTGTAAGCTAGGGGATGACTGTAATATCCAACCCGGGGTAATCCTCAACATGGGAATGCGCATCGGAAATCGAGTTTGGTTCTCAGGAGGAGTAATCTTCTCAGATGAGCGATTTCCATCAGTTGGCGAGCAGATTCGCAACCCTACAGTAATAGGTGATGACGTTATCTTCGGAATTGGCGCACTGATTCGAGGAGGAATCAAGATTGGGGACCACGCAGTCATCGGAATGGGATCGCTTGTGCTTGAAGACGTCCCCGCCGGCGCAGTCGTTGCGGGAAACCCTGCTCGTTATCTCTATGATCGAGCCACCTACGACAGAAAGAAGAGAGACTACGAAAGAAAGAGGGTCTCCGAAACTGAGTAGCCCTTCACTTGGCGTATTGAACCCGGACCCGATTCTTTTGAATCGCCTCCGTGAAGCCAAGACGTCTTACCTTGCCGTTTGGGACTGATGTAGTGCCCGCTTCAGTAGGTAGAGCAGCAACGCGAGCGGTAGAGCGACTATAAGTAGAGCAATTCCTGGGCCAAAAGCATTGACCAATAGCGGATCGTAGGCTTGATGTGTGATGCTACCAAAGCCAAAGTTGGTCGGGTAGATTTCTTGGCTATCCCTAACAAAGCCGAGTGCGACTTTGAAATGCTCCCAGATGGGGCTGTATTCTGGTTGCCACAACGCATGCGGAATCCATTCCGAACCGAACTTTCCCCAGACGAGCGCAAACCCCACCTGAAACCAAACCAACTCTCCAAGTGCATTCACGAAGACGCCCACTGCGAATAGAGCATAGAATGTCAACCGCAATGCTCCGCGAATCGAATTCTCGGTTATGCACTTTCCGAGCATTAGGACAAGAAATGGCAAGGCCCCCATCAGATACCTTGGCCCCCAATGGCCCCAGCCAATCCAGTTATAACTCCCGAAGCCGAAGTTTACTAAACAATAACTCCCGGAGGATACTAAACTTACGATGAAGAACGAAGCAAACAATAGCACTTCGGACGCCCGAGTCAAGAACAACCGATAGGCCCCATAGGGAACAAGCAAAACAAGTGGAAAGTAATAGATTAACCCCACACCTGGACTGATCAGCAGCCTTTGAATACCTTGACACGTAGCTGAATAGGCCCCTATGCTTTGACTATACCCTTGACCAAAGTCCGTAAGCGATCCGAATCGCACGAAATTATATCCAGCGAAGACCGCAAGAGCAACGCATATTGGCAAGAGAAAATGCAAGACGCGGACAACCGAATGACGGTTCCGCCAGATTACGTATACAATGATAGGAGGGATAATCACTACAGTGGCGATGCGCGTTAGAACCGCAAACCCCACCAAGGTTCCGGCCTGCACAAGGCTTTGCCTGCTTCCTATCAAGAACAATACCGCACCAACCACGAAAAGGACTTGGAGTGGTCCATCGTTAAAGAACTTCGAATATGGCAACGCGAAAGTAGAGAAACCATAAACGAACGCCAACAGCACCGATACCTTACGTGAATACCCCAATTTCAAACCCATCAAATAGATCAAAGCACAGGTCACAGAAGTTACAATCGGGTAAAACAGAATCTCAACGAACATCCAAGGAGTGATCCCAGTGAACTCCGCTAAAGCTATGAACGGGATGGCCAAGACGGGCTCCGTGATCCCGAACCAAGAATAGCATCTACCACCATGTGATCCCGATAAGTGACCCCTGCAGAATAGCGTCACGTCGTAGTAAGCTGTGTAAGCTCTGGAGTAGCTGGTTTCGTTGTTAAGTGAAAACTGATGAAAATGGTAGATGCTCTCGGCAAGCACGTAATTGACTTCCTCATCACCGGAATACAAGTGCCCTCCTGTGCCGGCAATGAATACCACCAGTGTTGAAAGAAGAAGCAAGACTATGATATTCCATTCTTTTCGTGGGATATTTCCATTCAAAATGAATCCCTATTGAACTTTCTTGGCCCAGTGCGGCAACCCATTCTTCTTTCCTGTACCTCATTGTGTAGACGCATCAGTAATTCAACTGACTCTATGTCGGTCCAGTCCCTGGACGCTTTGGAAACGTCCTTCAACTACAACGGCAATGCTGCCCCACATTGTTATGAACGTTGCCTGGATCGCGCCTGCGAACAAATAAATGCGAGCCCTTCTATCCAAGTGCTTCACATAAGATGCCTCTGCAGAGGCAGTACAATGGACTTAGTTTATGTCATCATATTTGCGTGGGCAATCCTCGAGATGGCCTTCCTTCCGCTTCCTACAGAAATCTTCATAATTCCGCTTGTAGTCTCGCACCCGGTCGATCCCTTAGCTGTCGCAGTTGTCGGAGCCCTTGGAAGTACAATAGGTGGCCTCATCGACTATGCTATCGGGAGAGAAGCGTTCGACTTTGTGGACTCCCGTTTCGGTATCACCAACCGGGTCACTCGTTTCCAGAAACGTTTCCGAACCATAGCGAAGTACGGGTTGCCTGGTCTGCTCGCATTTGGCCGAGTGATCCCGCTGGGAACCACGAAGCCTTTGGTGTTTCTTGCGGGAGCGAGCCGCTATGATCTGCGCATGTTTTGTGTGCTCGTTGCAGGGTCGAGTTTCATAAGGTACGCTGACGCGGCGACGTTTGGTTCAATCTTCACTTACATAATGCAGTCTATCAAATTGGGGGTTTCCGGCTCCGAGAGCACCCTGTCCCAAGCTCTTTGCCTATAGAGGGAGATAGTTTCCGAATATCAAAAGCGCAACACCCGATGAGGTGAACCCCGAAGGGCCCATCCACCCACTATCGGGCCACAATAGCCTGTCCCAGATGCTGTTCTCCATGCGTACGAAAGAAAGAGGCAACCGAGTAGCTCTTCACTACATTGAGCCCAGACTCGATTCCTAGGGATCCCAACAGCAGGCCAGAGAACAGCCAACACCAGTTTCTATTGACCGGTTTCGACTTTAGAGCTGTTCCGCCGAACTCCCAGTGGATTAGAATATCGCTGGTCGTCAGCAGAGACGAGCCCCAACTTCAGAGCGACGGCCATTTCGTCGATCCCCTTTCTAGGAGTCGCTTCTGCATTGAACCCCAGATACTTGTGGACCTTGTCGAAGTTCACACGGTAGTTACGCGGGTCCACTATGTGAGGTAGCTCTTCGACCTGCGCCGTGAATGGGTCAGCAGCCATCTTGGCCAACTGCTGCTTCCGGAAGTTGAACTCGTTCGAACCGACGTTGAAGACCTCCGGCTTCTCGAACTTCTCGTGAGCCAAGCAGATCTCAACAGCCCTCGCCGCGTCTTGAACATGAACGATCGGTCGCCAAGCTTGACCACCGAACACCTGTATCTTGTGTTTGGCATGAGCGTCTCTGACAAATTCATTCAACAGCAGGTCAAATCGCATCCTTGGGCTGATACCAAACAATGTTGCAAACCTGAGAACAATCCTCTCCATCGAAGATGACCTAGAGATGACGTACTTCTCAGCCCCAACTTTCGTCTGAGAATAGAGCGAGATGGGGTCAAGTTGACCGTCTTCGGCTATCAGGTCGTCAGTGACGTTGCCGAGCCCGTAGTTGCTGCATGTCGAAGCGGTTATGAAACGTTTCACGCCCTTCTTCGCGCATACATCGGCCAACCTAATCGTTGAGGCATAGTTGACCTCGACTGCTTCAGATGGGAACTTGTTACAAAGGGGCTCACCGACAAGTGCAGCCAAGTGTACGACTGCGTCCACGTCTTGAACAGCATTCTGAACCACGACTTCGTCTCTAATGTCCCCGTTAAGGAACTGAAACCTCTCGTTACCGACGAACGGAAGCATATGTTCGCCTCCGTACATCAACGCATCCACGACCCTCACTCTATTCCGCGTATCCTCCAGGAGGCGCCGAGTCAGCACCGTGCCAAGATAGCCGCAACCACCCGTCACCAATACCTTCATCGTCTGGTCATCTCCAAGGCCCCACATTGCAACTCTGCTGAAGCGGCAGTATCTTTTAGTGTTTCTGCAGGTCATCTTGCGAGTCCAAGCGCAGGCGGGTAGAATCCAGACTTGAACCAGAAGGGCTTTCTGACTGTTACAACTCGTGCAGAGCCACTCGACATAGACTCAAAGGTCACCGTACTGTTCCCGGTGCACAATGAGGGGGAAATCATTGAGGGTGTAATATCCGACTGCTACAGAGAACTCTCAGCAAGAATACCGGTGTTCCTGCTTGCGGTTGAAGATGGAAGCACGGACAGCACTAAGGATGTGCTTCGACGTATGGCTTCACAGTTGCCGTTGCGCGCCATCCTCGGACCGACAAGACTCGGTTATGTTGGAGGTCTGAAGACCGGGCTAGGGGAACTGAAGTCGGACCTAGTTTTCGTCTTTGATTCTGATGGTCAGGCGATTCCCTCCGAGTTTTGGAAGATCTACAGGTTCGCATCACAATATGATATGGTGCTCGGCCAGAGAGCTGAGCGTCACGATCCCCCATACCGACTGTTCATTTCGAAGGTCTTTCACCTCTTGGCCTCTCTACTGTTTCGATTACCGGTCAAGGACTTGGACAGCTCATTTCGAATAGTCAGAAAGGAGGTTGTCAGAGACGTGTTACCGGAGACCGGCACACTCAAACATAGTTTCTGGGCAGAATTCACGGTCCGCGCATGCAAGAAAGGATACACAGCAATTGAGATTCCCATCAGAACCGCGCCTAGAGCTCAGGGAGGCTCCACCCTCTATGGGCCGAGCAAGCTTCCCAGAATAATAGTCGATCAACTGATTGGCCTGCTAAAGCTGCGTCTACACGAAATCCGATGAGGCTGCCGAGCATAATGGGAATCAGCTGACCGTTCAGGATACAAGAAAGGAATGATTCGGCGAGGCAAGTGGATACCCAAAAGCATGTCTTGGAAGGCCATCGTATTGATTCCTTTGTGCAGAATGTTTCGATTTCAGCATTCCGAGTTGTCTTCAGTGTTTCGTGGCAGTTCTTGCAAGCAAGCATCATCTTTTTTGTCTATGCTAGCCAGTCAGTAGTGAACTCCACTACCTTTCGTATTCTTGTTTTCTTTGTTTCTTCCTACTTTTTCGAGCCAGAGCCAGCCTTATCGAGGAATAGCCTAGTATTGCCAATAGAACTACGATCAGCTCCAAACTCGGGAATGAGGACTTAGGTTGGGGCCGCGCTGCGTTGGTTCCGTCCATCATCATGGCAGTGCCTCCAACTGATGAACCGCATGGTTGGACCGCCGCGAGATCGACCACTTTTCCGACTGGCACACTGTTCGACCAAAGGTTGTTGGTCCCATATTCTCGCGCCACAAAGTAGAGGGCGCCACCGAACAGTGTCAAAGGTGTTGCAGATGACGTCGATCCATAGACATCCTTGCTCCATTGTGACCAAGTGCCTGATGTGGTCATGCTTCGATACCAGATGCCGTTCTCTGTACCACGCGCAGCCAGGTACAGGAAGTCAGAAGACGCAGCTAGGCTCAACGCATCAAGCGTCGGACCAGGTAGGAAAGTCCAACCAGACCAGCTGGCGGGATAGGACGCGAGATCCACATACCCATACCACACATTACTGGACGTACGTTCCTTGCAGACAAAGTATAGACGATTATTGAAGACGATAATCGCAGGCGACACATCCGTCAATCCCGGAATCTGCGTCCAGCCCGACCAGAAGCCCAAAGTATTCATCCTTCGATGCCAAATACTACCGTCAGGCGCAGCGGCCGCCAGATAGAGATAGGACGGGTCTGAAGTCAACGAAACCGCGGTTGGCGTAGGGCCAGGAAGCAAGGTCCAACCCGAGAACGACCCAGATACGGCACCACCACCCGACAGCGGATAGTACCCATACCAGATGTTACTCGTGCTGGCCTCCTTGCAAACAAAGTACAGCCTACTGTTGAAGACTGCAACTGCAGGCCTCGCATCCGTGGAACCAGGAACGCGACTCCACCCTGACCAAGCCCCGGATGCGCCTAGCCCCCGGTACCAGATCCCATTCTCCATCCCACGCGCAGCCAAGAAGAGCTGACTCGAAGACGCAGCCAGAGCAGAAGCATCAGGCGACAAACCATCCAACTTCTCCCATCCTGTGGTGATGGGTGTGAAGACCCGCGCTTCAGAGAAAGTTCTCATGGTCTCCGTGGTAACCGCCCCTGCGCCGCTGGATACCTGAACGTAGAATAGGCTAATCCGGAGCAGGTTGGCGCCGTGCTGCTGAGCGTATACATAGGCATACACATACCCTGAGGGCGCTCCTGAGTTGATCGTTATGGTCAGTGTAGATGATTGGGTTGGGTTGACTGTTGATGGGTTGTAGGAAACCGTCCCAATGTTACTAGGGATAGTATTCACAGAAAGATCCACCTGCTGTGAACTCCCGCTCTTCAGAGTCAAAGTCACAGTTATTTGACATGAGGTACCTGGCGAGACATTGGAACAGCCCGCAGGGTCCAGATTGGTTGTCCAGAAATCGAATAGTCCGAGGTAGGAGCGAATCATGCCGTTCCACCAAGTGCCAAGTGAGAATCGAAGGGAATCGTAGGTGGAGAGGGTTCCCTGGTCAACTTCCGTGGGCATGTAGATGCTCAATCCGCGAGCGTTCGGATGGCCCCTCGGATCTGCCCAATACCTCGCCGACGGGAAGAGACTGGCCATATCACTAGTGAGACCAGTGCACCATGTCTGCACGCTGGACGTTGAAATCCTAGCGCAAATCCCTGACGCAAGGTAGTGGAGGTCAACATAGTCTTGATAGTAGAAATGCTCAGTCCGAGCGTCAGCTATCGCCTGAGTAAGCTGTGATCTTACGCTGCCCATGTTGTTCTCGAGCGCTTCCCCAAGTTTGTATACGTCATACATCACACTAAGAAAACAGCTCGGACTATAGAGGCAGCTTGGACCCGCGGTACCTCGGAGGTCCACTGCAGAGAGAGTCGTATCCGATTCCGAAGTGCCCTGGTACTTGCTCTTGTAGTCCGCCACCATCGTCTCCGCTAACGTCGCAGGTGACATGGAAGGGCTCGCAACCAAATGGAACAGTATTGTGTCGTAGGGCCATCCAGCGCCGGGTACAAGCTCCTCGGAAGCCACTAGGAAATCTGGAATCAGGTTTGGATCTCCAGGAGCGAAACCGTTGGAAGGCACCTTGTACATTTGGTATGCAGTCTCAATCATTCCCATGAGGCAAGCGTCGAACCCAATTATGTTCAAACGAATACTGCCATCCTGCGCGGCAGCATCCTTGATGGATATCAGTAGGGTCTGAAGTGTCATCGAGGTCGCAGCTTGGGTACCTTGAAAATCCGGTAGGAAGGAGCGCATGCCGTTACCGTGATCCCATAGAATCAGTGCATAGTTGCTTGCGGGATATTGTTGAGTCGTCCATACTATGAAGTTCGTCAACGTAGCTGTTTGCGAGAAATCAAGATTCGAACCAGCCCATGGATAGTCGGTTCGCTCGAAAAGCGAACCAGGTCGAACCTCGTAGTAGCGCGTGTTCGTTGCCCACTCATCGTCCAGGACAACAACATGAACGTTGCTGGTGGAACCGACACCTTTCATCTGATCCTTATTCTGAGTCGCAGCGGCACCTAGATAACCGGTTTTGCCCGGCGGGTAGTCCACTTCCATGAACACCATGAAGGTCCATGAGCCCCCCCCGGAACTTGACGAACTCGAAGAACTTGTCGAGGTTGGACTGAAGTTTGCTGTTATGCTTCCGGGCCCGGTGAAGCCAACGTTCGGGTTGTAACTATTCGAACCGGAGCAGGAAAGGCCTCCTGAGCAACTCCAACTAGTGAACGTGTACCCAGACGGCGTGTTCGCAC
>Ga0315282_10005579_pt1 | contig 21376 bp, 14 predicted proteins | sample YL17G07_20_MG_FD_203693 | JGI IMG/M metagenome (GOLD analysis project Ga0315282, IMG submission 203693) | Sediment microbial communities from Yellowstone Lake, YNP, Wyoming, USA - YL17G07_20 | ecosystem: Environmental > Aquatic > Freshwater > Lake > Sediment | place: USA: Wyoming | collected... | reverse complement strand
GCAAGCGCGTGCGCGGCCGCGGCGTGGTCCACCGCGACCTGAAGCCCGAGAACATCCTGCTGTGCGGCGCGCCGGGCGGGTGGACGGCCAAGATTTCCGACTTCGGGCTGGCCACCTGCTGGCAGCGCGCCGGCTACAGCGGCTGCACGCTCACCGGCACCTGCGCCGGTTCGTGGCCCTACATGCCGCGCGAGCAGGTGAACAGCTTCAAACGTCTGACGCCGGTGAGCGACATCTGGAGTATCGGCGCGACGTTCTACACCATGCTCACGGGCTGTTTCACGCGCTGCCAGATCGAAGGCCAGGACCCGCTGGAGAGCGTCCTCTCGTCGCCCGTTGTGCCGATCGAACAGCGCGGCGCCGGGCTGCCCGCCGGGCTGTGCGCGGTGCTCAACCGTTCCCTGGCCGAGGAACCGAAGGACCGCTACCAGACGGCCGAGGAGATGCGCGCGGAACTGGCCGCGGCGAGGACAGTCTGAAGGAAGCCGGAAAGAGTCACACGGAGGTGCACTGTATGCCAGCGGTCGTCACGCTCAAGGTCGTCTCGGGGCACGCGCACCACAAGGAGTTCAGGATCGCCGAGCGGATGGTGTGCATCGTCGGCCGCGCCACCGACTGCTATCCCTGGATCTGCCACCGGGACTGCAGCCCGTGCGAGTGCGACAGCAGCAAGCGCCCCAAGATCTCGCGGCACCATTTCCTGCTGGACATCAACCCGCCCGATATCTGGATCAGGGACATGGGGAGCAAAAACGGCACGTTTCTGGAGCCGCCGCGCGAACGCTGCAAAGGCTGGCCGATCGGCTGCATCGGCATGCGCCCCGCGCACCTCACCGCCGAAGAAGCCGCCGGGCTGCACTTCGATTCCTACCCCGTTCACGACGGCGACGAGATCCGCCTGGGCAAGAAGGGCTACGTGGCCTTCCGCGTCTCCATCGCCATCCCCGTCTACTGCCTGGAGTGCGGCAAGGAGATTCCCATCGAGGACGTCCACTCGGCGCTGTGGAAGGGCGGCCACCGCTGCGCGGTCTGCAGCAAGCGCGCCGCTCAGGAAATGCGCACCAGACCCAGCCTGCCCAAGCCGCGCCTGTGTTCGTCCTGCAAGCGCGACGTGAGCGACGAGGTGGGGCCGGAGCGCGTCGGCGAGTACACCTGCCGCAAGTGCCGCGCGGACCCGGAGAAGGTCGTCGAGCGGCTCCTGTCGCAGGCGCGGCAGAACGACCCGGACGTGGTGGCCATTCAGGGCTACGAAGTCATCAAGCGCCTCGACCCCGGCGAAGAAAGCAAGGGCGCCGTCTTCCTCGCGCGGCACAGGCAGACCGGCCGCCAGGTCGCGCTCAAGGTGCTCCTGCCGCGCGTTGCCATGGGGCCGGAGGCGAAGCTGAAGTTCCAGCGGCAGATCATGATCACCAGAGCGCTGGAACACCCGAATATCGTCAGGCTGCTCGATACCGGCTGTTCGCAGGGCACGTTCTTCTTCGCCATGGAGTACTGCGACGGCGGCAGCCTCGACCGCCTGCTCAAGCAGCGCGGCAAGCTGCATTGGACGGAAGCCCTGCCCATCATCATGCAGGTCCTCGCCGGCCTGGACTACGCGCACACCGCCAGTCCCATTCCCGTGCGGCTCGTTGACGGCACGCTGGAAATGGTGAAGGGCGCCGTCCACAGGGACATCAAGCCGCACAGCATCCTGCTCGCCCGCAGAGACGACCAGCGCCTCGTCAGGATCGGCAATTTCGGCCTTGCCAAGGCGTTCGATGTGGCGGGCTTAAGCGGACTCACCAGCACCGCGCAGCGCGAAGGCACTCCCGATTTCGTCCCGCGGCAGCAGGTCGCGGGGTTCGGCTACGCCAGGCCCGAAGTGGACGTCTGGGCCGCCGCCGCCACGCTCTACTGCATGCTCACGGGTTCGCCGCCGCGCACGTTCCCGCCGGGCGAAGACCCGTTCGTCGTGGTCCTCGAGACCAGGCCCGTGCCGATCCGCGAGCGGGAGCGTTCCGTACCGAGGAAGATCGCCAACGTGATTGACGAGGCGCTGCAGGACGACCCGGAGATTGAGATCGCCACCGCGGCCGAACTGAAACGGCTGCTGCAGGAAGCACTGTGAGCCGCTCAAGCCCCTCGGCAGCGGGCGAGGATGAAACCGCAGATGGGGATCACGGCTATTGGCTATTGGCTACTGGCTATCAGGTTCGCGTTGCGGAATCGTCGCCAATAGCCAATAGCCAATAGCCAATAGCTGATAGCCATTGCATCCGCGTTCATCTGCGGTTCCAAGCCTGTGACCGGCGAGAGCCGTCAATCCGCTTTCGCGCGCACCGCCAGTTCCTTGGGCGGTTCCACCGTGACGGCGCCGTTGGCGGGGACGATTTCGAGGTAGCCTCTCAACGCCGCGCCGTCTTCAACCTGCAGCACGCGCGCCTTCAGTTCGCCGCCGAACTGCGCGCCCGCGGCGATGCGCGCGGTGTCGTAGACGAGCGTGTTGCCTTTGAGCGAGCCCTTCAGGGTGAGGTTGGATGCGACCACGCGCTTCTGCACCACCAGCGCGCCCTTCTTCTCGATGGTCAGCGAACCCGACGTCTCCAGCGCCGTGGTGGCGGCGTACTGCGTGATCTTCTCGTCGGTGACTTTGATCGAGACGCTGCACTGGCGGCACACGACCGACTGCGCCGCCGCGCTCACTTGCTGCGCGCCGCCGCAGTGCGGGCAGCGGATGGTCCGCGGCCCCGTTGGTTTCCGAGCGAAGAGCGCCATGCGGCCGCCTCAATAGGGACTGCGGACCGCAGTGTTAATCCGCAATCCGCAATCCCCAATCTGCAATCGAGTTAGTGCCGCCCGTTGCCGGCCAGGACCGTCTGGTTGCCCATCCTGGAAGCTACGGCTGCCGGGACGGTTTCCCTGCTGGCATGCACGGCGCCCTTGACGGCGTCGGGGCCGACATTGACCTTGCCGACAAACGTGGCGCCTTCGATCACGACGAGCTTGGTCGCGGTCAGGTCGCCCGAGACGTTGCTGGTGGCTTCCAGCGTCACGCGTTCGCAGGCGGTGATGTTGCCCTTCACCTTGCCTTCGACATCAACCGCGCCGCCGTTGATCTCGGCGTTGAGCGTGCCGGTCTTGCCGACGTGGACCTTGCCCTTGGTCGTGACGGCGCCTTCGATCTGGCCGTCCACACGCAGGCCCTTCTCGACCGTGATCTCGCCTTTGATCACGACGTCGTTGCCGATAACAGTCGCGCACTCAACCGCGCCTGGATGGTCCGTCATGGTAGTTCCTCCCGCTGCCCTCCGGCAGCCTCCCCCCACTCGGTTGTTGACGTTGTGGCCCGAGACAGTCCGGGCCGACGGTGCAAAGAGTATCGGCAGGAGGCAAGGGCGACTTGAGGGGATTCCGCGGGCAAAAGTCCAGGAGGGGTGGAGCGGCACGGAGTTGATCACCGGCAAGCAGCTTCAAGGCCGCGTCATGCTCGAACCGCACGGCGTGGCCGTCGTCGAGCGGAAAAAGTGATTGCGGATTGGGGATTGGGGATTGCGGATTGGCCGACCCGCCCGTAGCGTGTCCAGGCGTGTTTGGGCTTGTGGGGAGCGTGCGCTGTAGTACGAGGAGCGTTACGTTGGTTTCCGGAAGACGTCGCCGAAGGCATTCATAGTCGAAAGACAGCGCTCAAGAGCTGCGAATCTAGAAACGTGTAAGTCGTTGCGACGCAAAGGTGACGTGATTATTCGGGGGCACAACTATGGGAACGATCACATTGCAGTGGCGCGAACTGGTAAGTTCTGCGCGTGCGGGTGAAACTGAGAAGCGAAGCGCAGACGGCACAGCGGTCTGGATGCTTTGGAGGGATTCAACGAAGGCTGTGTTCGTGAGTGACCCGAAACTGCTAGCTGACATTGACGCGGCGCGACGCCTCCGAAAAACATACACACCATTTCTGCTTATCGGACCGCTGCACACTGGCAAGAACGTCTTTCTGAACCTTGTCGCAAGATCGAGCAAGGACTCACCCGGCGTGCCCTGCGTTGATGAGAATGTTGGCCATAACGAGGATCAAGAGGTCAAGCAGTTCTTCCGCAAGAGGGGTGTTGTTGATCGAAACCGATCGGCTCTTCTTCATTTCGACTTTATGGAGAATGCCGTTCGCTGGGACAAGTTCATTAGGAAACTACACAAGCTCGCGATAGACCACGAGCTTGAACGTGAAGATGGACAGATCGTCCCTTGCCCAGGAGTAACAGTGGTTCTCGGGGCGACCCATGATCTCGAACGAGATTTCCCCAAGGAAGAGTGCCTCATTAAGCACCTTTACCCAGAGCTCAGCAAGAATCTACTGGCGAGGACGCGCCGCCTGAGTGAGCAGGTTAAGAGGCTGCCGACCATCCTCGGAGAGATGCTCGCCACGCTCGTGATATGTGGAGAACGCCATGAGCCTGAAGTCGAGAAGATCGAGGAGATGCCCCTCAGTGTCCTGGATCGGTTGAAGAAATCCCCACCACAGGGTGAGTTCACGGGACTCCTGGGGATCGTGCGCGCCGCCGCTCGTGACGGCTGGGAGAAGGCCGTTGAAGACATCGAACGTGAATATGGGAAGCGTATGGCCGAGCGTGAAGCACGCCATGAGGCGGATCTGAAGACGGCCACTCAGCAGTTCCGCAGCGAAGGGTTCAAGCAGTGGGCAGGGGGCGTAAAGCTTGCGACCATCGCCATCGTATTCACGGACATCATTGACAGTACGCGCCTTAACCGGGAGTTCGGAGACAAGGAGTGGGCCAAGGTAAGAACTGCTCACTTCGACGAGGCGAAGAAACAGGTAGAGTCTCGACAGGGCTTCCTGATCAAGACAGTCGGCGATGAGGTGATGGCCGCATTCCATAACGCTGTGGATGCCGTGGACTTCGCGGTTGCGCTCGAGCACAACACCGGACACCCGGCCGCCAAGATACGTGCGGGCGTTCATGTGGGGCAGGTGGAGATCACTGATGAAGACGCGTTCGGAACGCAGGTCAACATGGCTTCACGCATCGCGGGAAAGGCTGAGAACGGTGGGGTGTGGACAAGCGACCGGGTTAAGCAGGATGTGTTTATGTATGATCAGGCAGCTTTCGCTTGGGAAGAGCACTCTGGCGAGACGCTGAAAGGGTTTGATGGCGAGACGTTCACGCTTTGGGCTGTCAGGAAGGCGGGCAGCGCGCCGCACATTTCTGCTGTCGAACCCCAGCCTTTGAGCGCTAAGCGCGATGTGAGTGCTGAAGCGCAGCAGCTTCTGGCACAGGTCGTCACGACGGGTGGTCGCTTTGTTGATGCGGAATCGGCGGGCGCGTCCGAATTGGACAGCCGCAAAACTGCGAGGTTACAGGCGCTGTTCAGGGAACTCCGCACAGCGGGTCTGGTCGAATACCGCGAGGATACAGAGGGTGAGGTATCAGTGCATGTCTGGAAAGTCACCGATGCTGGTTTCTCGCATCATGGTGCATTCCTTGGCCAACAACCAGACCGCCTTGAGCCAACGGTGCACGCGCCAGCCGTAGACCAGAGACTGCTGCAGGTGTTAGAGACCGAATTCCTGACAGCCCAACGACAGCTTTCCGAGGTCTTGACGTGGCGAGACGGCAAACCAACGGCACTGGCGGCGGGACAAGCCGAGGTCTTGGCGTATCTTCCTTCTACCCTCCAACGCATGACTGTTACCGAGGACCTGCGTCTCCTCAATTCGCAGGGCGCAATGCTCCGGGCTGGCCTCGAACAGCTTGACCGCGGAACCGCCAGGGGTGAAATCGGGCCATTCGAGCGCTACATAGCGCTGACACATGCTGCTGCCGAGGTGAGCAAGAGCTTAAGCATGCTGTCTCAGATGGCCGGGCGAAAGCCCGCCACCGATCTGGAGACCGACACCGAGTTTCTGAAGATGGCTATGCTCAGCGTGGAACTCCTCGATGCACAGACTGGGACTGCGTTCAATCGTGAACTGGTGCAGTCGGCGGTTGTCACCCTTTCGGATGAGCAGTACTCCCTCTGGGTTCATGTTGATGTCACCAGGGAGACGCGGCTGGACCCAAACTGGAGGACGCACATACAGCTCAGGGATGACGGCAAGTTTGATGATGCGACAACGGAACGAATTGTTCTCGCCACCTGCCGTTACGTGTTGCTTCGAGGAATGCCTGACGAGATGATCACGCGCCCCGATGGTATCACGACACCTCTGAAGTGTGAGATGCCACATGCGGTCATCCCTCACCCGCCGTTCTCAGCCCATGCAGGCGATCCCGTTTGGGTCAGGAAAACGCCGCTGATAGCGTCAGCACTGCGCGAGAGACGAGGGGCACGGGGTGCTCATGGTTGAGAACACGCAACAGGGCTTCTCGTCGTACCTTCATACGTGACACGGCTGCTGGGTGCAGTTCACAGGGGACACGGCTGGCCACCGCCCTCGTCTTCACTTTGCCGCCGGCAGGACGACTTCTATCAGCTCGCTCTCGACGCCGTCCTCCGCTACGACCGTGACGCCAAAGCGGTTCACGTGCGAGAACCAGTCAATGTCGTCCGGCTTGTCTTTCAGCTCGGCCACGGACGCCCGCGTGGCCGGCTCCACGGTGGCCACCGGAAACCACGGACGGTCATTCAGGCCCGTCGGCCCGATGCGGCGGTAGACGCGATACCCGATCACGCGCTCCAGGTACTGCTGCTCGTGGCGCACCTCCGGGGCCTCCCACGTGACACGCACCTGGTCTTTGTTCCAGCCCCCCAGCGTCGCCTTGACGTTGCGCGGCGGGAGCGGCGAGCCGGCGGAACCGTACGGCGTGCGCAGGACGGTGATGAACTTCTCCCTCTGGCCGCGGAACCATGCCACGGTGAAGTTGTACGCTTCGAGCCAGTAGAACGTCGGGCGGTCGCGCTTCGTCACCCGCACCAGCATCAGGCCGCGCTCGCCGCACACGTTCAGGTTGCCGAACGGGTTCGGCTCCCGATGGAAGCCGTTGAGCGACACCGCTTCCTTGACCGGCCGGTTCGGCAGGCGCAGCATCCCGAACTCGTCCGTCTTCCCGACGACCACCGCCGCCTTCGAGACGGGGAGGCCGAAATTGCCGTCCTCGATGACGGGGAAATACTTCACGCCGTGGTCCTCGACGGGTGTGGCCTTCGAGTCCACCTCGGTGCCGCGCTGGAATATCTCGATAGTGGCGCCGGGGACGCCGACGCCGTTGATGTCCTGGATTTCGAGGAAGCACTCGCGCGGGATGGCGTAGAAGTAGTCGCCGAAGTGGCCGCGCGGCTTGTCCCAGGTCATGTTCAGGTATCCCGCGTCCACCTCGGACCAGACGTGCGGGCCGTGCCAGTGCATCATCGTGTCCGCGTGGGTCATGAAGTGGGCGATCTTCTCGCCCGTGTCGGGCCAGGTGTGGACGTCCCGCTTGCCGTCGTAGTCCAGGTAGTACCAGTCCGTCAGGCCCAACTGGTGGCCGAGCTCGTGCGGCAACGACCACTCGGTCGTGTTCCGCCCCTGCTTGTCGGGGACCTTCCACTCCTTCTTCTTGTCCTCGTCGTTCTGCCAGATCCAGGCGCCCTGGTGGTAGATGATGCCGTCCTCGGCCGAGCGCTGGTTCTGCCCGGCCTTCTCGACGTTGTCCGTGTAGATGATCCGGTCGAGGCGGACGCGCGCCTTGATGCCCTCCGGCGCCGCGGGGAACACGCTGGCCGCGAAGAGCGTGTTCATGATCTGCACGTGCCAGCGGTAGTAATCCTCGAAGGAAAACGTCCCCGCGTTGGTCCGGATCTGGTGCCAGGCCTTGACGCGGCCCGGCTCGACGTAGAACCAGTAGCCCCAGCCCCACAACGGGTCGGTGGCCTCGTTGTTGAGCGTCGCGATCTCGGCCTGGTCCGTGAGGACTTTGAACGTCACGGAGTGGAAGCCGTCTTCCCATTTCCACTTCAGCTCGAAGGTCGTTTCCTCCATCTCCTTCAGGGCCTTCGGGCACTCGCCTTGCTGGAGTTCCTTCTGGTCAATCAGCCAGACGTACTTGAACGGCTTGGCGTCCGCGAAGCCGACGTTCTTGACGTGGGCCGTCAGGGTGATCTCTTCGCCCGGCTCATGCTTGAGCTTGAGGTTCTTGACGGCCTCCTGCGGCTCCAGGTAGGCCTTCTCGCCCAGGTCGAGGATCGCCTTGTTGCCCTCGGCCGTCGGCTTGACGCGGCTGCAGGAATCGTAGAACACGTTCCCGTGCAGGCCCGCGAGCTTCGGGTTCAGCTCGATGAACGTGACCGAGAGGTCGGGCAGCTCGGGGTGGGCGTCCCAGGCCTCGCCGCGCTGAATCTTGACCTGCTTGACCTTGCTCCGGGGGATGATTCTGGCCGGACCGCCCACGTCGGCCATCTTCTGCCAGACCAGGTAGCGCACCCCCTCGTCGCGGACGAAGCAGTCGTTCAGCACCGTGCCGTCCGTCAATTCGAGAGTGTCGGCCGACGCCCTGCCGCCGAGCAGCAGAGTCAGGGAGACCAGACTTATCGCCAGCGTGCCACAAGCGAGTCTTGGCATCATAGTCTTCTCCTGGCAGGCTTCACACAGCAGACCATTACTCCCCGCCCGGCAATTGTCCAGGGCCTTCGGCTCGTTTCTCGGATTGGTTGTGACGGCTCCGGTTCGCGCCCGTTCCTTTCCACAGGTGCCAGGCTTTCCGTCTTGCCCCGCATTCCGCCGCCGCCGATAATGGCGGCATCATGTATCGAGTCCTCGGCCTGCTGACCCTCGTGCTGTGTGCCACGGGCAGCCTCTGTTGGCTGTTGGCTGCCCGTGCCGCCGAACCACCGGCCACGCAGCCCGCGTATCCCTTTTGGGACGGCCAGGAATCCATCGAGCAGTACGCCCAGCGCGTCAACCTGCCGCCGACGAAGACGCTGGACCTCGGCGATGGCGTGAAGCTGGAACTCGTCCTGATCCCTGCGGGCAAGTTCATCATGGGAACGCCGGAACCGAAGTCGCCCTGGATAGGCGGCAGTATCTTGGGAATTGCTGGCCTGATCGTGCTGGTCTTAGTGGGGCGTCTCCTATGGCGCGCTTTCCGCGAACGCCGCCGACCACAGTTCTCGCTGCGCTGGCTGATTGTCGTCGTCCTGATCTTGGGCGTAGCGCAATACGGCGGTTTCCGCTGCTGGCGGGCTGTGCAGGCGTCGCGCAACTACTGGTCGGGCGAGTCACCCGCGCACGAGGTCACGCTGACGACGCCGTTCCACATGAGCACGCATGAAGTGACGCAGGAGCAGTACCAGCAGGTGATGGGCGTGAACCCGAGCCACTTCAAGGGTCCGCGCCTGCCGGTGGAGATGGTCTCATGGGAGGACGCGGTGGCCTTCTGCAAGAAGGTCAGCGAGAAGACCGGCCAGACCGTGCGCTTGCCTACCGAGGCCGAGTGGGAGCACGCATGCCGTGCCGGGACAACGACGATGTACTACACCGGCGACACAAAGGCCGACCTCGACCGCGTGGCATGGTACGGCGCGAACAGCAAGGAAACGACGCATCCGGTCGGCCAGAAGGCTGCGAACGCCTGGGGTCTCCACGACATGCACGGCAACGTGTGGGAGTGGTGTCTCGATCTGGGTCAGGAATACTGCAGCCCGGCGGCTGCCGTGGACCCACAAGGTCCAAGCGATGGCCAATACCGCGTGGTGCGGGGCGGGTCTTGGCACTTCGACGATGCCGGGTACTGCCGGTCTGCGAGCCGTCTCGGGTACGATCCCGGCTACCGGGACCCCCGCTTCGGCTTTCGGGTGGTGGTGGAAGTGACGCCGAGGGCGCCGTAGCCGTAGAGCGCGGCAGTCCGGCCCAACGCTCGTTGTTTTCTCCAAGAATGCCGAGCCGGAAGCCGGGAAACCGGGCGAGAACCTACCCGAACAGTACCCGTGCGGGGCCAATCGTAGGCACAGGGAGAGTTTTCGTTCTTGCAGGCCAAAGCGGGCGAAGGGGCTTGAACCCTCGACCTTCGGCTTGGGAAGCCACACCTCTTGCCTGGCGACTGGAAACGCCAGGACTCGTCAGGAGACGCCAGGATACGCCAAGTAGCGACACGCGAAGGGCTTGGGCCTACGCAACCCAAACTCATCCATGCGACAGGAGACGCCAGGACGCGACAGGACGAGACCATTCGTAGGCACAGCGTAGGCACAGGGTGTCGCGACCTGTCGCGTCGGGGCGATGACAACGGGCAAAGGCAGACGCTCGACCGGGCCAACCGACGAGTTGGGCGAGGCGGCGCAGCGGGGCGAGACGGGGCTGAAGGCTCCGGAGAGGATAGGAAGGCTGGGGATTTGTGATGCACAACTGTCTAAACAGCATAAAATGATAGGCGTTGCAGCTTGAATGTGTCTCTCTTATTGGCCACGTGAAGGGGCATCATGTTCCGCTCGCTCTTGCTTCCCGCCGTCCTGTTGCTCATGCCGTTGGCTTGGCCGTGTTCCGCCGCCGCTATGCCCAAGCCTAACGTCGTCTTCATCCTCGCCGACGACCTTGGCTGGCGAGATGTCGGTTGTTTCGGCAGCACCTTCCACGAGACGCCGAACATTGACCGGCTTGCTACACGCGGCGTGCGGCTCACGCAGGCGTACGCCGCCAGTCCTCTCTGTTCGCCGACGCGCTCCAGCATCCTCACGGGTCTCTATCCCGCCCGCATCGGCATCACGGCACCGGAGTGTCACCTCAAGGAGATCCAGCTTGAGAAGAAACTCGGTAAGGCCACTCCGAAGATGAAAGCGATCCCCGCCGACAGCGTTACGCGTTTGAAGACAGAGTATTTTACGCTTGCTGAAGCGCTCAAGGAGGCAGGCTATGACACAGCACACTTCGGCAAATGGCACCTCGGTCATAATCTGCCGCAGAATAGGGATGATCGCTACGAACCGAAAGACCAGGGCTTTGACCTCGACTTTCCCCACACGCCCAGTGCAGCCGGTCCCGGCGGTGGCTATCTGGCACCGTGGAAGTTCATCAAAGACCCGGCCATCACAGGTCAGCAGGGCGAACACATCGAAGACCGCATGTCGTCTGAGGCCGCGAAATACATTCGCGAGCACAAGGAACGTCCGTTCTACGTCAACTATTGGGCCTACTCCGTTCACTCGCCGTGGAACTGTCGCCGCGACTACCTCGAACGCTTCAAAACAAAGGCCGACAAGAAGAATCCCCAGCACAACCCGCTCTATGCCGCGATGGTCAAGAGCCTCGACGATGGCGTTGGCCAATTACTTGCCGCGATTGACGAAGCTGGTATTGCCGATCGGACGATCGTGGTCTTCTTCTCCGACAACGGCGGGTATGCCTATCCGCCGAAAGCCACCGACCCCGAAGGCTTCGAGAACATGCCGGCAACGAGTAATTCTCCGTTGCTCAGCGGCAAAGCATCGCTCTACGAAGGCGGCACGCGGGAACCGTGCATTGTCGTCTGGCCTGGGCAGATCAGACCCGGCACGACCAACGACATGCTATTCCAGAGTGTGGACTGGTATCCGACCTTGCTCGCGATGTGCGGGCTTAAGCCGCACGGCGACTTGAAACTCGATGGCTTCGACCAATCTCGCTCATTCCTGGGTCAACCCCCGCCGCGCGACCGCCTATTCTGCCACTTCCCGCACGGCACCTCGGCCAACGACCAACTGATGCCAGGCAATAAACCCGGCACCTATGTCCGTCGCGGCGACTGGAAACTCATCCGCTTCTTTGCTGATCGCGATGATGAGAGCGGCTGCTTGGAGCTGTACAACCTGAAGGATGACCTGGGCGAATCAAAGAACATTGCCGCCGAGAAACCAGAGCTTGTCAGCGACTTGAATGAGCTCATCGCGGCATTCTTGCGCGATACCGAGGCTGTCATCCCCGTCCGCAATCCTGCGTACGATCCCGACGGGACCAAGGCCGAAGCTGCCGATCCTTTGCGAGGCTGGAAGGCTCGGAGCTGCAATGCCGCATCGAAAGATGGTATCCTCACAATAGTCGGCCAAGGCAATGCACCGTTCCTCGGCGTCACCGCAGGCGTCGGTGGACCGGTGACAGTCAAGTTCCGCGTCCGCTGCGCCAATGGCGGCGAAGGGAAGATTGAATGGCTGCCGCCCGCGAAGACCGAGGGCGAGACGAAGTCAGTGTCCTTCACACTGAAGGGCGGCGATTGGCAGGAGCCGTCCATCGCTGTGCCTGCTGCGGGGCAGATTGGCATTCTTCGCGTATATCTTCCGGCACAGCAACAATCCGTTGACATCGACTGGATCGAACTCAAAGCGGCGGGCAAGCCGCGCAAATGGGATTTCTGATGATGAGCCAGCGAACAGTACTGCTTCTGACCATTGTGGCCATCGTCCGCGTGACGTTGAGCCACAGCGGAGAGTTCGCATACCCTCCACATATGGAAGGGGCGCGGACAGAATGCTACAAGACGATCGGTGACACCAAACTAAATCTCTACATCTTCCAGCCGCCCGATGCCGCTGGCGGCACCACCCGTCCGGCCATCGTCTTCTTCTTTGGTGGTGGCTGGACCAGCGGCTCGCCGGCGCAGTTTGAAACGCAATGCCGCTATCTTGCCTCCCGCGGTATGGTGGCGATCGCCGCCGACTATCGCGTCGCAGCGCGGCATGGTGTCAAGGCTGCACAGTGTGTCGCGGATGCACGCTCCGCCATGCGCTGGGTGCGCGCACACGCGACGCAACACGGCATTGACCCTCACCGGATTGCCGCCGGGGGCGGTTCGGCCGGCGGGCATCTTGCGGCTGCGACCGCCTTCATCGCTGAGCTAGACGATGAAAAGGACGACAAGACCGTCAACGCCGCCCCCGATGCGCTGGTGTTGTTCAATCCCGCGCTGGTGCTTGCGCCGCTGCCAGACGTAAAACTGGAAGGCTTTGCTTCGCGCGCCACTGCCGAACGTTTCGGCGCCAAGCCGGAGCAGATCTCGCCGGCACACCATGTTGTCGCGGGCGGCCCACCGGCGATCATCTTCCACGGGCGGGCCGACACCACCGTGCCATTCGCGATGACGCAGAGTTTCGCCGACAAGATGAAGGCTGTGGGAAACCGCTGCGAACTGCACGCCTACGACGGCCAGCAACACGGGTTCTTCAACCATGACCCCTGGCGCACTGAGACACTCATCAAGGTGGACAGGTTCCTCGCATCGCTCGGGTGGCTGCAAGGCCAGCCCACGCTGAAACTGCCGGAGAAGACTGGGGAGACAAAATAGAAGGAGCGCGGCCCATTCGCGGTCGGCGATCAAGCCATGTTCGATGCCTTGGCTCTTCAGTAGCGACACCTCATCGTCGCGGCGCTGTACCTTCAAAGACCGGTTGTTTCAACAGTCGGGAAGCAAGGGTCGCACACTCGGCGAGCGCTTACTTATCACCCTCAGGTGCTTTTGCTTCTGGGGGCGGCTGCGTGGTTGCCCCTGGTGTTGGCTTGGCGGGCGCTGACGTGGCTGGCGCCGGCGCCAGGATCACGTTGTCGATCGCCCATTTCAGACACTTCTCGACCGTGGCCCGGCCCTGCTTGTCTTTCCTGTCGTCCCCAGTAAAGGTGTTTAGGTCTTTTGCGGCGATCATGCACGCGCTCTTTATTCTAGCGGTCTGCTCATCGGTCAGATTGTTCTTCTTGTACTTGGCCAAGGTCGCCTGTGCCAACTGGACGCCGGCCCACTGGTTCTTCTGATCGTCGGTCAGCACGGCCAAGATCGCCTTGTCAGCTTCCGCCGCGGCCTGTTCGCGTTCAGTTTGAAGCGTCTTGAGCTCCTCATTGGCTTTCTTCTTGGCATCTGCGTCGGCGCCCTTCCGCGCAGCGGCGGCGGCGGCTTGAGCTGCTGTCATCTTTTCAGCGTTGGTCTTGTCCCAAGCCTCAAAGGCGTCCTGCTTCGCTTTGAATTTCTCCTTCAAGGTCTTCTGCTGGTCGTCGGTGAGTTTGCATTCGGCGAATAGCAGGTCCATCTGCGCCTTCACCGTGTCCTCCGCCGACATACCGCGTTGCCCCGCGAGAACTTCCGGAACGAAGACGTAAACGAGACACGCCAATACCAACAGCCGCCACTGGACATTCATGATCGCTCCTCAGTGGTTAGAACCCCACTCCGCAAGCCGCCCTACTCTGCCCCGCCTGCTCTCACTTAGGACTACACCATTCCGGATGGTAACGGGATTGGAACTACATCGGGGACAACGCCCGTCGCGCCCGTCCCGCCGGTTACGAGCCAAAAGCGACAACATTGTCGCCTTTCGCCGGGGCTCTGTCCCGCCATGTCCCCCCGTGGGTGCATGCCGTGGTCCACAAAACGGTCCACATGGCTGGGCAAGCACGGGAGTCGGTCGCCTGCTGGTTTGCTCATGGTTCGTATCCAGTTTGGCTCGGCGCTACTTAATTCGTAGTCTGCTCCCGATTCCGCTGCTGGGCGACGACAGACAACAGCGCATAGGCATCGGAGATTGCGGCTTGCAGCCCTTACATTCCCAACGACGGGGATAAACATCAACCCAGATTGCTCTCGCGAACGGCAAGACCTTGCCCGGCAGCAAGCTCACGACTCATGTCCTGGCGGTCTGCGAGTGAACCCTACTTGCTCACATCCAACGCCGAATCCTGCGGGAATTCGAGGTACTTCACCACGCCGTCACGCCAGAAGTTGAGTTTCACCTTCAGCGTCTTTTCCACGCCCGGCGGCCCACTCTGCTCGCCGAACAACTCGGCGTAGCGGCCCAGCGGCGTGACCAGGCGATTGTGGAACCTGGCCTGCACCTTGTCTGTCACGTCGGTCTGGGTCGCGATCCGTCGCACGTTCGTGAACACTCGGATCTTCAAGGCCGTGGCGTCGCAAATGTGAGAGCCGGCGTTGTGCAAGACGAAGTCAACATGCCTGCACTGTGGCCCGCCATCTCCCGGCGGCGGCACTCTCAGAACAAACTCTGCCTTTCCGCACTTGGCGACCGTCGCGTCTCTCGTATTGAACGTGCCCAGCACCTCGTGCCGCGTATCATCGTTCCAGCGGATGACGCGGAGTTCGACGCCGTTGCCCAGATTCGAGAACAGCGTGCCGCACAGCGTGAGGTCCTTCTGCTGCGAGTCGGCCGAGGGCGTCCAGCGAAATACGTTGTAGCACGCCGTGTCGGCGATCGGGTGCGTGTAGAGGAACTGGTTCCGCTCGGCGGCGGCCAGCACATGGTCGAACATGTGCTCTGTGTAGTGATTCCGCCAAGCGTCCTCCTGGCGGTCGCTGGGCGCGTAGTTCGACACGAAACCGAGTTCATCCGCCTGCTTCTCCAGCCCGTAGGCGTAACCCAGCGGCGAGCCAAACGCCTTGAATTGCGAATTCAATTGCTTCACGTCGCCGGCCGCCGCCGTGGACAGCAGGCCGCGGTTCTTGCAGACGGAAAACGACCACCGCCCGCCCGTGGAGTCGGGGAATTCCGCCTTCACGCCCGCCTTACCGGCGGGGTTGACGTAGTTCGCCGCCAGATCGGCCACGACATCGCCGCAGACCTCGAACAGCGCCACGACGTCGCCCGCCGACTTCGGCCCGTACAGCGCCTTCACCACGTGAGCGTTCACGTACTCATTTGGCCAGGACACGATCTCGTCGTCCGTCAGCCGCACCGGCGAGGTGTCCTTTAGGTTCGGCACGCGGAGGTACACGTCCTGACCGCTGGGGTCGATGAACTCGGTCAAGGTAACGGCAACTTGCCCGTCGGTGCGATCCTCTTTCAGCCACGCCTTGGTGACGACCTTTAAGCCGTTCGGACGAATCGTGTCGTCCTTCACCGGTTCGCCGATGGAGGCCGGATCAATGACCAGATTCCGCGGCTCCGAGCACTTCTTCAGCAGCTCGGCGTTCTGCTCTTTGCCGACGCAATATACCACCGGGCCGCGCAGCAGCGCCACGCGGCCGTCTTGGATCGCTCGGCCGCGCAGGAATCGCCATGCCATCGGCAGCGTGATCTTCACCACGTCGCCGTCCTTCCAGGTGCGATTCAGCACGTAGCAGCCGAGTTTCTGTGCCAGCGGGTCAATCGTCACCGGGGCTTCGGCGTTCACCCGCAGCGTAATCTGCTCACACCAGCGCGGCGTGCGGAACTGGAATGCGAGCGCCACCGGCTTCTCGGTCGAGAACGTCAGCTTCACCTCGCCGTCGTTCGGGTACGCGGTTTCCTGCCCAATCGTGACCGTCTGCCCTTGCACGGCGAACGCCTTCTTCGAGTTGGTGAACAGGTTGAGCGCGATGCCGCCCTCCGGCATGCGGTAGTACACCTTCTGCGGCAGTTCCGCGACCGCCCGGCGATAGTTCCCACAGCAGCAGAAGAAGTCGCGCGTGTCGTACTGGCGGTCGCCGGTGAGCGGCGTGAAGTAGCGGATCCAGCGGCCGTCGGGCGAGTTGGCTGCGAACAGGGCGTTGTACATGGCACGTTCGAGCAGATCGCCGTACCGCATGTCGCCGTCCAGCCGCATCAAGCTGTCGATCCAGCGCAGCACGTAGGCGGTGACGCACGATTCGCCGATGGCCCCGCGTCCGTTCTGGTTGTAGGTGAACTGTTCGCCGTCGGAGGACGAGCCGGTGACCAACATGCCGCCCTCGCCCTTCTTCAGCAGTTCGTTGCGCATGAACTGGCTCATGTGCAGGAGGTTCTCTTCGCCAGTCAAACGGTACAACTCCGTCTGGGCGTAGCAGCGGGCGAGCATGACATAGACGTGGCGCGGCGGCTGGCTGAAATCCTGCTCCCACGTCCGCAGCGACGCCAGTTTGACCTCGCCGTGGTGATTCCCGTGCGGCACGTCGGCGGCAAAGTCGAAGTAGCGTTTGTCGCCCGTCGCGCGGTACAGTTCCAGCATCCCTTCCGGCAGGCCCGCCGTGCAGATTTGCCCCGCGTCGTAACATGGATTCTGCGGCGTGGGGAACGTCTTCAGGATGTAGTCGGCCATGACTTTCGCATGGGCCAGCGATTGGGGATTGCCGGTGCAGCGATAGTTCCGCACGAACGCCAGGTTGATGTATTCCTGCTCGTGGAGGATCCAGTTGATGTGGTTCTGCCGATTGTTCGGCTCGACGTTCCAGAAGCCGAGATAGCCGTCTGGGTCGCGGGACTTCACCAGTTCGTCGATGATGTACTGCGTGCGCGCGGCGACTTTCGGGTCGCCCGTGTAAGCGGCGAACAGGCTACCGGCGTCGAAGACCTTGCCGACGCCGTAATAGACGTGGCTCTTATCGCCGCGGTCGGTGCGTTTGCGGAAGTGATTCAGCCACTTGCCGTCCAGATCGACGACCATGTAGTTCTGATAGACGAGATTCCGAATCCGCCGATCGATTTCCCCGCCCAGTTCCTGCTGGTTTAGCGTCACGCGGCAGAGCTTGTCCGGCACCCGCGGCTGGACGACGTCGGGCGGAACCGGACGCGATTCGGCGGCGTGGAGGGTAGCGGCTAGAAACAGGCTGCAACAGGCGGTGAACATTGTTCGCATGGTTGAACTCCGAAGCGGCTGAAGAGATCGTTTCGCCCGACATTTCCCAAACGGTCTTCCGCTGACGACCGCCGCCAGCCATCTTAATGCTCCTACCACGTCCTGAAGCCCCGGTATAGCGAGTTCCACGCGTTGCGGGCCTCGGGAACGCCAGCGAACAACGCCTCAGGCGATCTTGTTCGGCGTGGTGAACTGGCCTTCGTGAGATTCGTCCCTCCCCGTCCCGCCATGTCCCGCCGTGGGTGCATGCCGTAGACGCGGCGGTGGTGAGGCGCCGCGGGGACCGGGGCGCAAGTCTGGGCCGAAAAGAGTTGCTCCGTCGGGCACATCAAGATACCTTGCCTCAAAAGCAAACGATTCCCGGAGGAGAAGATGCGCTCAATCCTGAAGCCGATCGTTCTGGCCGCGGCGATGACGGCCGCAAGTGGGCTGGCGGCGGAGACAGCCAATCCATTCCTCGGCAACTGGGCCTTGACTATCCCGGGAGGCGGCGCCGGATGGTTGGGCATCGTTGAGACCGATGGGAAGCTGACGGCGAGTATTCTGTGGGGCGGTGGCAGCGTGGTTCCCACCCAGGGCGCCAAGGTGGAGGGCGATACTCTGACCGTCACGCGCCTGTACAAGAACAAGGATGGCACGACCACGGAAACGATTACGGCAAAGGCGGACGGCGACAGTCTGAAGCTGGCCACGGTGAAGTCCAAGGAGGGACGGGCGGAGTTCGACAAGGCCGAATTCGCGGGCAAGCGCATTCCGCCGCTGCCGGCGGCGCCGGATCTCTCGAAGGTGAAGTTGGGCGAGCCGGTCAGCTTGTTCAACGGCAAGGATCTCGAGGGCTGGAAACTGACCAGTCCCGGCGCGGTCAATGGCTGGTCCGTCAAGGACGGAGTGCTCACCAACAATCCTGCGCAGGAAGAGGGCAAGCCGCACAGGAACTACGGGAACTTGCGAACCGTTGCGGAGTTCGAGGACTTCAACCTGAAGCTGGAGACCAATGTGCCCAAGGGCGGGAACAGCGGCATCTACCTGCGTGGCATTTATGAAGTCCAGGTGCTCGACAGCTTCGGCAAGCCGCTCGATTCGCACAACATGGGCGCGATCTACAGCCGCATCAAGCCGACGGAAGCGGCGGAGAAGCCGGCGGGGGAATGGCAGACGCTCGACATCACGCTCGTCGATCGCCACGTGACGGTCATCCTGAACGACAAGAAGATTATCGACAACCAGCCGCTGCTGGGCTGCACCGGCGGGGCGCTGACCTCCGACCAGTTCAAGCCCGGGCCGATCTACTTGCAGGGCGATCACACCGGAGCCAACTACCGGAACATGGTGTTGCGGCCCTTGGTGAAGTAACGCCCAGCCCGGCGTGCTACGCTTCCTGTGGCATCCACAGGCAAACGTGGCGCTTCGCGAAGACCGCATTGACGTTGAACAGGAAGTAGGAGAAAGGCGACGCATGAGACCTATGGAACAAGTTTGCGTCCAGCTTGCCCTATTGCTCCTTCTCGGCGGATACGCCTCTGCGGCGGACGCCCTGCCAGGGCTACGCAAACTCATGGATACGCCGTTGCGCGACACGTCGGTCTGCCGCGGGCCAGATGGCACCTGGTACATGACCGGCACCGTCGAGCCGTTCTGGTCCTTCAATGAGGGGATCAAGCTCTGGAAGTCGAAGGACTTGGTGACGTGGGAGCCGATGGGATTCGTGTGGAAGTACGGCAAGAGCCCCTGGCACGAGAAATACCTGAAGGCGAAGAAGCCGCTCTGGGCGCCTGAGATCCACTACCTGAAGGGAACGTTTTGGCTGACCTACAGCATGCCCGGCTGGAAAGCCGACGATCCGAAGGGCCTGGATCCCAAGAACAGCGGCTCCGGCCTGCTGAAGAGCACGACCGGGAAGCCGGAGGGACCCTACGAGGATGTCCAGCCGAATGAGCGCCTCGGCGACGAGATTGACGCGTCACTGTTCGAGGACGACGACGGGTCCGTCTACTTCATCTGGCATTGCGGCAAGATCGCGAAGATGAAGCCGGACATGAGCGGCCTTGCAGAAGCATGCCGCTGGCTGAAGACAACCACCAGCGATCCCGACCCGCAACACCATTCCGGACTGTGCGCCGCTATCCATGGAAAGAACTCGTTCGATCATGTCGGCTTCGAGGGCATGTTCATATTCAGGGCCAACGGGCTTTACCACCTGTGTTGCGCAGAGCAGTTCGACGGCCGCTACAGTTGCATGGTGGCCTCGTCCACGAGTCTCTTCGGCCCCTACGGCGCACGCCATGAAGCCATCCCCCACGGGGGCCACAACGTGTTTTTCCGGGACGATGCGGGCAAGTGGTGGTCCACCTACTTCGGCAGCGACCGCAAGGCCCCATGGCAGGAGCGCCCTGGGATCCTGCCCGTGGAGATCACGACGGACGGCATGGTGCGGCTTACTCCGGCTGGCGCTGACAAGAAATGAGGTTGGGGGAGCAGCCCGCCGATTTCCGTCTTCTCGCCGAGGACGCCGTAGGCGTAGCCGCGGCATTCCCACCCAACGCTCGCCTCTTACGCGCCACAACCGACAGTATTGTCGCTTCTCGCCGGGGCCGTTCGGCAGGCCGGAAACCCCGTCTTTGTCCCGCCATGTCCCGCCGCGCATGCATGCCGTGGTCCACAAAAATGGTCCACATGGCCGACCGAAGTCCCGGATGCAAACCCACCAACGTTGTCGCCCTTCGCAGGGGCCGTCGGACGGCAGGCATCCAGGCGGCGGGAACGGAGCCGTCATCCTGGCCGGAGCAGGGGTACATGGGTCATAGGCCATCGCCGCCGGCCTTGGCGCGCCCCGTCCGATTCCTGGAACAGTACGCGCTGCCGGAAGAGCAGCGGCGCTGTTCGTGCTGCGACGAGGTCATGCATCCATCCGGCGAGGAAGTGACTGAGCAGCGCGAGTTCATTCCGGCCAGCCTGTTTGTCATACAGCACGCGCAGGCATGAGAAAGTCATCGCGTCATTGCCCCTTTGCCCGTTCCTTTTCGTACTTCTCTTTGTGCTCGTCGATAAAGGCTTGGGCATCTCTCAAACGGCGGCCGATATCTTCCAGGCGAAGAACCTGCTGAATCTTTCCCCGCTGCCCCCGAGATAGTTTTCCTCCCTCGAGCGCTTCGTTACCCAAGACGCCGAGCGGCACTTCTTCCATCTTCCAGTCGTCGCTGCGCTGGCCCGCAAACGGAAGATCGTTGTGATCCGCCGACTGGAGATTGCCCATCGGGTTTCGAGCCCATGCATAGCGGAAATGAATCGGCTCGGGAACATGCGGACTGGAAAGGACGATGACCTTGCGGTCATACTCAGGCTTCTTGCCGTTGGTCCCTTTCTCCAAGAAGTCGGCTCGGGCCGGCTGAAAGCGGCGATCCTTGCCGGCAATGGCGAAGCCAGCAATGGGGCCGTCATCGACGGGGCGCACATCTGTGTCCATCTGCAGGATGATCTTCCCATTCTCGACCTTCATGCCCTTGAGCATCGGCGGCTTCCACTTGATCTCTTTTTCCATGCCGTACTGCGTCGCCAATGCCCAACGCGCGATCCGCTCACCGACAGGGATTTTCAACTGGGGGTGGTACCAGGCCCTGCGCTGGTCGAAACTGCTCGCGAAGCCGATGTTCTTGTCGCCGGCCGCGCAGAAGTCCAGGAAGGTCTTGTATTGCGCCTCACGGATGTAGATTCCCTGGTCGAGCATGTGCTCCACGTAATCGTCATGGCTCTGCGGCGGACCAGCTGTACAGAGCGAGATAATGCCGAACGGCATGGCGGGATCGTTGAACGCGGCCCGCCAAGCGGAGATCATCTTCCCGAACACCTGGTAATACATGGCTGCTCCGGGCGATCCGAGCTCAAGCGCGTTGTTGTAGCCCTGATGGAAAATGG
>Ga0315282_10005578_pt1 | contig 21376 bp, 31 predicted proteins | sample YL17G07_20_MG_FD_203693 | JGI IMG/M metagenome (GOLD analysis project Ga0315282, IMG submission 203693) | Sediment microbial communities from Yellowstone Lake, YNP, Wyoming, USA - YL17G07_20 | ecosystem: Environmental > Aquatic > Freshwater > Lake > Sediment | place: USA: Wyoming | collected... | reverse complement strand
GGGTGGTTCTCCGACGGCCTTTGACCGTGTATTAGGCACGCGCTTCGGAGTAAAAGCCGTGGAACTGATCAAGGGCAGGAAGTTTGGGAGAATGGTCGCCTTGGCAGGGGTAAAGATTATTGATGTGCCATTAGAGGAGGCAGTGAAGGCTTTAAAGACCGTGGACATGGAACTCTACGATATCGCCAAAGTGTTTTTTGGATAAGATAAGTGGTAGGCACCCGGCGCTAATCGGTATTGCGTCGGTGTTCTCCACGCGGAGGAAAGAAAATGCGCGAAAGAATTAAAGACATACTTTTAGAAAGCATTCAGGTCAAAGAAGAAATTTTACGCAGCCAGGTCGGTTCTATCCTCCAGATCGCCGAGCTTATGATTGACTGCCTTAAAAAGGATGGCAAGGTAATTGTTTTTGGCAACGGCGGCTCAGCCAGCGACAGCCAGCATATTGCGGCCGAGCTTGTCGGCCGCTTTAAGAAGGACCGCTCCGCTTTAGCCGGACTTGCCCTGACCGCGAATACCGCGGTAATCACCTCCCTGGCAAACGATTACGGTTATGAAGTGGTTTTTGCCCGCCAGGTGGAAGCGCTGGGAAAAAAGAATGATGTGGTATTAGGCATTTCAACAAGCGGCAAGGCCAGGAATGTCGCCCTGGGTATCAAACAAGCCAAGAAGATGGGGATCAAGACCGTAGCTTTAAGCGGCGGCGACGGCGGGGAGATCGTAAAATTAGCCGATCTATCATTGCTGGTGCCTTCTAAGGTGACCGCCAGGATCCAGGAAGCTCACATTACTATTGCCCATATAATATGCGAAATGATCGAACAGGAGCTTTGCCGGGAACAAAAATAATCCCGCTCCAGCGTCTTAAGCGTAAGATTCGCCAGCTCAAACAAAAGGGTAAACGGATAGTTTTTACCAACGGCTGTTTTGATATCCTGCATTATGGCCACGTGAAATACCTGCAGGATGCCGCCAAAATTGGGGATTATCTGGTGGTGGCGGTGAACAGCGATTCCTCGGTCAAGAAAATAAAAGGAAGCAGCCGGCCGATCATCTCGCAAGGAGACCGGATGCGCACCCTGGCGGCCCTGGGATGCGTTGATTTTGTGGTCTTGTTCAATGAAGACAATCCTTTAAAACTTATTAAAGAGATCAAGCCGGATTTTCTGATCAAGGGCTCGGATTGGGATAAGAAGAGTATAGTAGGCGCGGAATTTGTGGAAGGTTACGGCGGTAAGGTTTTTACCGTTAACCTGGTTAAGGGTCGCTCCACCAGTAAGTTAATTGAAAAAATTAAAGGTGCTCAATATTCATCGCATAATTGATGCTAATCTTAACCGGGTTAAGGAGGGCTTACGCGTTTGCGAGGAGATAACCCGGTTTATTCTTGATGACCGCAAATTAACAGCGCTCTTTAAGCTCTACCGGCACCAGATCGATACTATCGCGAAGAAGGTTTACCCCGTTAGAAGTCCCGCAGCGCGGGGCGCTACTTCTAACGGGGTTTATCCCGCCTCCAAGCTGTTAGAAGCACGCAGGAGCGCTGAGGATGTGGGAAGGTTAAATTCCCGCCTGGAACTGAAGCGCGCCGGCTTAAGGGATATCTTCTGGGCGAATATCCAGAGGGTAAAGGAATCATTGCGCGTGCTTGAAGAGTTCAGCAAGCTTAAGAACAGGAAAGCGGCTTTACGTTTTAAGCAGATCAGGTATAAGGTTTATGAAATTGAGAAGAAATCTTTTAAAAAGATCTCGGCTTTACCCCGTTAGAAGTCCCGCAGCGCGGGTAGCTACTTCTAACGGGGTTTACCTGATATTAAATAAACCGGGTTTTGACAAAAGTTCTTTGGAAAATTTCTGCCGCAAAATAATTCCCAGCGGCATCGGGATAGTTCAACTGCGGGATAAGCCTTCCGCAAAAGCGGATATATTAAAACTGGCGAATAAGCTTGCCAGGCGCCTTGGCGACAGTAAGATACTTTTTATCGTAAATGATCATCCTGACCTGGCTCTTCTTTCAGGGGCAGATGGCGTGCATCTGGGCCAGGGGGATATGCCTTTAGGGAAAGCCAGGTTAATATTGGGCAGGGATAAGATCATCGGCGTATCCTGTCACAACAAGCGCCAGGCCCTTAAAGCCCAGAAACAGGGGGCGGATTATATCGGTATCGGGCCGGTCTACGCAACCCCTACGAAGCCGGAATATAGGCCGATAGGGTTAAAGGTTTTAAAGCAGCTTAAAGGTAAAATAAAGATCCCGTATTTTGCCATCGGCAATATCAATAAGGGTAATATTGGAAAAATAATTTCTAGCGGAGCTCGGCGCGTTGCAGTCAGTCGGGCGATCATGAGCTCCGGGAATATAAGGCTAGCGGCTAAAGAGCTGCTTAAGAGACTTCAAACAAAATGACCCAACTTGAATACGCCAGTAACAATACGATCACCCCGCTAATGCGTAAAGTGGCGCGCCTTGAAGGGGTAAAGCCAGTCCTGTTAATGCGCCTTATCCGGGAAGGCAAAGTCGTCATACCTTTAAACAAAAATCACAAGATCAACAAACCCTGCGCCATAGGCAGTACTTTACGCACCAAGGTAAATGCGAATATCGGCACATCCACCGATGAGTCACACCTTGCTGCCGAAATAGAGAAGCTTAAGGTTGCCATAAAGCATGGGGCCGACGCCCTCATGGATTTAAGCGTGGGAGGAAATCTTAAAAAAATAAGGGGGGAAGTTTTAAAATACTCAAGCGTGCCTGTGGGAACGGTCCCGGTTTACGAGCTGGCTGTGCGGGCCCAGGCCAAAAATAAGAATTTCCTGAAATTCAGCGCCGAAGATGTTTTGCAGGTTCTAGAGGAGCAGGCTAAACAGGGAGTGGATTTCTTTACCATACACAGCGGGGTGACGCGTTGGAGCCTTGCGGCACTGGAAAAACAAAAGAGGCTGATGGGGGTGGTTTCGCGCGGCGGGGCGATCATTGCCAACTGGATAAAATACCATAATAAGGAAAACCCCTTTTATACGCATTTTGAGCGGATCCTTGATATTGCCTATAAATATGACGTCACTTTAAGCCTGGGCGATGGTCTGCGCCCGGGTTCGATATTAGACGCTACTGATAAGGCTCAAGTAGCCGAACTTAAGATACTGGGAGCTTTGGCAAAAAGGGCTCGCGAAAGGGACGTTCAGGTGATGATTGAAGGCCCGGGCCATGTTCCGTTGGATCAAATCAAGAAGAATATACTTTTAGAAAAAAAATATTGCGGTGGCGCGCCTTTTTACGTCCTTGGGCCGCTGGTCACTGATGTTGCCCCGGGCTACGATCATATTACTTCTGCCATAGGAGGGGCGCTGGCAGCAGCATCGGGAGCGGATTTCCTTTGCTATGTTACACCGGCTGAACACCTGCGCCATCCAACGCTGGAGGATGTGCGGGAAGGTGTAATTGCCTCGCGCATTGCCGCTCACGCCGCTGACCTGGTCAAACGCAACAAAGAGACAATAGGCTGGGACAGGGAGATCTCGGCGGCGCGTAAAGCGCGTGATTGGAAAAAACAGATCAAGTTATCCATTGATCCCGGAAAGGCCAGGGAGTACCGTTTATCCAGCAAGCCGAAATTATCCAGGGTATGCACGATGTGCGGGAAGTATTGTTCTATCAAGTTGATGGAAAACTGTTTGCGCACCTGACGCCGATAGGTTTTGCGTCAGTGCGCGCTACGTAGCTTGCAGCACCCCGCGCTGATGGCGCCCGACGCCTATAGGTATTGCGTCGGCGTGCGCTAGGTAGCGCAAATTGCGCGGGTGCGCACTTGGTAGTGCGGGTGTAATTCAATGGTAGAATGGCAGCTTCCCAAGCTGCATACGGCGGTCCGATTCCGCTCACCCGCTAGTAAACCAGTAGGTAGAATGTAGAATATAGAATGTAGGGGTGATGAAAAAAATAATATTAATTCTAATGCTGCTGGGGGTAGCAGGTTGCGCCGGCGCACCCTCTTATACCAGGCCGATGGCCCCGGCCATGGCAAAGGCCCTCCCCGGGGTGCGTCACCGCGTGGAGGCGGGTCAGACCCTCTGGAGGATATCCAAAATATACGACGTGGATATTGATGATATACTGCGCTCCAATAATATATCGGAGGAGGCGACGATTGAAATAGGCCAGATGATTTTAATACCCAACCGCCTGAAGCAGCAGAATGTCCCGGTCAAGTTAAGCGGGGATGATTTTATCTGGCCGCTAAAGGGAAGGGTGATCGCCGGTTTCGGTTCCTCTTACCGCAATATGATGAATAAGGGCATTAATATACAGGGGCAGCCCGGCGCGGATATCCTGGCTGCCAGGGCCGGCAGGGTGGTTTTTTATGCCGGTAGCTTCGGGAATTTCGGCAGGACCATAATCATTGACCACGGTGATGGCCTGCGCAGTGTTTATGCTCGTGCCTCGGATGTTTTTGTGCGGCCGGGAGACAGCGTGCAAAGAGGAAACGTCCTCGGCCGGGTAGGCTCTAGCGGCAGGGATAAAAACAATTATCTGCATTTTGAGATCCGCAAAGGGGCATTGCCCGAGAACCCATTGTTCTACTTGCCCCGTTAGAGATTACGACTCATGGTATATTACCTACGTAATCAGGAGTAAAAAAGACAATAAGCTTTACACCGGCACAACTGCTGATTTACGGAAACGCTTCAGAGAGCATAATGAAGGAAAAGTAACATCAACTAAAAACAGGGGACCTTTTGAATTAATATATTATGAATGGTGTACAAGTAAAGAAGATGCATTTGCTAGAGAAAGATATTTAAAGACAGGAATGGGTAAACGTTATTTGAATAATCGTCTGAAGCGTTTCCTATCTCTAACGGGGCAGGCCCCGTTAGCCGGACTTTACTATGATAAAAGACAAATTTTTTGACCGCACGAATTACCTGGAGATCCTCCGAAAACGGGTCAGCAGCCTTAAGGAAGGCTACCGCCAGAATATCGCGATTATCGGCGAGGAGAATGTCGGCAAGAGCAGCATCGTTTTTAAGTTCCTGGATAAGTTCTATGACCCCAGGATCATCACGGTATTTTTAGAGGTGCGGCACGAACCTCTTGAAGCCTTTGCCAGGAGGTTTATCGCAGTATTGCTTTACAACTTCCTGCTCAACAGCGGGATACCGTTAAAGGAAGACCTTGGTTACCTGATCGAAAAGTCATCCAGGTATATACCCAAGACCTGCGTAAAGATAAACTCCATCCTTGGGGCGCTTGCCCGCAGAAAAAAAATAAATATATTTACCGATATCTTCAGCCTGCCCGAATCTATCCACCAGGAAACGGGGAAATTCACGGTCCTCTTCCTTGATGAATTCCATAACCTGGAGAATGCCGGTTTTAGTAATTTATACCGGGAATGGAGCAAGCTGCTTATCCTGCAGAAGAACACCCTCTATGTCATAATTAGTTCAATGATCTTTAAAACCAGGCTTATACTTTCCCGGCAGCTATCTTTACTCTTCGGGAATTTTGAGATCGTCACTGTAGAGCCTTTTGATATCCACTCAAGCTACCGTTACCTTCAACAGCGCCTGCCGGAGATAAGCCTTGAGCCGGGATTGAAGGATTTCATAATTGATTTTACCGGCGGTTATCCGTTGTACCTGGAGCTTATCTGCGATGCCTTATGCCTTAGGCGGGGGGATATTTCCGCGGAGCTGGCCGATATCCTGGAAGGATTGCTCTTTGATACCTCGGGGATCCTAAACCAAAGGTTTTCCAATTATATCAAACGTTTCCTGGACCTGGCTGCGGCCAACGATTATATTTCCATACTTTATTTGATCTCCAGCGGCAATAACCGGGTCAAGGATATCGCCCACATCCTGCGTAAGCAGAAAAAAGAGCTGAACTCAAAGATAAATTATCTCCTTCAGCTGGACGCCATCACCCGCAGCGGAGATTTCCTGAAGGTCAGCGACCGCCTCTTTGCTTATTGGATGCGTTTTGTGTACCAGGAGAAGATGGGCTCATTGACATTTGACGCCAGGAGCCAGAAGGAGAGGTTCCGCGACGGGGTCAGGGGGCTTATCCAGGATTTCCTTAAAAACTCGCAAAAACCGCTCGCCGGGCGCGTATATGAGCTGATGCAGTTATTTGAAGATGACCTTATGCAGATAGAACGCAAGAAGATCCGGCTTAATCATTTCCGGGAAATAAAACCCCTGGAATTCAAGCACCGTTTATTAAAGGAGGGGCTGCTTGGCCGTTCAAGCGAGGCGTTGTGGATAATGGCGATCAAGCCGGGAGCCCTTACCGAACAGGATATCGCCGAATTCGCCAAGGAATGCAAAAGATATCATCATAAATCACAGCGTAAGATCATGGTTACTTTAAAGGAAGTTGAGGCAAATGCCAGGTTAAGGGCGCTGGAGGAGAAGATCTGGACATGGGATCTTAGCAGTTTAAACCAGATCATGGATCTTTTCTCAAGGCCGCGGGTGATAGCGTGAGCCCCGTTAGAGACGACGTACCGCAGACTTCTGACGGCTGCCTGCGGCAGCCTGTCTCTAACGGGGTGAAGATCGGGGTGATTTCGGATACGCATATTCCGGGAAAATCCGACCATCTCCCCCGTGCCATTCTTGATGACTTCAGGTCAATGGATATGGTTGTGCACGCCGGGGATATGGTCGGTTTAGAGGTCATCGCTGAGCTGGAAAAGGCATGCCCCAAGGTGGTCGGCGTCTCCGGAAATATGGATGATGCCGCTGTGAGGGAAAAGTACCCGGTAAAGCAGGTTTTGAATATCGGAGGCTTTAAGATCGGGATCATGCATGGGTGGGGGCCTCCCTTAAACCTCATTGATATCCTTAAAAATGCTTTTAAGGAAGATAATTGCGATGTCATTATTTTCGGGCATTCGCATGAGCCCGTGAATGAGTTAATAGGTAAAACACTATTTTTTAACCCCGGGAGCGCAACCGACAAAGCGGCTCCCTACAACTCTTACGGCATAATTGAGGTAAACGATAAGATTAATGCCCGGATAATTAAGATCTGAAAATGGACAGGCTTTGGGCTCCCTGGAGGATTAATTACGTGCGCAGAAAGAAGAAGGAGAAGGGTTGTATCTTCTGCCGCGTAAATAGGCCGCAAGGCCATGGTTTGGCTTCCAGTCGCCAAAGCCAAAAGGGAGCCTCCGCGGATTACCTTATTTTTAAGACGCCTCTTTCCATTGTCATGCTGAATATCTATCCCTACAATAACGGCCATCTCCTTATTTCTCCGCTAAGGCATGTCCGTGATATATCCCAATTAAATGATGATGAGATGCTGGATCTCTTCAAATGCCTGGCCCGGGCAAAGAAATTATTGCGCAAGGTGCTCAAGCCCCAAGGGTATAATATCGGGCTTAATCTTGAACATTTTGGAGGGGCCGGAATTACCGGGCATCTGCATTTGCATATCGTGCCCCGCTGGTCAGGGGATACTAATTTTATGCCGGTGATCTCGGATACCAGGATAATCTCGCAATCCCTTCGCCAACTGGTTAAACGTTTAAAAAATGCCGATAAATAAGATTAAAGAGTTTGAAGATAAATTCCTGGCTCCCTACGCCATGAAGAGCTGTAATTCACGGGGCCGAGTATATAAAGAAGAGGAGCATCCCTACCGTTTGTGCTACCAGCGTGACCGGGACCGCATTATTCATTCGGCTGCCTTTAGAAGACTGGAATATAAAACCCAGGTTTTTGTAAACCACGAGGGGGATTACTACCGTACCCGCCTGACGCACTCTATTGAGGTCTCCCAGATCGCCCGTACCATCGCCGCAACCCTCGGCTTGAACATGGACCTGACCGAGGCGATCGCCCTGGCGCATGACCTGGGCCATACCCCTTTTGGTCACTCAGGGGAGGAGGCGCTTAATGAATTGATGCGCTCTTACGGGGGGTTCAATCATAATCTGCAAGGGTTGCGGGTCGTGGATTGTCTGGAGGAGCGTTATCCGGATTTCCCCGGCCTCAATCTAAGCTGGGAGGTCAGGGAGGGGATAGTCAAGCATTCATCCTCCTTTGACGTGGCTGGCAGGATAAAGGAATTTTTTCCCCAAAGAGCCCCAACATTAGAGACCCAGGCCGTTGATGTTGCCGACGAGATCGCTTATGATAATCATGACCTTGATGACGGCTTGACATCGGGGTTGATTAAGGAAAAGGACTTGGAGAATTTTGAGATCTGGGAGAAAATAAATCGCAAAATTGACCAAAAATATGCTAAAATTGAACCTGCCTTGCGGAAATACCTGATTATCCGCTCCCTGATTGACCTTCAGGTCACCGACCTCATCCAGGAGACCCGGCACAATATTGCCCGTTTCAAGGTGAAGAAATATGCCGATGTGGGGAAGAGGAGGGAGAGGATAGTTGATTTCAGTAGGGAGGTCAAGGTCTTAAGAAAACCGCTGCGCCAGTTCCTCATGCAGCGCCTTTATCATCATTACCGGGTTATGCGCATGAGTATCAAGGCCAAGCGCTTTATCCGGGAATTATTTCGCGAATACCTGCGCTCTCCGGCTCAACTGCCTTCTGAAGTTCAACTTAAGATCTCTAGGGATGGCTTAAGGCGCGTAGTTTGCGATTATATCGCCGGGATGACCGACCGGTATGCTTTAGATGAATACAAAAAATTATTCAACCCCTACGAAAAAGTATAGGTCTTTGATCTCCGCGGTGCACAGCATTTACCGCCTGGTCAATTCTACTTATGGGCTTAAGGAATTGATCAGCCGCATGGCCCGCCTCTTTTGCCAGTTTTTTAATGCCCAGTATTGCTTGATCCTCCTCTTGGACTCAAGCAGGAAATATTCAATCATCAAGTGCCTGGTCAATGACAAGAAAAGGACGGTGCTTGATAAGAAAGCAAAGATCACCGGCAGGATTGAGAGGAGGATATTGAGGACCTCCTCATCCATAAGAAAAGGCAATCTCCTGGGTATCCCGCTTATCTGCGAAGATGTCCTGGGTTTTATCATTATAAAACGCAACCGGAAAAGTGCGGAGTTTGACATATTTGACCAGGAGATGCTGATGACCATGGCGGAGCAGGCGGTCATCGGGATAAAGAACCTGCAGCTTTATGATGAGCAGCAAAGGATAGTCCTCGGAAGCATCAAATCGCTGGTCACGCTTTTGGATACCCGGGTGCCGCAGGAGTACACGCATTCCCCGTATTTCAGCAAGCTGGTCTGCGCCCTGGGCAGTGAAATGCATCTGGATGAGAAACAGATTGAAACCCTTAAGTTTGCCAGCCTCCTGCATGATACCGGAAAAGTGGACATACCGGCGGAGATTTTGACCAAGACCGCCAAGCTCACCCCGGAGGAATACGACATTATCAAGAAGCATCCGGTTAAGGGGGCGCAGATCCTGAGGCCTTTGCAGATATTGCGTCCGGTCATCCCTATCATCATGCACCACCACGAAAAATATAACGGCTCCGGTTATCCCTCGCACCTTAAAAAGGGCCAGATCCCTTTAGGGGCGCGGATTATGGCTGTGGCGGATGCTTTTGAGGCGATGGTTTACGGCAGGCCATACCGCGAGAGGATGGACATTGCCTCGGCGATCAAAGAAATAAAGAAAAAGATAGGTACGCAATTCGACCCCAAGGTAGTTGAGTCTTTTTTAAAAGTAATTAAGAGATTTAACAAAAGAATTTATCTGCAGCAGGACAGTTTAAAAGTATAATATGGCCGAAAATCAGGATTATTCACAAGGGGAGCTTTTCAGCCCGCCGCTGGAGAAGGGCAGGTTTAAAGGGCATATTGCCAGAAGCTCTTTTTTTACCCGCATCCGGGGTTATGAAAAAACCCTGCTTCTGATCATGCTTCTGGTTTTAATAAGCATTGTTTCTTTTTCTTTGGGAGTGGAAAAAGGCAAGCGTATCGCTTTTTCTCCGGAGACCACAGGCAGCCTCTCAGGCTATACTATCCAGGTGGCTGCCTTCAGGAGCAGGGAGTTGGCCGGCCGCGAAGCGCTAATATTAGCAAAAAAAGGATTCAGCCCTTTGGCTTTTGCTAATGGAGATTATGTTATTTTGTGCGTAGGCAGGTTTCCCAATCAAAAGAGCGCGCAGCCTTTGCTGAACCAATTGCAAAGGACCTACGCCAGTTGCCGCATAAGGAGGTTATAAGCATGTCAATACACCCGTCATTAAACGTTTCGGAAAAGGACAAAAAGACCCGTTCGGTGTTAAAACGCACCGAGCGCATCAGGCAGATGCAGGAAAAGGGCAAGTGGAAGGAAGGGGACCCGGTTTACAATCTGCCGAAGATCAAGACCTTAAGGATTAAGATCAAGAAGGAGAAGGTAGAGAAGGCTGAAAGCGCCACACCGGCCGAAGGCCAAGCGGCGCCGGCAGAAGCCACAGCAGCCGGGGTAAAGGAAACCATCAAAGCTGCTCCTAAGGCCCAGGAGAAGAAGTAGGATAAATGCAGCTATATTTTAAATTCAGAGTAACGCTGTTTGTTCTCCTGGTCTGTTTTAGTTTTACCGGAGATTCCCTTTCAGAGGAGTTTGCCGCATTTACAGGCAAGGTCAACGCAAATGACATTAATGTCCGGGTTGACGCTACCACAGGCGCTGCGGTTGCCTGCACCCTAGCCAAGGGCCAGCCAGTAGAAGTTGTTTGGGAAGCTTATGATTGGTATAAGATCCGTCTTCCCAAAACAGCCCCCTCATATATAAAAAAGAATCTGGTTGAGTGTATTAACCGGACTGCTTCCCTTCCTGAACCGGAAAAATGCCTCAATGCCAAGGTCACTGCGGAAAGGGTGAACATCCGTCTTGGGCCCGGCGAGGGCTCCTGGATACTGGGAAAAGTGGATAAGCTTACTGTTGTGAATATCCTCGCTGACAAAGGCGCCTGGTATAAGATTGAGCCGGTGCATCAAAGCTTTGGGTGGGTGTACAAAAAGTTTGTGGATAAGGCGCCGGCAGCGGTGCCTGAACCAGCGCAGGCCAAGTCACCTGACCTGCTGGTTATTGAAGGAACAGTTAGCCCGTACGGGGTGGTCCTCTGGCGCCAGGCCACCCATAAGTTGATCACCGCGGAAAATAAAATATATTTCTTAAAAGGCAACCGTAAGGGTTTAGACAGTCTTAATTACCACCGGGTAAAGGTTACCGGTAAATTGATCACTCCACCTGAGAGTAAATATCCCATTATCCATGTCGCTCTAATTGAGGCATTAAACTAAAGCTAGTGCGTATATTAAAATGCAGAGGATAAAAGTTAATTTAGGCGTGCGTTCATACGATATAGTTATCGGCAGGGGGATATTGGATAAACTTGGCCCTGAGTTATTGAAGTTGCAGGCCGGCACCGATGCTTATATCATCACCAACCTGTGGCTTAAGAATAAATATGGGGCAAAACTCCGCGAGGTGCTGTGTAAGGGCGGATTTAATTCTTATTTTAAGATAGTTCCTGACAGCGAAAAAAGCAAATCCCTGGAGGCAGCAAGCTTGGTGATCAAGGATCTGGCCGGGTGGGACAGATCAAGGAAGGTTTTTATCATTGCCTTTGGCGGCGGGGTAGTAGGTGACCTGGCGGGATTTGTCGCCAGCCTTTATAAGCGGGGGACGAGCTACGTGCAGGTCCCCACGACCCTGCTTGCCCAGGTGGACTCAAGCATAGGCGGCAAGACCGCGGTGGACCTGGATCTCGGTAAGAATCTGGTAGGCGCGTTTTATCAACCCAGGCTTGTCTTTAGTGAGATCAACTTTTTAAAAAGCCTGGATAAAAAACAACTGGCTTCGGGAATGGCTGAGGTGATTAAATACGCGGTAATAAAAGACCACGGGCTCTTCATTTTCCTGGAAAATAAATATAAGGATCTGCTTAAAAAAGACCCCGCTGCCTTGGAGAAGATAGTAAGTGTCTCCAGCAAGATCAAGGCTGCGATAGTGAACCGGGATGAGAAGGAGGTGTCAGGCTTGAGGACGATCCTGAACTTTGGTCACACCATAGGCCATGCTATTGAGGCTGCCGGCGAGTATAAAGCTTATAACCACGGCCAGGCGGTAGGCTTAGGGATGATCGCTGCCGCGGATTTAAGCAGGTTGCTTGGGTTGATTGACCCGGGAACGGTTTCACGCGTCAGTGGTTTGGTGCGGCTTTACGGTTTACCGGTAAAGCTAAAAGGGGTGTCAATTAAAAAGATTATAAGGGCGCACTACCGCGATAAGAAGTTTATCGGCAAAGAAAATAAGCTGGTCTTGATCCGCGGAGTTGGCAGGCCCAGGATCGCGCGTAATATCCCCCTAAGCCTGATAAAAGAAGCGATCAGGAAGATAGCTGTTCCGTAGGGGCATAGCGGAGCAGGCATTGACATGCTTACAAATTTGTGTTATAGTTTTTACAAATAGGAAATTAAAGAAAGGGCAGAAATAAATGGCACCTGAAGCAGTCAAGGAACAGGAAGCGCAGGCAAAACCAAAGGCCCAAAAGCAGACTAATTGCCTCTCCTGCAATAAACCGATAAAGAAATTAAAACGTTATTACCGCGACGGTAAATTCTATTGCAGCAAGAGGTGCTGGCGCGCGTTTATTGATAAATCCAGATCAGAGACCAAGGAAGAAAAGAAGGCATGATGAATATCAGGGAACGCAGGGTCCATCCGCGCTTGGAGCATAAGCTGCCGCTTAATGTGGCGGTAAACGGCTATGATTTTTCCACCTCCACTCATAATCTCAGCTGCGTTGGCGCTTATTGCCATCTGGATAAGTATATGCCTCCTTTTACCAAGATCTCCGTAAAGCTCTGCCTCCCTGATAATGAGCAGGCGCATAAGAATGTGGTTGTGGAATGTAAGGGTGTGGTGGTCAGGACCGAAGATGAGGCTAGGGGCGGCTTCAACATCGCCATATTCTTTAATCAGATCCGGCCGGAGCAGCGTAAAAAGATCGCCCAGTATATAAGCCGGTTCCTGCCTTAAGAGCTCCTCCATTGGGAAAAACCAGAAAATACAATCCGGTAAAGCTAATTATCGGCTTCATCTATAAGGATGAAGCCGTTTTTGCCAAAGCCGAAAATAAGCTAAGAAGGAAATTCGGCGGTATTGATTTCCGCTCGCCTGTGCTTGATTTCAATTATACGGATTATTATGAGCCGGAGATGGGCAGCGGTCTTAAGAGAAGATTTATCAGCTTCCGCCGGCTCATCCGCATGCAGGACCTTTACCGGATTAAACTCTATACCAATAGATTAGAGTCCAGGTTTCTAAGCGCTAAAGGCCGCTTGATAAATATAGATCCGGGGTATGTGGATCTGGCTAAGCTTGTGCTGGCCTCAACTAAGGATTATGCCCACAGGATCTATCTGCGTAAAGGCATCTTCGCCGAGATCACCCTATCCTACAGGGATAATTCATTCTCTCCCAATGATTGGACCTATCCGGATTACCGCACCCCGGAGTATATCGCTATCTTTAACCAGATCAGGAAGCTTTACCCCGTTAGAAGTCCCGCGGCGCGGGGCGCCACTTCTAACGGGGTTTACGCTTCCTAACTTATGCCGGATTATCCCTCATATCTCAAAGCGTTTGAAAGCGGGAAATTAAAAGAAACAGGCTGCCGGCTTTTTGATTCCCTGGCCTACTGCGCTATTTGCCCCAGGAAATGTAAGGTTAACCGCCTGGAAAACAAAACCGGTTTTTGTAAGACCGGAAAGCTTGCCGAAGTGCACAGCTTTTTCTGTCATCATGGAGAGGAGCCGCCTCTTTCAGGGACCAAAGGCTCCGGGACCATATTCTTCAGCCACTGCAATATGGCCTGCGTCTATTGCCAGAACTACGAGTTCAGCCAACTGGGAGCAGGGAGGGAGTATACACCTGAGGATCTGGCAGGGGTTATGTTAAAGCTGCAAGGCATGGGTTGCCATAATATCAACCTGGTTACCCCGACGCATGTTTTAGCGCAGATACTTAAAGCCCTTCAGCTGGCTTGCGAGCAGGGATTAAAGATACCGCTTGTCTATAATACCGGCGGTTATGAATTAACCGAGGTCATAAAATTGCTTGATGGCATAGTTGATATATACTTGCCGGATATGCGTTACGCCGATAGCGCGATCTCCAAAAAATTATCGCAAGCTGCGGATTACCCGCGATATAATCAGGAAGCGGTCAGGGAGATGTACCGCCAGGTTGGGAGAGCGGAGTTTGACGCGGATGGATTGATCAGGAGAGGATTGATCATAAGGCACCTGGTGCTGCCAAACCGGGCCTCCGGTACGGAAAAAATAATGCGGTTTATTGCCAAAGAAATTTCTAAAGATACCTATATAAGTTTAATGAGCCAGTATCTCCCTTATCATAAAGCCTCCGGTTATCCGGAGATTAGCCGCCGCCTGAAGAAAGAGGAATATGGGGAGGCGAAAAAAATATTGGAGCGTTATAATTTACTTAACGGCTGGATCCAGGAGTCATACGGCTCTGAGCGTTTTGCCGGAGTCAACATCAAGCCCGCTTAAATATGCCCGGAGAATCTGTATTTAAGAAATTTATCAGCGTCATTGTCATTAAGCTCTTTAAGATCAATGACTCTGCGCAAAGAATCGCTTTAGGGGTAGGTCTGGGGGTATTTTCCGGGCTTATGCCGGGAACCGGTCCGGTTGCCGCGTTATTCCTGGCGTTTATTTTCCGGGTGAACAGGGCAGCAGCACTCCTGGGTAGTTTGCTTACCAATACCTGGCTTAGCCTGGCAACCTTTATCCTGGCGATAAAGGCAGGTTCTCTTGTGCTTGGATTACACTGGCAGGATGTGGACCGTAAGATGCAGGGCCTGATCCATGATTTTGGCTGGGTTAAATTCTTTAAACTTTCTTTCCTGGATGTCCTTCTGCCGGTGATTACCGGTTATCTGATCATTGGTTTATTGTTGGCTGCAGCAAGCTACCTGGCAACTTTGGTAATAATCAAAAAATACTCTCCATACTTATTTCCCGGGCATAAATAACTTAATAATGCAAGATTTTAGGTATGCAATAAAAACCAAGGAAGCCTTGAATGATACCTAAAAAGTGATATTATGTACCTACAGCCGCAAAGGAGTGATAAGATGAATAAGAAACTTGTATATTTAGCTATGATAGGGATATTTATTATCTCTTCCTCGGGTTGCGCTTTAGGCACCAGAAGGCCGTTTTTGACTTATACTCCTATCTTACCAGCCCAGGCAAAAAATAACATTACTTTAAGAGTGGCTCCATTTAAAGATGAAAGAAAAATAAAAGATACTGTCGGCTATGCCAGAAACGTCTATGGTATGAGAATGGCTAAGGTAATGCCTCAAAACGATGTAATCGAATGGATAACCGATTCGTTAAAATTAGAACTTAAAAATGCCGGCTACGCTATTTCTGACGAAAAGAACGCTCCTAATATCATTGAGGGGTCGGTTTTTGACATTCTCTGTGATGCTTGTTTTACCTATGATGGCCGGATAGCTTTAAAGGTAATTCTTAAGAGAGATCAAAAAGTGGCCTTAGAAAAAGATTATTCCATAAAGAAGGGCTACGGAGCAAGCTGGGCAGGTACCAGTAAAGCTTACGGCAAAGCCTTAGAAATGACTCTTCAGGATGCGTTTAAACAGGTAATTGTTGATATAAATAAAGAATTATTAAAATAGTGTTGATAAAAGTTAATTTTTAGGTGACAGGCTATCCGCGCTAAAAGGCTTTGAGGTTTTGCCGTCAATCATCCGCTTGAAATAAATGCCGCAGGGGAATTCCGAAACGTGGTATAATTACCCATAAATCATTAAAAGGAAGGGCCTAATTCGCGCATTGACTTACGAACACGAAAGTGTGAGTAAGTCAAGCGCTCATTAAGCTTGCCAAAAAGGCATTAAAGAGTTAGAATAAAAGCCTAAATTAAAAGGCAGGAGAGGGTTTGATGAAAAAGCTGGTTTTATTAAGGCATGGGGAGAGCACCTGGAATAAAGAGAATCGTTTTACCGGCTGGACAGATGTGGACTTATCCGAAAAAGGTATTCAGGAGGCAAAGGAGGCCGGAGAGGTATTGAAGAAAGAAGGCTTTATATTTGATCTGGCCTATACCTCTGTTTTAAAGAGGGCGATCCGCACCTTGTGGCTAGTCCTTGATGAAATGGACCTGATGTGGATACCAGTATATAACTCCTGGCGGCTGAATGAAAGGCATTATGGGGCTTTGCAGGGATTGAATAAATCCGAGACCACCACCAAATACGGGGAGGAGCAGGTTTTGATCTGGAGGAGAAGTTATGATATCCCTCCCATGCCCCTGGATAAAAAAGACCCACGTTATCCGGGGCTTGACCCGCGTTACAAGGAGCTTACCCTAAAAGAGCTTCCGCTTACAGAATGCCTGAAGGATACGGTAGCCCGCTTTTTGCCTTACTGGCATGAAACGATTGCTCCCGTAGTAAAAAGCGGCAAGCGCCTGATCATCGCGGCGCACGGGAATTCCCTGCGCGCTTTGGTTAAATACCTGGACAATATTTCCGAAGAGAAGATCGTGAATCTAAATATACCCACCGGCATACCGCTGGTTTATGAGCTAGATGATAATTTAAGACCATTAAAGAGTTATTATCTGGGCGACCCGGAAGCGGTAAAGAAGGCTATGGATGCAGTGGCAAACCAGGGCAAAGCAAAGTAGCTTGAAAACCGTAAAATTTATCATCATATTGTTAGGGTTAGTGATACCCCTATTCTTAGGTGTTGAGAGTAAGGGAGAGGAGGGTGCCAATATGCGTTTATCAAGCCCGGCATTTGAGCATAACGCGTTTATCCCGGTGAAATTTACCTGTCAGGGGGAATCCGTAAACCCTGCGTTGATTATTGAAGGTGTCCCGACGCAGGCTAAAAGCCTGGCTTTGATCATGGATGATCCTGATGCCCCGAGCGGCGATTTTGTGCATTGGGTAGTTTATGATATTGCCGTTACCGGCCGGATAGAGGAGAACAGTATCCCGGGCAAGCAGGGGGTTAACAGCTCAAGGGGATCGGATTATGTAGGCCCCTGCCCGCCTACGGGAGCACACCGCTACTTTTTTAAGGTTTACGCCCTTGATAAGATGCTGAATTTAGGAAAAGGGCTGCGCAAGCCGGATTTAGAGAAGGAGATTGGCACCCACATATTAGATAAGGCTGAATTAATCGGCTTGTATAAGAAGAAGTAATTGTTTTATGAGCTGGTATATTTATATAATCCGCTGCAAGGACAACAGGTTTTATACCGGCATTACCAAAGATCTTGAGCGCAGGGTAAGAGAGCATAACAGCGGCTACGGCTGCAGGTTTACTAAGTACAGGGCGCCGGTCAAGTTGGTGCACAGCGAAGAGGTAACCAGCAGGCCTGAGGCTTTGAAGCGCGAGATAGAGATTAAGAACCTGCGGCGGATAAAGAAACTGGAATTGATAGGGTAGGTTTTCGGAGGATGGGTATGGCAAGTTTTTCCTTTGATATAGTTTCTGAGGTAGATCTGCAGGAAGTTGATAATGCGGTAAACCAGGCGGTCAAGGAATTAAGCCAGCGCTATGATTTTAAGGGTAGCAAATCCTCAATTGCCTTTGACCGCAAGGAAAAGAAGATCACCCTGATCGCGGATGATGATTTTAAGCTGGCTAGCCTTACGGATATCCTGACAACCCGCCTGGCAAAAAGAGGGGTTTCCTTGAAATCATTAAAATTCAATGAGCCGGAAAAGGCATTTGAGGGTTATTTGCGCCAGGCAGTAGAGATCTGCATGGGCATTGACAGGGAGAGGGCCAAGGAGCTGACCGGTATAATTAAGGGGTTGGGCTTGAAAGTGCAGGCCCAGATCGAGGGGGAGAAGATAAAGGTTAGCTCCGCCAAAAAGGATGAACTACAGGCAGTTATCGCGCACTTGAAGGGCCTGGACTTTCCTATCCCGCTTACTTTCTGTAATTACCGGTGAACAGCGCAAATATTGCGAGAGAAAAGGTATTGCAGCCGGCCGCATAGCTAAATGGAGGGGAGATGGCGGGTAAAATAACTTTTAAAGGCAGCCCATTAAATCTGGCAGGCAGGGTTTTAAAGGTTGGGATGACCGCCCCTGATTTTAAGGTTGTTTCGCAGGAGCTTAAGGAGGTGCGCCTTTTAGATTTTAAAGATAAGATAAAAGTGATAACTTCATTTCCCTCCTTAGACACTAAGGTTTGCGATTTGCAGGTGAAGGAATTTAATAAGATCGCGGCCGGCTTATCCGCTGATCTATTAATCCTGGGCATAAGCAAGGACCTGCCCTTTGCCCAGCAGAGGTTCTGCGAGGCATTTGAGATCAGGAACATTAAAGTGCTCTCCGATTACAAGACAAGCTCCTTTGGGATCAATTTCGGGCTTTTGATCAGGGAATTGAACCTTCTGGCGCGCTCAATAATCATCCTGGATAAAAATAATACGGTCAGGTATATACAGATAGTCGGAGAATTAAGCTCCTCCCCCGATTACCAGGATGCGCTAAATCAGCTACAGGCTGTCATCCGGGATTCCTCCTTATCCGTAAAGGGAGAGACGCCCCCTCATTGCCAGCCGTGCGAAGGAGGGGTTTCGCCTTTGTCCGCTGATGAGATAGGCAGGAGGCTTGCGGGGCGCAAGGGTTGGGAATTGGCCGAGAATAAGAAGATCATAAAGGAGTTTAAATTCAGGGATTTTATTGAGGCCAAATATTTTCTTGACCTTATCGCTGTGATCGCCGAGGAGCAGGGGCATCATCCGGGCCTTAACCTGCTTTATAATAAGCTTAAGATTACCCTTACAACGCACGCGGCAGGCGGACTGACTGAAAACGATTTTATCATGGCGGGTATAATAGACGAATTAGGCATTGACGCGGGATGATCATACTAAGGAGAAGGGGGAGAGATGAAAAAAATCATCCTTATTTTTATATTACCCGCTTTTCTCGTCGCATGCTCCGGAGGCCCTCAGCCTGCCGAGACGGTAATCAAGATCAATAATTACGAGATTACGCGCTCCGGGTTCGAGCGGGAATTTAAAGATTCCGTTTTTGGCAGGGTGGATAACCCGCAGTCAAGAAAAGAGTTCCTGGATAACCTCATAGACAGGATCCTGATCTTACAGGAGGCTCAAAAAGCCGGCCTGGATAATGACCCTCTCTTTCTTAAGATGGTTGAGGAATTCTGGGCCCAGTCCCTCCTGAAATTGGCCATTGAAAATAAATCCAAAGAGATCACCGGCGCCTCTTTCGTCAGCGATAAGGCCATAGAAGAGATTTATCAGAATATGCTTAAAGACGGTAAAACTACCCGGTCTTACGAGGAGATGTATCAACAGATCAAGCGGGATATGATAAAGCTGCAGGAATCCCGGATGATGAGCCAGTGGCTTACGCAGCTGCGTAAGAGCGCCGTTATCCAGGTAAATAAGGATTTAGTTGCCGATAATAAATAAGGGGGGATAGATGGAGAATAAGGCTTACAAGCGCGCTAATTATTTTATTGATAAGAAGTTCCAGTCAAAATTTATCGCCAAGTTCAGCTTGCTTGTCTTGGCCGGCGGCATGGCCACTATTGCTTTGCTTTATTTCCTGGGGCTTGAATCCAAAACAGTGGCCATACTGAACTCGCGCGTAGTGGTAATGACTACCTCGGATTTTATCCTGCCGCTGCTTATCCAGACGGTCATTACCGTCACTATCGTGATAGGTATAACCGCCGGGGTCCTGGCTTTGCTGGTCTCCCATAAGATCTCCGGCCCGCTTTACCGGTTTAAAAAGGTGATGCAGGAGCTGGAGCAGGGTAATTTCTCATCGCAGTTTTATATCCGTTCGGCGGACCAGTTTCACGGCCTGGCAGATGAGATTAACTCCATGATACGCAATACCAAGCAGGAGATATCGGTGCTTAAGAGCAAGGTCATTTCCTTAAGGCAAAAAGTGGAGGGCCTGAATGAAAGCGACCTTCCTGAAAATAAACGCCCCTCATTAATAGAATTAAAGAGGATAACCGAAGAATTAGATAAGGCGCTGCGTTATTTCAAGACCTGATGTCAAGATATCTTGGTGAGGTTGGTAAAGATCCAGTTGCCTTAGGGTTTTCAAGCGGCGAATGTATAAAAAATGTGGTTAGAGCGGGAGCTTGTGTTATAATATTTATAAATCCCGGATAACGTAGCGTCTAATAGAGAAGAAGGAGAGAGCAATGATGAATTCAGCCAAATTCGGAATCATAATTCTTGGTATTGTTTTTTCCGCGGGCATTGATGTTTTTGCCCAGCCGGCTGATATGCAAGCGGTAAAACCGGAATTTCAAAAGATGGATACGAACGAGGATGGTTTTGTTACCCCGGAGGAGATGCAGGCCTACCAGGCAAAGAGATTTAATGAGTTGGATAAGGATAAGAACGGGGTTATTGACTCAAAGGAGCTTGAGGCGGATAAAACAAAGATGCATCAAGCCGCGGATAAGAACAAGGACGGCAAGATCACTCAAACAGAATCTGGCTCGCAGTTTAAGCAATATTTCCAGCAGATGGATAAGAATAAAGATAACAGGATATCCGAAATTGAATATACGGATTATTGGAAGGGCATACTTTACTTCTAAGCCTGCTGTTGGATGATTAAAAGCCCTCTGTAAGAAAAATCCTGACAGAGGGCTTTTCTGTGTAAAAACAAAGAGGAGGATTGAGGCGATGAAAGTAGTCGCGTTTAACGGAAGCTCACGCAAAGACGGCAATACCGGCATACTCATAAAAAAAGTCTTTAAAGAGCTGGAGAGGGAAGGGATTAAACCTGAGCTTATCAGCCTTGCCGGCCGGAAGATCCAGGGATGCCTTGCCTGCGGAAAATGCTTCGTTACGAAGGATAAGAAATGCGCGATAACCGATGATCCGGTCAATGAATATATCGGGAAAATGGAACAGGCCGATGGCATCATAATTGGCTCACCCACATATTTTGCCGATTGCACTGCCGGCACAAAAGCCCTGATCGAGCGGGCAGGCATGGTCAGCCGGGCTAATGATAATATGCTGAAGCGTAAAGTAGGTGCCGCGGTTGTGGCGGTAAGAAGAGGCGGGGCGATCCATGTTTTTGATACGATAAACCACTTTTTTACGATAGGGGAGATGATCACTGTCGGCTCATCATATTGGAATATCGGTATCGGACGGGAGATCGGCCAGGTAGAAGAAGACAAAGAGGGATTAAGCACTATGAGCGCGTTAGGCATAAATATGGCCTGGCTTATCAAGAGGCTTCAACCATGAAAAGCCGGGTATATTTTATCCCCGTGGAAGGTTCGGACAGCCTTCAGGCTGTCAATGAAAAGCTTAAAAGGCTTTTGGATGAAAGTAACTC
>Ga0315282_10005577_pt1 | contig 21378 bp, 10 predicted proteins | sample YL17G07_20_MG_FD_203693 | JGI IMG/M metagenome (GOLD analysis project Ga0315282, IMG submission 203693) | Sediment microbial communities from Yellowstone Lake, YNP, Wyoming, USA - YL17G07_20 | ecosystem: Environmental > Aquatic > Freshwater > Lake > Sediment | place: USA: Wyoming | collected... | reverse complement strand
TCGGCCTTCGCGCGCACCCAGCGGCTGGCGACCCGAGGAGGACACTTCCCCGGCGAGGTCGGGCTCCCTGCTGCCGCGGGCGGCGGCCCGGCCGGGGTCGGGCTGCAGGCTCCCGAGGCCAGGTCGGCGAAGTGCCGGCGCGACACGTCGGCTGAGGCGCGAAGGAGTGACCCCGCATGAAGGTCTTCATGCTTTGGGACATGGAGGGTGTCAGCGGCATTGTCTCGCGGGAGCAGGTCTGGTTCTGGGAGGAGGGAGTGCGACAGGAGGTCGCTGAAGAGGGCCGCCAGCTCCTGATCGCTGACATCAGCTCAGCGGCGGCGGCGGCTCTAGACGCGGGAGTGGATGAGCTGATCGTGTGTGATACGCACCACGGCGGCGGCAACATCGTCCTGGACCAGATGCTCCAGGACCGCCGCATCACATACCTCGACCGATCCCGCGGGTACCAGGACGGCAAGTTCCGGTGGATGCCGGGGCTCGACGAGACGGTGGACGGCTTCCTGGTGCCTGGACACCATGCGATGGCGGGCACTGCCGGGGCGTTCCTGCCGCACACCTGGACGCTGGAGTGGGCGGACTTCGGGGTCAACGGGCAGAGCGTGGGCGAGATGGGGATCGAGGCCTGCTTCGCGGGGCACTGGGGCATCCCCACGATCTTCGCGCAGGGCGGCGAGGCGGCGTGCCGGGAGGCGGAAGCGATGTTCCCCGGCATCGTCACGGCGGCCGTCAAGCGTGCCGTGGACGCCGACACAGCCGAGGGACCCGACCCAGCCGTGGCCCGCAAGCTGACCGCGACGAAGGTGACTGAAGCCATCGAGGCCCTGCGCGCCGGGCGCTGTCAGCCCTTCCAGCCGGCCTTGCCGATGACCGTCAGGATCGAGATGACAACTGCCCAAGCGGCGGAGCAGGCTGAGGCCAAGCCCAATGTGGCCCGGGTCGCTGAACGCACAGTGGAGCGCGTGGTCGAGAGGCACTGCGATGTCGTGAACTGGATCGTGCCGGCGGGACTCGATATGCCGCCGGTGCCGTGAGGCGCCGTCGGCGCCGACGCGGCGGAATCGCGACCGGTCCGAAGGAGGGGCCGAATGGGGAAGGCGCCGCAGTGCGGTGCCCGGGGCCCCATCCGGCCCAGAGGTACGGAGGCCACCAACCAACCACCGCGGGGCCGGATGCGAGGCGGTCGCCACCACCGCGACGGGCAAGCTGCCCGTCCCACTGCCGCCTCGCATGCGGCCCCTCCGGGACGGCCCGGCGCGCGCCGGGGAAAGAGGTTGTGCCGTGAGCCATCGTCGCCCAGATGGACCGCGACCGGTCGTGGTCGGGGTCTGCTCATTCCAGCAGACAGGCGCACCGGACCCGGAGACGCTGCTGCGGGATACGCTGGCGATGATTGACGCGATGGCGGCCCGGGCGGAGGCGCAGGGGTGGCCCCTCGACGTGGCGGTCCTGCCGGAGGCGTACTTCGGGTTCGTCAAGGAGGGTGTGGAGGACGTCGCCGAGGACCTCGACGGCCCGATCGTGACCGCGGTGGCGGAGAGGGCGAGGCGATACCACACCTACGCCACCGCGCCGGTGCTGCTCCGCCGAGACGGCCGGGTCACCAACTCCGTCGTCATACTCGATCGCCAAGGCGATCCGGTTGGCAGCTACGACAAGGTCTATCCCGTCATGATGAGCGATGGGTCTCTGGAGCACGGGATCACGCCGGGCCGGGAGTTCCCGGTGTTCGACCTGGACTCCGGCCGCGTGGGGGTGCAGATCTGCTGGGACGTGGCCTTCGACGCGGGGTGGCAGGCCCTCGCGGACCAGGACGCGGAACTCGTGCTATTCCCCACGAACCCGGCTTCCGTAGTGGCCCTCAGGGGGCGGGGCTGGAGGCATGACTACTACATCGCCGCGTCCACCGTCGCTCCCCCGGCCGTCCTCGTTGGCCCAACGGGGCGGGTGCTGGGGACGACGTCCGAAGACAGGGAGGTGCTGGTGCAGCGCATTGACCTGGACTTCCGGGTGCTGCACTCGAACTGCCTGTGGGAGTGGTCCGAGAAGAGGGCCGAGAGGTATTCCGGGCGGGTCAACATCGAGTGGGACAGTGAGGCGCACGAGTACCTGGTCACCTCGTGCGACCCGGAGGTGCCTGTGCGGGAGTTCCTGAAGACCGAGGGGCTCCTGACCGGCCGTCAGCGGAATGCGCGCAACATTGCGCTCCAGATGGCAGCCCGAGGCGGCCCGCCGATCGTCCCGGAGCCGGTCGAGCGGGAGTGACCCCGAGCCGTCAGCGCCTGGCAGAACAAGAGGCAGCGAGGGTGGTCGGGGTATCCGCCGCGCAGACCGGGCTCGGGGGCGGCCGACGCGGGGAGCCCTGGGTGCCGTCGGCCGAGGAGCTGCTTGGACACATGGCGCGGCTGTCAGTGGCTCGCGCGCCCGGGCCGGCAGAGGGAGGGCAGGCCGTGCAGCCGAAGGACGATGTGCCGTTTGATCGGCACTGCGAAAGGGGAGTGCACCATGCCAAAGGTCCTGGTCGTCTACTGCAGCATGTCCGGCAACACGAAGGCGGCCGCGGAAGCCGTCGCGGCTGGGGTCGTCGCGGCTGGGGGTGAAGCCGTGGTGAAGGAGGGGCTCAGCGCCGGGCCCGAGGACTTGCTGAACTGCGGAGCCGTGGCGCTCGGCTCCTACGATGCCTTCAGCTACATGGGTGGGGGCCTGAAGGACTTCCTGGACCGCGCCTTCTACCCCACGCAGGGAGCCGTGACGGACAAACCCTACGGTGCCTTCCTGACGCACGGTGGCGGGGGCAAAGCCATCGCCAGTATCGGCTCGATTGCGGGGTCGTTCAAGCTGAAGGCGGTGGCCGAGCCGGTCCTGGTCAAGGGGAAGCCCGACGACGCTGCCGTCGTTGAGCTGAGGGCCCTGGGGGCGAAGCTGGTCGCCGAAGCGGGCTAGGTCGGCGCGGCCCTTCGCGTAGGAGCGGCCAGCGGCCGCGACTCCCGGCTCTGGCGTGGACCTGTCGCGCCCAATGGGCGCTCCTACGAACGGCGCGAACGGACGGCGGGGGGTCACGTCACTTCGCGGCGGCAGCGCGCGGCGACGTAAGTCACGCCACCCTCGAGGCCCGTGAGGCACTCCTCGACGTCAAAGCCCGTGCGTTGCAGGAGCTCGACGAGCGCCGCGGGCTCGAGCAGCACCAGATCGAGCCACTCCCCCGCCAGGCCATCGTACTCCAGCCGCATGCGCACCTGCCCGGGTGGCAGGCCTCGGCGCCGGTTTGCGGCGTGGTAGGACAAGTGCGCCGGGTTATCAGTGGCGAGAGGATCGCGCGTCTGCCCGACCAGCAGGCCGCCGGTGCGCACGATCCGGTGGAGCGTGCGGAACAGCTCCGCGGTGGCTTCCAGCGTGCCGGCGAGGCCCACGTTGTTGCCCATCATGATGACGCCGTCGAAGCTGCCGGCGGGGAAGTCCAGCGCCGTCACGTCCATCACGTACACCTCGCGACAGCCCCGGCTCCGGGCGACCTCGACCGTGCCCGGCGAGAAGTCGATCCCCACCGCCTCGACGCCCCGCTCCTGCAGCCACAGCAGATGCCTGCCGGGACCGCAGCCGATGTCCAGCACGCGCCCCCCAAGTCGCCCCAGGAGGTCCTGCTCGGCCTGCGGCAGCGGCGGCCCCACGTACGCCGCGGGCCAGTCGCCCTCGTCCAGGTACCCGTCGTCCCTGCAGATCGTCACCGGCTTCCCCACGCCGGCGTGGTAGTCGGCGAACATGCGCCCCCAGACGTCCGTGGTGCTGTCGTCGCTCATGGCGGCTGGACTGACCTCCTGCCGTTGCTAGTGCCCTCCGCGGGCTGCGCCGTCCTGCCCTCACCGGCGGATCGCCATCTTGGCTGTGGGACGGCCTGACTCCTGCCCCGAGAATGGGCCCGTGGGACCGGCTGCCAGCCGGTTGGCGGGGTGGTCGCCACCGCCCTGACGGGCCCTTCGACTGCGCTCAGGACAAGCAAGCTGCCCGTCCCACTGCCCGGGGCGAGGGCCGTTTTCATGCGCTAGTGTGGCCCGAAGGGCCATGAGGGACTGCCTCGAGGGCGCCTGGGCCAGCCCCCGGTGGCACCGGCACCACGCCTCGCTGCCGCGGCAGGACGCCGTGAGGCCGCGGCGAACCGGACCACCACGAGGTGAGGGAGATGTCACTGGTACACGCAGCGCTGTGCGGGTTGCTGCTGGCCGGGGCGGGGGCACCGGCCGCGGCTCAGTTGGGCGTGTCGGTGAGCGACACGGGCGTGGTGCAGGTGCGGGTGGGCGAGACGTCCTGCCTGGAGCAGTTCCAGGTGATCCTCCCCGCACCGGACTGGCGCGGTGGGGCGAGCCCTACCGACTGCAGCAGGGAGACCGTGGGGCCAGGCCATGAACGCGTGAGCGGCACGATGAGCGACGGCGCGCCATGCGCCACGTTCATCCTCGATTCCCTGCTAGACGGGCCGACACTCGAACTCACATGGGCCCTGACGTTCGTCCGGGACTACGATGCCGAGACCGTGCGGCTCAACGGGCTGCTGCCGTGCGAGGTCAGTGCCGGCAAGGCAGCATGGTTCGTGCGGCGGCCGGACCAACTCCAGTGGGCGCTCTTCCCGGCAGCGTATGGAGAGCCCGGCGGCAGCCTGAGCGACTGGGGCTTTGACTGGTTCGGCTGGCTGCTGCCGGGCGACCGCGGGATCCGCTTCCGGCCGGTGAGCGGGCTGCGGGACATGTACCTGCAGGACGGCCGGCAGTGGGGCGACCACTGCTTCCAGGTCTGCTGGACGCTGGTGGGCAGGGGCACCATCCGGGAGGGCACGGTCCTGCGGTGCGGGATCCGCCTCGAGCCGCTGCACGGCGTGGATGTGGCGCGGGATGCAGACCGGCTGAGCATGGCCCTGCTGGCCGCGCAGCCGACGCTGACTGAGAACCCCCTGCAGGGCGCTCACGGCCGCATCGAGGTGCGCAATGTCCGGGCCGAGGCCCAGTCCGTCGACCTGACCTGGCAGGTGACCGACGACATCGGGGCGGTCCTCGCCCAGGGGCGCAAGCCTCTAGCGGCACCCGCCCTGGGTGCCGCCGGGGTGACGCTGTCCATCCCGCCGACGCCCTCGGGGGACTACCGGCTGCGAGCGCAGGTGCAGCCGTCGGCCGGCGGCCCCGGGGTGACGGGCGAGGCGCGGCTTCTGGCCCACGGGGCCGGCCCGCGGCAGATCGTCAGGCTGGACAGCGGGTGGGAGTACCTCAGGTGCGCCGAGGCCGGCCTCCCGGCGCCGCCTGCCGGGCAGTGGCAGACGGCCACGGTGCCCGGGCGGCTGGATGCCTCCAGCACGGAGCACCACATCTGGTACCGGTGCTCCCTCGAGATCCCAGGCGAGGTGGCTGGAGTGCGCCTCAAGCTGCACTTCGGGGCTGTGAACCATGCCGCGCGCGTCTTCGTGAACACGCGACTCACCGGTGAGCACTTCGGCGGCAACCTGCCGTTCGAGGTGGACATCACCGACGACGTCCACCCGGGGGCCAATGACCTCTGGGTCGAGGTGACCGACTGGACGGCGGCGTGCACGAGCCCGCCGGCCACGTTCGAGGTGGGGCCGTTCGAGAACCCCGGCTGGAAGCTGCCGCTGGAGAGCATCATCGCGCCGATCGGCGCCGACTTCCGGCTGACGGGCATCCGGCAGAGCGTGTCGCTAGTGGTGTGCACGCCCGTGCAGGTACAGGACGTGTTCGTGCGGACCTCCGTGCGGCAGCGCCGCCTCGCGGTCGCCGTGACTATCCGCAACGAGAGCAACGCGCCCTGTGCAGTGCAGATGGCGAACGACATCGCGGACCGCGACGGCCCGGCCTTGTCCCTGCCCGCCGCTACGGTCACCGTGGCGCCGGGCGAGGTGCGGGAGGTGCACCTCGAGGCGGCCTGGGAGGCGCCGCATCTCTGGTCGCTGGACGATCCGCACCTGTACCGGCTGACCACGGCCCTGACGGAGGGCGGCCGCGAGCTCGACCGCGTAGCGACGCGCTTTGGGTTCCGTGAGGTATGGACGGAGGGGCCGCGCTTCGTCCTGAACGGCGTTCCCCTGAAGCTCTTCGCCACCTCGGGCTGGAGCATGGAGACGTGGGAGGCGGCGCGGGATCACATCGCCCGCATGAAGCGGGCGGGCACGCGCTGCATGCGGCTGCACACGCAGCCCTGGCAGGGGCACATCCTCGACGCAGCCGATGAGGTGGGGATGCTGATCGTGGACGAGGCCGCGGTCTACTGCTTCCAACAGGCGTACGCGGCGGGCGAGAAGCGGTTCTGGGAGAACTACGCAGAGCACCTGAGAGGTCTCGCCCGACGCGACCGCAACCATCCGTCGCTGGTGATGTACAGCCTGGAGAACGAGATCCTGCTCTGCGGCGCCGACCCGCTGCGGTGGGAGACGCAACTGGGGCGGCTGAGCGATCTGGTGCGCGAGGTGGACCCGACCCGCCTCATCACGTGTGAGGCGGACCTCGACCCCGCGGGCAAGATGGACGTGATCGGTATGCACTACCCCCGGGAGTACTGGAACGGCTTCACGCTCTACCCGGGCAAGTGCTGGTGGATGGATGAGCCGATCACCTACCTGGGACGGCCCTGGAAGTGGCAGCGCGACAAGCCCCTCTACATCGGGGAGTTCGACGGTGGGTTCCCGGCCTGGTACCCGCAGTACCAGGCGTTCTGGCTCGGCGATGAGGCCTACACCTTCCCGGGGCGCTTCTCCGCCGTCTCGCCCAACTCCCGGGCGCGTCGCGAGATGATCCAGGCGGAGGTGGCGGCCTACCGCGCCTACGGCGTCACCGGGCTCAACCCGTGGTTCGACCCGGATGAGGTGGACGTCTTCGGACCCAAGGCATACGCGCCGCTGATGCTGGCAGTGCGCGAGCAGACCCACAGCTTCTACAGCGGCGACCTGGTGCGGCGCACCGTCTGCGTGTACAACGACTCGTCCGAGACGGCCCGGGTCGCTCTGCGCTGGCGTCTCGCCGGCCCCGGCGACCAGGGCACCTGGAGCGCGGAGCAGATCACACTCGCGCCCTGCACAGTGGCCGAGCGGCGCGTCACGCTGCGGTTGCCGCAGGTGCGGGAGCGGACACCCGCCAAGCTGCTACTGAGGCTTGAGCGCAACGGGCAGGTCGTGTATGAGACCGAACAGGGGCTAGGCGCCTTCCCGCGCCCCGTTCCGCGGCCGTCGCCTGACGGCATGGTCCTGTACGACCCGTCCGGAACGACAGCTCGAGCGCTGAAGGGGCTCGGCCTGAGTGCCACGCCGCTCGAGGACCTCCGGGCCATACCGGCTCAGGCCAGGGCGGTCATCATCGGTCGCGCCGCCCTCAGCGCCGGCCAGGCGCCCTGGGCGCGGGCGCTGGCCGCGTTCGTCGCCGCTGGCGGCGCGGTGGTCTGCCTGGAGCAGGAGGAGTACCCGCAGCAGTGGCTGCCTCTCGACGTCGAGCTTGATGCGAACCAGGCGACGACGATCGCCTTCCCACGCGCGGTCGGTCACCCCGCGCTGGCAGGCGTGATGCCGGACGACCTGCGCTTCTGGAACCCCGACCACCTCGTGGCCCAGAGGTCGCTGCTCAAGCCGTGGCGGGGCAACTTCATCCCTGTGGTGGACGCGGGCGGGATCCGCGGGGCCATTGACGACCTGAATGGCCTCAGCTGGGCTCCGCTGCTCGAGTTGCCCTACGGGCGCGGCCGCTATCTCCTCAGCCAACTGCTCCTGGTGGCGAAGGTGGACACGGAGCCCACAGCCGCCCGACTGCTCACGAACCTCGTCCGGTACGCCGCCACGGCCCGGCCGAACACACCGGGAGGGCGGGCTGCCGACCAGCCTGCTCCCCGTGGCGCGGCGCTGCTCACCGGTCCTGACAGCTCGCTCAAGGCGGCACTAGATGGACTGGCAGTGGTGTACGACAAGCTGCCCGACACCTTCGCGCGCAAGGACCTCGACGCCTACCGGGTGCTGATCGCCGGTGGGGGCCAGGACGCCTGGGACCCGCTGAGGGCGCGAGCCGTGGAGGTCAGGGAGTGGGTCGAGGGTGGTGGCGTGCTGTGGCTGGACAACCTGAGCCCGACGGAGGCGGACGTGCTGCGGGCTCTGCTGGGTGCCAAGTGCGAGCTACGACCTGCCGACGTTGCTCCCATGCAGCTCGCTGACCGGACGGCGCTCACCTCGGGGCTCAGCAACCATGAGCTGTACTGGCGGGACCGCCCTATCTGGGATCAGTGGACGGCGATGCGCCGCATCATGGAGTTCGAGCCGGTTGGCCTCCCGTCTGCAGCGGTGGCGCTCACCGAGCCGCCAGGGCTCACGCAAGTGCCGGTGGGACGGGGCACCGTGCTGGTGAACCAGCTCCTCTGGCACTCCACCGACCAGAACCGTCTCGAAGGCCTGCGCATCGCCTCGGTCCTGCTGACCAACCTGGGCGTCGAGATGGACCTCTCGACGCTCGGGCCGGTGGACGAGGACCGGTTCCGGCCAGTGAGCATCGCCGCCTGGTGCAACCTGGGCTTCGCGGGTGATCCGGCAGGGGGCTGGATGGACCATGGCCCAGACGCGTTGGCGGCGTTCCCCCTGGGGCACCACGTCCTGGCCCGCGTACCCCTCACGATCGTTGATCCTGCCGCGAACGGAGGCAAGTCGGTCATCGCGCTGCGGGGCACGGCTCGCCCGGGGTACCCAGTTCAGGTGGCCGGCATCCCGGTGAACCTCACAGCCCGGGCCCTGCTCTTCCTCCACACCTGCGCCTGGGGGGGCGCCGCCGGCACCGAGGCCGCGGCCTACGTGGTGCACTACGCCGATGGGTCGGAGCGCCGGATAGCGCTGCGCGTCGGGACCGAGATCGCCGACTGGTATGCCGACCCGGTAGCCCTGCCCGAGGCTCAGGTAGCCTGGACGGGCCAGATCGCCGACAAGCCGGGCCCGATCGGGGTATACGTCATGCGCTGGGTGAACCCGTACCCCGAGAAGGTGGTCTCGTCGCTGGACTTCGTCTCGGCCGGGGGAGGCCCAGTGCCTGTCCTGATCGCCGTCAGTGCCGAGCTGCAGCCGTAGCGCCCGGGCGCGACGCTCTGCCCGCGCTGGTAGCTGCCTCACGTCCCAAGTGCGGTGAGTGGCATCAGGCGCCACACGTCGAGGGGACTGGCGGGTGCCTGGCCGGCAGCCCGGCAGATGCTGGCCAGGAGGTACCGCGCCTCGGGCCAGGAGGGCTGCAGGTCGAGGGCGGAGATGATCAGGTGCCCGGCTCCGCAAGAGCGGTCGACCAGATAGCCCAGCGGATGTAGCACTTGATAGCGATGGATGACGCGGATGACTGGGTCCTCGTCGGTCAGCCCCAGCGGCTCCAGCGCTAGCGGTGGCGCGCCGTCCATCATGCGGAAGAAGGGCAGGTCCGCGAAGCCCTCGTGAGGGAAGCTGCCCAGCAGCGGGTGGCCGCGGATGACCGTCCCGTTCTGCCCGTCTTCATAGGGCCCGTAGTTGGCAGGCGGCGTAAGGAAGTAGCGCACGTACCCGAAGTTCGGGGGATGCGGGCGCACGAGGCCCTCGCCGGCAGCCAGCAGGACCGTTCCCCCGCCGTGCAGGAATGCGACCAGGGGCTCATCCAGCACCTCGGTCAGCACTACGCTGCCGACCGGGAGCTGGGCTGTGCTCACCACGGGCAGCTCGTCCCACGCACCGACCCAGGTGTGCTGCGGCGCGCCATAGCGAACGACGGTTCCTGACAGTCCCTTCGTCTCGGGGAAGACCCACAGGCTCCAGGCATTCGCCACCGTCCGCGCGCCGTCGGTCATCTCAGCCCGCAGCTCAACCCGGACTGGCTTCGGTACGTGCGGCGCCACGCACTCCACATCGCCAATGCGGCAGGTCGTGAAGGGCTCGTGCTGCCAGCGCATCTGCCCGTTCGCGATCTCACCGTCATCCGCTCGCAGCGTCCACCTAAGGAGCGGCTCGGCGAAGGGCGGGTGCGCGAAGTCCGAGACGTAGAGGGGGCAGCGGAACACCTCTCGTTCCTGCAGCACGCGGTTGTCGAAGTCGAGGCCGGACAAGATCACGGTGTCGCCGTTGGTCTGCCGCCAAGTGTCGGCAGCCACCAGTTTGCGCTGGTAGAACTCGTCCATGACGCCCTGCGGTGAGGGGTTAGCGTCCATGGCGTTGAAGTGCGAGATGCCGGCCAGGAAGGCACGGTCCCGCCGGCACTGCTCCATCTTCGTCTTCGCCTCGAGGAGCTGCAGGCGCTGGCTGTTCGCGGCATACGTCTCGAGCAGATGCTCCTGGCCGCGGCGCCGGGCGACCTCGCGCGCGAGGTCGGCGGCGTAGTGGCGGATGGCCCCGCTGTACTTCGCCGAGATGCGGGTGTCCGGGAACGAACTCCACCAGCGGAACTCGTGCTCGATGACGGGCTTGTCGGGCGGGGCCTCTCCGTCCGGCCAGGTGGTGTTGACGAAGTCGCCGGGCAGGTCGGGGTTGTACCCACCGTCGGTCCAGATGACCAAGGCGTGGGGCTTGATCGTTTTGGTGTCGTGGTAGCAGCGCCAGGCGGTGCGGGGGAACAAGGTCGTCGCGCCCAGCTCATTGCTCATGCAGTAGATGGCGGCTGACGGATGGCTGGCATCGCGGCGCACCACGAGATTCCACTGCCGCTTCAGTGTGGGGTAGTGGTCCGGCGTCGGCGCCGGCCAGGCATAGACGTGGTACTGGTTGTGCCCTCCCCACGCGCCCAGCATGCCCATTTCGCTCTGGACCAGCAGCCCCACTTCGTCGGCGGCGTCGAAGTACTCGGGCGTGTAGACGTACGACTGGCACCGCACCTGGTTGTAGCCGTAGTCGCGCAGCGCCCGCAGCTTGCGGCGCCAGCGGTCGCGGTCAGTATCGGGGCACCCGGTCTCGGGGCAACTGATGAAGTCGCCCGTGCCGCGGAGGTAGTAGGGGTCGCCATTCACCAGGAAGCGCGGGCCGTCGGTGGAGAGCCTGACGAAGCCGGTGCGTTCCACCAGTGCGTCTAGGGTCGCGTCGCCGTCAGCCAGCTCGGCCTCGACGCGGTAGAGCTGCGGGTTGTCAGGGCTCCACAGACGTGGGCCTGGCACCGCGATGTCGCCCTCCACGAGGCCATCCACGACGGGCAGCTCAGCCGTCACCAGCGGGCAGGGGCTATCGGCGGGCGACACGCAGAGGTGGAGCGTGCAGCCGACCGTGGCCCGCGGCGCGCGGGCCCGCACCCGCAGGCGCTCGGCGCCCACGTCGGGCAGCAGATGCAGTTCGTCGAGGGCGGCGGCCCCCGTCGCTGTGAGTTCCACGTCGCGATACAGGCCCGACCAGTTGCCCTGCCAGTTGTAGGCGAGGCCGTAGAGCCGGTTGTGCTCGTGGACGCGCACGACCAGGTCGTTGTCGGCGCCGCAGTGGAGCAACCCGGTCACCTCGAAGCCGAAGGGGACGAAGGGGAGATCGTGCTGGCCGAGGTGCTCGCCGTTGAGCCACACCTGAGCGCTCGGGTGCACGCCGCCGAAGCTCAGCCAGAGCCGTCGCCCGCGCCACTCGTCCGGCACGCGGAAGGTGCGGGCATACCAGCCGGTGCCGCGGTACGTGGCCTGGAAGACGCGTGCCTTCAGCCGGAAGTCCCAGACCTCATCCGTGCCGTCGTGGCCGAAGCCTTGCCCCTGCCAGCACCCGGGTACCACGATGGGATCGGAGATCATGTCGGGATGGGCGTACCACTCGCCCGCCAGCCCCGCGTCGTCCGGGTCGAGCCGGAAGCGCCACTGAGCGCTGAGGCTGAGACGCTGCTCACGGGGATGGAGCAGCACGGGGTTGACCCGCACGGGCAGGCGGGGCGGCGAGGTCTGCATATCCGGACTCCTTCAGCACGGTGCGCCACAGCCGAGGATGCGCCGCTTGGCGTCGAGGTAGCACAGGAAGTCATCATACGACACATCGGGCGGGATGGCGTGGTCAATGGTCGGGATGTAGCCGCCGCCCTCGACGACGGGCGCGAGGCGCGCCAGCTCCGCCTCGATGGCCGCCGGCCCCTTCGCGATCTCGCGCTTGTCTACCCCGCCCATCATGCAGACCGACCGGCCGTACTCTCGGCGCGTGCGCGCGGGGTCCATGCCCGCGGCGCGCTCCATCGGGCAGAAGCCATCCACCCCGGCTTCCTGAAACGCCGGGATCAGCACGCTGTGGTCGCCGTCGGTGTCTACCAGCACCAGCCGCACGCCGTGGCCCTTGAGGAACGCGACGTACCGTCGGTACTGCGGCAGAAGGAACTCAGCGAACAGCTTCGGCCCCATTAGCGGCCCGCCCTTGCCGGCCATGTCCTCGTGGATGATGACGAAGTCGAAGGGGATCTCGGTAAGGGCCCGCTCCAGGAGGCGCAGGATGAACGCGGTCAGGAACTCGAGGCAGTGGTCCATCAGCGCGGGGTCGTCATACCAGAGATACGACAGGTTCTCCGTGCCAATCCAGTTGCGCAGCATGGAGTAGTAGCCGAAGGTGCCCGCGAGGGGGTTCATCAGGGTGAGCGGGCAGTCGCTCGCCACGAGGCCCTGCCTCGCAGCTTCCCAGTCCTGCGGATAACGCTCCTCGACCGGTCCCTCGTAGCGGGTGCGATACGCGCGGAACGAGGCCAGGTCCTTGACGGGGAAGTCGAGGTAGGTGTCCATGCTCAAGCGCGTGCCGGCGACCGTGCCGCTCTTGCGCGCCCGGCGCGTGCGGCCGAAGCCGTCCACGAAGAGCAGGTGGTCCTCGGTCTCCTGAAGGACGCGCTCCTCGCAGGGCGGGATCGGGCCGGTCGCGTCCAGCGCCAGCGTCTCGTAGCCCTCGAGCCCCAGCCGCGGCTCGCCGAGCTCCATGAAGGAGGTGTTGAGGTCCTCCGGCATGCCCTCGGCCAGCCAGCGCTCACGGGCCTGGACCCAGACCGCGATCTCCATGTTCGTCGCGTGGTCCACAGGCTGGAAGGTCATCACCCGGAGGAAGCGCTCCCTGGCCGTCACCTCTACGCCTCCCGCATGATGAGCAGCGTGATCGAGAACGGGTCCATGGCCAGCGTGACACCGTGCGGCAGTGCGAGGCCGGCCAGTGGCTCCTCCGCCGCCTCGCTGGTCGTGATGCGCTGCACCTCCACGGGGCCGGCGAACCCGTAGGCCGGCAGCTCGACGGGGAAGCCGACGGCCTGGTCCGAGACGTTCACGAACAGCAGGCACACGCTGCCGTCTCGCCCGCGGTAGGCGGCGTGCTGGACGGCCCGGTCCGTCACCTCATGCCGCTGCTGCGGGTCCATGTGATGCCGGAAGTGCACCGCATCATAGAGGAACTGGCAGTACTGCGCGGTGATGGTCGGAACGGCGATGTCCGGCGGCCGCAGCATCTCGCCGAACATGAGGTAGGGGTACAGCTCGCGCCCGGTAGCGCGGATCACGCGCTCGAAGAAGGCGAGGGTGACGGGGTTGTGGTCGGGCGGGTCGGGGAAGTAGCGCCCGGCCGTGGGCAGCACTCCCTGGCAGATCGCCTTGCCCAGGCCTCGGGTCCAGTACAGCACCTCAGGCCGGTTGCACTCGGGATACGCCGCATAGTAGGAGCCGATGTACTCGTTGTAGACGAAGTTGAAGAGGGGGACGGTCTCGCCGCCCATCGGCATGCCGCGGCTGTAGTGCCCGAAGTACTCCATGTTCCCCGCCCGCTGGTCGTACATGTCGAGCCACGGGATGAAGCCCTCCGCGATGCCCTCGGTGGTCAGAGCACACTCGGGGTCACGGGCCTTGGCCCGGCGCCGGATCCCCTCCAGCATGCGGCCGCAGGCCTCCGACCACCACGGCCCATGCCCGAGCGGGTGGCCATGCGTGGGGTCATAGCAGGCCTCGCTGCCCCCACACGGGAAGTTGTCAATCTGCACGACGGAGCAACCGAGATCGAGGCACTGGAGGAGGATGTCAGCGTGCAGCTCCAGCGCCGCCGCGGGCGCGGGGCACAGGCGCACGACCTCCCAGTTGTCGTACCACGTCATCACCGTGTACTCGCCGTCGGGCCGGCGCAACGCCAGGGCTTCCCCCTCGGCCCGGAACGCCGGCCAGCTATCCCACTCGGGGTCATAGCCGATCCCAACATACCAGTTGTTGCCGGTGATGTAGACGAAGCCGAGGTTGCCCGCTTGCCGCAGGCGCGCCATGGCGTCGCCGAAGGCCGCGGTGCCCTCGCGCGGTGGGAAGAAGCCCTTCGGGCCGGTCCACGCTCCGCCGCCCTCCCAGTTGAAGAGCAGACCCAGCAGCGGCACGCCCGCATCGGCCGAGATGGCGTTGACCGTGTCGGCGATCTGCGCCAGCGAGTGGTTCAGGTCCAGGCGGGGGATATGGTAGTTGGACATCTGGAAGACGCCGCCAACGCCCCGTCGCATCCAGTCCGCGATGTCGCGGTCCCAGAGCTTGCGCGCACACCACCACTGCTCCGTGGCCCACGCCTTGTAGATGGCCGCGGCGTCGTACCAGTCACCGTGGAACACGCCGACGATGGTGTCATAGGGCAGCTCTACATCGGCGCCTGGTCGCTCCTCAACGAGGTGGGTCAACGACAGGACCGGAGCCGGGCCAAGGTCCGGCCAGGGCCCCATGTGCAGGTCCTTGGGGTGCTGCCCGGCATCATGGGCGGCGAAGTACAAGCCGGCCTGTTCGTTGTAGAGCGCCATCATCTGCAGGGCGATGCCGCCGGGGTAGCGCCCTCTGACGCTGCCTACGCCGACATCGGCGCTCTCCGGGCCAGGGCCGGCACAGAGCGGCAGACCGTCCCTCACCGGGAAGGGGCCTCGGTAGAGGTAGGCTTCGCCCTGCACGGGCGCCAGCAGCGCCTCACCCGGAGCGGAATCGCCGAGCTTCACAAGGCCAGACAGAATCGGGCAAGCCAACTGCGCGACGGCCACATCCTCGCCGACGCCCCGCACCGCCATGCGCCACGACGCCAGCGGGGAGTCGTCGGCCAGCGTCACCTGCACGGTCACCTCGATGGCGCAGCCGGGTTGAGCGGAACTCATGAGCGTGAGCGTGGTCCCGTCGCCCTCCCGGCGAGCGTACCACGCCACGTCGGCGGCCTGCGCACTCGTCAGCCACTCGAGGTCGCCCACGGCCTCTCGCCGCAGGCCCAGTCGCCAGAGCAACCGCGGCGCCTGAGGGTCGCGGACCAGCTCTGCACCGGTAGTCAAGTCCTGGATGGAGAGCAGAGAGCCGTGGTCCTCGAGGTCGAAGGCCAGGCGCACAAGTCCGTTCGCCAGAGCGACCTGGCCGCGGTGCTCCTGGACGGTGGCGGGGGTGGCCGGCATGTCCGCGCTCCCATCGCCTCGGCGCTGCGGTAGCCGCGTCACCAGACCTCGTCAACCACACCGCGCACGACGCTCACCCAACGCGGCAGGCGGCTCGGGTCGCCCTGGACCGTCTCGATGTCCTTCAAGTGCAGATGAAGGTGCGTACCGCGGGCGGCCCGGAGGCCGTCGCCGATGATCCGGCGGATGCGCTCCTCATCCCAGCCCGCGCACACCATATCGGTGGGGTTGGGGCGCCAGGAGATGACGTAGTCCTCACCGATCTGCTCGGCGCACTTCGCGACGTCGGCGACCGGCGTGACCGCAATGCTGCGCAGGTTCTTCGCCTGCCGCAGCATGCCGATCTTGCGCGTCAGGTCCTCGCAGCACCCATAGTGGGTCAAGCCGAAGCGCTCCATGATGGGGAGCTGGTACTGGAAGACGAACTCGTCGTGGAAGGCGGGGCTGATGAGCGTGAACTCCTGGGCCGCGAAGAAGCCCCAGAGGTCCTCCCGCCGGCGCGGTCCCGAGTTGGGCTGCGGGTCCTCCAGCTCCTGGGCATACGGCTCCTGCTGGTTGTGACCGCAGGTCAGGGTGAGGTCGCCGGCCTCCTCGGCCTGCTGCTGGTTGGCGAGGATGCCGTCGCGCATGAAGGCCAGGAGCTGTTTGAGCTCGGCGGGGGATTCGTGCATATCCAGCATGACTTGCTGCAGGCCCCGGAGGTAGGCGAGAGAGGTCGAGATGTCGGCCAGGAAGCCCCACAGGACTGGGCCGCGGTTCACATCCACCTCCAGGAGGCCGTCCACAGCCTCGCGGAGGCGCTCGACGCAGGTGCGCGTCGCCTCCTCGTCAATGTCGTGCCCCGGGACGGTCATCTGCGCCGCGTCCTCCCACGTCCTGAGGGGCGGCGCGGTGACCTTGAAGGCCCCGCCCTCCACGCCCGGATGCGCGATCTGGCCTTCCACTCCCCACACGCCGGTCCAGCCGCCGCGGGTGCGGTGCACAGCGCCCTGGGTGATCCAGGGCTCGGCGATGGCGTCGTCGCCGATCTGGTCGTGGAAGATCGCCATCCGGAGGCTCCGCTCGTGGGCACGGAAGAAGGGATCCTCGCACTCGAGCGTGTCCTCACCGAAGACCTCGCGGCACCAGACGTTGTGATAGCCATAGGTCGCCAGCACCAACGGCCGCTCGGTCTTGAGGCTGTGGTGAGCGCGCCAGAGGTCGCGGCGCTCCCGCTGGATGGGCTGGGCCGCGATGTCGGCATACTGCTTGGCCAGGCCGCGGATGATCTGCAGGTCGCACGATGGGGCCATGCCTCACTCCTGAGGTGTGCTGCCGCCTCGGATGCCGGCGGCCGGGCTCACTGCCGCGACCAGTTGATCACCATCTGCTCCCGGGCTCCTGGGGCCTCCACGATCGGCCACGAGGCCCGCAACTCGTCCGCGTACGGGCCGATCTGGTCTACTGGGATCGGCTGGAAGCCCAGGGCGAAGGCGGGCGAGTCGGGCTTCAGGCGGTAGTCGTCCGCCCCCGGGTTCTCGAACTGCGGGTCACCGATGACGGAGTGCGTGTCCAGGCCCAGCGCCTGCCACGCCTCCCACTCGCTCAGCGCCACTGCCTCCCGTAGCTCCACGTCATCCACCCAGATCGTGCCCGTGCCCTGCGAGACATCAATGCGGACGCGAATGGTCGCCATGCCCTCGTGCCAGTCGGGGTCGCCCGGCGCCGGGAAGCGGAAGACACACTCCGCGCGCTGCCAGTCCGGCCCCGCGCTGAGGCTCGCGTTCTTGCCCCACCAGAACTGGTTCGGGGTGTAGGCCTGGGCGATGATGGCGCAGGAGGTGTTCGGTTCGGCCGCTCTGATGCTGGCGCTGAGCTGGTAGGTCTTGCCCGGCGTGAGCGGGACCTCGGGGGTGACGAAGTTGGAGCAGAGGGTCTGGCCGCTGGAGTCCTGGACCGTGCCGCGGCCCTCGATGCGGAGCGACTTGTCGCCCGACAGGTGCACGTCGGTGTCCACGGCCGCCTGGGAGTCGTTGGGGCACACCTGCCACTCCCAGCTTGCCGGGAGCTGGCCCGGCTCGCCCTCCTCGAAGCCGGGGTTGGGGACCAGGTTCGGTCCCGTCAGCTCCTTGATCGCGGTGACGCCGGTCAGGACTGGCTGGCCGTAGTGCCAGATCAGGTTATAGTCGGAGTCGGTCTTGTCGAAGGGCAGGTTGTAGTGGGCGTACAGGCGTGCGCTCGGCTCGCGGTAGCAGACGATGTTGCGCAAGAACTTGTTGCCGGCCATCTGCCAGGCGTCTTCGAGGCTCTGGGTCAGCTCGTGGTAGCCGCGGTACTTCTCGTAGGCGGTGGTGCCGGAGAACTTGTTCCAGGCGTCCGTCATCATCGGCACCGGATGCCCGCCCTTGACGTAGCCGCTGTACTGCATCTGGCTGTCGCGGCCATCCACGAGGATGTTGTTCTCGACGACGTTGTCGCGCCCGCCATGGACGTGCACCCCGCCCAGGATGGTGCGGGCCACGACGTTCCCGTACACCCGCGTCCCGCACGTGCCGTCATCGAGGTACACGCCCCAGTTGAAGTGGGGCGAGGTCCATTTGCCGTTCTCCCAGCCGAAGCCGATGATGTCGTGGAGGTAGTTGTAGCGGATCTCGGTACCGCGCTTGGTCCAGTCCACCTGCCAGGAGTAGATGGCGCCGCAGTCGGCGGTCTCGAGGTCTACGTGGCGGATCTCGTTGTACTCGAAGACGTGGTCGTTGCCGCCCCAGACGATGCCGAAGCGCGGGCAGTCGTGGATGAGGTTGTGCGACACGCGGTTGCCCACGCCGCCGACGGACACGCCGACGCCCTGCTTGTAGAAGACGCCGGTGTGGTGGATGTAGTTGTTGTCCGCGCGGTTCTCCGCCGGCTCCAGAGTGTCGCGGTCGCCGGCGTCGAGGTAGATCGCGTCGCGGCCCACGTCGTGGAGGTCGCAGCCGACGACCGCGTTGCGCTGCCCGCCGGCCACGATGACGCCGGAACCGTTGTAGTCGCCTACGTTGCGGATGACGCTCGCCGCGATGGTGCAGTCCGTCGTACCTGCGAGCAGGATGGCGTTGCCCTCGGCGCACTCGAAGGTGAAGCCGCGGAAGGTGATGTGGGCTGCGCCCGGGCGCAGGTCCAGGATCGTCCGGACCAGGGGCGCGCAGACGGTCATGGTGGCCGGGTCCACATCGTCGGGAGGCCAGAAGCAGAGCGTCCACGTGCCCTGGTCGAGGTACCACTCGCCGGGCGCGTCCAGCTCCTCGCGCAAGTTCTGCACGAAGTAGCGGTCGCCGGGGCGGATGGCGTAGGAAGCGTCGGCGGCCAGAGTCAGGAGGCGCTGCGCGCGATCAACAGCCTTGATGGGGATGATGTTGTTCCACCAGTTGTAGCGGGGGAAGACGTTGACCTCGCCTTCCTCGGGCTGGGCCCACTCCCGCTGGTCAGCCTCACGGTAGTGCAGGAGGTTCTGCGGCTCCCCGGGGATGTCCGCGTACATCGCCACCGGCGCGCCGTCCACGTAGGCCCACCCGCCGGTGACGGGATGGTCAGCGTCGTAGTTGGGGTAGCGGGCAAGCGGCATGCGCTTGCCGTTGCAGAGCAACTGCCGGAAGTAGATGCCCTCGAAGCCGAGGGCGGCCACGTCCGCCCTCAGTATGTGCCCGGTGTCCGGCCGCCAGCCGGTGATCGCGCGGCCCCCGATGAGCGTGGGCTTCTCGTCCTGGGCGGCGCGGTAGACGACGGGGGCCTCAGCCTCGCCGGAGTCGTGTTCGTCCAGCAGCAGCGGCTCCGCAACCTCATAGAGCCCCGGGCGGATGAGGACCTCGACCCCGCCCTCCGGCAGCGGGCCCCCCTGCTTGAGCTCCCTGACGGCGTCGCGGGCACGCTCCAGGGAGGCGAAGGGCTGGGCCTCAGTCCCCGGGTTGCCGTCGTCACCGTTCGGTGCGACCCAGAAGGTGGCCTGAGCGGCCGCGGCCGTGGTGAGGCCCGTGACCAATCCTACGGTCGCGAGGAACCCGGCCCACGTGCACGTCGTCATGTGTTTCCCTCACCTTCGTTGCGGAGGACTCCCGCAACCCACCGTGCCTTCGGCGGGGCCGGCGTTCCCTCCTTGGCCGTGGGTTGAGGTGGGCGCCCAGGACGGGAGAGGAAGGAGCCCAGGTTCTGTGCGGCGCAACGCCACGTGAGGCGGGCCGCTGGTCACCCGACCTCACTTGAGCCTGGCCCTCACGGCTGGCGACGCGGACCCGCCGCGCCCCTCTCCACCCGGAGACGAACACGATGAGACGCCCGGTCTTCCTGCTTCTTCCCGCCGCCGCCCTCCTTCCGGCGCCCGCTCAGACCGCCAACCTCCTCGCCAACCCCGGCTTTGAGGGCGGCGCGACGGCGGATGGGATGCCCGAGGGCGGCTGGTACCGCAACTACGGCGACGCGAACTCGAAGCTCGCGGTGGAGACGGGCGGCGCCCACTCGGGGAACGCCTGTCTGCGCCTCGAGGCGCCCACCATCCCGGAGCAGAACCCGGCCGTCACCGTCGAGCAAGCGGTCCCGGTGACCCCCGGGGGCGCGTATGTCGTCAGCTTCTGGGCCAAGGGTCAGCCCGCCGGGGCGCGGGCCATGGTGGTGGTCGTCTGGCTGGCGCCGGACCGCGGCTGGCTCACCTCCGCGGCCACCGAGTTCCCGCTCACGGACACCTGGACCCAGCACCGGGTCGTCGCCACTGCGCCGGCGGGAGCCGGCCTCGGCGTCGCGCGCTTCGACATCCGCCAGCCGGGCACGGCCTGGGTTGACGATGCCTACCTCGGCCTGCACGAGGCTGCACGCCTGGCCACCGTCGCCCATGACGGCGTCGTGGCCGCCGGGCAGCCCTTCAGCCTGGAGGTGACCGCCCTCGACGTTGACGGCCTGCCGGTTCCCGGTGCCGCCATCGCGTGCGCTGTCAAGACGTCTGGGGACGCCCAGTTGCTGAGCGGGAACGCGCCTCTTGTCAGCGACGAGGGGGGGACGGCTGTCCTTCACGTTAGGGCCTCTCGCCGAGCCGGCGTGACCGACGCGCTCACCATCACCTCCGGCTCAGCCTCGCTCCGCATCGCGGCGACGACCGCGAAGCACGGCGGGGCCACATCCTGGTCCGTCGCCGCGGCGCGGCGCACTGTGAGCCCCGGTGGCGAGGTTCCGGTCACGGTCCAGTTGCTCGGCGCCTTTGGCGAACCCGCGTGCATCGCCGGGCGAAGCGCGGACGTCACCCTCACCGGCAGCGGCTCGGTCACGCCGACCCGCGTGACTACCGACCGCCGAGGCAAGGCGGCTGTCATGCTGCGCGTGTCTACAGAGCTGTTCTGTCGTGCGGTCGTTGCGGTGCGCGATGCGGCGGGCCTGTCGGGCGTCTCCGACGCGATCATCGTCGCGCCACCGGTACGCCCTGACCCGATCACGGTCGGGCCGAACGGCTACTTCCGGCATGCCGACGGCACGCCGTTCGTGCCCCTCGGCGGGCTCTACGCCAACTGGGTGCACAAGGTGGACAAAGGCTGCGCGGGCGACGCTGTCTCCTACTCCTTCACCGACGCCACCGACGACCAGCTTCGCCAGTGGTTCTCATACCTGCACGACAACGGCGTCACGGCGCTGCGGGCGATGCTCCGGGACCACACCGCGAAGGGTACCGAGCCCATGGACATCGTGGGCGCGGTGAACCCCAGCCTCCTGCGCCGCTGGGAGCACATGATGCAAATGGCGCGCCCCTTCGGCATTCGCTTCCTGGTGACGCTGCACGAATCGTGGTACGCCACCTACGCCGCCTACCACAACGCGGACACCCTCACCGCCTGCGTCCTGCCCTACTACACTCCGGCCGAGCTGGCGGCGCTGCCCGCCTACCGGCGCCGCTTCCTGGTTGAGAAGCGCATGCTCGAGCAGACGACCGGCGCCCTCTCGGATCCCGACGTGCTCGCCTGCCAGCGCGACTACCTCACCGACCTGATCCCTCGCCTGCGGGCGAACCCCGACATCTTCGCGTATGAGATCGAGAACGAGCAGCCCAACGGTT
>Ga0315282_10005576_pt1 | contig 21384 bp, 19 predicted proteins | sample YL17G07_20_MG_FD_203693 | JGI IMG/M metagenome (GOLD analysis project Ga0315282, IMG submission 203693) | Sediment microbial communities from Yellowstone Lake, YNP, Wyoming, USA - YL17G07_20 | ecosystem: Environmental > Aquatic > Freshwater > Lake > Sediment | place: USA: Wyoming | collected... | reverse complement strand
AGCAGGCGGCGCACCAGCCCGATGTCATAGGGCCTGCCCAGGTGCTGCTCCTCGAAATAGCCGTACTCGTGCTTCATAGCACCGGCTCCGCCTCGGCCGCCGCGGGGGGGCTGCCTTCCTCGATCTCGGCCTCGAGCTGCTGGCGGCGCCAGATGTCGGCATAGAGGCCGCCGCGTGCCACCAGCTCCTGGTGGGTGCCCTCCTCGGTGACGCGGCCCTCGTCCAGGACGTAAATGCGGTCCGCGTCCATCACCGCGGCCAGCCGGTGGGAGATGGTGAGCAGGGTGCGCCCGTCCTTGCCCCCTTCGGCCACCAGCCGGGCGAGGTTGGCCAGGATCCGCTGCTCGGTGTCGGTGTCCACCGCCGAGAGGGCGTCGTCTAGGAGCAGCACGGGCCGGCCGGCGAGCAAGGCCCTGGCCAGGGCGACCCGCTGGCGCTGCCCCCCGGAGAGCGTGACCCCCTTCTCGCCCAGGACGGCGTCGTAGCCCTGGGGCAAGGCCATGATCTCGCTGTGTATCTCGGCGAGCCTGGCCGCCTGCTCCACCTCGGCCTCGCTAGCCCCCGGTCGCGCGAAGGCGATGTTCTCGCGCAGGGTGTCCGAGAAGAGGAAGCTGTCCTGGGGGACGTAGGCCACGGCCCCCCGCAGCCCGGCCAGGGGCAGCTCGCGGATGTCCCTTCCCCCCCAGAAGATGCAGCCCGCGGGCGGATCAAAGAGGCGCATCAGGAGGTTGGCCAGGGTGCTCTTGCCCGATCCTGTGCGCCCGACGATGGCTACCGCTGAGCCGGCCGGGATGCGCATGCTCAGACCGCTGAGCGCGGGCCTTCCTGCCTCCGCGTAGGTGAAGGTCAGGCCGCGGACCTCGATGTCGCCCTTGGGGGAACCCGCCGCCGGGAGGGGCGCCGCCTCGGGGATGCCCGGCTCAGCATTCAGCACGGCGTTGATGCGGTCCATCGAGGCCGCCCCCCGCTGGAGGAGGTTGATGACCCAGCCCAGGGCCATCATCGGCCAGGTGAGCATGGCCAGGTAGGCTATGAAGGCGACGAAGTCACCGGTGGTGATGGCGCCTCCGATGACCTTGCGCCCGCCCAGGAAGAGGACCGTGGCGGCAACCAGGCTGGCAAAGAGCGTCACCAGGGGCACGAAGGCCGCGGTGATGCGCGTGAGGTGCATGTTGCGGGCGACGTAGTCGGCGGCGGCCCCCTTTACGGCGGCGATCTCCTTGGGCTCGAGCAGATAGGCCTTCACCACCCGGATGCCGGCGAAGCTCTCGCGCACCCGCTCGGTCAAGGTCGAGAAGCCGGCCTGGACCTCCCGGAAGCGGCGGTGCACCTCCCGGCTCTGGAAGCGGGTGATGATGGCCACGGCGGGCATGGGGATGGCGGCGATCAGGGTCAGCGTGACGTTGATATAGAGCATGAAGCCGATGGCCGCGGCCCCCAGGACGATGCCGTCGACCAGGGCGACGACCCCCATCCCGGCGGCCATTCTCACGGCCTCGACGTCGTTGGTGGCGTGGGCCATGAGGTCGCCGGTGGTGCGTTCCCCGAGCTGCGCTGCCGAGAGGTTGAGGATGCGGCCGAAGATGAGGTTGCGCAGGGCCTCCTCGATGCGGCGGGCGTGCCCCAGGATGAAGTAGCGCCAGGCGAAGCGCATCGCGCCTATCCCCAGCGTGAGCGCCATGATGGCCAGGGCGGCCCAGGTGAGCAAGGCCGGTGTCGCCCCGCCGTAGGTGAGGCCGTCCACCACGCGCCGTATGACCCTCGGGATGAGGAGCTGGAGGAAATCGACGGTGATGAGGGCAGCCAGGCCGGCGGCCAGCCGCCAGCGGCTCTCGGCGAAGTAGGGCGCCAGGACGCGCAGGCGGCTCCACGGCACATTCTTAGGCAAGTTTGGCGTAGCCATAAGGAATTCCAAATGATATCATAGAGCCAACCTTTGGGAGGTGCCAAAGTGAAAGAGCGTGTTCAGGCAGCACTGGATAAGGTCAGACCCCACCTCCAGGCCGACGGCGGCGACGTCGAGCTGGTCGATATAACCGAGGGCAACGTGGTCAAGGTGCGGCTCAAGGGGGCATGCGGCAGCTGCCCGATGAGCCAGATGACCCTCAAGATGGGCATCGAGCGCTTTCTGAAGAAGGAAGTGCCCGAGGTCAAGGCGGTGGAGTCGGTCTAGGCCAGGCCATAGGCCTGGACCCGATCCCGGCCCCTTGAGGCTCAGAGGCCACTTATGGCTCAGTGTGGGGCCGGAGTCCTGGCGGCGTTGCCGCCAGGTCGTGAGGGGCAAGGGTAAGGCTCCAGGCTGAGAGCTTGGAACCGATCCCGACCTAGGCGGTCGCTCTCGCCTGCTACTTGTGATATGGCTCGCCGGCCCGGATGGTCAGGGCCCGGTAGGTCTGCTCGAGCAGGATCAGGCGGCTCATCTCGTGGGTGAAGGTCATGGCCCCCAGGGACAGGGTGAGGTCTGCCCGCGCGGCCACCTCCGGGGGCAGCCCGGAGGCCCCCCCGATGACGAACGCCGCCCGCTTCACCCCCCGCCGCATCAGCTCCTCGAGCAGCGCGGCCAACCCCTCCGAGGTGAGCTGCCTGCCGCCCTTGTCCAGGCAAATGACGTAGTCGGCCCCGGCGAGGGCCTGGCTGATGCGCTGCGCCTCCTTGGCCAGGGCCTTGGCCCCGTCAGTCGCCCCGCCCCTGGACTCGGCCTTCACCAGGCGCACCTCGGCCCGCAGGTAGCGCCGCACCCTCCCCAGGTAGTCGGCAACCCCTTCCTCGAGGTAGCGCTCCTTCACCCGGCCCACGAAGACGAAGCTTAGCTCCACGTCGGCCACCTTACGGCCCCATGGAGGGCGGCGTCAAGCAGCCCCCGAAAGCTGTTGCGGCCCGCGGCCCTCATGTAGTATGGCCTTGGCGTATGGTCATGAGCGTTAGTATGGCCATGGCCGGAGGAAGGGAACCCGTGGACAAGTCCGCCCTGCTCAGGCAGCTTCCCCAGGTCGATGAGCTGCTGCGCCACCCCGCGGTGGCCAAGCTGCTGGACACCGAACCGCGCCGGGTCGTCGTGGCCGCCGCCCGGGAGGCCGTCGCCGAGCGCCGGGCAGCCGTCCTGGCCGGACAGGACGCTGACCTCAGCCTGGAGGGCCTGGCCGCCGAGGTAGGTGAGCGCGCCACTCGCGCCACCGCCCCCCGCCTGCGCCCCGTGCTCAACGCCACCGGGGTCGTCGTCCACACCAACCTGGGCCGCTCCGTCCTGGCCGACGAGGCCATCGAGCGCGTCATGCTGGCCGCCTCCTCCTACTCCAACCTCGAGTTCGACCTGGAGCGCGGTGAGCGCGGCAGCCGCCACAGCCTCATCGAGGAGCTCCTGCGCACCGTCACCGGGGCCGAGGCCGGCTTTGCAGTCAACAATAACGCCGCCGCCGTCTTCCTCGTGCTGGCCGCCCTGGCCAAGGGCCGCGAGGTGATCGTCTCCCGCGGCGAGCTGATCGAGATCGGGGGCTCCTTCCGCATCCCGGAGGTGATGGCCGCCAGCGGGGCAATACTGCGCGAGGTCGGCACCACCAACCGCACCCACCCGGCCGACTACGAGCGGGCCATCGGCCCCGAGACGGCCATGATCATGAAGGTCCACCCCAGCAACTTCGCCGTCGTCGGCTTCACGGCCGGGGTAGGGGTGGCCGAGCTGGCCGCCCTGGCGCGGCGGCACGGCCTGCCCGTGGTCGAGGACCTGGGCAGCGGCAGCCTGGTGGACTTGAGTCGCCTCGGGCTCAAGCGGGAGCCGACCGTCCAGGGCTCCGTCGCGGCGGGGGCGGACCTGGTCACCTTCAGCGGCGACAAGGTCCTCGGCGGTCCGCAGGCCGGCTGCATCGTGGGCCGCAAGGAGCTCGTCGAGGCCCTCAAGCGCCACCCCCTGGCCCGGGCCCTGCGCCTGGACAAGCTGACCCTGGCCGCCCTGGAGGCCACCCTGCGCCTCTATCTGGACGAGGCCCGCGCCGTGGCGGGGATTCCCACGCTGCGCATGATCGCCGCCTCCGAGACACTCCTCGAGCAACGGGCCCGCAAGCTTGCCCGGCTCATCCGCCGCCTGGCCCCCAAGCTCGGCGTGGCCGTGGTGGAGAGCGTGGGCCGGGTCGGTGGCGGCGCCTTGCCCACCGAAGAGCTGCCCGGCAAGGCGGTGGCCGTCACCCACCCCGAGCGGAGCGCGGCCGAGTGTGAGGCCGCCCTGAGGGGCGCATCCCCTCCGGTGGTGGGCCGCATCGAGCACGACCGCCTGCTGCTCGACGTCCGCGCCCTGATTGATGAAGACCTCCCCCTGGTCGCCGAGGCCCTCTCCCGCCTATGAGCCTGCTGGCCGAGCAAGCGCCACCCCTGGAGGCAGGCCTCAGAGAGCGCCTGGAGCGGGCCCTGCGCCGGCTCGTGGGTTTCCGCAGCCTCGATCTCTACCCGCCGGCCATCGGCAGCGAGCCCTTCTTCGACGGCCGCAGCCTGAGCTTCCCCTTGAGGCGTCTGGAGACCGACATCGCCCTGGTCGTCCTGGACGGCGTGGAGAAGCTGCCCCAGCCCGCTGCCCTGCTGGCCGCCTGCGCCGAGCTGGTTGTGGGCGACGACACCCTGGCCGCGGCTAGAGGCCTCGACCTCCAGCCCGAGGCCGGCCCTCCCCGGGTGCTCGAGGTGCTGCCCCTGGGCCAGGTAGTGGTCGCCTGCTCCGGCAAGGTAGTGCCCGGCAGCCGCCTGCACATCCTCGAGCAGCGCGACGGCGCGCCCCCCATCTTCAAGGCCAAGGCCGAGGTCGTCTCGGCCAAGGGGGGCAGGGCGCTCGCCCGCATCGTCTCCCGCGGCGACCCCTTCGTCCAGGTGCGGCCCGGCGACCTCGTCGCGCAGGCACTGGCCGCCGAGGACACCCCGGCGGAGGCCCCGGGGGCAGGGCTGGAGAGCTTCCGCGCCGCCCTGGAGCAGTGTTTGACCCAGGATGCTGCCGGCTGGGAGCGCTTCGCCGTGCTGGCCGCCCGCCTGGGTGGGGGCGAGGTAATCCGCACCCGCTTCGGCACGACCCGCCTCGAGGCCCTGCTGGCCGATATTTCCGAGCTGCTCGTTTCTTTTGGTGGGGCGGGCACGATCGTGGGGCGGGAAGCCTCGGACCTTGTCCTGGCGGCCTTCCCCGGCCTGAGTGCCGCCGAGGTCCTGGAGGCCCAGCCGCGGCTCGCCGCACTCGTCTCGGCCCTGTCGGGAGTGATAACGATTGGCTTCGCCGAGCACCCCGGCCTGGGCTTCGAGCCCCTGGATGCGGCCGGCAACGCCCTCAAGGCCCTCGAGCACGCGGCTCTCCTGGGGGCGGGGAGTGCCGCGGCCTTCAACGCCGTCTCGCTCAACGTCTCGGGCGATGAGCTCTACGCCAGGGGCGACCTGGCCGGGGCGGTCGAGGAGTACCTCAAGGCGCTGGAGATCGACCCCCGCGACACCAACGTCCTCAACAGCCTGGGGGTGTGCTACGCCAACCTGGGGCTGCTGGCCGAGGCCAAGGCCCAGTTCGCCGAGGCCGTCGCCGTGCGCCCGGATGAGGTCATGGCCCACTACAACCTCGGGTTTGCCCACCTCAAGGACGGCGAGGCCGACCAGGCCCTGGAGCGCTTCGAGGCGGCCGCGCGCCTCGACCCGGCCAACTTCGAGGTGAGCTTCCAGTTGGGCAAGCTCCTGCTCGAGGCCGGCCGGGCCCCGGAGGCCAAGGGCTATCTCCTGGCGGCGGCGGCCATCGAGGCGCGCCCCTACCTCCACCGCCACCTGGCCGACTGCCTGTTGCTGCTCGGCGAGAGTGCGGAGGCCGCGGCGCACTACAAGCGGGCCGTGCGCGCCAACCCCGAGGACCCCCACTGCCTGAGCCAGCTGGCCGCCATCTGCCTCGAGCTCGGCACCGACCTGGAGGTGGCCGTGTCGCTCCTCAAGAAGAGCACGGAGATCGAGCCCGACTCCCCCCTGCACCGCGAGCGCCTCGAGGCCGCCCTGGCCAGGCTGCCCCGCCTGCTGCCCAATTCTTAAGAGTTAGCGGATGTCGATCTGGATGAGTAGGTCGCCGCAGCGCCCACCCTGGCGCAGGCCCATCTCGGCCAGCCGCAGGGTGGTGCCGGAGGTGGTGCGGGGAGGCACCTTGACGCAGACGCGCTGCACGGTGCCGCCGCGGGGGTAGGACAGGTCGAGGCTCTTGCCGCGCCGGGCCTCGCGCCGGGTGAGCAGGACGCGGTAGGTCAGGTCGAGGGGCTCGGCGCTGGGCACGGGCATGGGCTGAGCGCTCAGGCGGGCGTCGAGCCGCCGCAGGCCGAAGGTGAGCAGGGCCAGGGCCGCCCGGCCAAGCTGGCGCAGCGTCCAGGCCGCCGCCGAGCCGAGCAGGCGCCCCCCCGCCCCGTCAGAGGAGCGGCGAGCGGGCACCGGGCCCCCCCCGCCCATGGTGTGGGTCTTGATCCCGCCGGGGCCACCCGAGAAGAAGAAGCCGCGCACGACGAAGGGACCGGCCCCGAAGAGGACCTGGCGCAGGAAGGCCTCGTCGAAGCGCAGGCCGGCGCGGGCGAACTCCGGGCCGAGGTCGCGGAAGCCGCCCGCCATCATGTTCCGCAGCATCTCCTCGAAGACGTCCTGCCGGCTGAAGTCGAAGGGGGCCGGGCCACCGAGGCGGGCCTGGTCGTAGGCGGCGCGCCTGGCCGGGTCGGAGAGGACGGCGTAGGCGACGCTGATTTGCTTGAAGCGCTCCTCGGCCGCCCTGTCGCCGTCGTTGCGGTCGGGGTGGTAGCGCAGGGCCAGCCGGCGGTAGGCCGTCTTTACCTCGGCCTCGCCCGCGCCCTCGACGATCTCGAGCAGGGAGTAGTAATCGGATTCAATCATGGTCTGGTATGGCGGAGATAATACCAAACAATCGCGCCAGGGGCAACTATTTCACGCCCTTACGCGGCGTAGCACCGGGGCGGCGGCAAGCCCGGCCATAGGTAGTCACGACCAGCGCTATGGCAGGCACCCGGCGGGGCATCAGCCTCGGGAGGGGCACGGGGAAGTCTGCGGGCTGCGGTTTGCCAGGCGCATCGGGCTCCCACGGGGGGCCGGCAGGGTTATATGCATTGTGGCCGGCCAGGCGCGGGCGCATCCTCGCTCAGAGCGAGAGCGGCTGTCAACTCAATTGCGGCGGGCCGTGGTTGACTCCTGTCCCGGCGCATAGTAGCTTGAAGTAGCAGTTATAATGGCTTGGGAGCACATGAGGTCGTGCGGAAAGGGAACGGCGGGACTTGAGTGATGGGCTGGTCAATTTCGCCATCACGGCGTTTATTTCGATCTTCATCATCGTGGACCCGCCAGGCAACATCCCCATCTTCCTCAGCCTGACCAGCGACTACGACGATACGCACCGCAAGCGGGCAGGGCGCACCGCAGCACTTACCTGCTTCGCGGTCCTGTCCGCCTTCGCCCTGGCCGGCCCAGGCATCATGTCCCTGTTCAACATCGGCATCCCGGCCCTGCGCATCGCCGGCGGCGTCATCCTCTTCGCCATCGGCCTCCAGATGCTCCACGGCCAGCCCATTCATACCAAGGCGACCCCCGAGGAGGCAGCGGAATGGTCGAGCAGGGAGGAGGTGGCGCTGGTGCCGATCGGTATCCCCATCCTGGCCGGGCCGGGGGCCATCTCCACCGTGGTCGTCCTCTCGCAGACGGGGCCGCGCTACGCCGCCATCCCCATCGTCGTCGCCTGCATCGCCGTGACGACGCTGATCACCTACCTGACCCTTCTCCAGTCGAGGTACATCAGCCACCTGCTCGGCCGCTCGGGCATCAACGTCCTCGTCCGGCTCATGGGCCTGCTGCTGGCCGCCATCGGGGTGCAGTTCTGCTTGGACGGCCTGGCGGCGGTCGTCCCCGGCATGATCAGCGGGCTTAAGCCGTGACCACCCTCGGGAGCGTGATCGAGTTCATCGAGAAGGGCAAGGTGCTGGCCGCGGTGGTGGTCGGGCAGAAGGGGCAGCATCACCAGGTCCTCACCGAGAACGCCCGGGAGCTGACCCTGGCCCCCAAGCGGGTCCTCTACGCCACGACCGACGGGCTGGATGCGCGCAGCCCCCGGCCGGAGCTGGTGCGCCGGGTCAAGGAGATGGCCCAGCGGCGCGAGGAGGAGAAGTCGGCGGTCAACGCCCGCGAGCTGTGGGAGCTGCTCCAGGGCGAGGGCGAGTCCTTCGACGCCGCCTACCTGGCCGAGCTGGCCTTTGGCGACCGGGCCGCCGACCACGTCTCGGCCACCTTCCGGGCCCTCTTCGAGGACAAGCTCTACTTCAGGCTGCGCCAGGACCGCTTCGCCATCAACACCCCGGAGCAGGTCGAGCAGACCCTCGAGGCCCAGGAGCGCCAGCGCCGCTACGAGATGCTGGTGAATGAGGGGGCGGCCTGGCTGCGGGCCGTGGCGGCGGGGGGGGCGCCCGAGCCCCCGGTGGTGGCCGGAGAGGCGATCGATCTGCTGCGCGGCGAGGCCATCTCCGGCCGCGATTTCCCGCGCCACCGCGAGGCCACGGAGCTGCTCACCCGCGCCGGGCTCACGCGCCCCGAGGCCCCCTTCGAGCTGCTGGTGGCCCTGGGGGTGTGGTCGCCCGACGAGAACCTGGACGTCTGGCGGCTCGATATTCCCATCGACTTCCCGCCGGAGGTCGAGGCTGAGGCCGCGGCCCTGATTGCCGCCGGGCCGGCGGTGGCCCTGGGCGGCCGCCGCGACCTGCGCGACCTGGCCATGGTCACGGTCGATAGCGCGAGCACGCGCGACTATGACGACGCCCTGAGCGTCGAGCAGACGGCCTCGGGGCTGCGGGTGGGCGTCCACATCACCGACGTCGGGGCCTACGTGCGGCCGGGCAGCCAGCTCGAGCGCGAGGCCCTGGAGCGGGCGGCCACGATCTACCTGCCCGAGGGGCGCATCCCCATGCTGCCCCCGGCCCTCTCCGAGGGGGTGTGCAGCCTGCGCGCCGGCGAGGACAAGCCGGCCCTCTCACTCTTCGCCGAGCTCTCGCCGACCGGCGAGGTCTCAAGCTTCGAGCTGGCCCGCAGCCTCATCCGGGTGGAGCGCCAGATCACCTACGAGGACGTCGACCGGGACCCCGGCGTCCTGGGCGGGCTGATGGACGCGGCCCACGCCCTGCGCCAGCGCCGCCTCGATGCCGGGGCAGTGGTGCTCCCCATCCCCGAGATCCAGATTTGGCTTAACAATGGCGAGGTGGGCATCCACCGGCTTGACCCCGACTCGCCCTCGCGGCTGATGGTCAGCGAGATGATGATCCTGGCCAACTGGCTCTCGGCCAGGGCCCTCTCGGAGGCCGGGGTGCCGGGCATCTACCGCTCCCAGGACGAGCCCCGCGAGCGGCTGGTCAGCCCCGGGGAGACGGACCTGTTCGTGCTCCTGCGCCAGTGCCGGCTCCTCAGCCGCGCCGAGTGGGTCACCCGGCCCCAGCCCCACAGCAGCCTGGGCCTGCCCGCCTACACGAGCATCACCTCGCCCATCAGGCGCGCGGTCGACCTCATCGTCCAGCGGCAGTTGGCCGCCCTGCTTGGCGAGGGCAGCCCGCAGAGCGAGGACGATATCCTGGCCGCCCTGTCGCGGATCGAGGAGGCCCAGCGGCGAAACGTCGGCTTCGAGCAGCGCCGTGTCCGCTACTGGCTCCGGCGCTATCTGGAGGGGCACGTCGGGGAGTGCTTCGAGGCGATCGTGCTGGGGCAGTGGCCGCGCCGCTTCCAGGTGGTGCTGACCGACATCCTGCTCGAGGCCGAGCTGCCCCTGAGCAGTGCGGTCGCGGTGGGCCAGCGGGTGCAGGTGAAGATCGAGCGGGCCGACGCCAGGCGCGAGGTCCTGGAGATCAGCCTCGCCTGATTTCGCCAGGAGCCTGTTGAAAACGGGCTCCTGGAAGTACGCCGCAGCGACGTTGGATGAGCGCGGGCGCCGCAGATGGGCGCCTTCGCGGCCTGCTACGACACCTTGGCCAGCCGGGTGGCCTTGAGAACCTCGTTGGCGATGGCGTAGCTGCACGAGGCCGCCTGGGAGGCCGCCCCGCCCTGGAGGAGTGGGAGCAGCTTGTTGACGTGCCGCTCGATCTCGGGGTCGTAGGAGATGGTGCCCAGGAGCTTCAGGTCGAGGCCGAGGTAGTTGAGGGCGACGGCCTTGAGCACCTTGGCCGCCTCCGCCCCCTGCTTGTCGCGGACCATGTTCGCGATGAGGCTGACCCGCCACTGCTCGAGCTCCAGGCACAGCTTCTCGTAGGCCGGCAGGCTCACCTGCTTGAGCCGGGCCTTGAGGGCGGGTACCGAGTCGAGCTTCTCCTCCCCCGCGTCCTCCTCCTGCACCTCCCCGACGAAGGCGCGCACGATGTGGCCCGCCTCGGGATCCTTGCCCAGGAGCTGGGCCAGCCGCCTCAACAGGCTGCTCTTGATGTAGCCGTAGGCGTTCTGGATGGACGTCGCCTGCGGGGTGAACACGGCCACGCGCCCCGAGGCGTAGGCAAAGAAGTCCAGGGTGTTGAAGTTCGTGCCCGCGCCCAGGTCGAGCATGACGAAGTCGGCCTCGATGGCCTCGAGCTGGCGCAGCAGGCGCATCTTCTGGGCCCACTTCGGGTTGGCCAGCCCCAGGATGTCGTCGGCCCCACAGATGAGCCGCACGTTGGGAAGCGCGGTCTCCAGGGCGACGTCGGCCAGTGCCTCCACCCGCCGGTTGATGAAGTCGTCGAGGGTGGGGGAGGGGTAGCGTATTCCCAGCAGGGTGTGCAGGTTGGCCCCGCCCAGGTCGGCATCGACCAGGACGACCCTGGAGCCCAGCCGCCCCAGCCACGCGGCCAGCATCAGGGTGACGACACTCTTGCCCACCCCGCCCTTGCCGCCGCCGACCGCCCAGAGCTTGTGGCGCAGCTCAGCCATCAGTTGCCCCCCTCCTGCAGGCGGTCCCAGAGGTCCCAGAGCAGGCGCCGGTCCTTGGCCGCGGCACCCCGCAGGGCGCGCACCTCGTCCACCTCGGACAGGTGGATGTTGTCGAAGTTCACCTGGGCCAGCACCTGGCCGGCCGGCCGGCGCAGCGAGGTGGCCACCTGGCCGACCAGGGCGACCTTGACGCCGCCCTCGCCGCTGAACTCGAGCCGCACCCGGCCCTCGCCCAGGCGTTCGCACAGGTCGTGGTGATGCCCCGCCTCGATCTCCACCAGGGCCCCGGCGTGGGTGATGTCCTTGATCAGGGCGGGCAGGCGCAGGTTGGAAGCACCTCCCCGGCCAACGACAGTCAGCCGGGCGGGATAGGCGAACAGGTGGGCCTCTTCGGCCCGGGCCAGCAGGTCCAGATCGTCCATGGATAGTCCTCTCCCCTCATCTTGTCCATCGGCCAAACGGGCGGCTCTCTTGAGGGCGATCGTGGGGGGGAGAGGGGGCTTGCGCGGTACCCCGGGGCGGGCCGGTGGCAGAGCTGGATTGCCTGTCAGGATGACGGCTTAGCGGAAGCGGGTGATGATGTCGAGCTGGACTTCCTTGGTCAGGTTCTCGATGTCCTCGCGCCGGGCCAGCGCCGTGCCCGCGGCCATCGCCGTGGCCGTGCCGGCCGCCGTGGCCAGCTTGGTGCACTCGGCGATGGAGCCGCCGCGCGAGTAGCAGAGGATGAAGGCGGCCAGGGCCGAGTCGCCCGCGCCGACCGTGTTCTGGACCTTGATCTGGGGCGGCACGCAGCGGTAGGCCTCGTCGTGGGTGACGGTGAGGATGCCCTTCTCCCCGCGCGAGACCATGACGATGTTCACCCCGCGGTTGAACAGGGGGTCGCAGGCCTCCATGATGTCCTGCTCGGTGTTGAGCTCCCGGCCCACCAGGCGCGCCAGCTCCCGGAGGTTGGGCTTGATGAAGTCGGGCCCCGTGCGCACGCCCTCGCGCATCGCCTCGCCGTCGGCGTCGAGGGCGACCATGGCCCCCTTGGCCTTGGCCGCCATGATGAACTGGCTGTAAACACTGGGCTTAAGCCCCGGCGGGATGCTCCCCGACATGACCAGGTAGGTGATGTCGGCCAGGGAGACGATCTGCTGGTAGAGCTGGCTCAGCTCGTGGGCGCTGATGTGCGGGCCGGGGGCGCTGATGACATACTGGCTGTCGCCCGTGCGCTCCTTGAGGATGATGTTGGTGCGGGTGGTGCCGGCGATGCGGATGAAGTTGGAGAGCACGCCGTCGTTGATCAGGCGCCCTTCAAGCTCCAGGCCGTCGTAGCCGCCCACGAAACCGAGGGCGATCGAGCGGCCGCCCAGCTCCTTGATGACCCGCGAGACGTCGATGCCCTTGCCGGCGGCGTAGCGCTCCTCGGAGATGACGCGGATGGTCTCGTCGGGGACGAGCTTCTCTACCGTCAGGGTGCGGTCAAGGGCGGGGTTGAGCGTCAGGGTATAGATCACGTCGGCTTACCACTCCTTCCAGCGGCTTAGACCAATTAACAGACGGAGCCCGAAAGCGCAAGGCTTCTAGCGTGTTCGCCCCACGTGGCCCGGCGGGCTTGCAGCGGCCCTCCCCATTATTGTATCTATGGCACCAGGGCGGGCGCCATAGAGCGCGGCCCCCGAGGAATTCGCCGCCGTGTATGCCACCCTTGCGGCCGCGGCCGCTGCCTCCGCGGCACTGGCGGCCTACGGGATGATGTCTCCCCGTAGCCAGCTTTTCGGTCGCCAGCTCTATCAGCTTGAGGCCGGGGGGCGAAAGCTGTGCGCCCTGACCTTCGACGACGGCCCCCAGGAGCCTTATACCTCGCGGCTGCTGGACGTGCTCGGGGCGCAACGGGTGCCGGCCACCTTCTTCGTCCTGGGGCGGCAGGCCGAGTGCCACCCGGACACACTGGCGCGCCTGCGGGCCGAGGGCCACGAGGTGGGCATCCACGGCTACTCGCACGCGGCGATGCCCTTCATGGGACGCGCGCGGCTGGCCGAGGAGCTCGACCGGGCGCTCGATGTCGTCGGGCCGGCCCGCCTGGTGCGGCCCCCCTACGGCTGGAAGGACCCGCGCCTCTTTGCCCTGGCCAGGGAGCGGGGGCTTACGGTCGTCGGCTGGAGCGCCCACGGGGCCGACTGGCGCCGGCATAGCCCGCAGGCCATCGCCGGGAAGATCATGGGCCGCCTGAGGCCGGGGGGCATCGTGCTCCTCCACGACGGCTGCGGCGAGGACGCCACCGAGGGCCGCACCCGCAGCGTTGAGGCCGCCGCCATCCTCACCCGCGAGCTCAAGCGGCAGGGCTGGGAGTTCGTCAAGCTGTGAGGCAGGATTTGCCTGAGCTGTCCCGCAAGATCGGCGAGGCCGCCTTGGAGGTCGCGTGCGGCGACATCACCAAGGAGGCGACCGAGGCCGTCGTCAACGCGGCCAACGAGGGGCTGCGGGGCGGCGGGGGCGTGGACGGGGCGATTCACCGCGCCGGTGGCCCGGCCATCATGGAGGAGTGCCGCCGCATAGGGCGCTGCCCCACGGGTCAGGCCGTGATCACCACCGGGGGCAGGTTGGCTGCCCGCTACGTCATCCACACGGTGGGCCCCGTCTGGCGCGGGGGCGGGGCAGGGGAGCCGGAGCTGCTGGCCTCCTGCTACCGCGAGAGCTTGGGGCTCGCGCAGGCCAAGGGGCTCAAGAGCCTCTCCTTTCCGTCGATCAGCACCGGGGCCTACGGCTACCCCAAGCCGGAGGCCGCCTGCGTGGCCGTGCGCGCCGTGGCCGAGTATATACGGCAGCATCCGGGCCTGGACAGGGTCCGCTTCGTGGTCTTCAGCGCCTCCGACCTGGAGGCCTATTCCCAGGCATTGAATGAAACGCTACCCGCCTAAATCCGTCACGCTCACTTGCTGCCTGATCATAGCGGGCCTACTCATGGCCGCCTGCGCCAGGCTCCCCGAGAAGCCGGCCGAGGCACCTGCCCCGGCCCCTCCGGTGGTTGCCGCGCCCGCCCCGGCGCCGCCGCCGTGTCCGCCTGAGGCCCTGAAGCCGGCCCTGGCCCTGCTGCCCCCCGAGGAGCAGCCCCAGTTCGGCGACGACCTGGATTTTGCCGGCATCGAGGACGCCCTCCAGCGCAGCATCGATTATTACGCGCACTGCGGGCGCACCTTCGACCTGCCGGGGGGCCGCAGACTCAGCGGGGCCGACATGGCCGACGGCCTGCGCGCCTTCGCCGCCCTGGCGGCCACGCACCCGGGTGCCGCGGGTCTCAACGCCGCCATCCGGCGCGACTTCGACGTCTACGCCTCGGTGGCCAACCAGGAGGCCGAGGGCGTCCTCTTTACCGGCTACTACGAGCCGCTGGTCGAGGCGAGCCGCGGCAGGGGCGACGTCTACCGCTGGCCCCTCTACCGCCGCCCCCCGGACCTCATCAGCATCGACCTGGGGCTCTTCCGGCAGGGCATGGCCGGGGACAAGCTGATCGCGCGGGTGGACGGCAACGCCATCGTACCCTACTACTCCCGCGAGCAGATCGACGCCCTGGGCTGCCTGGCCGGCCGTGGCCAGGAGCTGGCCTGGGCCCGTGACCCGGTCGACGTATTCTTCCTCCAGATCCAGGGCTCGGGCGTCATCCACTTCGACGACGGCACGACCATCCGGGTCCATTATGCCGGCTCCAACGGCCGGGCCTTCCGCAGCGTTGGCCGCCTGCTGGTCGATGAAGGCCGCCTGCCCAAGCAGGGGGTGTCGATGCAGGCCATCCGGCGCTACCTGAACGACCACCCCGACGAGCTCCAGGCCGTCCTGAACTACAACGAGAGCTACGTCTTCTTCGAGGAGGTGCCCGAGGGGCCGCTGGGCAACATCGGCGTGGTCCTCACCGGGGGGCGCTCGATTGCCACCGACTACCGGCTCTTCCCCGGCGGGGCGCTCGCCTGGGTCGGGGCCCGCAAGCCGGTCATCGAGGGCGGCAAGATAGTCAGGTGGGAGCGCTTCAATCGCTTCGTGCTCAACCAGGACACGGGCGGGGTCATCACCGGGCCGGGGCGGGTCGACTTCTTCTGGGGCAGCGGGCCCGAGGCGGCGCTGAGTGCGGGCGGGATGCGCGAGTATGGCCAGCTCTACTTCCTGGTGAGCAAGCGGGTCCTGCCGGAGCCCGGCAAGCCCAAGGCCGAGAACGGGAGCCCTTAGGAGGGGAATCATGCCGAGCGGCTGGGAGCAGAACCTGATCACAACTGACGAGGGGCTGCGGCTGTTGCTGCGCCCCGGTCTCCGCATCGCCGTGGTGGGGCTCAAGGACAGCGGGCCCTCCTACGACGTCGCCGCCTACATGCAGGGGCGCGGGCATACGATCATCCCCGTGACGCCCAAGCTGCCCGAGGTCCTGGGGGAGCGCGCCTGGCGCAGCCTGCTCGACGTCCCCGGCCCGGTCGATATCGTCGACGTCTTCCGGGCCTCCGAGCGCATCATGCCCCACGCCGAGGAAGCACTCGCCATGGCCGAGCGGCTGGCCGTCTTCTGGATGCAGCTGGGCATCAGGAACGACGAGGCGGCGGCGAAGTTGGCCCAAGCGGGCATCGCGGTGGTGCAGGACCGCTGCCTGAAGATCGACTGGGCCAGGCTTCAGCGCTTGTAGGGGAAGCTCAGGTTGAGGTCGGCCTCATTCGCCTCCTCGAGGGCCCTGAGGGTGGCCTTGCCCTGGCGCGTCAGGTCGTAGTAGGTGTGGTTGCGGTGCTTGGTGGACTTGAGGCGCCGCTCCTGCCGGTAGGTGACTATGCGGCCCGAGACCCGCGTCAGGTGCCCCTCGGCGCGCAGCCGCTCCAGCCGCTCCCTGGTCTCCTCGTAGGCGACCTCGATGCGCAGGGAGAGGAGCCAGGGGTACTCCGGCCCCATCACCTTCAGGTACTTGAGTATTTTGTGGTCGGTCAGGTCAAGGGCGTCCAAGGCGGCCGCTCCGCGCCGTAGCTGACGCAGGTAGAGGGTAGCAGGGCGCGGCGCGGGCTGTCAAACACACTACGGGAGGGCAGGGATGCAGGCCAGGGATATCCGCTTCGGCACCTCGGGCTGGCGGGGCAGGATCGCCGCCGACTTCACCTTCGACAACGTCCGCCTGGTGGCCCAGGCGATTGCGGCCTACCTGCGCGCCTCGGAGAAGGGGCGGCTCAAGAATGGGGTCATCGTCGGCTGGGACACCCGCTTCCTGGGCGAGCACTTCGCCGCCGAGGCAGCCGGGGTGCTGGCCGGCAACGACATCAACGTCCTCTTCTGCCCCGGCCCCACCCCGACCCCGGTTCTCTCCCACGCCGTGGTCAAGGGCGAGCTGGCCGGGGCGCTCAACATCACCGCCAGCCACAACCCGTATGACTGGAGCGGGATCAAGTTCACCCCGAGCTGGGGTGGCCCCGCCCTGCCCGAGACGACCAAGGCCATCGAGGAGGGCATCAAGGAGGCGACCGAGATTCGCTTCGCCAGCCGCCGCAAGGCCGAGGTCTCCCGGCTCTGGCATCAGGCGGACCCGAACGCGGCCTACCTCGCGGACCTGGGCGCCATAGTGCGGCTGGACGTCCTGCGGAAGAGCCCGCGCCACGCCGCCGTCGATGTCTTTCACGGCACGGGCCGGGGGCTGCTCGACCGCGCCCTGTCCGAGGCCGGCTGGCAGGTGCAGGTCCTCCACCCAGACCCCGACGCCTACTTCGGCCACATGCGCCCGGACCCCTCGGGGGAGGCCATCTCGTCGCTGGCCGCGGTGGTGCGCGGCGGCGACTACGTCCTGGGGCTGGCCACCGACCCCGACGCCGACCGCTTCGGGGTGGTCGACGACGACGGGACGGTCTTCTACCCCAACGACATCCTGGCCCTGCTCCTCGACTACCTGGCCGAGACGCGCGGCTGGCGCGGGGGGAGTGTGTGCCGCTCCGTGGCCACGACGCAGCTGCTCGACCGCGTGGCGCGCCACCACAATCTTTCGGTCATCGAGACGCCGGTGGGTTTCAAGTATGTCGGCGAGCTGCTCTCGGCGGGCAAGATCGTCTTCGGCGGCGAGGAGAGCGGGGGCCTCACCCTGCAGGGGCACCTGCCGGAGAAGGACGGCATCGCGGCCTGCCTGCTGGTGGCCGAGATGGTGGCCGGCCGGGGGGCGAGCCTGAGGGAGATGCTCGCGGCGCTGTTTGCCAAGGTCGGGCCCCTCTACAACAAGCGGCGCGACTTCGAGTTCCCGGCCGAAGACCTCCAGGGCCTGCGCGGGCGCCTGGCCGCGGTGGCGGGGCGCCTGGCCGACCGCCGCATCGAGGACATCGTGCGCATCGACGGCTACAAGTACCTGCTCGAAGGCGGGGCGTGGGTCCTGCTGCGGCCCTCGGGGACGGAGCCGGTGGTGAGGGCATACGCCGAGGCGAATAGTCCGGCCGAGGTCGACGAGCTGCTCCAGGCGGCAAGCGGTTTGCTGGGGGGGTAGGCGGGAAGATTACGGCGCGGGCGGGCTGGGCAGCTTCCAGGTGAAGACGCGCCAGTTGCTGCCGGTCCAGCTCTGCCAGACGACCAGGCCATTGTAGACCCGCGGGTTGATGTCCGACTGGTCGTTCACCGTCAGGGCATACGTCACTTCGCCGTCCCAGAACATGATCTCCGGGCCGCGGCCGTCCCATCTCTCCCAGGCGACCTGGCCGCCCTGGAGCTGCGGGTTCTGGTCGTCGTCGTCGTTGTCCGTTATCTGGTAGCTGGCCAGCCCGTTGAAGTAGAAGATCTCGTAGTCATGGCCGTCGAAGCCCGACCAGACGACGCCCGGGCCGTCCATCCGCGGGTCGTGATTGTCGAACGGACCGCTGGTCAGCACCCGCGTCGAGCTGCCGTCCCAGTAGGCGATCTGCCAGTGCTGCCCGTCAAACTCCTCCCAGGCCGCGCATGTATCGCTGAGCGAGGGCTTGGTGGCCACCGTCCCTGACGGGCTGAGGGGTTCGGCCGTGGCGCCGTCCCAGACGTAGACCCTCGAAACGGCACCCTCCATGGCCTGCCAGGCGACACCCCCCCGGGCGTTGGCTGAGGGCAAGGTGGAGGCCGCGCCGGGGATGCTGAGCTGCAGCGGTCGCGGCAGCAGGCCCCGGACCTGCGACACCCCGCCAACCGTCTCCAGCCAGAGGATGTCGGGCCCCTCGACTTGAGGGCTCAGATGGTTGCCCGGCAGGTTCGTCACGCGGGAGGCGAAGGCGCTGTCGAACAGGTAGACCTTCCACTCGCCGCTTTCCTGGCTGGACCACACGATGCGCGTGCCGTCGGTGGCGGGTGCGGTGTCGTTGACGGCGTTGCTGGTGAGGGGCGTGGGCGCCGGCTGTCCGAAGTGGTAGCACCACACCTCGCTGTCCACGCCATCGAACTGCTGCCAGACGATGATGTCGCCGCTCAGGCGCAACTGCGTGCAGTCGAAATAGGAGGCGGTCAGCATGACCGGGGCGCCGCCCGCCCAGTAGAACACCTGCTCGGCCCGGCCGTTGCTGCACGTCCACACGATGCGGCCCGCCTCCAGGCGCGGGGCCGTGCTGTCGTAAGGCGCCAGGGTGAGCCTGGTCGCAACGCCGTCCTTCCAGCGGTAGATCTGGTAGCGCGTGCTCGTGATGTTCGTGTACTGGCCGCGCCAGGCCACCTCGCCGCCGTTGATGGCGGGGTCGGTGCTGTTGAGGGTCGAGGACGCGGTAAGCTGCGTCGTTGCTGATCCCTCGAGCAGCATGATCTGCCACACCCCGCCGATCTGCCGTTGCCAGACGATGCGGCCCTCGGCGTCCACTCGGGGGTTGATGTTGTCGTCGGCGGTGTTGGTCAGCTGCAGCGTGCTCGCGCCGTCGTAGAGGAATATCTGCCAGTAGCCGTTGCTGCGCCCCTCCCAGACGACGCGGCCCCCCCTGGGGTAAGGGTTGCGGTCCTCGTAGCCGTTGGAGGTCAGGCGCACCACCTGCTGGCCGTCCCAGAGGTCGAGTTCGCGGCTGTCGCCCGTGCCGCTGGCCCAGACGGCCTGCCCGCCCGCCACGCGCAGCCCCTGGTGGTCGGCCCCGTCGTCGGTCAGGTGGACGACCTCGGGGGCGTCGCAGGTGTAGACGGCCTGCTTGCCACCCGTGGTCTGCTCCCAGGCCACCGTCGTTCCGCGTATGGTGGGGTTGCTCTTGGCCTCGGGGCTCGCGGTCACGGCCCAGGTATGATCGCCTTGCCAGACAAAGACCTGCGGCGCGCCGCCGCTCTGCCTCAGGAAGCACACCTCGTCGTCGCTGATGTCCGGGGCCGTGCTCGCGGCGGGGCCTGAGGTGAGCTGCCGCGTGGTGCCGTCCTTCCAGAGGTAGACCTGGTCGACTCCGGCCCCGTCCGTGGCCAGGTAGGCGATACCAGCGCGGGAGAGGCGCGGTCCCGTCTGATTGCCCGTGGCGGGAACAGTCAGCGGAGCGGGCTGCGTGCCGTCATAGAGCTTGATGACCCAGCGCCCGTTCTCGCGCTCGCGCCAGACCACGTGCCCGGCCTCATCGGGCTCCGCGTCGCGGGCGGACTCATGGGTATTGTTGCTGACGCGCACCGTGGCGCCGCCGTAGGCGTTCCCGCCGTCTTTGCGGAGCACGCGCCACAGGCTGTTGGCCTCGCTCTGCCAGCAGGCCACGCCGTTGCGGATCTCGGGCCGGATATCGTTGCCGGGGGTGGTGGTCCACCGCACGTTGCTCGTCCCGTTGTAGTAGAAGACGTCCCAGTTGCCGTCGACGTTGCTCTCCCAGACGACCTTGCCGCCCCAGATGCGCGGCCGCCGGTCATCGAAGCTTTTGTACAGCTTCGACTCCGAGAGGCATCTTATCGATCCGTCGTCGGCCTTGTAGCGGTAGATGTTCCAGGTGAGGCCGTCCCAGCCCTGCCACACTAACTGCCCGCTTTCGACATCCGGGTTGGTCGCGCCGCCGTCGTAGCCCTGGTTGGCCTTGGTCACGCGGCGCACGCCGGTGCCGTCGAAGAAGTAGAGCTGGTTGATCTTGCGGGCGCCCGCGCTCAGCCACGCCACCTGGCCGCCGCTGATGGCCGGGAAGCGGCAGTTGGTGGTCCCGTCGCTCAACCGCCGCACGCTCGACCCGTCGTAGAGGTAGATCTGCCAGTGGTGGCCGTCCCATCCCTCCCAGACGGCGTTGCCCGCGGTGTCGAGCCGGCTGTTGCGCTGGCTGCCCGTTGATGCGGTGAGCTGCGTGGTGCGCTGCCCGTCGAAGTAGAACACCTGCCACTTGTTGCCGGCCTTCCCCTCCCAGAGGATGCGGCCGCGGCGCAGGGTGAGGTTGCGGTGGTCGAAGGCGTCGTCGGTCAGCCGCGCGATGCCGGTGCCGTCGAAGCAGTAGACCTGCCAGAGGCCGTTGGTCTTGCCGAGCCAGGCGACCCGGCCCTGGTCGATGGAAGGCTGCTTCGAGTTGGGGCAGCCGGGGTCGAGAGCGCGAATGGCGGCCTCTGACGGACCGGCCAGGCAGACCAGTGCCGCTGCGAGCACAGCCAGGATGGTGGAGAAGGCTCTCAGCAATAATGATGTCCTAGGGTCGCGCAACAACAAAAAAAGCCGTGGCTCGCGCCCGGCTTACTATGTCCGCAGAGGGACTTCCTGCCTTACTTGGACGCATCTATGTTAACAGGCCGATAGGGAAATGTCAAGGAAACAAGGACGTTCCGGAGGGCAGCCACACGCGGCGTGGCTACGGATATGTAACCGGTGGGGATATGGCGTTTAGTCGCAGGGCCTTATAGAAGCACCCCCTCCATGTTCTGTGGCCTTGGGAGGGCCGCCGGCAGAGGCAGCGTCCCCCCTTTGAGCTACGGCGTTACGGTGATGGCGATCGCCTCCCAGTCGCTCTCGGCGGGGCTGCCGCCGTCCGTGACCGTGAAGGTGACCGGCTGGAACGTGCCCGAGACCCCCAGCGCCGGTATCCAGGTGAAGGTTTGGGTGGCCGGGTTGAAGCTGGCCCCGGCGGGCAGGGCCGATAGGTCCGCCGAGTAGGTCAGGGGGTCGCCGTCCGGGTCGGAGGCCGTGATCACGAAGCTCAATGTGGAGCCCGCGGCCACCGTCTTGTTGCCGATGGGGGCGAGAACCGGCGGCCGGTTGACGTTGCCGACCGTGATGGTCACGTCCTCGTAGTCGGAGAGCATGCCCACTTGGGAGACCTGCATGCCGCTGAGGCTGATCGATACGACCTGAAACAATTGCACAATACTGGAATGATGCCAAAATGTCAAGCCGAATAAATACATGGAGATAGCCCTGCTACCGGCCTACGCCGGGCCGCTCCCCACCCGCCGGGATCGGTTTCGCTTGACAGAGGGCCAAATGCAGCGTAATATGGCTGGCAAATCCTGAGGTTGCATACCACCGAATAGGGTAAGTAAGTCTTAGTAGACGAAAAAGCCGGGGTGGCCCCTCGGCTTTTCTTTTCTCAGCAGCCGGGCCCCGTTCCTCTTCGCGCCTTG
>Ga0315282_10005575_pt1 | contig 21391 bp, 18 predicted proteins | sample YL17G07_20_MG_FD_203693 | JGI IMG/M metagenome (GOLD analysis project Ga0315282, IMG submission 203693) | Sediment microbial communities from Yellowstone Lake, YNP, Wyoming, USA - YL17G07_20 | ecosystem: Environmental > Aquatic > Freshwater > Lake > Sediment | place: USA: Wyoming | collected... | reverse complement strand
CCTGGAACTGGAGATGCTGGATAAAGGAATCAAAAGGGTAATGGACACCCTCAATCAGGCCGAGATAGCCTGGCGCCCGGCCTGCGGCTGCAACTCCATCGGCCTCATCATCTATCACCTCGCCAGGAGCAATGATTCATTCATCCAGGAAAATATACTGGGCAAAACCGAGCTCTGGAAGACAGGTAAATGGTACCAGATGCTAAAGCTACCGGAGAGTGAGGCAGGGCACTCTTACACTGCGGAGCAGGTCAATGCCTTCCCCGTGCCAAAGCTGGAAAACCTGATGGCCTACTACGACAGCGTCCAGGAACACACCATGGCCTGCCTGAGAGACATGAGCCCCGGCACAATGGATAAGAAGCTCAGCCTCCCCTGGTTCGGTGAAATTACCGTGGCCGGCATTTTTGCCATCCTTGTCGGCCATACCGCGCAGCATATCGGCGAGATATCCTACCTCCGCGGCCTCCAGCACGGCCTGGACAAATAGTATTGCGACCCTATAATATCTTCTTATGGGAAAGGCTAGCTTCGCCAGGCTCCTTGAGCCAGGCTCTATCGGCAAGGTGAAGACCAGGAACCGCATCATCAAGACGGCCAGTGGGTCATCCTTCGTTGAGCCTACCGGGTTTATCAGCGAAAGAATGCTCGCCTACTACGAAAACCTGGCCCGGGGTGGGGTAGGCCTGCTCATTGTGGAGTCCTGCGGGGTGGAATACCCCCTGGGTGTCCAGCACCTGCCCGTTCAGCTGCACCTAAGTGATGATAAATATATCCCCAGCTACAAAAAACTGACCGATGCCGTCCACAGGCAGGGTTGCCCGGTCTTTATCCAGTTCCAGCACGCCGGCCCCTGGAACCCCACCGGCAAACTCCCCAAACGCGACACCCGTGCCAGCTCCACACTTACCGCCGAGGAACTACCGGGGGGTGCCTTTGATGTCCCCCGGGGCCTAAGCCATGATGAGGTTTTTACCTATATTGATATCTGGGTAAAGGCCATGGAGCGGGCGGCCAAGGCCGGCTTTGATGGCGGCGAGGTCAACGGCTCCGCCTGCCACTTTATCAATACCTTCTTCTCGCGCATCTGGAACAGGCGGGATGATGAATACGGCCCGCAGAGCCTGGAAAACCGCGCCCGGTTTATGGGCGCTGTCATCCGCGAGGCCAAGAGGCGTATTGGCCAGGGCTTTGCCATCACCTGCCTCTACAATGTGGCCGAATACGGCCATGAAAAAGGCACCACCTTTGAGGAGGGGATAAAGTTAGCCAAATACCTTGAGGCCGCCGGCGTGGACGCCATCCAGGTAAGGGTGCATGATTATCACCACCGCGACGGTATGCTCCAACCGGACAGATTCATCTACCCCGAACCGCCCCCGAACCTCCCCAAAGAGCTGGACTGGAGCCAAAATGGCCGCGGCGCCTGGGTACCACTGGCGGCGGCCGTCAAGAAAACGGTCTCTGTCCCGGTCTTCTGCGCCGGCAGGCTGGACCCGGTGATGGGGGAGCATCTCTTAAGGCAGGGTAAGCTGGACTTCGTGGGCATGACACGCCGGCTTCTTGCCGACCCGGAGCTACCCAGAAAGGTGGCCGAGGGAAGAACGGAGGATATTACGCCCTGCATCGGCTGCCTCCATTGCATTGATGTGCGCAATCAGAACAAGCCGGTGGAGTGCGTGGTCAACCCCAGACTGGGGAGGGAGCAAGAGTACGTCCTCCGGCCGGCCCAGAGGCAGAAAAAGGTGGTGGTCGTTGGCGGGGGCCTGGCCGGGATGGAGGCAGCGCTCCTGGCCGCCCGGAAAGGGCATGAGGTAAGGCTCTGGGAGAAGGAGCCGAGACTGGGGGGACTTGTCCCCCTGGCCTCCCTGGTCAAGGAGCTACAGATGGACGACCTGCTCAGCTGGATACGTTATTACGAAGTTCAATTGCGCCAAGCGGGTGTCAAGGTAGAGACCAGCAAAAAGGCAGGCCCATCTACAATTGAGGCATACCAGCCAGATGTGCTGATTATTGGCACGGGGCCGCTGCACGATAAGCTGGAGATACCCGGCATCAACCGCCGCGAGGTCAAGACCATGGCGGCCCTCCACAATGAGCTCAAGTTCTATCTGAAAATCCTCCACCCGCCGGTACTGGCCAGGCTGACCCGGCTCTGGATGCCGGTGGGGAAAAGGGTGGTGGTGATAGGTGGTGCCATCCACGGCTGTCAGCTGGCGGAGTTCCTCATCAAACGCCGGAGGAGGGTCACCATCGTGCATAGCGGTGAAGCCCTGGCGGAAGGGATACCGCTGGAAGACCAGATGAGGCTGTTGCCCTGGTTTGACCGAAAGGGTATTCCCAGGTATACCGGTGTAAAATACGAAGAGATAACCGATGAAGGGCTGGTGATTACCACCAGGGAAGGGGAAAGAAAGACGCTTAAGGCAGATACCTATATTGTCGCCCTACCCATGCTGCCGAATACCGAAGGCGTGAAAGAATTGGGCCACCAAGCTAAAGAGACCTACGCTATTGGCAGCTGTGTCAGGTCGGGTCTCATGGTGGATGCCGTAGGCGACGGCGCGCGCCTGGGCTATTTGATGTTAGGAGATTAGGTTATGACCGAAATTCTGGGTGAAGGCAAGGGGGAACTCATCGGCTGGCACGACCCCGATGAGGCCAGGGAATGGGTCATGAAAAATAAGTCCCGTGCCCTGAAGGACAAGAACATGTCGGCTGCGGAGGCTGTTTCCAGGTTTGTTCCTGACGGGGCTTTTATCGCCAGCGGGGGGTTTGGTCATGTCCGAATATCCATGGCTATTGTCTACGAGATAATCAGGCAGAAAAAGAGGCAGCTCATTATGGCCGGTAAGACAGCCGTGCATGACCTTGACCTTCTGGTAGGTGCGGGCTGCGTTGACCGGGTAGAAGCCGCCTACTCCTTCGGCCATGAACTCAGGGGCCTATCCCCGGCCTCGCGCCGGATGGTGCAAAGCGGCCAATGCCAGGTAGTGGCCGAAACAAGCAATGCCGGCTACCAGTGGCGATTCCTGGCCGCCATGATGGGCATATCCTTCATGCCCAGCCGTACTTTGCTTGGCACCGATACCGGCAAATATAGCTCCTGCAAGGTTATCAAAGACCCTTTTAGCGGTAAGCCGGTTAATTTAATCCCGGCGGCTTATCCCGACGTAGCCTTTATCCACGTCCACCGCTGCGACGCCTACGGTAATGCCCAGATAGACAGTATACTGGTGGAGGACTTTGAACTGTCACGGTGTGCGCGGCGTCTGATAATCACGACCGAAAAAATCGTGGACAATGAAACCATACGGAAAGTGCCCTGGAGGACAGCGATACCGTTCTTTGTCGTGGACGCTGTTGTTGAAGTTCCCTTTGGCTCTCATCCCTGTGAGATGCCCGGGATGTATTACTACGACGAAGAACACATCGCCGAGTGGCTATCGCTTTCTAAGACCGATGAGGGTGTGGATGATTTCCTTAACAAGTATGTCTTCAGCGTTGATAATTTTGATGATTATCTCAAGCTTTGTGGCGGCGCCAGGAAGCTCAATTATCTCAAGAAGAGGGAGCACTTTAAGGTGCCGATGACAGCGCCGTGGCGGGAAAAGGCCTAGGGCATCGGAAAGGTGGCCTCAACTCATGTTAAAAAAGGGGGCGCTAGGAACTAGATATAATCTACGGGAGTACCTGGCTTTTCTCGGGGCCAGTGTCCTAGAGGACGAAAGGTCTGTTTTCGTCGGCACCGGGCTGCCCATAATTGCAGCGATGCTGGCCCAAAAGACCCACGCCCCCCGTCTGCTCATCTTATTTGAAGCCGGTGGCATGGGACCCCAGCTGCCCGAACTGCCGATATCGGTGGGCGAATCCAGAACCTATTACCGGGGTATCGCCGCCTCCAGCATGCATGACGTTATGTCACTCTCACAGGCGGGCTACGTTGACTACGGTTTTCTCGGGGCGGCTCAGATTGACAGATACGGGAATATTAATACTACCGTCATCGGTAACCATGACCTGCCTACAGTTCGCCTGCCCGGTAGCGGCGGCGCTAATGATGCCGGCTCCTTCTCACAAAGACTCATTATTATCACCTCCAATCAGTCTAAAAGAACCTTTGTGAATAGGGTTGATTTCCTGACCACCGCCGGCTACCTGGATGGCCCAGGGGGTAGGGAAAAGGCGGGATTACCCAGAGGCTCGGGGCCGTACCGGGTTATCACGCAGTTGGGTGTCTATGGTTTTGATGAAGCCACGAAAAGGCTCAAACTCGTTTCCCTACATCCACATGCCAGCCTGGACGAGATAAAGGAGAACAGCGGCTTTGACATCATCATACCGGCTAAGATTGAAAGGAGCCCTGAGCCTAAGGAGCCAGACCTAAGAATACTGCGCGAAGAGATAGACCCCGCCGGGATAGTGTTGGGAAAGTAGTCTTCGTTTGGAAAAGGCGGCGAAAAAGACCATCCGGTTATTGAATTGATTAGTTGACAAATCTACATGGACAGACTAATTTGAAAGCAGCTATTTCAGCGCGGACTTTACTAGGAGGAGATAAATGAAAGACAAAAAGAAGATGACAAGAGTCTGGCTAGCCGGGTTTCTGGTTCTGGTTCTATTGGCGGGTGTCTTAATTAGCTGCGGGACAAACCCAACATCAACAACACCGACAACAACCCCGCCAACAACACAGCCAACAACGACACCAACCATCAGCCCCTCGGCCAAGCCTAGCACTGAGGTTACAGGAGCTGGCGCCGGAAAGTACGCCAAGTACGTCACCCCCATGCCCATAGAGCCGGGGCCGATACACGGGCCGTGGATAGACCTGCAGGGCGAAAACTACGAAAACGTCAATTTCCGCTTTATCTACCGCTTTATCACCAAACCCGTATACATGGTCCCCTTCTCACACTCACACGAATTCGTGGAATTCATGATGTTCTTCGGCTCTGACCCAAAGGACATCTCCGACTTCCCTGCCGAGATTGAATTCTCCCTCGGAGCGGGGGCCGACCAGGAAAAGTTCGTTATCACCTCCCCCACGGTGGTCTTCATCCCCAAGGGGCTGATGCACTGCCCGCTAAACTTCAAGAGGGTAGACCAAACCATCACCATGGTGATTGTCGCCCTCACCCCGAGATATGATGTCCCCCATGAGGGCCACTAGATGGTGGGGGTCAGTTTTTAGAGGTATTGAATTGATATGAAGAGAACCGGCGTATTCTACCATGACATCTGTGGGAAAGAGGCCTACTCCAGCCTAGCCATGGGGGTTGAAGCGGGGTTTCTGGGTATCAAAAATGAAAGGCTCTTCTCTCAGCCGAATGTGGCCTTCTTTGAGTCAAGGCCGGCCGTGGAAGAGGAAATCGCCAGGCTCCATAGCCGGCAATGGATAGATGAGGTCAAGCGGACTCAGTGGTGGCGGGTCTCGCTCTACTCCATCGGCGGGGTTTTACAGGCAACCGAAAAGGTCCTGACAGGAGAAATTGATAACGCCCTGGTCATCGCCGGTGTTGGTGGTCACCATGCCCATCGCGACAGCGCCTGGGGCGGCTGCTATTTCAGCGTTACCGGTCTGGGGATACCCCATGCCCGGGCAAAATCATTGGGCAGGAGATTTGCCATCGTGGATACCGATACCCATCATGCCGACGGTGTCAGAGACCTCTTTAAGGATGACGACGATGTCCTACACCTCTGTTTCTGCTATGATTACGGCTGGGACGATAGTCCCGGAAGCAGGATAGAGAACAAGATAAAGCTTTGTTTCCCTCATGGTTCTTCAGATGAAGAGGAAATTGCGAATGTGAGAAGAGAGGTGCCGGAAAGAATCAAGGAATTTCAACCGGAACTAGTTTTCTGGATATGCGGCATGGATACCCACCGGGATAGTTACGGCACCCAAGCCCTAAGCGAAAGGTGCTATCCCAAGCTGGCGGCAATTATTAAAGAGACGGCCGACCGGGTATGTCAGGGGAGGTTAATCGTCAAGACCTGCTGCAATGCCCCTCCCCATGCCACCGAGTATGCGCTGCCAAGAATTGTAGATTGCTTAGCCGAACTCGGGAAATATTCAGGTGAGTGAAAATGGACGTGGCGCCCACACTCACATGAATTCGGTCAAAAGGCCTTCTACACGCCTTGGACTGATTTCCTGTGTTACCAGCGGACCCTTAAGGAGTGCCGGTAGCTGGTCTTCGTAGACCGGCAAATCCTTTTTGTAGATAACCCCAATAGGTATCCGTTCCCCCCATTCAAGCGCCTTCTCCAGCGCCGCCTTCCTATCACCGGGGTCATAGCTGCCTTCATTATCCAGCTTATACACCCTTTCGCGATACCACTGGAAGGTATTCTTATGGTTAAACGAGACGCAGGGTTGCAAAATATCAATTAAAGCAAATCCCTTATGAGTAATGCCCTTTTTCATCAGGTCGGCAAGGTGCTCAACATCCCCAGCAAAGCCCCTCCCGACGAAGCTGGCGCTGCTGACAATAGCCAGGGCCATGGGGTTGACCGGGCTGGCCGCTCCATAGGGCGTTGTCTTGGTGATAAAACCGGCATCGCTGGTGGGGGATGCCTGTCCCTTGGTCAGCCCGTAGACCTGGTTGTTGTGCACCAGATAGGTAATATCATGATTGCGCCGGGCGGCGTGGAGAAGGTGATTGCCCCCCTCCCCGTAGGCATCCCCATCCCCGCTGACGGCAATGACCACGAGCTTGGGATTGGCAATCTTAGCCCCGATGGCCGGTGGCACCGGCCGGCCGTGGAGGGAGTTGAAGACATTACCCCTGGTATAGTGGGGCAGCTTGCCGGCCTGGCCGATGCCAGAGACCAGCAAGACCTGATGAGGTTCAATTTCTAGCTCAACCAGGGCCTTGTTGAGCGCCCTCAGGATGCCGAAGTTGCCGCAGCCCGGGCACCAGGCCGGCTGGAGGCCGGCATAATCAGACAAGGTGACCATATCCAGCATCCCCCTTTCTCACCGCTTCAGCAATATAGGCCGGGGTAAAGGGTCGCCCATCAAATTTCAGAATCTTGCCGCTCATGTCCCGGCCCGTTTCCGCCTTGATGAGACGGGCAAGCTGGCCGGTGGCATTGTTCTCAATGACACAGCTGTTCCTTGCTTTACTGAGGACATCTGCAACAGCCTGGGCCGGGAAAGGCCAGAGTTCGTTCAGGTGCAGCATGCTCGCGCTGGCACCATCCTTATTGAGCATATCCACGGCTTCATGGATAGCCCCGTAGGTGCTGCCCCAGCCGATAAGGGCCGTCTGGGCCTTTTGGGGTCCGTATACCTGGGGCGCTGCGATTTCCTGTTTCAGCGATAAGAACTTGCGCCATCTTTTCTGCACCTGCGCCGCCCTTATCCCGGCATCCTCGGTGAGGTGCCCTTCCTCATCGTGCTCATCACAGTCGGTGACCACCAAGGCCTTACTCAGGCCGGGGAAAGCCCGGGGGGAAATACCGGATGGTGTTACCCTGTGCCTCATGTACTCCGAGGGCTCCCCATCTTGGCTAGAAAACAGGAGGCCGCGGTCAATAGTTACCCGCGAGAGGTCAAACGGTGCCACGGTGGCGTAGGAGCTGGCCAGGTGATGGTCGGTTAAGATTATCACCGGCAGCTGGTACTTCTCCGCCCAGTTAAAGGCCCTCACCGTTACCCAGAAGGCATCCTCAACGGTAGCCGGGGCGAGGACAGCTCTGGGGAAGTCACCGTGGTGAGCGTGAAGGACGAATTGGAGGTCACCCTGCTCCGTTCTGGTGGGTAGGCCGACAGCCGGCCCCGGGCGCTGCCCATCCACAATAACCACCGGCGTTTCGGTTACCCCGGAAAGCCCCAAACCCTCAACCATGAGGCAAAAACCGCTGCCCGATGTGGCCGTCATCGCCCGAACACCGGCAAAGGCGGCCCCGATAGCCATATTGACCGCAGCTATCTCATCCTCGGCATGGACCATGACCAGGTCAAGGTCTTTTGACTTGGCGGCCATATATTCCATAATGGAGCTGGTCGGCGTCATCGGATAGGCGGACATGAATTTACAGCCGGCGGCCATAGCCCCCAGCGATATGGCTTCGTTACCGTTGAGCAGCATTCTCTTGGCGGGGGCGACGGGTCTGAGTCGGCGCATATCACCTTTGTAACCGGCCTTGGCATACTCATATCCCGCCCTGGCGGCTTCAATGTTGCCGTCGGCAACCTTACCCCGGCCAAAGTGCTCTACCAGGACTTTATTTAATATCTCCAGGTCGTAATCCATCAGCGCTAGGGCGGCGCCGAGGGCGACGGTATTGCTCATTACCTTATTCCCGGCCTTCTCCTCAGCCAGTCTTTCCAGTGGCACGCTGAAGAGGCTGCCGTCGCCTCCGATACCCTTGGCCTTCTCACCGTCAAAAATAACGACGCCACCCGCCGCCAGCTCGGCCTGGTGCAATTCTATCGTTTCCCTGTTGAGGGCAATCAGTATGTCCACAGCCTCAGCAATGGCACCCACCATGCCATCCCTGACTCTGACACGGAAGAAGCTATGGCCGCCCCTGATTCTTGACTCATAGTCCTGGTCAGCGAAGATATGATAGCCGCCCCGGGCGAAGACCTTGGCCAGCAGGAACCCCACCGATTGCACGCCCTGCCCGGCCTCACCCCCCACCATAAAGTTGAAGTCAATAGGCATGGGTTACCTCCGGGAATTGCCGCTCAAATTCCTTACCATTTTCTTGATTCCATACCTCGCTACGCTACCTTGATTTCCTTCTCTGACCGCCACAGCCCGTGGATATTGCACAAAGCCGTGGCGTAGATGACCCCGGGCTTGCCGGTCTTCACGGAAACGCTAACTTCATGGTGCGTGTATACCGAGCCTTTATCCGGCCCTTCCACCGACTCCCCGTGGGCGGTGAACTCAAAGAGCCCTATCTGATAGGGGAATTTTTCTCCCTCAGGGTGGAAATACACCGAAATCCACCGGATATGGTGTGCCGTCGTGTTGGGGTGGGCAATCTCTTTGCCGAGCGTCACCTTCACCGGAAATAGCTCTCCCGCCTTCACACGGTCGGAACATTCTATTACCGGGACATGTTTTTCTGTCTTCCAGTCTGCGGTCTGAAAAAGCTCTCCAAATTGCTTCACTTTGCTCTCCTTTCTTTGCAGGCATTTTTATATAACGTGGGGAAGCACGCACTCCGCCAGCTCCGAGCCATCCAATGGTACCAGGATTTTCTGGTACATTTTTGACCTCCTTCTATACTAATTACTGAAATGGGAGATATTCACACTGAGATTTTAGATGGCAAAAGATGGAAAAGTCATAAAATGGGGGCGGAAAAAGTTACAAAAATATGACATTTGAGGGGGTATTCTGGGGTTAAGCAGAAAGCCTGTTTAGGCAGACGGCAGGTCTATCATGTAGCCTGTTTTGGGTATGGTGCGAATGAGCTTGGGATTGTTAGAGTCGCTTTCTATCTTTTCCCTTAGCCGGCTGATCCATGTGCGCAATATCTGTACATCGTCACGATATTCCGGTCCCCAAACCCGTGTGAGAAGGTCACTGTAAAGCATCAGGCTCCCGGCATTCTGGGTAAGTTCACTGAGCAGAAGCCACTCAATGCGGGTCAGGCGAACCTCTCCACCCCTTGCGATAACAAGGCGTTTTTTGAAATCAACCGTCAGGTCACCCGATGAAAATTGCTCATGGACTTTCCGCTTTTCACCCGGCGTAAGGCGCCGCCTGACTGCCTCAATCCGGGCTACCAGCTCATCGGGACTGAAGGGCTTGGCCAGGTAATCGTCGGCACCCAGGCCAAGCCCTTTGACCTTATCGGCATTGGCCCCCTTAGCGCTGAGGACGATAACCGGCACCGAGGAAAAGGCGCGCAGCTCCTTAAGAGTCTCAAAGCCGTCCATTTTAGGCATCATAATGTCAAGCACCACCAGGTCAGGCTCCTGCGCCTGCACCTGCTCTAAGGCCTCTACCCCATTCGTGGCGGTAAGAACCCCATAGCCGGAAGCCCTGAGCTTAGAACTGAGGAAGTTGAGAATGCGCGGCTCATCATCAACTACCAGGACACAGAACTGTTTCATGGCGTTATCCGGCACATACCTATTCACCGCAAATCATATACATAAATGCGAGCGATGTCAAAGCACTAGGCATTCTGTTGACGGCCACGCCAAGCATAACTAGAATATGGCCAGTTAGCCAATTAGGAGGCCGGGGGCAAGGAGGATGCCAATGGAAGACGAGCTTCGGTACAGCGGTATTGATGTTATTGGTGATATGCCCTGGGGCACCCACTTCTGCCAGTTTTACCAGACCAAGCAGGATTTGATTGATATACTTGTACCTTACTTCAAAGCCGGCCTTGAGAATAACGAATTTTGCATGTGGATTACCTCCGAGCCCCTCCTGGTAGCCGAGGCTCAAGAAGCTATGAGGGAACAGGTCAAAGATTTTGGTGAATACCTGCGCCAAGGTCAGATAGAGATAATACCCTACGATGAATGGTATCTGCTGGGGGGCACGTTCAACGACGACCGCGTGCTTAGGGGCTGGGTCAGCAAGCTGGAGCAGGCCCTGGCCAGGGGCTACTCCGGGCTGCGGCTGACAGGCAACACGTTATGGCTGGAAAGAAATCACTGGCAGGCCTTCACAGAATACGAAGCCAAGGTGAACGATGTTATCGGCAGCTATCGGATGCTGGCGATTTGCACCTACTGCCTGGACAGGTGCAACGCTAATGAAATTATTGATGTGGTACGCAACCACGAGTTTGCCCTCATCAAGCAGGAGGGCAAATGGGAGCTTATAGAAAACGCCACCTACAAAAAGACCAAAGAAACGCTGCGGGAGAATGAACAAGACCTGAACCGTGCTCAGGCGGTAGCCCATATTGGGAGCTGGCGTCTGGATATGCGGCGCAACCAGCTTTTATGGTCCGACGAGACCCACCGAATCTTCGGCATCCCCAAGGGAAAGCCCATGACCTACGAGACCTTCCTCGCGAGCGTTCACCCCGATGACCGGGAATACGTTAACCAGAAGTGGACAGCGGCCCTTCGCGGCGAACCGTATGATATTGAGCACCGTATCATCGTAGGCAACGAGGTGAAGTGGGTTCGCGAGAGGGCGGAGCTGGAGTTTGATGCGCCGGGATTACTTAAGGGGGGATTCGGCACTGCCCAGGACATCACCGAGCGCAAACGAATCGAAAATGAACTCAGGGTCAAGGATTTTGCCGTTGCCTCATCGGTCAGTGGCATCGCCATCGCTGACCTGGACGGTAACGTTACTTACGCCAACCTGGCCTGTCTTGGCATGTGGGACTACGAGAAAGAAGAAGAGGCAATCGGCAAACATGCCAGCACCTTCTTTGCCAATAGGGATGAGGCCGAGCTAGCCTTAAAGGCAATCCTAGAAGAAGGCGCGTGGCAGGGTGAAATGAAGGCAAGGAGAAGAGATGGCTCAATCTTTGATGTGCAGGTCTCGGCCAACCTGGTTACCGATGCCGATGGCGAACCTATCTGCATGATGGCTTCTTTTTGGGATATCACCGAGCGTAAAAAACTGGAGCAGCTTAAGGACGAGTTCATCGGGCTCGTCTCGCACGAACTGCGGACACCATTAACGGTAATCAACGGCTGTCTCGGTACCGTCCTTACCGAATGGGACCGTCTGCCGTCAGGCGAGGCGCAGCAACTCCTCCGGGATGCCGTCCTGGAAAGCGAATCCCTCTCTCACCTGGTAGAAAACCTGCTGGAACTATCACGGTTCCAGGCCCAACAACTAGCCCTTTATGCGGAACCAACCGATGCTAAGAAGTTAATCATAGAGACAATAAGTAAGGTAAAACGACAGGCACCCTCACACACGTTCTCCACCTCTATTCCCGATAAGCTCCCATCAATACACGCTGACCCACTGAGGGTTGAACGCATCCTCTATAACCTGCTGGAAAATGCGGCCAAGTATTCCCCACCGGGGAGCGAGATAAAGGTTTCCGCCAGGGCAGAGCCGGGGCGTCTGGTAATAGGTGTCAGCGACCAGGGTAAGGGACTAGCGCCCAGCGAACGAGCCCGGATATTTAGTCCCTTCCAGCGGCTGGAGAATAACCGGCCCGACCGAGCTAGGGGGGCTGGGCTGGGGCTGGTGGTCTGTAAAAGGCTTGTGGAGGCCCATGGCGGGGAAATATGGGTGGAGTCTAAAAAGGGCCGGGGTTCAACCTTTTTCTTCACCCTGCCTTACAGAAATCTGGTGTAGCTGGTCAGCATCTCCGCGTACTGGGCAATCATCCATGAACTGCCGAGAAATCGTCTCGTGTAGATTTCATCATATCGTTTGACATTTCTATTTTGGGGTTCTATAATGTATGACTAGTAAGCAAACAAACCCGATATTATGGATATTTCTTTTCGCCCCGACGAGGCACTCTATCTGCAGATAGCTGACCATTTCAGAAGGCTGGTGGCTGTTGGCAGGCTGCGACCCGGCGATAGGCTACCAGCTATCAGAGAAATGGCCCAGAAGCTTGGCCTTGACCCAGGGACAGTCGCCAGGGCCTACCAGGAACTGGAAAGGGAGGGGGTGATTACAGGACGTCGGGGTGGTGGTAGCTTCGTGTCTACCGCGGCGACCGAGAAGTATCTCACGGAACGGCAGCAAAAACGTCTCGGGGCACTGATGGAAAGAGCGATTCTAGAAGCCCTGGGCACCGGCTTTAGTACCGAGGAGATTGAGACAGCCTTCACCCTGCGCCTAGCTGAGTGGCGAGAGCGGCGCATTCAATCCGCGCCAAAGGTGGACACCGTGGCGGCGCGGCCAGCCAATGAAGTTCGCTTCCTTGGCAGCCATGACCTCGCTGTGGAACTCCTGGCGAGGCATTTGACGACACTCTATCCGGATATACGTTTCACCACCTCTTTTATTGGCAGCCTAGGCGGCCTTATGGCTCTTGAATATCGGGACGCCGACATTGCTGGTGCCCACTTGATGGACAACGAAAGTGGCGAGTTCAACATCCCATTTGTAAGAAGACTCATGCCCAATGAGACGGTCGTGCTGATAAATCTGGTCCAGCGGGTGCTGGGTCTGATGATGGCACCGGGCAACCCCAAACATATCGCCGGCATAAGTGACATCAGGTCTCCAGGAATCACCTTCGTCAACCGGCAAAAGGGCTCAGGGACACGCATTTTGCTGGATTCACAATTACGCCGCCTGGGTATAGCGCCGGCTGAAGTCAAGGGCTATGAGCGTGAAGAAAAGACCCATGTAGCGGTCGCTAATCTTGTGGTTGAAGGGCAAGCCGACGTAGGTCTCGGGGCTGAGTCGGCAGCAGCCGTCGCCGGGCTGGACTTCATACCGCTCGTCAAAGAACGGTACGACCTGGTTACCCTAGAGGAAACCCTGAACCGCCCTCAGTTGGAGAGGGTGGTAGAGGTTGTTCGGGATGCGAGCTTCCAGAAGATGTTGCGCTCTCTGCCCGGTTACGACCTGTCCGAGACCGGCACCATGGTGATAGTCAACCCGAAACAGAAACGAAAGGAGAAAAAGTGAAAATGCCGGGTAAATCCTTGAAGCATGCCAAGTCTGGTCAAGCGGCACATCCGAGAAAACATGCGGCCTCCTTGGGCGTCGCCCTGGCGCTTCTGTTTATTGTTACGGTGCCGCTCATGGCCGCCTGCACCAGCACACCTGCTTCAACGCAGACACCTACACCCACTCCCACCCCTACCCCACCCAAACCGGCTAACCCTGAGCTTATCCTAGCCACAACTACCAGCACCCAGGACTCCGGCTTGCTTGACGTATTGATTCCCCTGTTTCAAAAGCAGACCGGATATGTTGTCAAAACCGTTGCCGTTGGCTCCGGGGCGGCGATGGCCATGGGCGAGAGAGGCGAAGCGGATGTCCTGCTGGTACACGCCCCAGACTCAGAGGTGAAGTTCATGCAGGCCGGACACGGCGTTACCCGCAAGCTTGTCATGCACAACGATTTTATCATCGTCGGCCCGGCATCGGACCCCGCTGGTATTAAGGGCATGTCCTCGGCACTAGACGCCATGAAGAAAATAGCCGCCGGCAGCGCCGTCTTCATCAGCCGCGGCGACAACTCCGGTACGGACCAGCTGGAGAAAAAACTATGGAAGAAAGCTGGCATTGAACCCAAAGGCCAGACCTGGTATCAGGAGTCCGGCCAGGGCATGGGCGCCACCTTGAGCATCGCCTCCGAGAAGGGAGCCTATACCATCACCGACCGGGCGACCTGCCTGGCAACCCAGAAGAACCTGAGCTTGAGTATCCTCGTAGAGGGCGACCCGGTATTACTGAACATCTATCATGTCATCCAGGTAAACCCGGCCAAATCAAATAAAATCAATGCTGAGGGAGCCAAGGCCTTTGCCGATTTCATGGTTGACCCGGCCACGCAACAGGTCATTGCCAAATTCGGCATTGAAAAATACGGACAGCCCCTTTTCTTCCCCGATGCAGGTAAGACTGAGGCGGAGTTGGGCAGTGTCTAAACACAGGAGCCATATTAGTGGACCTCATTGTTCAAGGTGTTGTTGAGGCATTCAAGCTGCTTATCCGCGGCGACCCGGAAGTTCTTAAAATAACGCTCCTATCTCTGGGGGTCTCCCTTTGCGCCACCGCCGTGAGCCTCTTCATCGGCATTACGCTGGGTACGGTCATCGGGCTGACCCGTTTCCAGGGGCGCCGGATTTTGGTCAGCCTGATAAATACCGGCATGGGCGCCCCGCCGGTGGTGGTTGGGCTGATTGTCAGCGTTTTCCTGTGGCGTAACGGCCCCCTGGGGATACTACACCTGATGTATACCCCGTGGGCTATGGTCATTGCCCAGTTCCTTATCTCTCTGCCTATAATTACTGGATTTACCGTAGCTTCAATCCAGCAGGTTGACCCCAAGCTCCGCCTTCAGGTACTCGCCCTGGGGGCCTCGCACTGGCAGCTCCTGTGGCTACTGGTCAGGGATACGCGCCTGCCACTCCTGGCAGCAGTCATGGCCGGGTTCGGCTCCATCATATCCGAAGTCGGTGCTTCCATGATGGTGGGCGGCAATATTACCGACCAGACCCGCGTGCTCACGACGGCCATTGTGATGGAGAACAGCAAAGGCAACTTCGGTCTAGCCATGGCACTGGGCATTATCCTGATGATTCTGGTCTATTTGGTGAATATGGCGCTCACCATGATTCAGCAAAGGAGCAAACCAAGGTGAGGGGAGGGCAAGCGGGGGATTCACTTTACGCACTGGAAGCGAAGGGCCTGTCCGCTATCCTCGGCGGGCAGCAGGTGCTAGGGATACCCTCGCTTCAGGTGTATCCCAATGAAGTACTGATGGTCATTGGCCCTAACGGCTCAGGTAAGACCACCCTACTTCTCTGTCTCGCCCTGCTGCTAAAGCCAGCTACCGGAACGATAGCTTACAAGGGTATACCCGTTTCAGATTCCAAACAGGTGCTTCAGCTACGCCGCCGGCTTGCCGTAGTCTTCCAGGAATCCCTGCTGCTTAATAGCACCGTCTGGGATAATATCACCCTCGGCCTACGGTTGCGCGGCGTGAGAGGCGATGAAGCCAGGGACAGGGCCCAGAAATGGCTGGGGCGATTTTCTATTGCGCCTCTGGCCAAGAGACAGGCTAAAACGCTCTCAGGCGGTGAGGCGAAGCGAGTGAGCCTGGCACGGGCCTTTGCCCTGCAGCCAGAAGTCCTCTTTCTAGACGAGCCTTTTAATGCCTTGGACAGCCCTACCCGCCAGGCTCTACTGGAGGATTTTGAGGGTGTCCTCAGGGAGACCAAGCTCACCACCGTTATGGTGACGCATGACCGCAATGAGGCCCTGGTGCTGGCTGATAGGGTAGCTGTGCTAATGAAAGGGACTATCCATCAACTCGGTACACCGCAGGAGGTGTTTGGCACCCCGGTAGATGAGGATGTAGCCAGTTTCGTCGGGGCGGGGAATGTCCTACCTGGAGTGGTTAGTGAGCAGAGCCACGGTATCGTCTCGGTAGACGTAAACGGACGCTATCTTCAAGCCGTTTCTGACCTCCCTGTTGGCACCAAGGTGGCAGTCTATCTGCATTATGAAGATATTACGCTCTCTGTTGTCGCGGCCAAAGCTACACAAAGCAGCGCTCGCGATCAACTGAGAGGCAGGATAGTTAAGGTATTTCCCCTCGGCTCCCAACTGAAGGTTACTCTTGACTGCGGCTTGGCACTGGCTTCAGTGATTACAAAACGTTCCTGGGAGGAGCTAGGACTAAGGATAGGCGATGAAGTAATGGCCTATTTCAAAGCGTCCGCGGTCCGTCTGATTCCAAAGCATTAGCTGATGCGCACCCGTATTCGCATAGCTTTCTTTAAATTTTACCAGTCAAATATCAAGTTATAATTTGGTGAGCCGTGCAGGATTCGAACCTGCGACCCTCTGATTAAAAGTCAGATGCTCTGCCAACTGAGCTAACGGCCCACGCCTGCCTTACAAGCCTTAATTCTAGCAAATCACCCCTACCAGCGCAAGCTGATACCCCGAGCCCCTTTGTCCAAACCGGGGGCTTAGGCTATAATAGCTAGATATAAGCCCTGTTTCACGGAGGCCCAGACCTTGCACGATAGAGATTATATGAAGCTGGCGCTGCGGCTGGCCCGCCGGGGGCTGGGCAGGACCAGCCCGAACCCCATGGTCGGCGCGGTCATCGTCAAGGACGGGCGCATCATCGGCCAGGGATACCACCGCTTCTTCGGCGGCAAACATGCCGAAATCAACGCCCTGGAAAACGCCACCGAGGACGTGCGCGGGGCGACGATGTACGTCACCCTGGAGCCGTGCCGCCACTGGGGCAAGACGCCACCCTGCGTTGACGCCATCATCAAAAGCGGAATCGGCAGGGTCGCCATTGGCACGCTTGACCCCAACCCCAGTATGAGCGGCAAAAGCGTGGCGCTCCTGAAAGAGCCGGGCATCCAAACCTTGGTCGGCATGCTGGAAGCGGAGTGCCGCACCCTGAACGAAGCACACTTCAAGCTCATGACAACTGGCCTCCCGCTGGTCAGGCTAAAATTCGCCCAGACGCTGGACGGGAGAATCGCGACCTCAACCGGGGACTCCAGGTGGCTCAGCTCTCCCCAGGCACAGCGCTACGCCCACCGGCTGCGCTCCCGCCATGACGGCGTCCTGGTCGGGGCCGGCACCGTCCTGGCCGATGACCCCGAGCTTACCGTGCGCCTGGTCAGGGGGAGAAACCCAAGCCGCATTATCCTGGATGCAAAATTAAGGACGCCCCTTGAGGCCAAGGTGCTGAAGAACCAGAAAGCCGCCCCGACGCTCATCGCCACTACCTCCAAGGCTGATGGGCCGAAGCTCGCCGCCATCAAGCGGAAGGGCATTGAGGTGCTGACATTAGCTGAGGACGAACACGGCGAGGTTGACCTGAGCGAATTACTCCGAATTCTGGGGCAGCGCGGCATCTCCTCACTCCTCGTGGAGGGCGGGGCGGCAGTCATCACCTCCTTCCTGCGGCGGCATCTGGCGGACAGGCTCACCGCCATCATCACGCCAAAGGTAATGGGCAAAGGGCTTGAGACCGTGGGGGAGCTGAATATCACCGAGGTTAACAAGACCATAAGGCTTTCTTTTGAGAAGGTGCGCAGGGTGGGGGAAGATATTGTGATTGAGGCAAAGGTGATGTACTAAAATGGAATTGAACGAAGACATATTGCAGACCATCGGGAACACGCCTCTGGTCAGGATAAACCACCTTAACCCGAAGAAAGACGTCACGACATATGCCAAGGTAGAAGGGTTCAATCCTACCGGAAGCATCAAGGACAGGATTGCCCTGAGCATGCTCCAGCAGGCCGAAGCAGAGGGCAATCTGACCAAGGGGAAAACCATCATTGAGCCGACCTCCGGGAATACCGGGGTGTCCCTAGCGATGATTGGGGCGGTCAAAGGGTACGGAGTTGAAATCGTCATGAGCGATGCCGTCTCCGTGGAGAGAAGAAAGATGATAACCGCCTTCGGTGCCAGGGTGACCCTGACCGAAGGCAAACTCGGTACGGACGGGGCCATCAGAAAGGCCAGGGAACTGGTGAAAAAATACCCTGATAGGTATTTCATGCCCGACCAGTTTTCCAACGAATACAACAAGCTGGCCCATTACCGGACCACCGGCGAAGAGATATGGAAACAGACCGGCGGCCGGCTGGACTATTTCGTTTCCTCCATCGGGACATCGGGCACCATCATGGGGGTGGGCAAGGCCCTCAAGGAATATAACCCCAAAATCAAGGTGGTCAGCGCCCACCCGGTCAAGGGGCATTATATCCAGGGGCTGAAGAACATGGAAGAGGCCATCGTCCCGGCCATCTACGACCCCTCCCAGATTGATATTACCATCATGGTGGAGACAGAGGCCGCCTACGAGACGGCCAGGGAAATCGTCAAAAAGGAAGGCATCTTCGTGGGTATGAGCAGCGGGGCGGCCATGTACGCGGCCATAGAAATCGCCCGGCAGATAGATGCGGGCACCATCGTGGTCATCTTCCCCGACCGGGGCGAGAAATACCTGAGCACAAATTTGTTCAAGGCGTAGAAAGACAGTCAGAGTGGGGGAGGGCGTGGTTATTGAGGCAAGGGGAGTAAAATAGACAACCTGGGTGATGGCTGATTTATTGCAAGTACCATTCGGTTGAAGAGACACTAATCATTCCGCTAAGATTACGGCTGTTGTAACCATCCTAAGTTCCTACTAATTAATAACTCGTTCATTTTGGCATGGTGTGTATTACTCATCGCTACCTTTGTTACTTCGAAGCCATGTCTCAACGCCATTCTATTTACTTCTTCTGCGTCATCGTAAGTCATAAGAAATTCACCTCTCACTGACTCTAACAATGTGAATAATGACTCGTGGTCTAGTCCATTGTGATAATATAAGCGCTTTCCTGCTTTCTTTCCCGCAGCAGTGTATGGGGGGTCTATGAAAAATACTGTGTGTTCCTCGTCCACGTGTTCACGAATCACTTCCATACCATCCCCATGTATAAAATCCAACCTGCTCCTAATCCGTTCTATATTCCTTATGCGTTTTGCCAAAGTACCAGGATACCAGCGAGACGCGATACCTTTGCCACTTTCCCCATACTTAATAAGCCCGGCACCAGGTGCTAGGATGCCACCATGACTCGTGCGATTACGAAGTAACGTTCTAAAGGCTATTTCTCGAATAGAGCCCCCCTTTTTATTGAGTTCCTCTGTTAGATTTTCATACGACATATTAAACTTCAATATTCGGTCTGCTAACCATTCTGCTTCTTCACCCAGAATTGCTTGCCAGACATTGGCAACTCGTTCATCTAGTTCAACCATTAAGACTCGGTCTGCAAGTCCTTCAAACGCCACTGATAAACTCACTATACCACCACCAGCAAATGGTTCAACCAACAAATCGGGTTTTTTCACGAGGCTAGCAAGCCAAAGGTTTATCTTAGGTATCAACCATGTCTTACCACCAGGGTAACGGAATGGACTTCGTTGTGGTACAGAAGCGACATTCACAACCTGCTGTGTATCACCATGCTCGAAAAGTTTTAGTTGTTGCATTTATTCCCCTAGCTCTATTGTTTTTGTATCGGGCTTGCTTCCGTTTTCGAGCTTCTCATCGAGCTTCTCTTGCAATTTCCCCACGAAATCCTGAACCGAGCCTACATTAGGTCGCGCAATTTTATCTAATGACTCACTGAACGCTGTATACACCATTCTTTTATTTACCATCGAATACTTATTCTGTGCATTATTATATTGGAGGCCATAAATTAGCCATGCCACGTCTGCATTCTTTGAATCTGTCTCTTCCAGATCGGGAAGTGTTCCATAAAATCCCTCGTCTAACGCAACTGCGATCTTCTTTTTCCATGCATTCAATATGCCACCTTTGTAGATTAATTGCGGTACAAGTCGTTTCCTACTTGAAGATAAATAGTCAGGACGGGGATAATTCGACTTCTTTCTCCAGTCCATATCTGCATTTGCCGCTGGATTCTCCATATAGTATTCAAAAGGTCTTCTTACATTCCCCGAAATGTATACTGCTTGCACCTCAAGCGCCCCGAAATCAAGCACTTTCCCACCTGAGTCATAAGCAACAAGCACAACATCAATATTCCCCGCTATCTGTCCATCCTTATCACTCAATCTGACTTCAGTAAGAGATGTCCAAGATGTCCCTTCAGGAAAGAAAAAGGCGGCAGCATGCTCGGCTATTAACCAATCTTGCCTGAATCGTATAGGGCATGTAATTGCTAACCTATTATCATGGAATACACTACAAACACCTAGAGGGTTGTCTGCTTTATCTTTAGTGCAATTGGGGACCTTGTTGTTGAAGGGACAAAGCTTGGATTTGCGACATCTAGTAGCCTCGGAGGACATATTGTCCGCTGGAAAACCGAATACCTCTGCTAGTGGATGATTGAATACTTTCCTTCTATTCATAATCATCGCGGCCATTAACTATTTATTTTAGTCAATTCTACCACAATTCGGACACCAGTGCATTTGGTTTTTCCCACCACCCTGTTATTAGTTTATCTCTCCAAAACCTCCGCCACCACAAAAACCGACCCTGTGGCGCAGATGAGGTCGCCGGGGGCGGCAAGGCCCAGGGCCATGCCCATGGCGGCGGGGACGCTCTCGGCCACCTGCGGCTTTATCCCGTACTTTGAAAATTCATCCACGAGCACGGCGGGCGGGGCGGCGCGGGGGTGGCGGGAGCGGGCACAAATCACCTCGCCTGCCAGAGAGGCGGCCTCGGCCACCATGCCCTTGATGTCCTTGTCCAAGGAAACACCTAAAACAAGAATCAGCCGGTCAAACCTAAAGTATTGTCTTAAGGCCTCCCCCAGCTTCTTCATGGAATAGGCGTTGTGGGCGCAGTCCACGACCACCCAGTGGTGATGCCGCAGCACCTGGAGCCGCCCCGGCCAGCGGACCTTTCTTAAACCCTCGGCGATGGCCTCCGGGGATATTTTTGTTCCCCCCATGTCGGCCAGAACCTCCACGGCGGTAACAGCCATCGCTGCATTCTCCAGCTGGTGTCCGCCGAGCAGGGGAATCCCTAAATCATAGTCGCGCTTCAGCCCCTTTAAGTGAAAGCTCTGCCCCTCCGGGCTGAAATCAACGAGTTGCCAGGTAACATCCTCGCCGACTTTTATCAGCCTCACACCACGCCCCTGGCAGACCCTTTCTATAACCTCCATCGCCTCCGGGGGCTGCGGCGCGCTCACGGCGACACCCCCCGGCTTGATGATGCCGGCCTTCTCCGCGGCTATCTTGGCGAGGGTATCCCCCAGGACTTCCATATGGTC
>Ga0315282_10005574_pt1 | contig 21392 bp, 27 predicted proteins | sample YL17G07_20_MG_FD_203693 | JGI IMG/M metagenome (GOLD analysis project Ga0315282, IMG submission 203693) | Sediment microbial communities from Yellowstone Lake, YNP, Wyoming, USA - YL17G07_20 | ecosystem: Environmental > Aquatic > Freshwater > Lake > Sediment | place: USA: Wyoming | collected... | reverse complement strand
CCAACTACCTGAGGACCCAGCTGAAGAAAAGAATCGACGCCAGAGATCTAAACAGCAAGATCGAGGTCTCAGTCGTCAACAGCATCGCCTACCTCGAGAAGAAGTAAATCCCTAATTTCACCTTATCACGTTTTTTCATTATTCTAGGAATATAAAGTAGTGATGATCCCATCCTGGAAAATCGAGGACAGATGAGACGCATAAAATCAAATCGATCGATGATTCTCGAGAATGAGCCTGCAAAGCCCTACTTCTCGACCTTAGCGCAGGTCAGCTTCGAGGCGAGTTCGTCGGCGGCCTTCGAGTCGAGCCTGATCGTGTAGAGGACCTTGTTCGTCCTTATCTTCAGCTTCGTCTCATCTCCCAGCCTCTTTACCCTGCACTCCGTCGCCTTCTCGGCCAGCTTCTGGAACTCCTCGGGGCTCGTTATCTCCTTAGGCATCAACGGCACCTTTCCGTGTCCAGAATTGAGAGTGGGCCCCAATAATTTAGCCTTTCGGAAGATGGAGGGGGGGCTATACCGTGAACTCGTCGCCCTCGTTGGGCGCCGTCGCCTTCAAGTTCAGCTCGTCCTGCGCCCACTGGGCGAGGTAGTCGCAGCTGTCCGGCTCCCCGTGCACGACGTAGATGTCCGGCTTACCCTTCAGCCCCCTCAGGAACGCCTTCAGGTAGCTTGCCCCTGAGTGGCTTGAGAAGTCGAAGTGGCGGACCTTCGCCCTGACCTTCTCCTCCTTCTCCTTGATGGTAGCCATCCCGGTCTCGAGGAGCTTCGACCCGCCAGTGCCCGGGACCTGGAAGCTGACCAGGAATATGGCGTCCTCTGGCTGAAGCGCCATCTTCTCGAGGTAGAACATCGCCGTGCCGCCCTGAAGCATGCCGGAGGGGGCTATGATGGCCTTGGCCCTGCTGAGGGCCCTCCTCCTGTCCCTCCAGCCCCTGATCTCCTGCACGACGCCGGAGGCCTTGTAGTAGGCTTGGGGCGTCTTGACGGAGTCGGGGTGGTCGAGGAGTATCTGGTTCACGGCCCTCGCCATGCCGTCGAGGACGATCTCGCCCTCGAACCTGTGGGCGTCGAGGACGCTGAAGATCTCCTGGCTCCTGCCGACGGCGAACGCCGGGATGAGGACCTTGCCTCCGTCGTTGTTGACGTCCTTAATCGCCTTGACGAATTCCTCCTCCAGCTGCTTCCTCTCGGGGTGCTCGTGGGTGGCGTACGTCGCCTCGATTATTACGGCGTCGTACTTCTTCTTGGGCGGCTTCACGCCGTGGCAGATGCGGGTCTCGACGGCGTTGAAGTCGCTCGTGTAGAGTATGCTCTTCCCGTTCACGTCGACGTCGACCATTGCGCTGCCGGGGATGTGCCCGGCGTTCACCAGCTGGAAGTCGATGTCCTTCACCTTCACCGCCTGCCCGTAGGAGAGGTCGTTCCTCTGCCTGAGCATGTTGTCCAGCTCGATGTACTCGAACGGGAGGTAGTAGCTGTTGAGCTTGATCATGTCCTCGACGAGTATCTTCACCATCTCCGTCGTCGTCGCCGTGGCGAAGAACGGCTTCTTCTCCGACAAATAAAACATCGGCACCCCGCCCGAGTGGTCGAGGTGCGCGTGGGCTATCACTATCCCGTCGAGGTCCTTCGCCCTGACATGGGCTGGGAACTCCGTCGGCTCACCCACCTTCACGCCATAGTCAAGGAGGAGTTTAGCCTCGTTGGAGCTAACAAGGATCGCATTACGGCCTACTTCATGGGTTCCTCCCATGAAACTGAGTTTAACCATACCTTCTATACCTAACCTGGAAACGAAGCGACCCGCTTATCAAGGGGCTAGCGCCCACGGATCGATTCAGTCCTTTCCCCGGCACATCCACTGCCTGAGGGGACAATGCATCTATCGGCGAGACGCACTTATCTCTTTCCACAAACGTCCAAAGAATAAAAAGGTATTGTACGACGAATTCACATGCTCATTGCAGCGATGACGTGTGGCTCAGGAGTGCGAGAAGGCTCCTCGCGGCCTCATCTCCCCATGGGTGGGCTGAACCCGATGTCTCCATGATCACGCCGAGCTTCTCACAGGCCTCCTTCGCCGCTTCTGCCACGATCATGTCCAATCTCTCGACCCCTCGGTGGAGGACGATCCGATGGAACCCGACGAGGCCGATGTATCTTGCGATGCTCTGGGCTGTGAACTTGATCGTCTCCTCATCGGCTGGCTCCGCCATGTCATATTGTGACAGTGGATAGGTCTCGGAGAGGTCCTCTGGTATGCATCCGTAGGGTGGCGCGTAGAAGCAGATGTAGAGCCCGTCGAAGGCTTCGCCAAGCTCCATGGAGAGGGTCCTTCGCAGCCCTCTGTAGGCTGGGTCCGTCCTGTATGGGCGTGTGCTCGGCGCCTTGACAAGGAGGAGTGTGTCGGCTCCGACGGGTGGCGAGTAGTTCGACTCGAGAAGCCTGTGATAGCGGGTCACCTCCGGCCTAGCCAGGCTGTGGTAGTCGTAGTAGAAGACGCCGTGCCCCTTGAAGAGTGGGCTACCCTTCTCGATGGCATCCCTATAGTTGGTGAGCCTCTTAAGCGCCGCCGTCATGGAAGGGTGGCCCCTGCTCCGTCTCTCGACGAGGTCCCATAGCGAGCCCTCGACGATGGCCTGCTTGATCGTGTTGATCTCGGTCACGCAGGCGTGGAGGTTATGTTCCGCTAGGAGGCGCTCCCTCTCCCCCTTCGTCATCTCCTTGAGGTCCTCGGCTGAGCGCCCATGGCAGACGGGGCACGAGCAGGGGAGGTAGCTCAGATCCTCCATCCTCGAGGTGCCCATCGTCGTCAAGTACCTGTCGTCCTTGGCGTAGAGTGCATATGAGGCGGAGTCGAAGAGGTCGCAGCCCAGCGCCACGGCGAGGCTGAACATCATCGGGTGACCCGCGCCGAAGAGGTGTAGGGGCCTCTCCGGGGGCAGGTTGAGCTTCGCCGCCATGATCATGTCGACGAGGACCGGGAACAGGTAGCGTTCCATGACCTCCGTGGGGCTCCCCAGGGCGTGTATATGGAACGACATGTCGCCGACAAGCTTGGCCGACCTTGCGACGAGGTCGAGGTGCCTACCTCCCTGTACCGGCCCGACCCAGAGGGCTCGGCTGCCCTCGATGAGGGGCAAGGCGTCCCTGGCTCGGCGAAGGGTCTCCTCGACGGTCCACTCCACGCGTTCCCTGGGGACATCCCAGCCTGTGGGGATGTCGAGTATGATGGCTATGTCAGACCCTATCCTCTTCTGGAAGTCGATGATCTCGTCCTGGGTGACCTCCACCCCGCCGTAGACAAGGATCTGGTAGGCACCAGAGTCGGTGGCCACGACGCCGTCGTAATCAAGAATCCTGTGAACGTCGAGGTCGGTTTTTTCGCCGAAGTTCTTCCTGATGATGTAGGAGTTGGTTATGACGATGTCGCATCCGAACTCCTCCTTCATCCTCCTTGGCGATATCACCTGGGAGATCGGGTTGATGACTGGCATGAAGGCCGGCGTCTCGACCTCCCCGCCCATTGTGGTCAATCGCCCTATACGTCCAAGCAGGTCCCTGTCGCGCAGTTCGAAGGCCAACTCCCCGCCTCCCTCTCCATGAAACCTCAGCTTCTCCAGCTGATTGGATATAACTACACTTTTCTCAGTTAAGGCTTGATGGGATCGCTGATGATTTTTTATAAAAATGAGGTTTTGAGACTAGATGTGCGTGGTCTCGGTCAGGAACCTCTGATAGATGTCCTTCACCCTGTCAGCGGCGGGGCCGGTCCCCTCGATTATCCCCTGCTCGTTGAGGCGGATCTTACCCATGACGACTATCACCCCAGCCTCGGCGTACATCTGAACCATGTTAGGGAAGACCCTCTCGAGGCGCTCCTTGAGGCCCTCGAGGTTGAAGGGCCGCTCGGTGGCGAGGATCCTCGCCACGCTCGAGCCCGCTATGAACAACCTGTGGGTGTTGGCTCCCTTGTCGCCCTTGACGTTGCCTAGGCAGATGCTCAGCGTGCTGGAGTCATAGCCCAGGAGCTCACCCTCGTACGTCTTCCCGGCTACATCTACAACGACCACGGGCTTGGAGACGAGCTGGCCGAGCTCCTCGAAGAACTTCCTGCTAGTTACAGCCGCCAAGATCGATACCTCTCATGGAGAGATACATAGAGCCTATATAAAAATAACAAACTCCCCACGATCAAGAAACGTGAAATTAACGGGATAGGCTGACCTTGATTGAGCTAGTCAAGAATTATACTTGTCTAGACCTTGAAGTGCTTAAAGGTAGGATTCAGGTCTTCCCCGCCCGCCCTCCTCATCTTCATCTTCTGGAGGAGCTCCCTCGCGTCCGCCGCGGTCTCCGCCCTGCCCACAACCCTTAGAGCGTGGATCTCGGCCCTGTAGCCGCATTTTGGGCATGAGCGGGTCCTGTTCGAGGCGTCCGCGATCATGAGCTCGCCGCAGTGGGGGCAGTTGACTACGACGAACAACCTCAGAGCCCCCTCAGCAGCCCCTCGACCTCGGGCCTGATCATCCAGTCAATTTCGCCGAACCTATGTTCCCTTCTTCCCTTGAGAACGTCGAGGATCTCCCGCACGACGTCCATGGTCTCCATCTCCGTCGTGTCTACCTCACAGATCTTCCTGTGTTCCTGGGTTCTCAGGGCGTCTTCGAGGACCACGCCGAGGAGCTCCGCCTCCACGTTCTCCCTCACCTTCTCCCTGCCGTAGCCCCTGGATTCGAGCACGACCTTGAGGGTCCACGGGGACTTCCTCAGGATGAAGACATGGTCGGTGGTTTTCTTGTCGACCAGGTCGGTTGCGTAATGGCCGTCGATTATCAGAGGACGGTCACTTTCCGCGATCAAGGTGGTCAGCCTCCTCCTCATGGCTTCCTGGTCGATGACCGTGGTGTCCCTCTCGACATCCTTCTCCGCCACGAGGTTCTCCTGGAATGCCAGCCTTGAGAGTTCGATGTGGGCTCCACTCAACTCATGCGCGAGGGTTTCGGAGACGGTGGTCTTCCCGACGCCGGGCACGCCCGTAATTAGAATCACGGGAAAATCTTCAGTCATGCCTTAGGTCGCTCAGTCCTTTGGCTTCTCTTTTCCCTCTTCCTCTTCCTTAGTCTTGGTGGCGTCCAATTGGATGAGGTCGCCTAGGGTCCTCGGTCCCGTCGGCTTAGACAGGATTTTCCCCTTGGGGGATTCATCCCTCTCCATCACGTCGATGCCGAGGTGGAACTTGATCTTCTGGGCCAGCTTCGGGTCCGGTGTCAGCTCCTCCTGCTCAAGCTTCTTTATGATCGACTCCTTCTCCTGCATCTTCTTGGCGAGGTCCTCGACGCTCAGCCCCCGACTCTGCCTCGCCTTCCTGATGACGGCGCCGTAGTCCTCGATGAGGGCGAACTGCTCGACCGCGTCGACGTCGCTCCTCGGCTGTGGCCTCGGCCCCTGGGCCCGCTGCTCTGATGGCTTCGTCGGTCTCGTCGGTGACCACTCTGCGGAGCCGAAGCTCGCGCACCTGCCGCAGACGGTGAGCTTGGCGCCCTCGATGATCCTGCGCTGGGGAGGACCCATGATCTCTCTACCGCAGACCTCGCACCGCATCCCTTTTCCCCTGATACCTCTGCAGTGAATCGGCTTATAAATGCTCAGCGCGCCGATCAGGATGTGATGAAGGAGGACCTGAGGCGGATCAGGGGCATCGCCGACTACCAGTTCGGGCGGGGAGTAGGGATGGTCCTCTTTCCGGATAATGTGTCCATAGACTACTCCAGGAACACGGGCCGTATAAGGCACATCTACGCAGGGGAGGAGCTCCTCGCCGCCTTCAGGCCGAACAACGGGCTCTTCACACTGACGATAGCAGGCGCGAGGCGACTGATATCCGACCTGGAGGGCTTCGGGTACTCCGTCAGGGTCAGCGATGATGTCTCCGAATTCGTTAGCCAGGGCAGGAACATCTTCGCGAAGCACGTTGTAGATGCCGGCGAGAGGATCAGACCCGGCGACGAGGTGATAATAGTCGATTCTAGGAGGAATGTCCTAGCCGTAGGTAAGGCGCTCCTCGTGAAGGAGGAGATGCTCGCCTTTAAAAAAGGCGTAGCGGTGAAGGTGAGACGGGGCAGGGATACAGACCGTTAGCCCCTACTCAAACTTGGAGAAGAGTTTCACCTTTTTCCTCGTCGTGCCCTTGGCGAAGTGGGCGGTCCGCGTCACGGTGTCGTTGGACTTCTCCAGCTCCCTCGCCTCGTCGGCGAGGACTGCGGCCTGCCTCATCAGCTCATGGGCTCCAGCGAGGACCGGGAGGAACTTCTCCGGCTCCTCCAGCTTGAAGGTCCCTTCAGTCGAGAGCTTGCTCACCTGGCGCGCCGACTCGTAGGCAGCCATCGCCTTACCGTAGGCGTAGGGGTTCTCTATCCCGCTGAGGGCGAGGGCCGTCTCCTTCTCCACCACGATCTGTGGCAGAACGGGCTTCTCACCATTCGCGATCTGCTGTATCACCCTGTCAAGCTCGGTCTGAATGACCCTGAAAGCCCCAGTGACCGCCAGAACCCTGATGACGTCGCTGTTGAAGAGCGCCATCTCGACGGGGTCGAGGAAAGCCTGCTTCGCCCCTATCATCGAGTCGGCGTAGACGACGATGTAGCCGACGCCCTCTACGGGGTTCTCCTTCAGCGCCTTCCTCGATGGCTCGTCGGAGATCACTATGACGGGCTTTCCTGTCTGCCTCAGCATCTCCCTCGCCTTGGTGGGCCCAGATAGCGCGGCGTTGGGCGAGACGACGACGTAGAGGTCCGTCGGTATCGTCGAAGCGAGCTTGGCGACGTCGACTGCCTCATCGTCGTCCATCTTAACGCTTGATGAGACGACCCTCATTGTGAGGTCCTTCCTGGCACCCCTCTCGTCGAGGAGGGCGTCGACCAACGTCGTCGTCGCTATGTAGCCAATCTTAACGAAGGTGACTTTAACCAATACTTATCCCGAATAGAAGATGTTTGTTTCGCTAATAAAGTATTAATTAGAGCCCCAGAATAATACTCTGATTAAAATGGCGATCCCAACCAAGATTGAGATTGCTCAGAGCGCTAAGCTGAAACCGATCACAGAGATCGCGGCTACGCTCGGTCTCACAACGGATGATATTGAGCCTTACGGGAAGTATAAGGCCAAGATAAGCTTGGACGTCTATAAGCGTCTCAAGGACAGGCCAGATGGTAAGATCATAATCGTCACGGCTGTCACGCCGACAAAATTCGGCGAGGGGAAGACGACGATGGCCATAGGCCTCGCCGAAGCCCTTGGGAAGCTCGGGAAGAGAAACATAGTGGTGCTGAGGCAGCCGTCCCTCGGGCCGGTCTTTGGCATCAAGGGTGGCGCCTGCGGCGCCGGCTACGCGCAGGTCTTGCCTATGGAGGACATCAACGTTCACTTCACAGGCGACCTTCACGCCATCACCTGCGCCCACGACCTCCTCACCTCGATGATGGAGAACAGCATCTACAGGGGAAACGAGCTCGACATCAGCCTCCACGACATCCTCTGGAAGAGGGTCCTCGACATCGAGAGCCGAGACCTGAGGGACATAGTCATAGGACTCGGCGGCAAGAACGGTGGCGTGCCCCACCAGAGTGGCTTCGAGATCACCACAGCCTCAGAGATCGCGGCGATCCACGCCATCTCGAGCGACTTCAACGACATGAAGAGGAGACTGGGAGAGATCACGGTCGCCTATAATGGTAAGGGGGAGCCTGTGAAGGCGGCGCAGCTGAACGCCGTCGGAGCCATGGCGCTCCTGCTCAAGGACGCCGTGAAGCCGAACCTCGTCCAGACCATCGAGAACACACCCGCCATGATCCACGGCGGACCGTTCGCAAACATCGCCCACGGCTGCCCGAGCCTCATCTCCACGAAGCTGGCGTTAAAGCTAGCTGACTATGTCGTGCTGGAGCCCGGCTTCGGCGCCGATCTGGGGATGGAGAAGTTCTGCGATATCGCCGCCAGGGTGGGCGACCTGAAGCCCCACATGGCTGTGATAGTGGCCACCATCAAGGCGCTGAAGAGGCACGGCGGAGTAAAGTACAAGGACATCGACCAGCCCAGCCCCGAGGCTGTCAAGAAGGGCCTGCCCGTCCTCGGAAAGGAGGTCGAGAACGCGAGGAGGTTCGGCCTAAGGGTCGTCGTCTGCATGAACCACTTCCTAAGCGACACACAGCCTGAGATCGACGTGGTGCTCAACTGGTGCAAGGAGCAGAAGGTGCCGGCCGCATTCACCGACACCGTCCTCAAGGGCGGCGCAGGCGGCTTGGAGCTCGCCAACCTCGTGCTCGAGGAGCTGAAGAAGCCGAGCGACTACCATCCGCTCTACCCCCTCGACATGCCCGTCGAGGAGAAGATCAGGAAGATCGCGAAGGAGATATACGGGGTCGCCGACATCGACATGCTCCCGGAGGCGAGGTCCGCGCTGAGGAAGATCGAGAAGCTCGGCTTCGACAAGCTTCCGATCTGCATGGCGAAGACGCCTCTAAGCCTGACCGACAACGAGAACATCGCCGGCCTACCGCCCGCAGGCTACAAGCTCCCTATAGTGAACCTGAAGCCGAGCACTGGCGCCGGCTTCGTGGTCGCATACTGTGGCGACATCAACACGATGCCCGCGCTGCCGACCCGCCCAGCCGCCGAGGACATGGACATCGACGAGAACGGCGTCATTAAGGGGCTGGGCTGAGATGGTAGTCGTCCTGGATGGCAGGGAGACCTCCGCCAGGGTCGCGGAGGAGCTCAAGGCGCAGGTCGAGGGGCTGAAGAAGAGGGGGATCGCCCCGACACTCGCCCTGATCCTCGTCGGAGCAGACCAGTACTCGGTCCGCTATGTCAACATGAAGGCGAAGAGGGCCGAGGAGGTAGGCGTCGCCACCCAGGTACACCAACTAGAGCAGACGACGACCGAGAAGGTCGTTGAACTCATCAGGAAGCTGAACGCGGACCCGAAGGTCCATGGGGTCATGGTCCAGCTTCCGGTGCCGAAGGAGTTGAACGAGTTGGCCATCGTTGAAGCCATCGCTCCAGGAAAGGACGTCGACGGTATAGGGCCGACGACCTTCGGAAAGATTCTGATGGGCGAGGAGTGCCACCACCCCGCCGGCATCGTCGCCATAATGGAGCTCCTCAGGCGCTACAACATCGACCCAGAGGGCAAGCACTGGGTCATCGCGGGCTACACGAACATCATCGGCAAACCTATGGCGGCTCTGCTCATGAACAAGAAGGTCAGCGTCAGCCTATGCAGGGCGGACGACCCCAAGCTCCCCGAGATCGTGAGGCAGGGGGACGTCATCGTCACGGAGCTCTACAGGAAGCAAGCCATCACCGCGGATATGGTGAAGAGGGGCGTCGTCGTCATCGACAACGGCAACAACTACGAGGGGAAGAAGGTCTTCGGCGACGTGGACACCGAGGGCGTCAGCCAGGTCGCCTCCGCCATAACCCCTGTCCCGGGTGGCGTTGGGCCGCTCCTCATAACGATGCTCCTGAGGAACACCGTCAAGGCGGCGTCCCATTAAGGCATAAATGGTGTTTTGTATCATAAAGTTTGTTCGAGAAAAAAACGAGCCTTTATGTTAAGATAATTTAAAGTCGCGCGCGACGCGCGATATCTAAGATATTAGCGAGCAGATACACTTCCGCTTTCATCTCTCTCACACGCGCGATCGTAGCCGCCAGAACATACTTATGCAAAACACCATAGCCAGCACACCCAATGCCCCCACTTCTGGTCCAAACGTCGAGTTTGGTAGCCCAACCCAAAAATGTGGGCCAGTCACCTCCGTGATAAGAATACTTGCTCGTTCAGGTAAGGTACCCGTCAACGCAAAGACATTGTACTCGAAAAAGTTCCACGCAAAGTGCAATCCGATGGGAACCCACAAAGAGCGGGAAAACAAATACGCTGAAGCAAACATCAAACCACCAAGTGTAACCGTGAAGGGAATTACGTAATTTACCCAACCCACGGCAGTGGGGCTGAGAAGGTGACCCAGCCCAAAAAGAGTTGATGAAATAACCACGGCAGCCGGTAATCCAATCCAAACTTCCAAGGTCTGAAGCAAGTATCCTCGCAGCAGTGTCTCCTCCACCACAGCAGCCATTACGGCAGTGATAAGCGCAAGGTACAGTGAGCCCGCTACTTCACTTGGAAGTCGATCTTGCCATACTAGCGCTTGTACATCAATCCACCCCGCCAGAAATTCAACTATAAAGATGATTGTGGTTAATCCCACACCCGTAAGAACACCGATGCCCAATTCACTAACCCAAGGGCGATAGAAACTCAATCCCATACTAGTCATATCACGCTTACACAGAAACTTTCGCCAAGCCCACGTACCCACTAAAACAGCTATAATCGATATGCCTAGGTCTATGGTTCGTCTCGCTATGTCAGAAAAACTCACAGGTACCTGATCTGATGGAATAGAGGGATACCCCATCATATTCAATAGAGTCATGATTGGCCAAATAATTACCAGAGCCGCAAACCCTACTACAGGTAAATAGGAAATTAGAAGCCAGAAAGGGCGTAGCCGCGAATCTTCGAAAAAAAATGTTCTTAACTTTTTAGTTATTAATTCAGTAATAATCATTATATTATTATCGCGCGCGCACTAGCATTTAAGGCAAGAGCGCCGGGACCAAGGCAGAGAAGCTCACAACGCCATGGCCCGTAACCGGTGCAAAGGCCTATTCGCCTCAAACGAAGCCCTAGTCGCGTGTGCCTAGTGACATGTGTTGCATGGATGAGCTCAGCTTTCATTGATCAGATAAGGTTATATGTAACATTTTGGTTACATGTAAGTCGTGGCAGATAGGGATTTCGAGGGGCTCGCAGCTAAGCTAAGCGCACTAGGTCACCCCACGCGCCTCGCCATCGTCAAAGACCTCACCGACGGGGAGAAGTACCTAAGTGAGGTAGCCAAGAGTGTAGGTATAAGCCGGGCATTGGCCAAGGTACACCTGAAGAAGCTCAGGGATGCAGGTCTAGTCGAGACGCGGGTCGTGACCCTCGAGGATGAGGCAAAAGCTCTCCGCTACTATAAGCTGCGGCCCTTTGAGATCTATCTGTCATCCGAGGAACTGAAGGAGGAAAAGAAGAATGGACTATAGGGGATTATCGGTCATAGGCGTATGGGCAGGCACTCTAGGCGTCTCAGCCCTGTTTCTGAACTTCAATTTTACTACAGACTTCATCACGGTGCTGGTGTTAGCCGCCACACAAGTGTCAACTCATACAAATTAAACCACTAAAAGCTCAAACATTAAAAACGTCCAAAAACTTCGATCCTTAAGGATTTAAAAGCCTCCCCCCGACCCTATTTCTAGGTGCACATCTTTTGGCTAGGATAGACTCCAGAAAGGCCCGCCGCATGATGAAGCAGATGGGGATGCAGATGGACGAGCTCGGCGACGTGAAGAGGGTCATCCTCCAGAGCCCGACTAGGGAGATAGTCATAGAGGGCCCGATGGTCACGGCCATAAACGTCCAGGGGCAGAAGATGTACCAGATAGCCGGCGGGAAGGCGACGGAGCGGGCGCCGCAGGCGGCTCAGGCCCCGGTCGAGGAGAGGAAGCAGGTCGAGGTCCCGGATGAGGACGTGCTCCTCGTCTCGCAGCAGGCGAACGTGAGCATGGAGAGGGCCCGCGCCACCCTGATCCAGGCCGAGGGCGACCTAGCCAAGGCGATACTGATGCTCCAGAAATGAGGCAGCGCTGAGGCTTAGGCGTGGCTCTGACTGTTAGGCACAGGGGCGGGGTGATAGTCGAGTACGGCGGCTCAGGCATCATCCTCGACCCGACCGGCAACGGCTCGGACTATCCCGTCTTCGTCAGCCACGCCCACGCGGACCACGCAGCCGCCTTCAAGTACCCCGAAAGGGTGAAGTACGCGACGGAGGAGACATACAGGCTCCTAGACGCCCTGGGCTGGAGGCATCTCGACAACTGGAGGAGGATCAGCCTCGGCGACAAGGTCAAGCTGGACGATATCGAGGTTCACGTCCACAACGCGGGGCACGTCCTGGGCAGCGTCCAGTTCGAGGTCAACACGCCTGAGGGCACCGTTCTCTACACGGGTGACATCGGCCTAGAGGACTCCTACACGATGAGGTCCGCCGAGTCCTTGGAGTGCGACCTCCTGGTCATCGAGACGACCTTCGGCGCCCCCATGTTCACCTTCCCTAAGAGGAGGGAGATAGCCCTCGACATGGTCAAGTGGGCCCTCATGGAGTCTATGCCGGCTGGCAGGATCCCGACCTTCAAGGCTGACTCCATTGGCAACGCGCAGGAGATCATCCGCATCTTCAACACCCTGACGAAGCTGCCCGTGGTGACGGCGAAGAGCGCGACGAAGGTGAGCGGTGTCTACAGGGAGTTCGGGCACAGCCTCGACTACACCGACTGGAGGAGCGCGGAGGGGGAGGAGCTGTTGAGCAGCGGCAAATGCGCCCTCATAGCCCCGAAGGGCTCAACGCTGCCTTACGAGAACCTTGACCCGGCGCTGGCCTCGGGCTGGGCCGTCCTGTTCGGCGGCAGGAGGCGCGCATTCCCGCTGAGCGACCACGCCGACTTCAAGAGCCTCCTCGGCTACATAAGGCGGTGCAGGCCCAGGAGGGTGCTCACCTTCCACGGCGGCTCCATGACCAGGGACTTCCACGGCTACGTCCAGAGGAAGCTCGGCATAGAGGCCCACCCCCTCACCAGCCACGAGGAGACCATGAGCGGCCAGGTGCACCAGAACGAGAACAGGCTGAAGGCCTGCACGGGCCAGCTGATGAAGACCTTGAGGATTCCAGGTTTCGAGTACTCCTCGGGCTGGCTCGTGAGGGAGATGTCCGCGCGCGGCTTCACGAGGGGCGAGACCGAGTCCTCCATCGACCACCTGGTCAGGCACGGCGTGCTCATGAGGACCGAGAAAGGCGTGAAGATGAGCTGAGAAGGACTTAGACGGTCCCCTCTCCCCAGCTCGTCAGGTACTTCCTCTGCTCCTCCGTCAGCTCGTCGATCTTCACGCCGAGCCCCTCGAGCTTGAGCTTCGCCACGGTCCTGTCGATCTCCTCGGGCACCTCGTGGACCCCGACCTCCAGCTTCGGGCTCTTCCAGAGCCACTCCGCGACGAGCGCTTGGTCGGCGAAGCTCATGTCCATCACCTCGCTCGGGTGCCCCTCCGCGGCCGCGAGGTTGACGAGCCTGCCCTCGGCGAGGAGGTAGAGCTTCCTCCCGTCCTTCAGCCTGTACTCGTCGAGGTCCGGGCGCATCCTTCTCTTCGACTTCGAGAGTTTTTCGAGGGCCGGGATGTTGATCTCGACGTTGAAGTGACCCGAGTTGGCGAGCATCGCCCCGTCCTTCATGAGCTTCATGTGGTCGAGGTCGATGACGTGGACGTCTCCTGTGGATGAGACGAAGATGTCCCCGACCCTAGCAGCTTCTACTAATGGCATGACCTGGAACCCGTCCATCACGGCTTCCAGCGCCCTCGTCGGGTCGACCTCGGTGACTATGACGTGGCTGCCCATCCCCTTAGCCCTCTGGGCTATGCCGCGGCCGCACCAGCCGTATCCGCAGACGACGAAGGTCTTACCCGCGAGCATCACGCTCGAAGCCCTCAGGATGCCGTCTATCGTGCTCTGACCGGTCCCATACCTGTTGTCGAACATGTGCTTAGTGTTGGTGTCGTTCACGGCGACTATCGGGTACTTGAGGGCGCCGTCGGCGTGCATGGCTCGGAGCCTTATGACGCCGGTCGTCGTCTCCTCGCTGCCAGCCTTCACCCACTTCAGCTTCTCGACTCTCTTGGTGTGTAGCGTGCTCACGAGGTCGGCACCGTCGTCCATGGTGAGCATCGGGCCGTTGTCTATGACCTTGTTCACGCACCAGTAGTACTCCTCCGTCGTCTGCTCGCGCCAGGCGTAGACCTTGGTCCCAGTCCTCGCGAGGGCGGCGACAACTGGATCGTGTGTGGAGAGTGGGTTCGAGCCGCAGAGGGCGACCTCGGCTCCCCCGGCCTCCAGGGTCCTGATGAGGACCGCCGTCTCCTTCGTGGCGTGGAGGCAGGCGCCGAGCCTAGCCCCCTCGAGGGGCCTCTCATCCTCGAACCTACGCCTGATGAGGCTGAGGACCGGCATGTGGTCCCGGGCCCACTCTATGAGGAGCTCGCCATCACTCGCTGACCCTATGTCCTTGACCTTGTAGTCCATAGAAACTTCCCGTTGAGGAATACCCTCATGGGCGTATAAGATGTTTCCGAGGCTAAATCCTGACTATCTGGGCGTGTGGGACGTCGCCGAAGTAGATCACCGCCCTCTTGTGCACCATGTTCGACTTTATAGCCGCCTCGACTATCCTCTTGCCGACGAGGTTGCAGATGGTCGCCCTCTTCATCGCCTCCAGCGCCTCGTCGACGTCTCCTATGATGCCCTTGTAGAAGGCTTCGCTTACGTTGAAGGGGGCCCTGCCTCCCTCGAGGGTCTTCCCTAGGAGCTCGGCGTCGCAGACAGCCACGAGGGTGTCCCTTCCGTGGCGGCTCGTCTTGAGGTATACCTCGCTCATCTAGACTATCCTGCCCCGATGCTTGAACGGGCTCCGCAGGCGTCGCACTGGAGGAACCAGAGGCGCTTCTCCCTGACGATCTGGGTGTCCGGGCGGCCGCAGACTGGGCAGATGACGTACTTCTTAGCGTAGACGTCTATGAGTCCGCGAATCGACTCCGCGTTGTGCTTGCCCTGGAAGAGGGCGCGGTTCCCGTCGAAGTTCGCCAGGGTGGCCATCTCCCCGGTGAGGTACTTGAGTAGGTGCTCGGGGTCACGGTGCATCTGCTCAGCGATCTCGCGGAAGTTGATTATCACGGTCTTCCTTCCCTGGAGCGCTATCTTCGCCCTGGGGACCGCGAACCTGTCGACGTAGCTGCTCTGCTCCGGGATCTCCTTATAGGCCCTGTCGAGCATCTCCTTGTAGTTCTTCTCCAACTCCACCGTCCTCCCTCTTGTGGCTGCCTGAATATAGCCCCTGCGGGTCTCGGCTTTAAACCACCCTATCCTGGGCCGATGAAAAAGGTTTTCGGGGCGGCTACCAGCGCCTGACGGCGCCGTAGTAGATGATCAGGCCGCTCGCGACTAGGCCGATGACGCCCGCGACGATGAGCCCATCACCGATCCCACTTAGTATTGGTATCTTCGCACCGAGTCGTACATCGATGTCGACATCAGCCAAAACATCAGCGTTCATCGCGATGATCCAGTATGTGCCCGTCGAGGGCACCCATTCGATGGTCTGCTCGCCCGCGCCATGAGCCGAGGCTACCCAGAATGCCACCGTCGAGGGCGGACGGGTGGGCGGGGAGCCTGAATGCGGCACATACGTGACCGTGGGCATCTCCCCGTCCCAGGGGTTGTAGTTCCATGAGAGGTTCCTGATCTCCTCGTAGCTTATCCCATTCAGGTAGTCTGCCGCATCTACCGACCGTGCGACGCCTATGAAGACATCCTTAGACGGATCGTTGCTGCTGGCTGTGAGCTTGATGGTTAGGATATCGGCTGGCGTCGGGTTCCAAATCCCTCTCATGACGCTCGGCTCCATGTGAATGTCGAGGTTTTGCAGGGCGAGAGCGTATGAGTCGGTCTGCAGCCTGACGGGCTTGCTGATCATGAATCCCTGGGGGTCTGTGAGAGCGCCCTGAGCCCATATGAGGGCAGCCCCTCCCGCTAAAACGCCGAATGATACCAGGATTAGTAGACCTCCGAAGATCACGGCGATGACCTTCCCGGCTGTGCTGCCCCTCCTGGGTTTACTGTATCTTACCTTGGATGTGTCCACGGCGGATCCGCATGCTGGGCAGTACTTAGCGTCCTCTCCGACCTCCTTGCCACATTTCCTGCAGTAAGGCATCTAACCACCACTCAAATAGTTAAATCAAATATCATTCTTTTAAACCGTTCTCGCGGTATCTGACCCGTTACCGTTTTAACTAGATCGGCTCATCTTCATGTGTGTCCGGCGATAAATTTGACTGCGAGATCATGAGCTGGGAGAGGTTCCATGACCTCTCAGAGAAGACATCGAGGAGGATCATAGAGTCCGGCTTCAGGCCTGACTTCATGGTGGGCCTGGCGAGGGGCGGCTGGGTGCTCTCAAGGGTCCTCTGCGACTTCCTCGGCGTGAAGGACCTGATCAGCCTCAAGGTCGAGCACTGGGGGATAACCGCCACACCAGACGGGGAGGCGAAGATCAAGTACCCATTCGACATCGACCTGACCGGCAGGAGGGTGCTCGTCGTGGACGACATCGCCGACACGGGCAAGAGCCTGATAGTAGCCATGAACTATGTCAGGAAGCTGAACCCATTGGAGGTCAGGACGGCTACACTAATCCTCCTGAAGGACAGCAAGTTCAAACCCGATTTCTACGGCGAGGAACAGACCTGGCGCTGGGTCGTCTTCCCCTGGAACTACGTTGAGGACATGTGTAACCTGGTGGCGAAGGCCTCTGGCGGTGGAGCCGACCTCGACATGGTTAAGGCGCGGCTGAAAGCCTACTTCAAGATCGATGTCAGCGCCGAGGAGGTGGCGGAGATCCAGGCCGAGATAAGGCGGCGGGGCGGCTGAGGGCTACTCTTCGTCCTCTTCCTCGTCGTCTAGCTCCTCGGGTTCCTCGTCCTCCGTGGCTGAGGCCTTCTTCTCCTCGTCCGTGAGGGCTCTGTACTTTTTGACGCCGTCCGGCGTCTTAAGCGAGGTTATAGCCTCAGCCTCGAAGAGCGAACGCAGGATCCTGAACACCCTTTTCTCTTTCAGTCCCATCGCCTCCGCGAGTTCGACGAGGGACATGGGCTTCTCTTGCAGTAGTTTCAGGGCCTCTTTCTTCAGCTTAGCCGACATCCTTGATCCTACCCATTGATTAGGAGCCTCGACTAAAGAATTTGACGCCTCCGTAGGAGGCGTAGATATTTAAGGCTGCGCCTTCAGATGGCTGTGAAACCGGTCGATTGTGCGCGTCCACTATATTTTGGGTCTTCCGTTAAGGCGTTTTTGAGTTCACTGGATTAAGAATTAAATAGGGACGCCTCTCCTTCAATAGCGTTCATCGGGGGAGCCGGTTTGAGCAGGTCCGACGTGAGCATAATCGCGGTCACCTCCTCTCACGGCATAATGCACGCATATCTCGTCCTTCTCCCCGCCCTGATACCTCTGCTCGGCGGCGAGCTTGGGAACCTCGCCATGCTCGGGCTGCTCTCCTCGCTCGTCGTGCTCTTCTACGGTTGGGGCAGCCTGCCCGTCGGCTTCGTCGCGGACGTCGTCTCGAAGAAGACGCTCATGACGTTATCGATGCTATTGTGCGGCGGCTCGGCCATCCTAGTCAGCCTCTCATACTCCCTCCCGCTGACCGCCGTCGGCATGATTCTGCTCGGCGTGGGGGCGAGCCTCTACCACCCCTGCGGATACAGCCATATGGCCCTCTGCTCGCCTGAGCTGAGGGGCCGTTACATGGGGATCCAGGGGCTCGGGGGCGACATGGGCATGGCCCTCGCCTATATCACGTCGGCTGTCCTCGGCGTCGCGTTGGGCTGGAGGAACACGTTCCTGGTCTGGGGCGTCGTCGGCCTCCTCATGGCCCTCATCGACTGGCTCACGATAGTTGACATCCCCGTGGGCGGCGCCGGGGCGCCGGGGAAGAGGGAGGGCTACCTCAAGACGATAAAGAAGATGTTCGCCACCGAGAGGAGGGGCACCCTGTTCCTAGTGTTCCTCATAATCATCCTGAGCGGCGCCCTGTGGACGGGCGTCTCAGCCTGGATACTGGCATACATCAACAGCATGAAGGGCGTGGCCCTCTTGATAGCGGGGGGGCTGTCCACGCTCCAGTACACCGTCGGCGCCTTCGCCCAGATACTCGGCGGCGAGCTATCCGACAGGATCGGCAGGCGTGTCATCCTCCTGTTCGGCTTCGGCGCCTTCACGGCATCCCTCGTCGCACTGACCCTCGCGCCGGGCTCCCTGCCGATCCTCCTCGTGTTGGTGGTGCTGCTCGGCTTCACCTTCTTCGTCACCCAGGCGCCCGTGAACGCCCTCCTCGGCGACCTCTCCCAGAAGGACACCGTCGGCGTCACGTACGGCATCAACTTCACGGTCAAGTACGGCTTCGGCTTCTTCCCGCCGGCGGTCGCCGGCTTCCTAGCCCAGAACTACGGGATGGACTACGTCTTCTACTTCTTCGCGTCCTTGAGCGCGGCCGCCTTCGCCCTGACCCTCCTCATAAGGGAGCAGGGGAAGGCCTAGGCGGAGACCTTCTTCGAGAGCCCCTCGATCTCCTTCGCGAATTTTGTGGCCATCAGCTTCGCGGGGTCACCGACGGCGTCCTCGATCCCGGCGTCGAAGCCCAAAGAGCCTAGGTATCTGAAGCGGAGCCCCTCGACCTTGCCGCGGATGTAGCCTGAGGGCGTCGTCGCCATGTTCTCTACGACGCCGAGGACGGGCGTGCCCGTCTCCCTGAGTAGCAGCAGGAGCTTCCTCACGGACTCGAACGCCACCCTTGAGGGCGTCGTGACGACGAGGAAGCTGATCCTGGGGATGAGCCTGAGGAGGTCCAGGGTCGCGTCGCCGATGCCAGGCGGCATGTCAATGATCAGGTGGTCGAGGTCACCCCAACGGGTTATTGCAAGCAGTTCGACGAGGGCGTTCGAGACGTCGGCGCCCCTCAGCGGCACGGGCTCGTCGGCCGAGTAGTAGACGATGGACATGTAGCTGAGGTTGTGGGTGACCGGCGGGACGATGCCCTTCTCCTCCTCGGGGTGGAGGCCCTCGGCTCCGAGGATGACGTGGGTGCTGGGGCTCGTGAAGTCCAGGTCGAGCAGTCCGACCCTTCGGCCCGTCTCCGCGAGGGACAGGGCCAGGGTGGTGGCGACGATGCTCTTGCCCACGCCGCCCTTCCCGCTTGAGACGGCGACTATCCTCCTGACGCCCCTGAACCTGTCCGCGACTATCTCGAGGCGTGGGTCACGCACACTTCCTCACCCCCCTTATGTGGGCTATCCAGACGCCGCGGCCCTCGGCGACCTCGAAGTCTGGGCTCCCGCAGCTCGGACACTTTATGTAGACGTGGGCCATCTCGGGGACGAAGTGGATCGCCTCGGAGACCTCCTCATCCAGGTTTTCGGTCTTGAAGCCCCACTCTGTGGAGCATTTCCTGCACCTGAACTTGGCGGGCGCCGCCTCGAGGACGAACTTGGTCTTCTCCATCCCTGGCGTCCTGAGCTGCTCTAGGGCGAACTCTATGATCTCGTGCTCGACCTGCTGGAGTTCGCCGATCATGACCTTGACCTCGGTGACCTCGGTCAGCCCCTGCTCCTCGGCGACCTTTTTCGCTGTCGAGACGATTCCCTCTGCGAGGGCCCACTCGTGCATATCTGGGCTATTCGGGTGACGCCTTAATTTAGGTTATGATGATGTGCTGAAGGACGCCTTAGTTCAAGGGGGTGGCAATTCCTCGGTCATGGGTGAGAACCCTTTTTAGTTGAAGTAGTTGACTTGAGATAAGCGATATCTCAGCCAACATTCGGTGAATATGATGAGTTCAAAGTTTGCGAAGTCGCGTGAGCTCTCTGATGAGCTCCTGCTGAGGGCGGGTGAGTTTCATGGTCATGGGGGCCCGTTCCTCGTCGTCGGCCTCAGGATGGGGCTGAGGGCGCTGAGGGATCTCGATGCCTGTGGGTGTTTTGATCTCCGGTGCAGGGCACATCTGAGGCGTTCGCCGCCCGACTCCTGCGTGCTGGACGGCATACAGGTGGCGACCGGGTGCACCATGGGCAAGATGAACATAGAGGTCTCGGAGGGCGAGGGCGTCTCCGCCGAGTTCGAGGGCGGGCGTGGGGCTACGATGATTGAGCTGAGGCGGGAGGCGGAGGAGGAGATCAGGCGGTCCCTCGGAGAGGGCGAGGAGGCGGACCGCCTTCTGAAGTGGCTCATCGAGGCGCGCGACGATGATCTATTCACCGTCTCCCTCACGCTTCGTAAGGGAGAAAAGTGACCGTGCGGATCGTCTTGGGGAAACCCATGGACGTCTACCTTTCAGAGCTCGAGTCCTCCGGGATGAGCCTCATCATCCACAGGGAGGGGCATGTCATCTTCAGAAGCTCGAGTAAGGGGTTACTCCCCCATCTGGAGGCTATAAGGAGACTCGGCAGGGAGGCCCTGAGGGGAGCCGTCATGGCCGATAAGATAGTCGGCAGGGCGGCGGCGCTGATGATGCTCTACAGCCTTCCATCCGAGGTACACGCCGGCATCATAACCATCGGGGGGAGGCGGCTCCTGGAAGGGGGCGGTGTCAGGGTCTTCTACTCCGAGGAGGTCGAGGCCGTCAAGGTCGAGGACGGGGAGATCTACTGCCCCTTCGAGAGCATGGTGCAGGGGATAAGCAACCCGGAGGAGGCCTACAAGGCCATCGAGGCGAGGATGGGGGGGCTCTGACTCCTGTCTGATGAACGGGCCGCGGCCTCCGAGTGGATAAATTTAAGTTGGCTGAGCGGGCAATTTCTTAGATTCATCGCTGGTCAATGGGCATGATGGCGGAGATGGAGAGGCTCGCCGGTCTCATAAAGGATAAGGGCCTGCGGAGGAAGGTTCTCGACGTCATCGCGAACCCGTCGATAGAGCTTGAGTTTCCTTCGCTGCCCCTGGAGGAGTGCCCCGCAGGTGCCTATCAGCACCACTCGTACGTTGGCGGCCTCCTCCAGCACACGATAGCGGTCACGAAGCTATCCCTAACCCTGTGCGACCTCATGGAGGAGGTCTACGGGGGGAAGGTCGACAGGGACGTCGTCGTCGCGGGGGCGCTGCTCCACGACGTGATGAAGTGCTACACGTACACGCCGAGCGGTGAGGGCGGGTACATCTCGTCGCGCCTGGGCGAGCAGGTCGACCACCTGACGCTCCTCGTCGCGGAGCTGTACAGGCGTGGTTTCCCAGTGGATGTCATCCACGTGGCCGCGTCGCACCATGGGGACGTCAGCCCGGTGAAGCCTAAGAGCGTCGAGGCCCTCATAGTGAGCATCGCCGACCTCGCCGACTCGGAGCTGAGCAGGAGGACGCTCAGGGCCGCCGAGTACCTCCTCAGGCAGGCCGGGGAGGCGAGGCCCAGGATCAACTCCTCCCAGGAGGCCCTCGACGTCGTCGAGGCGAAGAAGAAGGATGGCTGGAGCGGCGTCAGGAAACTCGTCGACGGGTAAGACTAATTAGGCTCCTGCCGCTGGTTCTCTCTGGGCAGAGGTGCCGGAGCGGTTATCGGGCTAGTCTCGAAAACTAGTGGCCTTGAGCCTCAAGGGTTCGAATCCCTTCCTCTGCGCCACACCTTC